>Ga0209810_1002809_pt1 | contig 19762 bp, 17 predicted proteins | sample Coa_R1_7_FD_187159 | JGI IMG/M metagenome (GOLD analysis project Ga0209810, IMG submission 187159) | Surface soil microbial communities from Centralia Pennsylvania, which are recovering from an underground coalmine fire - Coalmine... | ecosystem: Environmental > Terrestrial > Soil > Unclassified... | reverse complement strand
CGGCACCTGGCTCAGCAGGCTTCGGTCGGCGAGGATCATCTCGAGATTGCGCCGCGAAAGCCGCGCGTGCTCCCGCGCTGTCGCCTCCGCCCGTGCGCCTTCGCGGTTCTCGATGGATTCCACCAGCACCTGGTGATGCTCCTGCCCGATCGCGAAGTGCTGCGCCGCCGTCGGGATCTTTGCGTTGGCGTACACCACCGCGCTCGGCGCCGCGAAGGGCAACGCCATCACCCGGTCCAGCGTCTTGCGCAGCAGCGGGCTCCGCGCCAGATCCACGATCGCCGCATGAAACGCATCGTTCAGATCCATGTAGCGCGCGAACAGGTCGATGTTCCCCGAAGGCGTATACGCCTTCATCTCGTTGTGGCAACGCCGCAGCGTCTCCAATTCACGACCTTCCACAAACCGCTCCGCGGCCAGACGCGCCGCCGTCCCCTCCAGCACCCCCCGCATCTCCAGCGCGTCCCATATATCGCTTACGGTGAATTCCCGCGCCACGAACCCGCCCGACGGAGCGATCTCCAGCAGCCCTTCGTGGGCCAGACGGTCCAGCGCCAGCCGGATCGGCGTCCGCGATACTCCCAGCCGCGCCACCAGCGGAAGCTCGGAAATCCGTTCTCCCGGCTGAAAATCCCCCCTCAGCAGCATCTCCCGGAGCTTTAACAGGGCACGGCCGGTTTGTGAGGCGAATTCAGGCGCACGAGCGGCACTCTCCGGATTCATTTCTTCGCGTCCTCCTGTCAAGTTGTATGCAATGCCGGATCTTACCATACGCGCCCCGCCGTGCGAATCCGCCAAATGGCGGAACTTCGAAATAATTCCCTTCCCTTGCAGCGCGTTCCCGCCACCTTTCGGATGGATTCTTGTGGATCGATTGGTCAGAGGTCCTGCCCGCCCGTTCACTTGTCGTTTGCAAAGGATTCCTGGTAGCCTGTTTGCTGCGTCCCGCCTCCCTGAGAATGGAGAGGGAGAACCGCCCGTTCAAAAAATCACTACGAAGCCCGGTCGATTTCCGAACCCCTCGAACGTCTTCGGAACGCCCGAACCACACGAAGATCCTGACCAAGGAGGAAAATGAGCAAAGTAAGAGTTCTCGTCGGCACCCGCAAGGGCGCCTTTATCTGCGAATCGGATGGAAAGCGCGCCCGCTGGGACATCCGCGGTCCCCACTTCCCGGGCTGGGAGATTTACCACATCAAGGGCTCGCCCGCCGACCCGGCCCGCATCTACGCCTCGCAATCCAGCGGCTGGTTCGGCCAGATCATCCAGCGCTCTAGCGACGGCGGCAACACCTGGGAGATTCCCGGCGGCGAGCAGATGCCCGCCGGCCCCATGCCTCCGGCCAAAAGCAACAAGTTCGTCTACGAAGGCGTCCCCGGCGCCCACCAGTGGTACGACGGCACCCAGCACCCTTGGGAGTTCAAGCGCGTCTGGCACCTGGAGCCCTCGCTCGCCGACCCCGATACCGTCTACGCCGGCGTCGAAGACGCGGCCCTGTTTCAATCCACCGACGGCGCCAGGAACTGGAAGGAGCTTTCCGGCCTGCGCCAGCATAACACCGGCCCGCAATGGCAGCCCGGCGCCGGCGGCATGTGCCTCCACACCATCCTGCTCGATCCCGCCAACCCCCATCGCATGTACGTCGCCATCTCCGCGGCCGGAGCCTTCCGCACCGACGACGGCGGCGCGACCTGGAAGCCCATCACCAAGGGCCTGCGCTCCCAGTACATCCCTGACCCCACCGCCGAGGTCGGCCATTGCGTCCACCGCATCGCCCTGCACCCTTCGCGCCCCCAGACGCTGTTCATGCAGAAGCACTGGGACGTCATGCGCAGCGACAACGCCGGCGATCTGTGGACCGAAATCAGCGGCAACCTCCCCACCGATTTCGGCTTCGTCATCGACGTCCACGCCCACGAGCCCGAAACTGTCTACGTGATTCCCATCAAAAGCGACGGGGAGCATTTCCCCCTCGACGGCAAGCTGCGCGTCTACCGCAGCCGCACCGGCGGCCACGAGTGGGAGCCGCTCACCAACGGTCTGCCGCAGGAGAATTGTTATGTGAATGTCCTGCGCGACGCCATGGCGGTCGATTCGCTCGATGACTGCGGCATCTACTTCGGCACCACCGGCGGCCAGGTCTACTGCTCGCCTGACTCCGGCGAAAACTGGTCCCCCATCGCGCGCGATCTTCCCGCCGTGCTCTCGGTGGAAGTGCAGACCCTCCCATGATCCGGATGGTCATCGAAAAATGATCCGCGTGGTCATCCCCGGGCACCTCCGCACGCTGGCGCAGGTCTCCGGTCCGGAGGTGCTCGTTGAAGTCCGGGGGCCGGTCACCCAGCGCACCGTGCTCGACGCGCTGGAGGCCCGCTATCCCGTGCTCGCGGGCACCATCCGCGATCACGTCACCCAAAGGCGCCGGCCCTTCATCCGCTTCTTCGCCTGCCAGGAAGATCTCTCCCACGAATCCCCTGACGCCCCCCTCCCCGAAGCCGTGGCGTCCGGCGCCGAGCCTCTTATGGTCGTCGGCGCCATCGCCGGGGGATGATCCGGGCGATCGCACGGCTATAAGAGAAAATAATAGAGAACGCCCCGGCCGCTCTGAATCGGACACGACCGGGGCCCGGTTCTGTCCATACTCGGGGTGCGTAGCGCACTTTGGGAGTCGGAGTCCGGAGACAGCTTTGTGGAACGCCTCCGGTCGGAGAATGTGCCTGCGCCCTCGGTCACGCCACCGCCGTACCGTCCTTCGTTCAACCTCCCGGATTTGGTTTGGCGTTGCGTTGCCGGACACCAGGGTGAGACGTTTCAAACCGCCCGCGGACTCCCGTTCACCAACCAGGTGGAGGGCGCTGGAATTTGAGTTAGCGTTGTCCCGCTGTCCGCTGACCAGCACCACCGAGATTAAAGACCTGATGGATTATGCCTATCTGTTCGCTGTCCTAAAGGACGGACGGATCCGAGGTCAGAAATGGTGAGCGGATGGCACGAGTCTTTTGGGACACGAATCTGTTCATTTATTTGTTCGAAAAAACGTGGAGTGGTCACCGCGCGTGGTCGAACTCCATCAAAAGATGCTCGCGAGCAGCGATGAGCTCCTGACGAGCTATCTTACGGTTGGCGAAGTGATCGTCAAGCCAAAGGAAATGAGGAACGTCATGCTTGAAAAGAGTTATCTCAATTTCTTTTCGAGCGGCGCGGTTGAATTGGTGGCATTCGGCTTGGACGCCGCCAAACGATACGGAGACATTCGTAGCCGTGACCGAATCCGTCCTGCGGACGCCATACAACTGGCTTGTGCGGCCGCGGCAGGGACCGATCTGTTTGTAACTAACGATAACCGGCTCTCTGGGGTGGTCGTGTCAAGCGTTACCTTTGTCACCGGTATCGAGCGCTTACCGTACTGAAATTCCGGCATTGGAATCCAATCTGGATTTTGAAGATTGGCGCGAGAAAAGAAGCAGTCTCTGGTTCAATGCCAAGCCGGTTTGCCCCCCTCACACCTCCAGGATCACCGGCATGATCAGCGGCCGCCGGGACGTCTGCTTGCTGATAAACCGCCGCAGATCCGCGCGGATCTTCTCCTGCATCACGCCCCAATCCCCGCGCTCCTCCGCGGTCGAGCTCTCCAGCGTCTTCATCACCACCTGCCTCGCCTCCTGCAGCACGCCCGCGCTCTCCTCCATCGACATGAACCCGCGGCTCACGATCTCCGGCAGCGTCTCGCTCAATCCCGTGTGCTTGTTGATGGCGATGATCGGCAGCACAAAGCCGTCTTCGGAAAGATGGCGCCGGTCGCGGATCACGATGTCCTCCACCACCTCGTCCAGGCTCCCCGAGTCGATGCATACCTGCCCCACCGGAACGCGCTCGCCCTTGCGCGCCCGCAAGCCCCCGCCCGCCGCCTCGATCTCCAGCGTCTCGCCCGATTCCAGAATGAAGGTATCCTCCAGCCCCGCGTGGCTCAAGTGCTGCGCCAGCCTGGTGTGCTTGGCAAGCTGCCGGTATTCGCCGTGAATCGGCACGAAGAAGCGCGGGCGCACCAGATTCAGCACCAGCCGCAGCTCCTCCGCGCTCCCGTGGCCGGAGACGTGAATCGGCGGATTCATGGTGCCATACACCACGTCCGCGCCGCGGCGCGAAATGTGGTTGATCATCCGGTAGATCGCCTTCTCATTCCCCGGAATAATGCGCGCGCTGATCGCCACCGTATCGCCCGCCTCGATGGACAGGTGCTTGTGATTGTCCACCGCCACGCGCGACATCGCCGACATCGGCTCGCCCTGCGTGCCCGAGATCACCACCGCCACCCGGTTCGGGGCCGCGGACATCACGTCCTGCGGCCGCAGCAGAAGGCCGTTGGGAATCGTCAGCAGCCCCAGGTCGTGCGCGATCTCCGTGGTCGTCATCATGCTCCGGCCCAGAAAGACCAGCTTGCGCCCGTATTCCTGCGACAGGTCCACGATCTGTTGCAGCCGGTGAATCGAGGAGCTGAAGCAGCAGATCACCAGCCTCCGCGGCGACCGCACGAACAGGTCCTCCAGCCGCGGCGCCACCGCCCGCTCGCTCTCGGTGTAGCCCGGCCGGTCGACGTTGGTCGAATCCGACAGCAGCAGCAGCACCCCGCGCTTGCCGTACTCGGCCAGCGTGTGCAGGTCGAACAGATTGTTGTCGGTCGGCGTCGGATCCACTTTGAAATCGCCGGTGTGAATCACCACCCCCAGCGGCGTCGTGATCGCCAGCGCCACGCAGCTCACAATCGAGTGCGTCACGTGGATGAACTCGATCGAAAACGGCCCCAGCTTCAGCCGTTCGCCCGGCTTCACCGCGTTGAGCTTGGCCTCCTCGAGCATCTCGTGCTCTTCCAGCCGCCGCTCCACCAGCGCCAGCGTGAAGGCTGTGCCGTACACCGGAATCGAGAGCTGCGCCAGCAAAAACGGTACCGCGCCGATGTGGTCCTCGTGGCCGTGCGTCAGCACCAGAGCCCGCACCAGCGCCGCGTTCTGTTCCAGGTAGGTGAAGTCCGGCGTGACAATGTCCACGCCCAGCAGCTCGGCGTCGGGAAACATCATTCCCGCGTCGATCACAATAATGTCGTCCCCGTAACGCAGGGCCATGCAGTTCATTCCGAACTCGCCCAGGCCCCCCAATGGAATTACCTGAAGTTTGCTCTCTGCCATGCTCGACACTCAAGCGTATCAACAGCGCGAGGCCCGGCGTGCAACCCGATGTAAAATGACCCGAGGTAGAGGACCCCAACCATGACCCTGTCGCCAAAATTCGCCGCGCTGGCCATCTGCGCCGCCCCGCTGTTTGCCGCGCTGCCCGTGGTCCCCGCCAAGGACCAGGCCGCGCTGCTCAAAAGTAGCGATCCCAAGCTGGCCGCGAATAAAAAGCTGGTCTACGATTTCTACCGCATCGTGCTGCGCGGCCTGCGCCTGGACCAGGCCGATAAATACATGCGCGAGGATTACATCCAGCACAATCCCAACGCCGATACCGGCCTCCAGGGCTTCAAGGCGTATTTCGAAAAGCTCGGCGGGCCCAAGCCGATCCCCGAAACACTGCCCGGCCTGGTTGCGATTCAGGCCGAAGGCGATTTCGTCACGCTTTCGCTGGTTCGCGAATACGACGAGCCGGGCCAGCCCGGCCAGAAATACACCAGCACCTGGTTCGACATGTTCCGCATCCAGGATGGAAAAATCGCCGAGCACTGGGACAACGCAACCAAGGGCGGAACCGGGCCGGCCGCGGCCGCCGCGGCGAAGAAAAAATAGCGGCTGTTATACTGGCCCATTCGCACCTATGCCCGCCCAAACTCTTGAAGATGCGATTCGCGCCGCTGGAAATCCCGTCCACATGCTGCGCCACTCGCAAATCGGGCCGTATGCCTTTCCCGTCGTACGCTCCGAGTTCACGAACTGGCGTGACGAGCAGCGCGCCTGGCGCGAAACCTGCGCCCTGTTTGACCAGTCGCATCACATGACGGACCTGTATCTCGAGGGTCCGGATGCGTTGAAGCTGTTGTCCGGCCTGGCGGTCAACAGCTTTAAAAATTTCAAAGTCGATCAGGCTAAGCAATTTATCGCGTGCAATCCAGACGGATATGTGATCGGCGATGCAATTCTCTTTTATTTGGACGAAAATCGTTTCAATTTAGTCGGACGCCCGCCCGCGCACAATTGGGTTCAGTTTCACGTGGAACTCGGGAAATACAACGCGAAAGCCGAGCGCGACGAACGTTCCTTCGTGAACCAGGGCCGCCGCAAAACCTATCGCTTTCAAATTCAAGGCCCCCACGCGGTGAAGGTGATGGAAAAGGCCACCGGAAAACCCGCGCCCGAGATTCGGTTCTTTAACATGGGGGTTTTTCACGTCGCCGGGCGCGCGGTTCGCGCGCTGCGCCACGGAATGGTTGGGCAACCTGGATGGGAGATTTTCGGGCCTTGGGAAGACGGCGATGCGGTTCGCGACGCGATCGTCAAAGCCGGGCAGGAGTTCGGCCTCCGGCAAGTCGGCTCGCGCGCGTATCCGACCACTTGTCTGGAATCGGGCTGGATTCCTTCGCCGCTCCCGGCGGTTTATAGCGGCAGCGAAATGAAGCCGTATCGCGAATGGCTCACCGCGAAAAGCTACGAAGCCATGGCTTCGCTCGGCGGAAGCTTTTATTCCGAAAATATCGCCGATTATTATCTGACACCGTACGATCTGGGCTACGGCCCGTTTGTGAAGTTCGATCACGATTTCATTGGGCGCACGGCGCTCGAAAAAATGGAAAAAACGCAGCGGCGCAAAAAAGTGACTCTGGTTTGGAATGAAGAAGATATGACGCGGGCTTTCCGCTCTTTATTCCATGCCGGAGATATCGTTAAATACATTGACCTGCCGCTGGCCAACTACGCGACGCTGCCGTACGACAAAGTGGTCAAGGGCGGAAAGATCGTCGGTTTGTCTACTTACACCGGTTACACCTATAATGAGCGGGCGATGATTTCGCTGGGCGTGATGGATGTCGAGCACGCCGGACCCGGCGAGCAGGTCACGCTGGTATGGGGCGAGGAAGGGCGCGGTTCCTCCAAACCCACGGTCGAGCGGCACCAGCAGATCGAGATCCGGGCGACGGTGGCTTCGGCGCCTTACGCCGAAGCCGCGCGGCTCGCCTACCGGCCGCGTCCGGCCTAACAGGAGCGCTATGGCGTACATTTTTCACGAAGACGAACTGCCCAAACTGGTCTCGGTGGTGCCGGGACGCGAGCGCACGTTCTTCGTCAATCAAGAGCTGGCCAATATCGACGACATGCTCGCGGGCGTGATGCATTACAAGGCCAACGCGTCGTCGCCCTATCACTATCACGAGATTTGCGAACACTTCTACTTCATCATGGAGGGCCGGGGCTCGGTGGAAACCGAGCAAGGCGTCCGCGAAGTCGGTCCCGGCGACATGGTGTTTATTCCGGCGGAGGCCAAGCACCGGCTGCGGGCCTCCGATACGGGCCTGTTCTATTTCGAATTTCAGTCCCCCAACCGCTTCAAGACCCATATTCTGGACGGCAATCCCGGCGATCTGGATCTGCAATGGAACCGGGTCGACGGCCGCGTATGGGTGCAGACCTAGAGAAATGCCCGATCCATCGCTCACTTTCATCGACACCAACAAGCTGCCGCGCGAAAAATCCGCTCACGGCGAATTTACGGAGATCTTGAACGCGAAGCTGGCGGGCGCGAAAAACGTGGTCGGAACGCTGCGCTGGCTCCATTCCGGCGATTCCTTCCAGGCCGGGCCGTCGGATAAACATCAGCTCATTTATCTGATGGAAGGCCGCGCGCGAATCCGCCTGGAGAACAAGGATTACGACGTGAAGCGCGGCGCGGGCGTATATCTGGGCCCCTCGGAATCAGCCACGATTCAAGCGCCGGCCGGGGCATCGGCCAAGCTGTTCCAACTGGTGGTGCCCCAGATTCCCAAGCAAGCCGCCAAGTAAGATAAAAAGATGCATCCCTTTCTTCTCCACAATGGAGAAATCCGCGCGGCGGCCGAGCCGGTGGTGTCGTTGGGCCAAGTGGGCCTGCTCAGCGGCTGGGGCGTGTTTTCGACCATCCGGATCTACGACGGCGTGCTGTTCGCCTGGGAACGCCACTGGGCCCGTATGGAATCGGACGCCCGTTTACTCCGGGTGCCGTTTCCTTCCGATTCCCGGGACCGCATCGGGGCGGACCTCGGACGCCTGGTGGAAGCGAATCAGGCATGGAACGCGACCATGCGCGTGGTGATCCTGCGCAATCGCGGCGGCCTTTGGGAAGGCCCTGGCATGTCGCGCGATTTCGACGTGATCGGCCTGACGGCGGATCTGTACCCGTGGCTGGATCACCTGTGCGGCGGCGACGGATTGAGGCTCGGCGTGGTTCCGCATGCCCGCCACGCAGCCAGCGAGTTCGCGGGGGCGAAGATCCTTTCGTGGGCGCAGAATCTGACGTGGTATGAGCGCGCGCACGAACAGGGTTTCGACGAGCTGGTGCTGCTGAACGAGCGCGGCGAGGTCTCCGAGTGCACCTCCGGGAATCTGTTTGCGGTGCACGGCACGACGGCGCTGACGCCGCCGCTTTCGGCCGGGTGCCTGCCGGGAGTGACGCGCGCGATCCTGCTGGAAGAAATCCGGCTGCCGAACCTCCAGGTGCGGGAGCGGACGCTTTTCCCGGCGGATCTGGAATCCGCCGACGAAGTTTTCATCACCTCCACCACGCGCGAGCTGCTGCCCGTGGTGGCCATCGACGGCCTCAACATCCGGCGCGGCCGGGCGGCGATGGACCGGCTGCATGCCGGGTTCCGGCAATACGTGCAACTGTATCTGGCCGCACGCGGCCGGCCAGAGGCCGCTTTGTCGCACTGACGCCGCTGCGCAGCTCCTCGGAAGCCGCCTCTAGCATATAATCGGCTGAAGGCGGGTCCAATAAGCTTATCCGGGGGCTTCGGCGGGAGAATGCAGCTCAGTTGCCCGAAATGCGGCACGCGGGATGTCCGGCTGTCCCATCGCCAGACATTTGCAGAACTGGCGAAGGGGCTGGCGGGAATCTATCCACTGCGGTGCCGCCGTTGCCGGCATCGCTGGGAAACCAGCGTGTGGGCGAATGGCGGGTGGAAATATGCGCGCTGCCCGAAGTGCTATCGCCAGGAACTCACCACCTGGAGCGAGCAATATTACCATCCGCCGCGCTGGACCGTTTTCCTGCTGCGCCTGGGCGCGACGCCGTACCGTTGCGCGGCGTGCCGCTGCAATTTCGCCAGCTTCCGGCGCTGCCGCGAGCGCTTCACCTGGCGCCACCAGACGCGGGTGGAAGCCGGGCAGGAAGCTCGCCGCGAATCCGCGCAAGCGGAGTCCAAGTGAGAGCGGGCGGCAGGGCGGGCCCGGTCCGGTACACTTGGACAGTAGATGGCGCGTTATCGCAGCTTTCGAGACCTTGACTGGCCGCTGCTGATCCTGGCGCTGATTGTCAGCTCGCTGGGAGTGCTCCAGATCTATTCGGCCACGCTGGATACGCGGTTTCATGACGCCTGGTGGAAACAAATTCTGTATATCGGGGTGGCGCTCGGCATTATGTGGGTGATCGCCTCGATCGATTACCACACGCTGCTGGGGCAGGTTCCGATCCTGTACGGGTTATCGATTGCGGCGTTGCTGGCGACGTTCGCGCTGGGGAAGTTTGTGTTCGGGGCGCGCCGCTGGATCCGGGTGCTGGGATTTCAATTTCAGATCTCGGAATTCGTGAAAATAGTGATAGTATTGCTTGTAGCACGGTATCTCGCGGATCTGAAGAAGGACGAGATCCATGCTCGCGATTTATTGAAACTAGGAGCGTTAGTCGGATTGCCGACGGCTCTGGTGGTGGCGCAGCCGGATCTGGGTACCGGCCTTACCTACCTGCCGATTCTAGCCGCCGGGGTCTTTCTGGCGGGGATTCAATGGCGTCACGTGGTGGTGATCCTCATGGTTTGCGCCCTGGCCTTGCCGGCCGGGTGGTTGGTCATGAAGGATTACCAGCGGACGCGGCTCATCAGCTTTCTGGACCCTTCGCGGGATCCGCGCGGCACCGGGTACCAGATGATCCAGTCAAAAATCGCGGTTGGCGATGGGGGGATGTGGGGCCGCGGCGTCACGCACGGCACGCAAACCCAGTTGCGCTACCTGCCGGTCGCCTGGACGGATTTCATTTTCGCGGCGTTTGCGGAAGAGCACGGCTTTGTGCTGGTGACGGTGGTGCTGGGGTTGTATTTCCTGCTGTTGATGCAAATCGTGCAGAACGCGCAGACCGCGCCCGACCGGGCCGGCATGTACATCTGCATGGGGGTCGCGGCGTTGTTGTTGTTTCACCTGCTGGTGAATGTGGGAATGGTCACCGGCACGATGCCGGTGACGGGGATACCGCTGCCGCTGATGAGTTCGGGCGGCTCGAACATGATTTCGATATTTATGATGCTGGGGCTGGTGAACAATGTCCGGCTCCGAAGGTTTGTGAGTTAGCGGCGCAGCCGGGCGAGCCGGCTGTAAGTGGGCGGCAGGCAACGAGCCGCCAAAGAAAGGATCAGGAGCCCGCGGCGGACCTGCGCGGCAAAAGCGCGGGGAATGCGAGGCGAGTTTCGGCAAACGAGTTTTCGGAGCCGGTGCGGCGGAGATAAGCGCGGTGTGGGCGGCGTTGCCCAGAGCAGCCCGCGCTTTGGGCCTCCGCGATCCGGTTCCGCTATCGCTTAGCCGGTTGAGCGAAGTCCGGCCGGAGTGTACGAGAAGAGGAGTTGCAGACACTCCACTCCGTGGTCCGGCGGCCGGTTGGTCAGGTCGAACCGCCTTTTTCCGTATTCCCACGCTGATCTCGTGTCAGGAGTCCCGCCTCCGGCGGCCAAGGCGGCAGCCGGAAGGGCGATCGTCCCGCGGAGATTCGCGGGAGGGAGGGAAAAGATGAGCAGTAAGGAGATGGTGATCTCGGCCAACCGGCACGAGACCAGAGTCGCGCTTCTCGAAGACGACCAGTTGGTGGAGGTTTACTTTCAGCGGGCGAACGAATATTCGCTGGCGGGAAGCATTCATAAGGGCCGCGTGACGCGGGTTCTGCCGGGGATGCAATCGGCGTTTGTGGACCTGGGCCTGGAGCGGGACACGTTTTTGTACGTGTCCGATTTCCTGGAAGAACACGACGACATCGACCGCGTGACGGGAGACGAGCGGGCTCCGCGGGGAGAACGCGAGCGTGACCGGGGCCGCGGGCCGATGGGCCGCCGGCAGCCCCAGCCGCAGCCCGCACCGGCGCCGCTTGAAGGCGGCCCGGCGGCAGGCACCGAGACCGGGGCGGAAGGCGGCGAACCGACGGCATCGGCCGCGGCGGCGGAACGAAGTCCGCAGGGCGGCGAGGAGCGCGGGGAGCGGAGGGGGCGGCGATCGCGGCGGCGGCGGAATCGCGGCCGGGGTTTCCCGGAGAACAAATACGCGCCGGCGCCGGCGGCCGCCGGGAGCAGCGCCGCGGCGGAACCGGAACTCGAGGAGCCCTTAGGAGAGCGGGCCGAAGGGCAGGCTGGCGCAGGGCTCGCCCCGCTGATTCTTCCGGGCGAGTCGCTGGCGAAATATCGCGCGGCGTCCCCCGAGCCGCCCACGGAATCCGCTTTCGGGGTGGAGGCGAACGGCGATTTAACGGCGGAACCCGCTGTTGAAGGGGAGGCGGGTCCGGAACCGGAAGCCGAAACGGAATACGACGAGCCGATCCACTATCCTCCGGAGAACGCGCTGCCGGACGCTCCCGCGCATCACGCCGAAGCGGGCGCCGGGCAGAGCTATGCCGAACCGGCTGCGGCGGCGGCCGGGGAGCCGCCGGTGGAGGCGGAGCTTGCCGGCGAGCCCGGGGAGGACTCCGGGCCGGCGGTGGCTCCGCTGCTCGACGAAGACGAGGATCGTGATATTCAGGCGATGATCCTGGGGGAAGTGGAAGGCGAGATCGACGCGCTGGAAGAAGAGATCGAGGCCGCCGCGCAGACGCCGGAAGACGCGGAATCCGAGACGCCTTCGCCGGCCGCGGTGGAGCCCGGTGTAGAGGCGGGACTGGCGGAAGCCGCGCCGGCGGGCGAGGAGAGCGGATCGGCGGAGGTGCGCGAGCGCGGCGGGCGGTATCCGCATCGCGTGTCCCGCCGGATGCGCCGCCGCATGCGCGGCCAGCACGGGCAGCCGGCGGAACCGCAGGAAGGCGCACCGGGCGCCGCTCCAGCCGCCGCCCCTGTGGCCGAGCGCACGCGTCCGGCGACTCCGGGGCGGGCACCGGGCGGCCCGACTCCGTCGATCACCGATCTTCTGAAAGAAGGGCAGGAGATTATCGTCCAGATCGCGAAGGAGCCGCTGGGCCAGAAGGGCGCGCGGATCACCTCGCACGTGGCGCTGCCCGGCCGTTACGTGGTGTACATGCCGACGCTCGAGCACATGGGCGTTTCTCGGAAGATCGCCTCCGACGAAGAGCGGCTGCGGCTGAAGCGCATCCTGCAAGGACGGCGTCCCGGGCCGGTGGGCGGCTTCATCACCCGGACGGCGGCGGAGGGCCGCAGCGAAGACGAGATTGCGGCCGACATGGAGTTCCTGTACAAACTATGGCAGGACATCAAGGCCAAGGCCGAGCGCAAACCCGCCCCGGCGCTGTTGCATCACGACCTGGACATCGTGCAGCGGGTGCTGCGCGACCAGCTCACCGACAGCTTCAAGGCCATCTGGATCGATAACGAGGAAGTTTACGAAAACACCGTCCGGTTCGTGGAGCGCTTCCAGCCGGCGCTGGTGAGCAAGGTGAAGCTGTACACGCGCGAGGCTCCGATCTTCGACGCTTTCGGCATCACGTCGGAGCTTGAAAAGGCGCTGCGCCCGAAGGTGTGGTTGAAGAGCGGCGGCTACATCGTGATCAACCAGACCGAGGCGCTGGTGGCCATCGACGTCAACACCGGCAAATTCGTCGGCAAGTCGAACCGACTGGAAGACACCATCGTCAAGACCAACACGGAGGCCATCAAGGAGATCGTGCGGCAGATCCGGCTGCGGGATCTGGGCGGGATCATCGTGATCGACTTCATCGACATGGATGAGCGCAAGAACCGCCAGAAGGTCATGCAGGCGCTCGAAGAGGCCATGCGGGCCGACCGCGCGCCTTATAAGATTCTCCAGTTCAACGATTTCGGGCTGGTGGCGATTACGCGCAAACGCGTCAAGCAGTCGCTGGAGCGGACGCTGTGCTCGCCCTGCCCGTATTGCGAAGGCGCGGGCTACATCAAGAGCGTCCAGACGGTGGTGAGCGAGATTCTGACGGAGGCCCGCAAGATGGCCCCCAGCGTCGAGGGCAAGGACGTGATGCTGCGGGTGCATCCGGACGTCGCCAAGGTGCTCAAGTCGCACCAGAACAAGTATCTGGAAGAGCTGGAGGAGATCCTGCGGCGGCCGGTGCTGGTGAAAAGCGACGCGCTGCTGCACCACGAGAAGTTCGACCTGGCGTAGGGGAGCGGTCCCGGCGGCCGGCTATCTTAGGGGCGGGGTCCGGCGCCCGGAGTTTTCATTCGCTAGACTGAGGGGCATTATGCCTCGTGGGATCGCGCTCTATATTCTGACCGCGTTCGCGGCGCTCGCGCAGGAGCGGGTAGACCTCGACGCCATTCATAGGATCAAGTCCGAAGCGCTCGAAAACTCCAAGGTGATGGAGCACCTGTTCTATCTCACCGATGTGAACGGGCCGCGGGTGACCAACTCGCCGGGCTTTTTCGCCGCGGCGGACTGGGTGGTGAAGCAGCTCGGCGAATGGGGGATTCCGGCGCACCTTGAAAAATGGGGTCCCTACGGGCATGGCTGGAGCTACACCAAGTTTTCGGCGAATCTGATTGAACCGCAGTACGCGCCGCTGATCGGGTTTCCGCTGGCGTTCACCGAAGGGACGAAGGGCCCGGTGACGGGCGAGGTGGTGATGGCGGATCTGGGGACGGAAAAGGACCTGGAGAGCTGGAAGGGGAAGCTGAAGGGGAAGATCGTGCTGCAAGGGCCGCCGCGGGATCTGCCCCTCGACGTGCAGCCGCTGGCGCGGCGCTACACGGAGACCGATCTTTCGACGCTGGCGCTGGCTCCGCAGCCGGTGGCGCCTCGCCCCGGCGGACGGGGCGGTCAAAGTCCGGAAGCCGCGCGGCAGTTTCAGGACAAGCTGGCGGCATTTCTGCGGGAGGAAGCGCCGGCGGTGGTAGTCCGGGGCGCGGGCGGGCGCAGCGAGTCGGGCACGGTGTTCGGCCAGGGCGCGCAGCGCGATCCGAAGCAGGCTCCGCTGCCTCCGGTGGTGGCGCTGACGCCGGAACATTACAACCGGCTGGTCCGCCTGGTGCAGCACCAAGTCCGGGTGAAAGTCGAGGTCGAGATCCAGACCAAGGCGGAGGACGGCACGGATTCGGTGAACGTGATCGGGCAGATCGACGGCGGGCGCAAGAAAGACGAAGTCGTGATGATCGGGGCGCATCTGGATAGCTGGCAGGGAGGCACGGGGGCGACCGACAACGCGGCGGGCAGCGCGGTGATGATCGAGGTCATGCGCATCCTGAAGACTCTGAACCTCAGGCTCGACCGCAGCGTGCGGATGGGGCTGTGGAGCGGGGAGGAAGAAGGGCTGCTGGGATCGCACGCCTACGTCAAGGAGCATTTCGCCGACCGCGAAACCATGAAACTCGCGCCGGAGCACGCCAAGCTCGACGGCTATTTCAACGTGGATAATGGCAGCGGCAAGATTCGCGGGGTCTACCTACAGGGCAACGACATGATGAGGCCGGTGTTTGAGGCATGGCTGAAGCCGTTCGCGGATATGGGCGTGACGACGGTGAGCATTCGCAATACGGGGGGGACGGATCACCTGTCGTTCCACGAGGTGGGGCTGCCGGCGTTCCAGTTCATTCAGGATCCGCTGGATTACGAATCGCGGACGCACCATTCGAACATGGACGTTTACGATCACGTGCAGGCGCCCGACCTGATGCAGGCCGCCGCGGTGGTGGCCTCCGTGGTGTATCACGCGGCGAACCGTGAGGAGATGCTGCCGCGGCCGCCGCTGCCGAAGCCGCAACCGCGGCGCGAGGGGGCTCCGGCGGGAGCGACCCACAGCGCGAACTAAGCGGGGGGAGGGGATGCCGCCACAGCCCGGCGCTGCCGCGCGGGGTGGCGCGCGGCGGGCGAGGCATGGGGTTAGCTACCTCGATACAATTGGGAAGACGAAAGGAAGGCGGTCTATGTCAGACTACAAACATCCTGAAACGCTTGTGTCCACGGAGTGGGTAGCTCAGCACAGCAAAGACCCGAATGTCCGGGTAGCGGAAGTGGACGTGGACACCAGCGAATATTCCAAGGGCCACGTTCCCGGCGCAATCGGGTGGAACTGGACCACGCAGCTCGCCGACACCATCCGCCGGGATATTCTCTCGAAGTCCCAGTTCGAACAGTTAATGAAGGACTCCGGGATTTCGAATGACACCACGGTGGTGCTGTACGGGGACAACAACAACTGGTTCGCGGCCTGGGCGCTGTGGCAGATGAAGATGTACGGGCACAAAGACGTACGGATCATGAACGGGGGGCGGAAGAAGTGGATTGCGGAAGGGCGGGAGCTAACCACCGACATTCCGAACGTGAAGCCGTCCAGCTACACGGCCAGCGGGCCCGACAATTCCCTGCGCGCGTTTCTCGACCAGGTGCAGGCCGCGGTACAAGGCAAAAACGCAGCGCTGGTGGATGTGCGCAGCCCCGCCGAGTTTACGGGCGAGATTTTGGCGCCTCCGGGACTTCCGGAAACATGCCAGCGCGGAGGGCACATTCCTGGGGCGCGCAGCATTCCGTGGAGCAAGGCCTGCAACGACGACGGCACCTTCAAATCCTATGATGAGCTGAAGGCGCTGTACAGCAGCGAGGGCGTGGATGGCTCCAAGCCGATTGTCGCGTATTGCCGCATTGGCGAGCGCTCCAGCCACACCTGGTTTGTGCTGAAGTATCTGCTCGGCTACGACAATGTCCGCAACTACGATGGCTCGTGGACGGAGTGGGGCAACCTGGTGGGCGCGCCCGTGGAGCGCGGCTCGGCGCAATCGGCAAAGGCTTGAGGGGCATGAAGGCCGAAGAGTATCAGCAACGCGAACTGGAAATCGAAGGCTGGCCGGTGAAGCTGGTCAGCTACCGTTTGGGGGAGACGTATCACTGCACGCTGGATAACGTCTCGCCGGGCGCAACGATCGCGCGAACCACGGGCTCCACCCGGGAAGAAGCGGAGAGCAAGGCGATCCGCAGCGCCGGGCAAAAGCTGGCGGCCACCACACGTCGCGCGATCTAAGCCCTTGGCCACCGCGACTACGTTCGGCACGCCGCTGACGGGCATCCGCCGGCTGGAGATGGTGGTGCTTCTGGGCACGTTGACCGCGTTCGCGCCCCTGAGCATCGATATGTATCTGCCGGCGCTGCCGGCGCTCCAGGCGTATTTTCACACCACCGAAGGCGAGGTCCAGCTTACGCTGGCGTCGTTCTTCATCGGGTTCGCGCTGGCGCAATCGCTGTACGGGCCGGTGGCGGACCGTTTCGGACGCAAGCCGCCTCTGTACCTCGGGATGCTGCTGTACGTAGTGGCGTCGACGGCGTGCGCGCTGGCGCTCTCGGTGCGGGCGCTGACGGCGTTCCGCCTGCTGCAAGCGCTGGGAGCGTGCGCCGGCGGCGTGATGGCGCGCGCGATGGTGCGCGATCTGTTCCCGCCCGAGGAAACGCGCCGCGTCTATTCGGCACTGATCCTAGTGATGGGGGTTTCGCCGCTGGTGGCGCCGCTGTTCGGAAGCTACCTGCTGCTGTGGTTCGGATGGAAGGCGATTTTCCTGAGCGTAGCGGCGGTGGGGCTGGTGGCCACAATCGGGATGCATTTCCGGCTGCCGGAGACGCTGCCCTCGGCGCAGCCGCTGTCGCTGGGGTACGTGTTCCAGACCTACGGCGATCTCATAAGAGACCGCTATTTTCTGGGGGCGACGCTGGCCACGGGGTTCAGCTCGGCGGGCATGTTCGCGTATATTGCGGGCGCGCCGTTCGTGTTCATCAATATTTTCGGGATGAAGCCCGACGGCTTCGCGTGGCTGTTCGGGATCAACGCGGCGGCCGTCGTGGTGGGCTCACAGATCAACGGGCGGGTGCTGCACGGCCACGCTCCGGAGCGGCTGATGCGCCACTCGGCGTTCGTGCAATGCGCGGCGGGCGTGGCGCTGATTGCGGCGGCGGCGATGCGAACCGGCGGGATGCTGGCCATCGCCTTGCCGCTGTTCGTTTACATGGCGACCATCGGGTTCGTATTTCCCAACGCGGTCGCCGTGGCGATGGCGCATCACGGGAAGATCGCGGGCATGGCGTCGGCGCTGCTGGGCACGCTGCAATTCAGCATGGCCGCGGCGGTAGTGTTCATTTTGGGGGCCATCGACAGCGCCACGGTGTGGCCGATGTCGGCGGCGATCTGCGTGTGCGGGACGCTGGGCGTGGCCACGCACATGATTCTTTTACGGAAAGCGTCGATCTGAAGCCTATGTATACAGCCAGTTCCGCCTTTATCGAAGCCCTGAATGACGCGGGCGTTTCCTACATCTTCGCCAACTTTGGCAGCGACCATCCCGGCCTGATCGAAGCGCTGGCGCAGGCTCAGGCCACGGGCCAGCCCACGCCGAAGGTGATCACGTGTCCGAATGAGTTCGTGGCGCTGACCTGCGCGCAGGGCTACACGCAATACACAGGCCGGGCGCAGGCCGTGGTGGTGCACGTCGAATGCGGCACGCAGTCGCTGGCCGGCGCGGTGCACAATGTGTCGCGCTGCCGGGTGCCGGTGTTGATTTACGCGGGGGCGTCGCCCTACACGCAGGAAAGCGAGCTGCGCGGCACCCGCAGCGAGTTCATCCACTGGCTCCAGGACGTTTTCGATCAGCGCGGCATCGTGAGGCCCTACATGAAGTACGACAACGAGCTGCGCACCGGGCGCAACCTGAAGCAGATGGTGCATCGCGCGCTCCAGTTCGCCTACAGCGACCCGCAGGGTCCCGCGTATCTGATGGCTCCGCGCGAAGTGATGGAGGAAGAGGTCCCGCGGATCGATGTGGATCCGGGGCGGTTCGCCGCGATCGAGCCGGCGGCGCTGCCGCCCTCGGGCGTCGAGGAGATCGCGCAAGAGCTGCGCTCGGCGAAGCGGCCGCTGGCGGTCACCACCTACCTGGGGCGCAATCCCGCGGCAGTCGACGAGCTGGTGCGGCTGGCGCGCTGCACAGGAATGGGCGTGGTGGAGTCCGTCCCGACGTATCTGAATTTTCCGAGCGATCATCCGCTCCTGGTGGCGAGCCAGGGCAACGAGCCAGTGCAGAACCGGGCGCTGGAGGAAGCCGATTTCGTTCTGGTGCTGGATAGCGACGTGCCCTGGATTCCCAAGGTCAACCAGCCGAATCCGCAGGCGCGGATCTATCACATCGACGTCGATCCGATCAAGCAGAACATGCCGCTGTGGTACATTCCGGCCAAGCGCGTGTTTCGCGCCGACAGCGCGACCGCGCTGCGGCAGATCCACGACCGGCTGGGCTCGGGCGTGGACGCGGCGCTGGTAGCCGAGCGCACCGCGCACTACACGCGGATGCACGACGAGCGCGAGACGCGGCTGGCGGCGGCCGAGCAGCTCCCCGGGGAAACGATCACGGCGGAATATCTGACAGCGTGCGTGCGCGACCACATCGACGCCGATACCGTGGTGTTGAATGAAGGCATCACGAATTACATGGCGATTAACGATCACATCCGGCGGACGCGGCCGAAGACGCGGTTCACCAGCGGCGCGAGCTCGCTGGGGTGGAACGGCGGGGCGGCGGTGGGGATCAAGCTGGCTGCGCCGGAGAAAACCGTGCTGAGCCTCACCGGCGACGGCTCCTATATGTTCAGCCAGCCTTCGACGGTTCATTGGATTGCGAAGCGGTACGCGGCTCCGTTTCTCCACGTGGTGTACAACAATCGGGGCTGGCGCGCGCCGAAATTTTCGGCGCTTTCCGTGCATCCCACCGGCTACGCGAGCAAGTCCGGCGATATCGGAGTGGCGTTCGATCCGCCGCCGGATTACGCGCGCATCGCGGCGGCGGCGGGCGGGGCGTTTGCAAAGACGGTCAAGCGTCCCGACGAACTCGGCCCGGCCATCGAAGAAGCGCTGCACGCGGTACGGGTGGAGGGCCGGTCCGCCGTTCTCGACGTCTGGCTGGAGCACCTGATGGGACCCGGGCGGTAAGGTCCCGTACCCTGGCCGGGCGGGCGAACGTCCAAAAGGGGAAGAAGGAAGCCCTTGGGCTTTCATTCCACAGGCGTATGACTGGGACAGGCATACTGCGGCTTTTTGCGGCGGCGGGCGCGCTGGCGGGGCCGGTTTGGGCGCAGCCGCGGCCGATCGACACACAACGAAGCGTCATTACGATTCACGTGGGCAAAGCCGGGCTGCTCTCGGCGGCCGGGCACGAGCACACGGTGACCGCGCCGATCGCTTCGGGCGAACTCGACGATTCCGCCGCACCGCGGGCCGCCTTCACCGTGGACGCCGCGTCGTTGCAGGTGCAGCCGGACGCGAAAGTCAGCGCCAAAGACCAAGCCGAGATTCAGAACAACATGCAGACCAAGGCGCTCGAAAGCGCCCGGTATCCGCGCATTGAGTTTCGCTCCACCGCGGCCGCGGCGAAGGGCGCGGACGCCTG
>Ga0209810_1002808_pt1 | contig 19767 bp, 12 predicted proteins | sample Coa_R1_7_FD_187159 | JGI IMG/M metagenome (GOLD analysis project Ga0209810, IMG submission 187159) | Surface soil microbial communities from Centralia Pennsylvania, which are recovering from an underground coalmine fire - Coalmine... | ecosystem: Environmental > Terrestrial > Soil > Unclassified... | reverse complement strand
GGGAGGGAGTGTGCGGGGGCAGGATCGGTTCGATCAGTGCCCAGAGTTCATCGGGAAGAAGTGGTTTTGCCATACCTGCTTCTTCCATAATCCTAACAGCAACCTAACCGGTTTTGTTAGGTGCTCTTAATATCGGGCCGTTCCGGCCCGGCGAAAGGGAGTCGATGCCCCGTTATTCCGTACGCAGGAAGCGGTTTCCTTGTTGGCTCTCGTCAGCTACCGTTCTCTAAAGGCGTCCGTCCCCGCGTCTTTATCTTTAGAGGCGGTGGCTGCGCTCGCTTGGGGTATAATAGAAGCACAAATTTGATTTTCGAGAGGCAAGAACGGCGCCTGTTCCGCAGGCGCCTGTTTGTCCTGAATGGAGGCGTTCGCAAAGGAGCGGGCATGGACGGGAAGACCAACTATATCGGTGGGGAATGGCGGGCGGCGCAATCCGGGGCGACCTTCGAGTCGGTCAATCCGGCGCGGACCGACGAGATTCTGGGCGTCTTTGCGCGCTCCGGGAAAGAGGATGTCGAGGCGGCGGCAGCGGCGGCAGCGGCCACTTTCAAAAGCTGGCGGCGCACGCCGGCTCCGGCGCGGGCCGCGATCCTGGCGCGGATGGGCCGGCTCCTGGAGGAGCATAAGGAGGCGCTGGCCCGGCAGATGGTCGCCGAGATGGGTAAGGTGCTGGTCGAGGCGCGCGGCGACGTGCAGGAGGCCATCGACATGGCCTACTACATCGCCGGCTTCGGGCGGTTGCCCAACGGCCAGGTGGTACCGTCCGAGCGGGAAGACATCTTCTGCATGGCGCAGCGCGTGCCGGTCGGCGTCGTGGGCCTCATCACGCCCTGGAACTTCCCCATAGCGATCCCGAGCTGGAAGATGTTTCCGGCCCTGCTGGCGGGCAACACCATCGTCTTCAAGCCGGCGGAGGACACGCCCGGCCTGGGCATGGAGTTCGTTCGGCTGCTGATCGAGGCAGGCATCCCGCCGGGCGTGGTCAACCTGGTGACCGGCTTCGGGCCGGAAGCGGGCGCGGCGCTGGTGGAGTCGCCCCACATGGCGACGATCTCCTTTACCGGCTCGACGGAGGTGGGCCGGGTCGTAGCGGGCCGGTGCGGGCAGTTGATGAAGCGGGTCAGTTGCGAGCTGGGCGGCAAAAACGCCATCGTCGTGCTCGACGACGCCAATCTGGAATTGGCGCTGAAGGGCGCGCTATGGAGCGCGTTCGGAACGGCAGGCCAGCGCTGTACGGCGGCCAGCCGCCTCATCGTCCAGCGCAGTGTCCTGAACGATTTCCGCGCGGCGCTGGTCGCCCGCACGCAGGCGCTAAAGATGGGCACGGGCGCGGACCCGGCGGTCGAGATCGGGCCGGTGGTCAATCGCGAGCAGTTGCAGCGCATCCACTCTTACGTGGAGATCGGCAAGGCGGAGGGCGCCAGAGTGCTCACCGGTGGGCGCATCCTGGACGAGCCGGAGTTCGCGCCGGGCTGCTTCTACGCGCCGACGGTGATGGACGAGCTGAATATTCAGATGCGCGTGGCCCAGGAGGAGATTTTCGGGCCGGTGACCGGGCTGATCGCCGTGGACAGCCTCGACGACGCGATCTCCGCCGCCAACAGCACGCCTTACGGCCTCTCCCTCTCGATCTACACGCGCGACGTGAGCCGGGCGTTTCGGGCGATGGAGGAGCTGGAAGCGGGCATCGTCTATGTCAATCTGCCCACGAGCGGCGCGGAAATCCAGCTTCCTTTCGGTGGGGTCAAGCAGACCGGCAACGGCCACCGCGAAGCGGGCTGGACGGCGATGGACTACTGCACGGAATGGAAGTCGGTCTACGTCAACTATGCGGAGTCGGCGGAGCTGGTCCGGGCGCAGATCGATACGCAACCAGCTTGAGACGGGGTTTGATTTAGAAAGGTGTGCGCGATGGTATCGGATAAGCGTGTGCAGGAACTCTATGACGAGGGATTGCTGGCCGAGGTGGTCGGCTTCGAGACGGATGAGGTCGCCCTGTCCGCCGAAGGCAGCTCGGTAGCGACCTATCGGGGGTCGCATTATATCGATTTTACGGGCGGCATCGCGGTCCATGCCTGCGGCCACAACCACCCGGAGATCGTGCAGGCGATCACGGAACAGTGCGGACAGGTGATGCACGTCTCCGATACCATGCGCCACGTGCCGCAGTTGGAGATGGCGCGCTGGCTGTCCGATCTGTTCGGCCAGGTGCTGCCGGGGTCGGCCTGGGCGTTCCTCTTTAAGAACAGCGGCAGCGAGTCGATCGATGCGGCGGGCAAGCTGGCCCTTAAAGCGACGGGCCGGTCGAAGTTCGTCGCGTTCCAGGGCGCTTTCCATGGGCGGACGGTGTTCGCCACGGCGCTCTCCAGCTCGAAGACGCTGCATTGGGCCGCCTACGAAAGCTTCCTTGCGCCGCTGCGCGCCAATATCCAGCATGTGCCGCCGCCTCGCTGCGGAGAGGGACCCGATGGCGTCGATCTGGCTGGCCTGGAGGCGCTGCTGGAGCGGGTGGGAAGCGAGATCGCGGCGGTCTATTTCGAGGCGCAGCAGGGCGAGGGCGGGTACAAGCCGATGCCGCCAGCGGCGGCACGGCGTCTGCGCGAGCTGACCCGCCAGCACGGCATACTGCTCATCGCCGATGAGATACAGTCTGGATTCGGGCGCGCGGGCCGCTGGTTCGGCTTCGAGCATCTGGGTATCGCACCCGACATCGTCGTCTTCGGCAAGGCGGTCGGCGGCGGACTGCCGCTGGCGGGCATCGCGGCACCGCAGGAGCTGATGGGCAAATGGGAGCCTGGCGAGCACGGCACGACCTTCGGCGGCAACCCGGTCGCCTGCGCGGCGGGACTGGCCGCGCTCAAGATCATCCAGCGGGAAGAATTGGTCGAGCGGGCAGCGCGGCTGGGCGAGGTCATCAAAGCGCGTCTGCAGCCGCTGGTCGGGCAGTACGGCGTGGTGGACGTGCGCGGCAATGGCCTGATGATCGGCGTGGAGCTGCGCAACGCGACCGGAAAGCCGGATTATGCGCGCGTGGACGCGATCAAGAAGCGGGCCAGGGATCTGGGGCTGCTCATTCTCAGTTGCGGCGCCAAGATCGGCGATCTGGCTATCGATAACTCCACCGTGCGCCTGATCCCACCGCTCAACATCTCCGACCAACTGCTTCAGCAGGGCCTCGACCTCTTCGAGAAGGCGCTACGAGAGGTATGAGTCCTCGGCTTTGAAAGCGGAACAGAAGCGGCGAAGCAACGATGACAAGCCGAAGGAACGTCTGTGATTATGGCACTAACGATACACTTGAAACCGGAATTGGAAGCACAATTACGAGAAGAGGCCGCGAAATCGGGGATTGACACCAGCACGTTTGTCGTCCGTGCGCTCCAAGAGCGGTTGCAACGCAAAAGCCGCCCGCGTCTACCCTTGCATCTTTCTCAAGAGGAGTCGGCCTTGCTTCAGAAGATCAATCAAGGCCTGCCGGAAGCGACGTGGCAGGAATATCAGTTTCTGATTGCTAAGCGGCGCGCAGAGAGCCTGACACCGGAGGAACACACGCGTCTGATCGCGCTTTCCGATACCATTGAAGAGGCGCACGTGGAACGAATGACGCTTCTGGCGGAACTGGCTCGACGGCGGCAGACCCCCCTCAAAATGTTGATGGGACAACTGGGAATCAAGCCTCGGAAAGTCTAGTATGCGCCTTTCCGCCGCAACGAAGCAGGCTATCCGGAAGCGTGCCCGGAACTGCTGTGAATACTGCCATAGTCAAGAAGCCTTCTCTCCCTCTGCTTTTTCCATCGAACACATCGTTCCACTTTCCGAGGGTGGCAGGAATGAAGAGGAAAACCTGGCTCTTTCCTGCCAAGAATGAAAACAATCGCAAATTTACCGCCATCTTTGCACGTGATCCGCTCAGTGGCGACCAGGTTCGGCTTTTCCATCCTCGTCAGGAGCGTTGGAGCAATCACTTCGCCTGGAACGAAGATTTTACTCTGTTGCTGGGCCTGACGCCGACCGGACGCGCTACCATCGAGAAATTGAAATTGAATCGGGCGAGCCTGGTCAAGCTCCGGCGCGTTCTGCACGATGCTGGAGTTCATCCCCTTCCGGAAGAAGACAAGCCCTGATCGAGCTGTTGCCCACGCGCCAGAACATGCTTCGTGTTTGGCGCTGAGATCAGCGATCCGGCCATCGATAACTCTACCGTGCGCCTGATCCCACCGCTCAACATCTCCGACCAACTGCTTAGCAGGGCTTCTACTTGTTTAAGTCCGCCTTACGGCCTTAGGAGAGCCATTCGATCCAGTGGCCGTGGGCGTTGCAGTGGGCGAGGAGCGTTTCCGTCTTCTCGCCTTTTTCGTATTGGGTGAGCAGGATTTGTGGATGCTCCGTGTGGGGCCACTCGAAGGAGACGTGGTAGAGCGGGCATTCGGCGGCAACATCGGCGAGGAGTTGGAATAGTCGTTCCCGTGAGTCACGAGGCAACTGGCCGATCATGAAAGAATGGAAGACGCAGGGGACGCTCTCCGAAGGGCAGGAGGCCAGCACATCCGGAAGCCGCTCGACGGCATCCCCGGCGACAAGCCGAGGTGGATCGGACTGCGCGATCTGGACAGCTTTCTCTAATATCTCGACCCGCCGGCGATGCTCCGGCCAGATCAGAGCGCGCAGCCAGAGGACCTGGTCGGGGTCGCGAACGTCGATGGGAGAGAGATCGATGCCGACCCGCGCGGCGACCTGGGGAAAATCCAACGAGACCGGTGGCGTCTTATCTCCCTGGATCTCGCACTCCAGCAGAACCGGGGAATCGGCCGGCCCTAGCTCCAACTCCTTTCCATAGCGGTAGCGGTAGCGGTCCCAGAGCAGGTTCAGGCCCGCGCTCGCCCCGATTTCGACGAGATAGAGCGGCTGGCCTCCCGTCCGTTGTGCCACCTGCCCGAAGGCGGGCAGCAAGCCGACACAGCGGCGGACTTCGTTAGTCTGTACGTGCCGGGTCATTATCAGGGAGAGGATCTGGTCATGATGCTCCTGGCAGAAGGCGCGAAAAAGCGGGTAGGGATCGGCATCGGTGATAGGCCCTGCGCTCAGGCTGGGATAGTAGGCCGCCAGAGGATGCGTGGCCCCTTGCAACAGCAGGTACTGAACGGCGGCCAGGAAAAGGAGAGACCGGTTATGGCGTGGGCTCCTTGCCACTAGGGCCAGTAGCTCTGGATCGCCGGCTATGCCCAGGGAAAGTCGCTCATAGAGGGGTGAGTAGCCGTGAAAATGGCGGGCCTGTATTGTAAACTCTTCCTGCAGCTTCTTCGTCGGCTCTTTAGTGGTTTCTTCTGCCATTCTCTCTTGCTTACTCACAGAGAATCTCTTTGCCGCCGGGATCGAGGAGTTCTTCGCGGGCGTTCCACGCCGCGACCAGTCCCAATCGGCGGATGTGCTCTTTGCCGTCCACGAACGGATCGCCGGTGCGGCGCAGCCAGTCATCCAGCATCTCATCCAGCCCGGCACGGATGGCGGCAAAGGCCGGATCGTCGATGCAGTTGATCAACTGGTACGGGTCTTCGAGGTTGTCGTAAAGCAGCCAGCCCGTGCCGTCCGGCAGGCGGGCGTAGGTGTAGCGCGCCGTGCGGACGCCGCGCCAGGCCGGCAGCCCCTGCTTGCGGTTCTCATCGACGGGAACGATGTCCATGAGGAACACGGAATCGGGACCGTTCTGCTCCAGCCCGATCATGGCGGGAGAGAGGTCGGTCCCCTGCATCTCCAGGGGCAGGTCGATACCCGCCAGCCCCAGCAGCGAGGGCGCGAAATCGACGATGCTGAGCAGCGTGGGGTCTACGTGCCCGGCGGGCACGCGGCCCGGCCAGCGGAGGAGGAAGGGAATATGGATCGACTCTTCCCAGGGCTGCTGCTTCTTCATTTTGCCCTGCGACCAGAGCATGTCGCCGTGATCCGACGTGAAGATCACGATGGTGTTGTCGGCGAGATCAAATGTGTCTAAATGGTGCACCAGGCGGCCCATTTGAGCGTCGAGGGCGGTGATGGCCGCGTAGTAGTTGGCGACGGTTTCCCGACAATCCATGTCTTTTGCCAGGCTGTTCGGTCCGGGCGGGATGTCGCAGACATTGGGATGCAGCTGCAGGCTTTTGGGATCGTAGAGTCGCCGGTACTCTTCGGGGACCATCGGATAGGGATCGTGCGGTGGTCCCCAGGAGAGGAACAGGCAGAACGGGCGCGGGTCCGGCTCGGCGAGGAACTCCAGCGCCAGATCGGTCTGGACGACCGGCTCGTAGCCTTCAACTTCCACCGGCTGCGGGTCGTCCCGGTAGTATTTGGCCAGGCGGTAGTAGTCGTGGGAGCAGTTGTAGGCGGCCCAGAATTCGAAGCCGTGCCGGCGCGGGCCAGGCGGCGTCCACTTTTCGCGGGGGATGCCGTCGAGGTGCCACTTGCCGATGTAGCCGGTGCGATAGCCGGCGTCCCGAAAAAGCTCTCCGACGGTAACAGCCTCCTCCGGCAGGGGCAGATCGTTGGCGATGACGGTGTGGGTCAAGGGGTACTGGCCGGTGAGCAGGCAGGCGCGCGACGGTCCGCAGACGGGGATATTGGCATACGCCCGCCGAAAGAGCGTTCCTTCCGCCGCCAGGCGGTCGAGGTTAGGCGTATGGACCTGCGCGTTGCCCGCGCAGCCCATATCCATCCCGCGCATCTGATCGGCAAAGACAAAGAGGATATTCGGTTGCATATGAGCCTACCCACTGCCAGGCCGTGAACGGCCCAGCAGGAAAAACTACCATCCTCCGGCCGGAAAAGTCTTTAACTACTCATCATATCACTCCTATGTACTCGCTGTAACAAGTTCCTCTTAGGATAGCTTGCCAAGTGAGACGACTTTGACTTAAGCCTATTGGATTTTCCTAGCCCATACATCAAATTCCTCGAGGGCATGGCTGCCTTCCTGAAGGAAATGGTCGGCTTGACGCTTTCCGTTGGATGCTGTGCCAGCCGATATGACAGTCTCGATACGCCAGCCTGAACCTTCTAAGGAGTTTAACAAAATGGTCCGTGGATCGGCTTTACGGTCGTTAATTCCTCCGAATCGGATCACCATGCGAGCTCCATTGTTACAAATAATGGCCACATTCCTCCACACAATACCGAGTTGGTTAACAAACTCGTCCGGGCTTCGGTGTGAAAGCTGTTGCCGCATGGAATAGTCTACTCCTGCAGGACCGCCGAGGAGCCAGTTGCGCAGCCATTGATCAGGAATGTAGGTACGCATACCATAGTAGGGCGGGGAGGTAATCACCCAGTCAGCACCAGAATGGCGTCGGAACCAACGGAATGCACTTTGATCACGGCTATCAGCGAGCACAATTCTACCACGCGTTTTTTCCATCGCCGCTGCGTAATAATGTTCAGCCCGCATACGTACTATTTCTCTAACATCAACTACCGGCGGTCTAAGGTCGTGCTCCAGCCAATATTTCACCGAATACCTGGGCTTGGGCGCATAGGTTCGTGGGCACTGGTTTGAGAGGTATGAAGTAGAGCCATTTTTGTTACGCGGGCCGTGGAGCGCACCAAGGAGCAGTCCGCGCAATGCAATTCGCGCCTCCGAGTTGCAGCATTGCAGCAGACTCTCACGAACCTTACATAGATCGTGTAGCACGCTCGGAGCGTAGGCAAGCTCCCAAAACTGCCCCTGCGGCACATCGCGAGGCTCAGGAGCCTCACTCAAGATACGCGCTAGCAGACGCACGATGGTTATGGGTGCAACTTGAGCTAACTTGGCCTGTGAGCTCGCCACGGCGACTGAACTGCTGTCTATTCCGAAAGTAGATAGTCCCAGCACCCGCCCAGCAAAGTTAGTGGTTCCCCGTCCACAGAAAGGATCAATCACCCACTCCCCTGGCTTTGACCGATCACGCAGCACGGAAAGCGGGAAGTCAAGCGGAAACATCGTGAAGTAAGGACAGATGCCATTCAATCGCATGAGGTCCCGATCACTCATGGCGCCCACCGAAGTTTTCCTGACCGAACCTGCATGCCGTCCAGTATCGTGATGTTGCTCACTTGGCTACAGAAATCATCTACGTAGCCTTTGATGGCGTGTGCTGTCAATAGGGCACGCTTATCCTGCGGTATATGTCCAGCGAGCGTAGTCGGCATGATGACGATGCACTTTGCCATAGCGCGCGAAATGGCAACATTCGTTCGTTCGAGTTGCATTAGGAAAACCTCTTCACCAGCAATCACATCCCCGTCTGCAACCCCGAATGATACCAGAATGACATGCCTCTCACCGCCTTGAAACTTTTCCACCGTGTCTACTGCCGCTTCTATCAATGGTATTGGGTCATTGGGAAATAGATGTTTCAATTCGCGGACGATGAGTGCCCGCTGTGCTCGATGAGGCGTCACGATGCCGACGGAACTCTGCCAAAATTGAATATCCGTGGGTGGCTGATGGGCCACCGGGCTGCGTCCATCAAGGTCCGCACTGACGGACATTCGCAGACAGTAAACAAGACCCGCAACCATCCGTGCCTCGTAGTTGTTACCTTGCGAGGAGAGTTCATCGTCATGCAGGAGGGTTAGCACAGCCCGATCAGGATCTAACGCCTGCGCCCAAGCATCCGAGTAGGGTAACGTAGCTGGATACCCGCTGGTATCAGTGGGAACAGGATTCAGCAAGTGTATTCGGGTAGTAGGATTGCTTGCTGAGAGTTGGACGGGATAGCCTAACGTTTTTGCATAATCGACGAGGGCCTGTGCCGACCGGTAATTCTCAAGAAGATCGGTCGTGGTGACATTCGGGGCAAAACGTTTGAGCAGATAAGTCTGGATGCTGCCGACCAGGTATTCGCAACCCACGGGCGGTTCAAGCGCGGCAATCGGCGGCATCTGAAGATGATCCCCTGCTACAACGAGGGCTCCCTTGGACTTTAGTGTAGCGAGTGCAGAAACTGCTTTGGTCACTGGAATTTGGGAGCTTTCATCTAGCACGACAAAGTCGAATACCGGAGCTATTCGTTGCCCCGTCAGCCATACGGCCACCTTATAGGCCTGCTGGACACCGGTAGCAATAATGGTCACTCGATGAGTAGCATTCAGGCTAGTCGCGCACATCTGCCATTCTGGTGCATTTGCGTCCATGTTAAAGCTGACAACATTCAGGTGAGACGCAGAAGTTGGAAAGGGCGTAGTAGCACGCGATTTTGAATAGGCTACAAAGAGGTCGCAAGAGCAGGACGGGTCTGCTTCGAGGTAGCTCTTTAGACGCCCAACAAGTTCTTCAACCGCTTTGTAGGTAGGGCCGGTGACCAGGATATTCATCCCTTGCCCCGTAGAAGCGCTTCGGTGAGCATGCGCCTTGATGAGTGCTGCTAGTGTGCGAGTCTTTCCCGTACCTGGAGGCCCCCATACGACCGTAAGCTTCTGATGGGCGGCGCGTTCAACCGCCTGGACTTGGCTTGGATTGAGGTTTGCGACTGTTTGGGCGTGCGCAGCAAGCAATTGTGCCTCAGGGAGCGGGAGAAATATGTGAGATTGCAAAGCGTGCGGTGTCCACAGCACTTCCGCCGCTGGCGTGACCGTGTCAGTTCCGGGTTGGCTGGCTGCCAGAGCCATCGCCTTGGCAGCTTGAGGGTCTGGGATAGCTATTGCGGGGTTACCAATCAGTCGGAGGATATTATCACAAATCTCATACCACTTATAAGCTGGCTTGCTTTCGGTAAGAAAGATGTCTTGGGTGAAGTCCAGACCTGCCTGCCCAGCCAAGTAAGGCAGAAGCTGGCCATAATCCCGATCCTGGATATGCACTTCTGCACGGAGGTTGATTCGGTCGAAATTGACTAGGGTAGCAGTTACCGCACTAAAAAATGGCTGGTTGAGGATGTCCGGATTTCCAGTGTAAGACGCCGTGGTCGCTGGTATCCGGTTCTTGACTTTCTCCAACGGGAAGCCAGGCTGGGAACATAATCCTACAGCGAGGTAAGCCTCGTCGTCTTCCATCTTTACTTCGGTCGAATCAGGGCTAACAGAATAGATAGGATTTCCAGCAGGAGACATGCCTACACGCTGGAGAAGCCGAATAGCCTTATATGAGGATTCGAGAGTATCGCTGTCAGCGGCAAGGCGATCATGCGCATCGAGACGAGTAGTGGCGTATTCGAGCTTTTCCCACCAAATCCAGAGTTTGCTATCAAATGCTACATTCTGTGCGCCGCTTGGGATGGTGAGATCAATCTGTGGCGCTAACCCTTTCAACCGGCCATAGAAGTCATCTCGAAGCTTGCGCACCACGCTATCGAGCGCTCGGCATTGTGCCGACAGCGCATTGGCGAATTGGGTTAGGACTGTTGTTCGGGGCAGGGAGATGTTGCCACGTTCCACAATAGCTACTCTACTCCAGATCTCATAAATACGCTCGCGAGGAATCCCATTGCTCAGATATTCCCGGTAATACGAATCTGGCAGCATGGGCGCAGCAGTCCCCGCATGATAATGCTGCACTATGTCATAAAGCGTGATTACGTGCGGTGTAGGGGCGAACACGAAATGCCGAACGATATCCTCTATAAATACAACACAAGGACTGATCGCTCCTGCTTCCTTTTCGATTAGTTCGTCGGGTGGGAACAGCCAGGCAAGTGCCTTTGTCCTCCGGTCGCTCAGCGCCATGACCTTCGGCAGATGACGTCCCATGGCCGCGCAAAGTTCCTCGAATTGGCGCTTCTCCCAAAAGGCAATTTGACCGGTGAGCGGCCGGGTTATCCCCATACTGCGTAGGTACTTCGCGGCCGAATCGATGTAGCTGGCAATCTGCGAGAGAAAGCCGGAAAGTGCGACCCACTCGAATTCCAATGTCTTTTGATCAACTACGAAGGGTATGGGTAGATAGGTTTGCGGACTCTGTCCTACTTGATAGCTGGTCACGCGGCCACTTACTGCTAGCCCCGTCAGCAGACCGGCACTAGCATCGAAATTTATAGTGGCAGTTATGTGAAGGTAAGGAAAGGCCGCGAGGGATGCGAGCACTGCCTGCGCATCCATAGATGTATTGCCTGTATGGAGTGCGCTTGCACGCAATGGAAGACGGGTCTTGTCGCGTTTAAGGAAGGAGTGCTCTTTGTAGGCGGGCTCATTGCCCGTAGTAGTCGCCAGGGAGGCTGTATCTACGATTGCATGATGTTCTAGAGTCTTCCGTGCCCCACGCGATACGCCAGCGATCCGGCTCAGATGTCGCAATAGTTCAGCGTTCGGCAGGCAATAGTGGTCAGGATGCGCCTGTATTTTGGCTTTGTCCGCCACTGTTGCCCAATTGCTGATTCCCAGCCAGTCGCAGGCCGTGCATTTGGAATCGACATGCCAATCTAGGTCGCGCCAGTTCGTATCACCTATCTGAATGACACGTGGAATGTCCTCGCGGAAGAAACGCATGACAGCGGGCATATAGAATCGAAAATTTATGTCCTCACAATCTTCGATGAGGGCGCTAAGGTAGACGTCTGACGTTACAGGGGTTCCATCGGTAATACGTTTATGAAGGGCCGAGTCGCCCTGCTTGGCACGCGTCCATAGATAAGCACGCGTGGTGACGAAATGAGTGGCTGCCAGCCCATTTACATGCAGCCAATTGGCCATCATAAGCGCGTATAGCGCCACTTCGGCAGAATAGCTCGGGTTTGCCTCAGCAGTGTGTTTAATATCAATAATGGAGAGGGCGTGCCGCAACTCTGTAGCCGGGTCAATCGGACCGCGCGTTCCTGAAGGAAGTACTTCCTCATCATCCGATTCTGCGGGGCGCACGACGACAACATCCGGGATCATACCAGCAATCGGGGGGATAATCGAGACCAGTGTCACATCCACTCCAATGTTAGTGAGGGCCTGATGTTGAAATTGTTGCGGTTCGATTTTACCCTGGAGGATCAGCCTCGGTAGCGGTTGCCCGCTGTTAAGCAAAGTCGCCAAGTCTTTGCTTGTGATTTTGCCCGTCTGATCGGTGGCAAATATCACACTCCCTCCGAACGCGTTTTGGAGCAGAATATTTCTTTCCTGCTCAAAGTCAACGCCTACATCCCGCAAGATGCCTATCCCAGGCCGGGCTTTCAACGGCTCTGGCATACCATGGTTTTTCAGTTCTTCTGGAGTATGAAGAGAGAGGTAGAGTTCGCGGTCACACTTTGACCTGAGATACATTGACAGCACGCTTTTTGAGAGCCGCTTGTTTGGGGGTGAAGTCATTGGAGATACCTCTGAGGTGGGAATTGTACATCAAGCTGGCTGCAACCCTATAAAGCTCGTCATTATAACCGGACAGCGAACTTCCGGTATGAGGTTTTGATCGCCCGTGCGGGTGGTTCAGAATGCCTGCCAGCCGGGCCGTTTGCATCCCGGCAAGGGAAGGGGAACGCTCCTTGCAGCACCCCTACTTCACCGTGAGCGGAATGGAGACGGTGATGCGCTCGTTGAAGCTCTGTGGCGGCTCGGGCGGCTGATAGCCTTCCGGCGGATCGACCCAGCGGCCGTCCGCCTTGATGAGGGCGATCAGCTCCTCCACGCCCCGCTCCTGCGGGATGCCGGTCTTGACCTCCTCGCGCCCCCGATAGAGCGAAATCTTGCCGCCCGCCTTGCCGACGTAGCCGTAGTCGGCGTCGGCCATCTCGCCAGGACCGTTGACGATGCAGTTATGCACGACCGAGAGAGAACTGACAAAGGTGTGATCGCCCGCCACATCCAGATTGTACACCGGCCCGGCATAGGGCACGCGCCCCACGCCCAGCACCGGCAGATAAAGGTAGCGAGCATCTATGCCCAGCCGCCCCGTGTTTCTCCGGCCTTCAGGAAGAGGAATGGGAACGCCGAGCGCGTCCGAAAAGCGGCGCAGCGCATCCGCGCCGGTCACATCCAGGATGTAGACCTTCTGGCGATTCACGGGCTGGCGAGCGCGCAGGCGAGCCGGGATGCCCTGCCGCAACAGCAACTGATGCACCACGCTGGCGAGGGAGGCGGATACCGTCATGTAGGTTGCCCTTGGATACCCCTTGACGGCGCCGACATAGCCGTCACACTGCCAGAGCGCGGCCAGCAGCATTCTCTGGCGGCTTCTGGGCAGGGTCAGCATCCAGGCCGGAAGACTCTTGTTCTCGGCGCGGCGTCCGAAAAGAAACGCCATCATCCCGGCCAGACGGCTGCTGTGTGCGATCACTTCCAGGCTGCCGCGCTCCGGGCGGGGCCGCAGGCTGACCGGGGTTCCCATCGCGCACAGGATATCGTGCGCCCGCTGCACCAGTTCGGTCTCGTCGCTGCCGAAGGTGAGGAATATCTGATGCGCCTTGCCGTTCGCGCCGCCGATCGAGCCTTCTGCGGCGTAACAGCCCGCCAGTGTCAGGAAGGCATCGTCCAGAGCAACCTCCGGCGCTTCCGGCACAACACGCAGATCCTGCTCTCCTTGAAGAATGGGGCAGAGCAGCACATGATCACGGGTGATATTCTCTGCCGCCACCCACTGCGGTTCCTCGCCTCGCCCCACAACGTGGGCAACGTTCTCCCACCGCCTCCGTCCGGCCTTCCCCTGATGTTTGCGGGTCAGCGCCAGTACGGGGTGGTTGGGCGTCATCTTCATGGGGAGCGCGCCCCGCGTTCTAATTTCCACCAGTTCCCCTTCAAAGGTGTGGCAGTCCGTCGCGGTTACAGGTTGGAAACGGCCCTGATGCGTCAAAACTCGGTCGCCCTCGTCCACGCACTCGATCGGCGTAAAGCCCTGCGCAGTAATCACCGTTTCGCCGGGAGGAAAACAGCCCATTACAGCCACATTCAAGCCCGCCAGGTGGTACGTGGCAGCCTTGACTTGCCCAAGGACGGTCGGCAGGTCGAACTTGGTGCGCCCGCAGGACGGGCAGGCGATGAACTCGACCTTCGTGCGGCGCAGGCCCAGCGCCTGCAGGATGTCGTAGCAGACGGGAAGCTCCTCGACGGGGTCCTCGGCCAGGGAGACGCGGATCGTATCCCCGATGCCTTCCGCCAGCAGCGTGCCGATGCCGGTCGTGCTCTTGATGCGCGCGTACATGCCGTCGCCCGCTTCGGTGACTCCGAGGTGCAGCGGGTAGTCCATGCCCAATTCGGCCATGCGCCGCGCCATCAGCCGGTTGGCCTGGAGCATGACGGCCACGCGGGACGCCTTGAGCGAGATGACGAGGTTGCGAAAATCGTGGCGCTCGCAAATCTGCAGATACTCGATGGCGCTCTCCACCATGCCTTCGGGCGTATCGCCGTAGGTGACCATCAGCCGCTCGGCCAGGGAGCCGTGATTGACGCCGATGCGCATGGCGATGTCGCGCTCTTTGCACGCTCGGATGACCGGCAGCAGCGCCTGCTCGATGGCCTCCATCTCCTCGTCGATCTCCGCCTGAGAGTAGTCTTCCGTGCGCTGCACGCGCTTGCGAAAGACGAACAGGCCGGGATTGATCCGGACCTTGTCCACGTATTTGGCGACCTCGACGGCAATATCGCTGCCCTGGTGATGCACATCGGCGACCAGGGGCACGTCCTGATACTCCCGGCGCAGCCGCGCCTTGATCTCGGCCAGGCATTTGGCTTCGGCCATATTCGGCGCGGTGACCCGCACGATCTCCGAGCCGGCTTTATGCATGGCGATGATCTGCGCCACCGCCGCCGGGACGTTGTGGGTTTCTTCCGTGATCATAGACTGGACCACGATCGGCGCGCTGCCGCCGATGATGACGTTACCGACGCGCACCGGCCGGGTGGGACGGCGCGTATAGGCGACATCAGGAAGTGCCATGCGTTCGATTCTCCTACCAATGTGTTCTTTCCCATTATAGCATACGGTGGAGACACCCTCCTTCCCTTAACTGTCCGTATCGTTTTCCGAAGTCGGGAAGAGGGGAAGCCAGGCGGGGCGCTCATTCCGTTAAGCCGGAATCAAAAGACCGGGCCGCTCGAGGGGCGGCCCGGTCCGGTGTCGATGAGGAACAGCGCGCGTCAGTTGGGCAGGTTCGTGGGCTTTGCGGCGCCGAACTGGTTGGTGGACCAGGTGTTTGCAACCGGCGTCCCGCTGTCGTCCTCCGCATCGCATGTGCCGTTGCCGGAAGCCTTGTTGTGGGCGATCGTATTGCCCGTCGTGTCCAGGCCGAAAAGCTCCGCGATCCAGATGCCGATCTGCGCGTTATTGCTGGCCGTATTGAAGGTGACGGAACAGTTGGTGGTGAGGTCGAACAAGACGATACCGCTGCCAAAATTGCTGCTGGACGTGTTGTGGTCAACGTTGTCCTGATCGCAGAAGTCGATGTCGATCCCATCGAAATTCTGCGTCAGGGTATTATGGCTGACGGTCTGGTTGGAGCAGAACTGGAGGTAGATGCCGGTGCATAGATTGTTGGCGGCGACGTAGTTCTGCTCGACGATGGTGGGCTGGGCATTGGGATCGCCGCCCATAGTGCCGCCGTTGGAAAGGAAGATGCCCGCTCCCTGCCTCGTGACGCAGTTGCCGGTTACGGTGTTATGGCGGATCTTGACACCGTTGGCCTCGTCCCCGTCGATGCCGTTAAAGCCGTTGTTGTACACCGTATTGTGCGAAACGACGATATTGCCGGCTACACCGGAGAGCAAGACGCCATCGGAGCGGCTGCCGCTGATCGTATTGTCGGAGAGGTTGCAGGTCTGGACAATGGCGCTATTCATGAAGCCGTCGATCTCCAGGCCTTTACCGTTGTGCTGCAGAGTATTGTCGTGTATGTCACCGGAGTTGGACGGGTTCACGAAAATCCCGCACGCAAGCCGGGTGAGCGGAAGGTTGACATAGTAATAGTAGTTTTGCACCACAAAGCCACAGACGGTCACGCCATCGGCGTTGACGTTGATGCCGTCGTTGCCGAAGTAGGGAAGATCGGATGGAGCCAGGGGATTATACTGGCCCAGCGTGGACCCGTCCAGAATAGGAGCCTGATCTCCTTCGAGGCGGATGTCGTTGGTCGTGATGCTGACGCTCTCATGGTAGCAGGTGCCGTCGGGCCTGGGCGATACGCGGACGGTATCGCCGGGCTGCGCGGCGTTGACCGCACACTGGATAGTCGGATACTGCGAGGGAACCAACAGAATGTTGGCGGATGCGGGCAGGGCGGCACTCAGAGCCCAGAGGGCTGCCGCGAGGGCGGTAAGGCGCATGATCTGCCTCCTTTTCTCAGGATGTGCGTGCTTGTAAGATTTGGGAAAGAATGGATACGCAGCGGGACTTGCGCCTTCCGGGGCGAGCTATAGGAGGCTAATCATACCAGAACAGGCAGAAGAAGTCAAGCGCATTTCTAAAATTCGGACAAGTATTGTTACTTGAATTCACTAATTTTAGTAAAAAACAGGTGATTCTACCTGAGTCCCCTGTCCATCAAAATAGAAATAAGGAACAAGAGCGCGCTGGTCACCGGTCGTTTTTGTTTTCCCGCAGATGTCACAGGCTTCCTACACGCGGCAGGGCGGCATAACAACATTGGGATGATACCGTCCAGGACAGGAAGGATCGATCCCCGGCCACAGAGAGGCGCTGTTCCTATCGGGCGGCGTTTGAATCGTGGTCGTTCAGGCATCCTTCGCAATCGACAAAGGCAAACCGCTCGAAAGGGCGGGACGCAAAGCCACGGGCCTACGCTCCTTGCACTGCCGGGAGTAGGGCCGCCGAGCCACCGAACTGCGACGATTACGGAGGAGCAGCTATGCAAGGCAACAGGACGAGCTTCCGGTCGCAATCCGGAAGTGAGGATCTCATAACAAAACGCACGGTCCGGCGGAACGCGGCGAGCGCCGCGCTGCTGGCGCCGTCGTTGTGTCTGGCTTTGTGGCTCGGCGCGGGACAGCCCGCGTGGTCCAACCCCTCGACCCCTTCGCTGGAGAAAAGCGATCTTTTCCTGCGCACCGCCCTGCGCCAGCCGGCGGCGCACGCTACGTCTGCCGTGATCGTGCGGATGGCGGGCGACCCGACGCCGGAGCAGGAGGCGCAGATGCGCTCTCTGGGCGCGGACATCTATCGGCATCTACCCCTTATTCACTCCGTCGCCTTGCGCCTGCCCACCCGGAATCTCTCCCGCCTGGCGGCGCTGCCATGCGTGGCGCATCTCTCGGCAGACACGCTGGTGCGCAAAAACGACGAGTTCACCGTCGCCTCCAGCGAAGCCAATGTGGCCTACAGCCAGTATAACCTGACCGGCTATGGCCTCGCCGTGGCGGTGGTGGACAGCGGCGTCCGCCCGCACGGCGATCTCAACGATTCGGTGACGGGCAAGTCGCGCATCGCCGCCAACGTCAATTTCGTTCCCGGCACGACCAGCTATCTGGATGCCTGCGGGCACGGCACGCACGTGGCAGGCATCGTCGCCGGCAGTGGCGCGGGGTCTACCGGCAGCAGCTATTTCCACAGCTACTATGGCATCGCCCGCCGGGTCAACATCGTCAACGTGCGAGTGCTGGACGGCAGCGGCCAGGGCACCGTCAGCACGGTCGTCTCCGGCATTCAGTGGGTAGTCAACAACGCGGCGACCTATCACATCCGTGTCCTCAACCTTTCCCTCGGACATCCGGCCGGCGACCATTACTATAACGATCCGCTCTGCCAGGCCTGTGAGGCGGCATGGAAGGCGGGAATCGTGGTCGTGTGCGCGGCAGGCAATAATGGCCGCCAGAATACCACGCAGACCGCCGGGCTGCCCAACGAAGGCTGGGGAACGGCCTATGGCTCCATCCAATCTCCGGGCAACGATCCTTTTGTCATCACGGTGGGAGCCACCAAGAACATGGATGGCAGCCGCGCCGACGACCGCATCGCCACCTATTCCAGCCGGGGACCGACCCGCCTGGACTTTATCCTCAAGCCCGACATCGTCGCGCCGGGCAATAAGGTCATCTCGCTCTACGCCGGCTCTACCTATCTGTCCACCAACGTCAGCAGCAACGCGATCCCCTGGTCGAGCTACTGCTACAAAAACCTTACCGGAGAGTCGCAGCGGTACTATGTGCTGTCGGGTACGTCCATGGCGGCTCCCGTGGTGGCCGGCGCCGCCGCGCTGCTGCTGCAGGCCAATTCCAGCCTGTCACCCGATACCGTCAAGGCGCGGCTGATGTTCTCGGCGGACAAGTTGAACTTTCCAGATGGCACGACCGATGCCTGCACCTTCGGGGCCGGCTACCTGAATATCCCGGCGGCTCTCGGCTCGACCGTCACGCCAGCCCAGTACGCGATGAGTCCCTCGCTTTCCGAGGACAGCTTGGGCAACGTCACCATCAACATGGACAACGCGCTCTGGGGCACCAACGCGCTCTGGGGGACGGGCGTCACCAATCTCAATCTGCTCTGGGGAACGAATGCGCTCTGGGGAACGAACACGCTCTCTTCCAGCAACCTGCTCTGGGGCAAGTCGATCTGGAGCGACAATGCGCTCTGGGGAGAAACCAGCGGCGCGGTCGATCTGTCGCCGACCGCCCTTTACGGAGAATAGACCTCACCCCCGCGGCTGCGCTTATCCAATCGCCGACGCGCTCGCCATTCCCCTCTCCTTCATAAGGAGAGGGAAAGACCTCACCCCTGACCCCCTCTTCTTGAGAAGGAGAGGGGGAATTTGGTTTTTACCCTCTCCTCCCATCGAAGGCAGATCCTCCGCTGAGCTTTTGCAGGGAATCCCTTTGCCGACGCCGAAAGGGCTGCACAGCATGCAGGCAGAAGCCCGCCTATTTCCCCCTGGAAAGGAACGTCTGTGTCCCACGCACAGCATCAGGACATACGGATCGGCACGCTGGCGAGCCTGAGCAGCGGCGCCGGCTACCTGCGGCAAATCCTGCCGCACGGCTTCGAATCGTTTCAGTTGACGGCCTGGCAGTATCTCGGAGACGTGCGGCTGCCGGAGCTGGCGGCCCAGGTGCGCGATACGCTCGGAGATCAGGCTATCATCAGCAGCCTGGCGATCTTCGGCAATCCGCTGCAGGATGAGCAGACGGCGCGAGATTGGGAGACCCTGATAAAAAGCGCCCGCCTGTTCGGCTGCGATCTGGTCTGCGGGTTCGCCGGGGCGCTGGAGGACCGCAGCGTTCCCGAAAGCATTCCGCGCTTCAAGGAGGTGTTTGGGCCGCTGGCGGCGGTGGCCGCTGGAGAGGGCGTGCGGATCGCCTTCGAGAACTGCGACATGGGCGGCACCTGGGAACAGCCGCGCTGGAATATCGCTCACGCCCCGCGCGCCTGGGAGATGCTCTTCGACGCCGTGCCGGGGGATACGCTCGGGCTGGAGTGGGAGCCCTGCCACCAGATGGTCTCCCTGATCGATCCGATCCCGCAGTTGCGCCAGTGGGTGAGCAAGGTCTATCACGTACATGGCAAGGACGCTACCGTCGCGTGGGACGTGATCCGCCGGGAGGGCATTCGTTCCGGCAAGCCGGTGGTCTGGCATCGGACGCCCGGCTTCGGCGATACGAGCTGGACGGACATCTTCTCGATCCTGCGTATGGCCGGCTTTCGCGGCGCGATCGACATCGAGGGCTGGCACGATCCGGTCTATTGAGACGATCTGGAGATGACCGGCCAGGTCCACGGCCTGAATTACCTGAAGCGCTGTCGCGGCGGCGACTACATTCCCAATCCCACCTGATTAAGAGCACCTAACAAAACCCTGTCAGCCAAGCGTTCCAGCAGAGGAGCACACAGCCCAACAGCAGGAACGCTTCGTGGATGTCGTCTCGGCGCTCGTAGCGGATACGCAAGCGGCGCATCCGGTGCAG
>Ga0209810_1002806_pt1 | contig 19783 bp, 14 predicted proteins | sample Coa_R1_7_FD_187159 | JGI IMG/M metagenome (GOLD analysis project Ga0209810, IMG submission 187159) | Surface soil microbial communities from Centralia Pennsylvania, which are recovering from an underground coalmine fire - Coalmine... | ecosystem: Environmental > Terrestrial > Soil > Unclassified... | reverse complement strand
GAACGGAAGGCTAGCGTGGACATCGCGTGCTCGCTCCAGTCAAGAGGTTTCAACGGCGGTTGAGGAAGCGGCGCTCGATCTCGCGCTCGGTCTCGTCGGTGAATTTGCCCCCATTCTGCAGGTAGATCGCGATCTCGCGCTCGGCGCGCCGCATATTGGCTTCCGCAATGGCGTTGATGAGACGCGTCCAAATGCTCGGTTTCGTGACGCGGTTCTCTGGGACGGCGACCGCAGGGGTGGCCGTGATCGTACGGGCGTGAGCCATGGAACCATCCTCCTTTTTGGCCCCCGGGCGTCTCCCTTTCCGGTGATTTGTGTTATTGCACTGCAATATAGATTATTTTGCACTGCGAAGTAGGGCATTCATTGCATGTGTTCCATGCGCGGAGCGCCGAACGCGGTTAGCGTGGCGTTAACCACACCGCTGGAGGGCGATTCCTCGTCTCCCCTCACCCGATGCCGCGGTAGACCGCTCGATTTGCAAATCGATTTGCAAAGGCAGCGCCAAAGACGCCCCCGCCGACCACGTCCAACCCGTCAATCCGCCTCCCCTGTTTGTTCCGTGCGGCACGCGATCCCGCCGCCAGGTCGTGAACGGTCTTGGGCGGGATTGTGCAGCGCAATACCGCCGGGGAAGAGATCTCCGCGCCGAGAGGCGGCGCGCCCTCTCCCAGGTCACGGCGCCATGCGCGACCTGTCATGCCGTGCGCGACGTTGGGCACGCCCGGCACGAAGTGCCGCATGATGCAGGCAAGCGAATGCTCTCAGGCGCGTCATCCCGACCGACGAGCAGCGGCCTGTAGCGCGGGATCCCCGTGGGGAAGGATCATGGCCTAAGGTCGTTGGCGCGGATTTCGGCGATCTTGGCCCATCATTGAGAGCCCCTTGTGAGCGCAGCGACGCACTCCCGACTCGAATACGCCGCTGTTGGATCCCCTCGTCGTCCGTGCACGGCTCGGCGCCATAACGGTGCCGAGCCAATCCAATGAGACCCGGCTCCACCGAACGTGGCCGCGTGAGTTGAAAGTGCGCTCTTCGCGCCGCTTCCGCGGATGCGCGCCCACCCGTGGCCTATTCCTTCAGCTTCTTCGCGAAGAACACGATTGTCTTGCGATAGATCAATGCCCTGTTCCATTCGCGCATCGCTTCGAAGTTGTCCGTGCCCTCGTCATAGGGTGCACCGGCGCGCCACCCGTTCGTTTTCAGGAGATTGGCCGTCGACGCGAGCACGTCCGGGACTGAATGTCGGAGATCGACGCGGCCATCACCGTCAAAATCGATGCCGTATTTGATGTAGGAAGACGGCAGGAACTGTGTCTGACCGATTTCGCCCGCATTGGCGCCCACGAGATCGCGCAACGGCAAGTCTCCGCGTTGCACGATTCTGAGTGCGGCGATGAGCTCCGTCTGAAAGAGATCAGAGCGTCGACAATCGTGCGCAAGCGTCGCGAGAGTGCGCACGACCGGCAGGTGTCCCATGTCGCCGGCGCCGTTGTCACTCTCGAGCGTCCAGATCGCCATAAGGATTTCTCTGGGCACGCCAAATTGGCGCTCGATGCGTGCAAGCAGTTGTGCATGGCGTGCCATCATCGCTTTTGCGCGCTTGATGCGCGCAGGCGTGACGCGCGTTGCAGCATAGCGCTCGAAGCTCTGACGGAAGGTGCCGTGCTGGCGGCGGTCGAAGGCGAGCACAGCGGGATCTGGTGTCAGTCCTGCAAAAGCCTCGCGCACCAAGCTGGGGGAGATTCCGGCGGCTTCGGCATCCCGACCCATCGCGGCGAGAAATCTGTCGAAATTTCCGCCGCACGGCGCGCCTCGCGCCGGCACGGCAATCAGGAATAGGCACAATGAGGCTGCGCAGGCGCGCGAGGTCAGGCAGGGCATCGTCAAGCTCCTCGTGGACTCAGGGCGGTACGGTGCCATCGCCCACAAAAGGCGCAAGGCCGCGAGTGCCTCCTCTTCCACTCTGCGCAGGCAAAGATCGGGGACGCAGGTTGCGTTCCTGCGCCTCCGGCAGGGTACGACGCAATTAGTACGTCGCTCGCTCCGCCGCGGCCCATCCGCCCAAGGCGAGGTCTACCCGCCCTGCCGCCCTTTTTGCCAGCCCAATACGAAGACGCCGTGCGGCCCGCGCGTGTCCATTCGCGGGTCACTCGGATTGCAACACCGCAATTGTCCCCGCAGGCATATGCCTGTTAAGCGGCAAGCCGATCGAATTCCTCGATCGTGACGGCCGGCAAGGTCGTAAAGGCTATTCCGGTGAGTTTCGCCAGCGCCGCTGATGTCGCCATCGCGCGCGCGGTGTCAGGCAAATCGACGATCATTACCAGGTCGACGTCGCCCAGCGCGGCATAACCTGCCTTCAATTCGCCTCCGTTCTTCTTGATCAGCGCCTTCACCTCTTCCGTGCGCTTGGCGCTGATGCCTTTGAGACCTTCCACTGAATATCTGCCGAACATCAAATAGGTGGCCATGACGACCTCTCCGCCGTTCGAGCAATCCTTGCCGCCCCGGAAAGCCGTGCCCCGAAAACGAATATATCACCCCCGGCGCCGGGTGCGAGCACGAGCGCAGCCGCGCGGCACCCGTGCCCCCGCCAAAGTCATCCTTTCCGCAAACGCTCGCCCGGTCGGCTTTTTCCGCGTTCCGCAGGCGTGCCCGCCAAAGAACCGCGGCTCTTGCCGCACGCACGCCGATTGAATTGCCGCCACCGCCTCACGGTCCATGAAATTCGCGGTGCGGGACGCCAACGAGGGCGCGATGGCGCGCTCTCAACCAAACTTATTCCGCGGGTCCCCTTGCAGGCATCTGCCGGGCGTGTCGCCCATAGTATCAATTCGTACTTTGCACACACACCCGACCGTCACGCCGAAAGGAAGGGGAAAAGTCGAGTTGATCCCTTCACGGGCCGAATTTCGGTACATGTGCTTGGGCGTGAACGACCCCGATCGGGGCCTTCACGGCGCTCAGTTGTCCAGGAACGAGCGCAGCTTCCTGCTCCGGCTCGGATGCTTGAGCTTGCGCAGCGCCTTCGCCTCGATCTGGCGGATGCGTTCGCGCGTAACCGAAAACTGCTGACCCACTTCCTCAAGCGTGTGATCGGTGTTCATGCCGATGCCGAAGCGCATGCGCAGCACGCGCTCTTCACGCGGGGTGAGCGAGGCAAGCACGCGCGTCGTGGTCTCGCGCAGGTTCGACTGAATCGCAGCATCGATCGGCAAAATCGCGTTCTTGTCCTCGATGAAGTCGCCGAGATGTGAGTCTTCCTCGTCGCCGATCGGCGTCTCAAGCGAGAGTGGCTCCTTGGCGATCTTGAGAACCTTGCGCACCTTCTCCAGTGGCATGCCGAGTTTTTCGGACAATTCCTCAGGCGTCGGCTCGCGGCCAATCTCGTTGAGCATCTGCCTGGATGTGCGCACGATCTTGTTGATGGTCTCGATCATGTGCACGGGGATGCGGATGGTGCGCGCCTGATCGGCGATCGAGCGGGTGATCGCCTGCCGGATCCACCAGGTCGCATAGGTCGAGAACTTGTAGCCACGACGATACTCAAATTTGTCCACCGCCTTCATCAGGCCGATGTTGCCCTCCTGGATCAGGTCGAGGAACTGCAACCCGCGGTTCGTGTATTTCTTGGCAATGGAAATGACGAGACGCAGGTTGGCCTCCACCATTTCCTTCTTGGCTTGGCGCGCCTCCCGCTCGCCCTTCTGCACCATCTGCACGATCTTACGGAATTCCTCGATCGATACGCCGGTCTGCGCCGCCAGATCGTGGATCTGTGAGCGGATCTCCTTGATACGCTCCTTCTCGTTGGCCACGAAAGCCTTCCATCCCTTCGCCGAAAGCTTGGACACGCGGTTGAGCCAGCGCGGGTCGAGCTCATTGCCAAGGTATTGCTTGAGGAAATCATCGCGAGCGACGCCGTAGCTTTCTGCGAGTCGCATCAGCCGTCCCTCGTTCGAAACGAGGCGCTTGTTGATGTCGTAGAGCTGCTCGACGAGGCTATCGATGCGTGCTTGGTTGAGCCGCAGCGACTTCACCGCGGTGATGATCTCCTCCTTCAATTTCTTGTACTTGCGCTCCTGCGCCGGAGAAAGCGAAGCGTTCTTGAGCCGAAATTCGATGTCCTGCTCCTGGAGGCGACGCAGGCGCTTGAAAGCATCGGCAATGGTGTCGAAGGTCTCGAGCACCTTCGGCTTGAGCTCGGCCTCGATCGACGCGAGGGAGAGCGAGCCCTCCATATCGTCTTCGTCAAAATCACTTTCCGCGGCGACCTCCGCAGGGTCCTTCCCATCGTCATCCTCGTCGCGCGACCGGAACGGCGTCGCGGCGGGAGGAGCCGCCGGCGGCGACTGGGTCTGCACGACCTGCAGATGCGGCGCCCCCGAGGCGGTTTGGCCCGCGCCCGGACTGGAGGACTTGCCGTCGGCGGCGATCAAAGGCGTCTGCATCTGCTTGGCGTCGGGACCCGCATAGGTCGCCTCGAGATCGATGATGTCGCGCAGGAAGACCTTGCCCTCGTTAAGCTCGTCACGCCAAATAATGATGGCCTGGAAAGTGAGGGGGCTCTCGCACAAACCAGCAATCATCGCCTCGCGACCAGCCTCGATCCGCTTGGCAATCGCAATCTCACCCTCGCGTGACAGGAGCTCCACGGATCCCATCTCGCGCAGATACATGCGCACGGGGTCATCGGTGCGCTCGGACGGCTCTCGTTTTTCCGTTGTGGCGATCGGTTTGGTGGAAACTTCGACAAGATCCCCACCGTCCTCCTCGTCGTCCGGTTCCTCGGTCTTTTCTTCGTCCGCCTCGTCGGCAGCGTCCTCGTTCTCGACGACGTTGATGCCCATGTCGTTGAGCATGGCGTAGATATCTTCGATCTGGTCCGATGACACCTCGCCGGAGGGCATCACCTCGTTGATTTGATCAATCGTGACATAGCCGCGCTTTTTGGCGGCCTTGATCATTCTCTTGACACCGGCGTCGGTGAGATCAAGTAGCGGCAACGGCGTATCGGGGGTAGTTTCGGTATCCTTCTCGGGGGCTTCGTCCTTCACCGGAACCGCCGGCTTGGCTTTGGCCGCGACCATTTTCTCTTGGACCTTTCTGGCCATTGTCGTCATCCGCCCTTTCGCACACTCGTTAGGTCATCCTTGGGCAAGAACCTTGCTGCCGGAGCCGGCAACTGCCACCCCGCGGGGCGCACCGGTCGGGCGCAGCGCCCGAATCAGGTTCCTCACTGTCCACGGAGCCTTTTAAGCTCCGATTAACCCAAAAACACCGCTGAAATCGACTCTCTTCTGCCCTGTCTTTGCTGCACCGCCTCAATAACGGCAGTCCACTCGTGTTCACGGGCCACGGACGCCCCGGCCCGAGGAGGCTCCGAAACCCTCGATCAGGGCCTCGGTCCCCTCCATCCGCGCGAGGCGTGCCTTCACATCCACCAGACGGAGATAGTTGCTCTCGCTGCTGTCTTGGCCGAGCGCCTGTTCGGCAGCCTTGAGTTCCTTAATTAGTGAATGCCACTGCCGATGCAAGCCGATTAATTGGTTCCAGGTGACGAGGACGTCTTCGGGCGCGGCCTCCGGCCCCGCCCCCCAGACCGAACTGGTCGTGATCGCCGCTTCGATCCGAGCCACGGCGCCCCCCAGTCCACGTGCGGTCAATTCCGCCCTGACGGCAGCGGAATCCGCCGTCTCGGCGTGCGCCGCGATGTCGATGAGTGCCGATTTCAATCGTTCAGCCTCGGCGTGACGGAACTCGAGCGACGCCAGCTCCTCTAAATGGTCGTGCAGAAGCCAGGGGTGGTTGAGCGCCGCCTTGAGTATCAGGGCTTCGCGCCGCGGGACGGCGCCTCGACCCCGATACAGCGGGCTTGTGGTGAGCTGTTGGCTGACGACGACGTAGGACGCGGCCCCGCGCGCGCCGATCGTCTGTCGCGAGCCGCCTTGCCGCATGCCGCGGCGCCAGTTTCGCGGTGCCCCCCTTTCGCGGTCCATCCCCGGAGGAGCAAAATACTGCGCCAGGCGAGCGCCGAATTCCTGCCGGTAATATCGGCGCACCGTCTCGTCGGCAATGTTCGTCACGATCGCGTTGAGACGCGCCTCTAGCGCCGCGCGCTGTTCCGGCGTGCTGAAACTGCGGCTCTCGGTTTCCCGCATCCAAAGCAGGTCAGCAAGCGGGCGGGCGGCTGCGACCAGATCGGCCGCGGCTTCGCGTCCCCCGGCGCGAACCAAGTCGTCGGGATCCTGCCCCGGCGGCAAGGTTGCGAATTTCAGGGTCTTGCCGGGCGCGAGCCGTGACAAGGCAAGATCGGCCGCACGGGAGGCAGCGCGCAGACCCGCGGCATCGCCGTCGAAGCAGAGTACCGGCTCGTCCGCCATCTTCCAGATGAGGGCCAACTGGTCTTCGGTCAGCGCGGTGCCGAGCGGTGCGACGGTTGCCGGAAAACCGGCGCCGACCATGGCGATAACGTCGACATAGCCCTCGACGACGATGAGCGGTGCGCCCTCGTGAGCGGCCTGCCGCGCCGCGGCGATGTTGTAGAGCGTCGCGCCCTTGTGGAAGAGCGGCGTCTCCGGTGAATTGAGATACTTGGCCTGCGCCTCTTTTTCCAGAGCGCGCCCGCCAAAAGCGACGACGCGCCCGCGCAGATCGGTGATGGGGAACATCACGCGGTCGCGGAAACGGTCGTAGGGTACGGGGATGTCGTCGCCCGCCACCAAGAGGCCTGCTTCGATCATGTCCTCGGTGCGAACGCCATGGGCGCCCAGGTGCTCCTTCAGGGCGTAGCGCTCCCAAGGCGCGTAGCCGAGGCGAAACTTCAATTGCGTCGCCGTGTCGATGCCGCGGTCGGCGAGATAGCCGCGCGCCTTGGCGCCCAGCTTCGAGGCGAGGGTCGTTTCGAAAAACCTGGCAGCGAGTTCCATCACCTCATGGAGCGTCTTGCGTCGCGACGCGCGCGCGTCGTCTTCGCGCGAAGGCTCGGGCAGCGGCAAACCCGCCATCTGCGCAAGACGCTCGACCGCTTCGGGAAACGAAACGCCCTCGGTCTCCATCACGAAATCGAAGATGCTGCCGTTCTTCTGTGCGGAGAAATCGAACCAAGCCTGTTTCTGATCGTTCACGAAGAACGATGGTGTTTTTTCCTTGTTGAAGGGCGACAGGCCCTTCCACTCGCGCCCGGCGCGCACAAGCTTGACGCGTCGTCCCACGACCTCCGACACGGGAAGCCGGGCTTTCAGTTCGTCGAGAAATTGCGGCGGAAAACGCATGCTCTGTCCGCGCGAATCAGCGCGCCGATCATACGCCGCCGAATTGCGGCTTTCCGACGCCTAAGCTGACGGCCGGGGATTCGCAGCCTTTTCCTAGTTTTCCACAGAGGATGAAGCGACCCGGCACTGGCTGGCCCCGGTGCCGTCCGCGAGCCTCCGCCGGATCCGGTCCCTCCGACACCGGACACGTGCGGGGTCACGGGATCAGGCCGACAGCCTCGCCTTCACCAGCGCACTCGCCTTGGCCATGTCCATCCGTCCGGCATATTTTACCCGCAGCACGCCGACGACGCGCCCCATGTCCTTCATCGCCGTCGCCCCCACCTCCCTGACGGCGGCATCGATGGCGGCCGCCACTTCGGCCTCTGACATCTGTTTCGGCAGGTAGGCCGAAATGATCGCGATCTCCTCCTCTTCCTGTTTCACCAAGTCAGCGCGGCCACCCTTCTTGTAGAGCTCAACCGACTCCTGCCGTTGCTTGATCATCTTTTGCAGCAGGGCGAGCACCTCCGCCTCCCCGAGCGGCGGCCGGCCCTGGCCGCGCGCCTCGACATCAGCATTCTTGAGCGCCGCATTGATCATGCGCAGCGTCGAAACCGCCCGCTCATTCCGGGCTTTCAACGCAGCGGCAAGATCTTTGTTGATGTCGTCGCGGAGCATAACCTTCCTTCAACGGATTGCCGAAACGGCCCCAGATACTCGCACCGCGGCACGCGCACAGGCAAGGTTCCAGATTAAGAAAAACCGTTGGTGCGCAGGGAACTTCGGTCTTCCCCGGCGGTGGCGGACCGGCAGGGACCTCGCCACGTCATTCCAGAGGCGACCGCCCGCGTGCCCACGCACATCACCGTTTTGACGCAGGCCGTCGAAAGGCCTATCTAGGCTTTTGATGGACGTCGAACACGCCAGTAACGGCTGGAGCGAAACCACAACCACCGCACTTCTGGTGCTGGCCGACGGGACCGTGCTCGAAGGCTTCGGTCTTGGCGCCCCGGGCCACGCGGTGGGCGAGGTGTGTTTCAATACTGCCATGACCGGCTATCAGGAGATCATGACCGACCCCTCCTATGCCGGGCAGATCATTACCTTCACATTCCCCCATATTGGGAATGTGGGCTCCAACGAGGAGGACATCGAGACGGTCAACCTCGCCGCGACCCCGGGCGCGCGCGGGGTCATCCTCCACAGTGCGATCACGCGCCCCTCGAACTACCGGGCCACGCGCCACCTCAACGACTGGCTCAAGGCGCGCGGGATCATCGGACTGTCGGGCATCGACACGCGCGCACTCACCGCACTGATCCGCGATAAAGGGATGCCGAATGCGGTGATCGCGCACGCACCCGACGGCCGCTTCGATCTTCCTGCGCTCAAGAAGGAGGCGCGCGAATGGCCAGGCCTCGTGGGCATGGATCTCGTGCCCCTGGTGACTTGCGGCCAGCGTTTTACCTGGGACGAGACGCCGTGGGTCTGGGGCAAGGGCTACGGACGACAGCAGGATCCGCAACTCCATGTCGTCGCCGTCGATTACGGTATCAAGCGCAACATCCTGCGGATGCTAGCGGGCGCTGGCTGCAAGGTAACGGTGGTGCCGGCCACCACCTCCGCCGAAGACATTCTCGCGTTGAAACCTGACGGCGTGTTCCTGTCGAACGGCCCGGGCGATCCGGCCGCCACGGGCGAATATGCCGTACCGGTGATCAGGACGATCATCGAGTCCGGCACGCCGACCTTTGGCATCTGCCTTGGTCATCAATTACTCGGCATCGCGGTCGGTGCCCGGACCGTGAAGATGCGTCAGGGCCATCACGGCGCCAACCACCCGGTCAAGGATCTCACCACCGGCAAGGTCGAGATTACCTCGATGAATCACGGCTTCGCCATCGACAAGGAGACCTTACCGGGCCATGTCGACGAGACACATGTTTCGCTGTTCGACGGTTCCAACTGCGGCATTGCGTTGCGGGACCGGCCGGTATTCTCGGTGCAATATCACCCAGAAGCCTCCCCCGGACCGCGCGACAGCCATTACCTTTTCGTTCGTTTCGTCGACATGATGCGGCAGGCCAAGCGGAAAATCGCGTAACGATTCCGAGGGACTGCCGGCGGACGGACGGAGAAGTATTTTTGCCCCATGCGCGGCAACCGGCAGCATCGGTAAAACAAGCTGCCGCTCGAGCGCAACACTCCGGTCGCGAATGCACGGCCCAGATCGGACGGGGAAAACCATGCGGACGCTTGATTCATCATTTCTCAGCGAGGGCGCCAAGGAGAGCCCGCGCTTTCCTCCCCGGCCGGCCGCGTCCGGACCCCGAAAACACGTGACCAAGCAAACGCATGCCGCTGCCGCCGCCGCTCACTTTCCATTTTGCTGACGACGGCCTGGTGCCCAACAGTCGGCTGCCGCTGCTCGTCTACAGGGGTGCATTCGAACTTGCGCGCGTGCGCGACCCGGAGGCGGTCATCGAGCGGATCTTCCGGGAAAACGGCTGGGGTCGCGGAATGTGGCGCAACGGCATCTATCCGTTCACGCATTTTCACTCCATGATCCACGAAGCGCTTGGCGTCGCGCGCGGCCGCGCAGTGGTGCGGTTCGGTGGCGAGGTCGGAGAAACGCTCGAGCTGGTTGCCGGCGACGCGGTTGCGCTGCCGGCGGGGACCGGCCATCGGGCGCTGTGGACAAGCCCCGACCTGTCGGTGATCGGCGCTTATCCGCCCGAAGGAACTTACGATCTTCGGCGTGCGGGCGGGGCCGATTACGCCGCGGCACGCGGGGGCATTCCGCGCGTACCGCTGCCCGCGAGCGACCCGGTCGGGGGACCGAACGGCCCCCTGCCTTCGCTGTGGCGCGCGTAAGGGCGCGGCGACTTGCAGATTTGACCTCCGTCCCCTTTCTCCCTTTGACAGAAACCCGGGCAAAGGGGGGCTTCATGGGTATCCTCGGCTGGCCTCCGCGCGACGGCAAAAAATGCAATGAGCGACTGGATCAGTTTCTACGATTTCAAACATTCGGTCATCTACGTGAATGCGCGTCATCGCGACGTGCATTACGACACGATAGCACGCGATATACGCGCCTATGTGCCGTCGCCGGATGCGCGCGTCATGGACTATGGCTGCGGCGAAGCGACGTCGGCCGACCTCGTGGCCGCCGTTAGCGGGCAACTCATTCTTGTTGAGGCAGCGCCCAACGTGCGTGCGGCACTCAAGGCGCGTTATCAAGGTCATCCGAAAATCTCCGTACTCACGCCGGAGGAGGCTCTGGCGATGGCCGACGGCTCGCTCGATCTGATCGTGATGCATTCCGTCGCACAGTACTTGACGTCGGCGGAGCTCGAACGGCTGCTCGCGCAATTTCGCCGGCTCACGAGGCCGACCGGCATGCTTGTCATCGGCGACGTGGTTCCGCCGCATTTCGCCGCCCCGGCAGCGGCCCTCGCGCTGCTGCGATTCGCCGCTGCTCATGGCTTCTTCTGGGCGGCCTTGCTCGGGCTGGCGCGCATTTTCGTCTCCGACTATGTGCGGCTCAAACGCCGGATCGGGCTTGCGCACTACACCGAGGCGCAGATGCTCGCGCGGCTTGCCGCCGCCGGTTTTGACGCCCATCGCGCGACAACCAACATCGGGCACAACCAGCGGCGGATGACGTTCCTCGCCCGCCCCGCGAGCCGTTAACCTCGTATTCAATTGCCATGGAATAGACCGCCGTCATTGCTTCGAAGCCGTTTGCGCCCCTCAATTTCATCCGGCCCGGTGGCGGAGTGGCGACGCGGAAAGCCGTGCATGGTCTTCCAAGCCTGGTTCGATTCCAGGCCGGGCCTCCAATCCGATGTCGGTCGTCCGCCTCGCGCTCGTTCTCGCCCTTGGCAAACGACGCCGTGTCCAACGCGGATCGACAACAGGCCGGCCGCGCGGCAACCATGCGACCGACGCCGTGATCGCCTTAATGCCGATGAGCGCCATCACATGCTGCGCGCGACGCCGCGCCCGATTTCCGAGCTCGAGGCCGTTTGCCTCGTCGCCGATTTTGGTTTAAAGACGCCGCGCGCGAGGCTCTGGAAGGCCCTCGGCGCGGTCCGGGGGACGCGCGGCTGGCGCGCCCTTTTTTTGTGTCCAGTCGTTCGCGAGCGGATGCCCAAACGAACCGACATCACTTCGATCCTCATCATCGGCGCCGGCCCTATCGTGATCGGCCAAGCCTGTGAATTCGACTATTCCGGCACGCAGGCATGCAAGGCACTGAAGGCCGAGGGCTATCGGATCGTGCTCGTCAATTCCAACCCGGCGACGATCATGACCGATCCCGACCTCGCCGACGCCACCTATGTGGAGCCGATCACGCCGGAAATTGTGGCGAAGATCATCGCCAAGGAGCGCCCTGACGCGCTGCTTCCCACCATGGGAGGGCAGACCGCACTCAACTGCGCGCTGTCGTTGCGCAGGCTCGGCATCTTGGACAAATACGGCGTGCAGATGATCGGCGCCACCGCGGAGGCGATCGACAAGGCGGAAGACCGCGAGCGGTTCCGCGAGGCAATGAAGAAGATCGGCCTCCCCACGCCGCGCTCGCATCAAGTCAAGACGCTTTCGCAGGCACTTGAAGCCCTTGAGGACATCGGCTTGCCAGCAATTATCCGCCCGTCTTTCACGCTCGGTGGCACCGGCGGCGGCATTGCCTACAACAAGACCGAGTTCATCGACATCGTTGAACGCGGCATTGATGCCTCCCCCACCAACGAAGTGCTGGTCGAGGAGTCGGTGCTGGGCTGGAAGGAGTTCGAGATGGAGGTGGTGCGGGACAAGAAGGATAACTGCATCATTGTCTGCTCCATCGAGAATCTCGATCCCATGGGCGTGCATACTGGTGATTCGATCACCATCGCACCTGCCCTGACCCTGACCGACAAGGAATATCAGATCATGCGCGACGCCGCGATCGCCGTCCTGCGCGAGATCGGCGTCGAAACCGGTGGTTCCAACGTGCAATTCGCCATCAATCCCGACGACGGCCGCCTCGTCGTCATCGAGATGAATCCGCGCGTATCACGTTCATCCGCCCTGGCCTCGAAGGCAACCGGCTTTCCGATCGCCAAAGTCGCGGCCAAGCTCGCTGTTGGCTACACGCTCGACGAAATCGGCAATGACATCACCGGCGGCGTGACGCCCGCTTCGTTCGAACCGACCATCGACTACATCGTCACCAAAATCCCGCGCTTTGCCTTCGAGAAATTTCCCGGTGCGGAACCCGTGCTCACCACCTCGATGAAATCGGTGGGCGAGGTCATGGCAATCGGCCGTACCTTCCAGGAATCGCTGCAGAAGGCATTGCGCTCGCTGGAGACGGGCCTGACCGGGCTCGACGAGATTGTCATCGACGGCTTCGATCCCGCGAGAGGCATCGATGACACCGACAACAAGGCGGCAATCCGCGCGGCGCTCGGCACACCGACCCCCGACCGGCTGCTTAAGGTTGCGCAAGCGATGCGGTTTGGCGCAAGCGATGACCTCATCCATGGCGCATGCCGCATCGATCCCTGGTTCCTGGCCGAGATCCGCGGCTTGGTCGAGGCGGAAGCCGAGATCAAGGCCAAAGGATTGCCGACGACCGCCGCGCCCTTCCGCCGGCTCAAAGCCATGGGCTTCTCCGACAAAAGGCTCGGCAAGCTCACCGGCCATCTCGAGGAAACCGTGCGCGAAAGGCGTCGCGCGCTCGGCGTACGGCCGGCGTTCAAGCGCATAGACACCTGCGCGGCCGAGTTCGCATCGCCTACCGCATATATGTATTCGACCTACGAGGCTCCCTTTGCGGGCCGAGTCGCCGACGAGGCGGCACCATCCGACCGCCGCAAAATCATTATTCTCGGCGGCGGGCCGAACCGGATCGGGCAGGGAATCGAATTCGACTATTGCTGCTGCCACGCTGCCTTCGCGCTGAAGGAAGCCGACTTCGAAACCATCATGGTCAACTGCAATCCCGAGACGGTGTCGACCGACTACGACACCTCGGACAGGCTCTATTTCGAGCCGCTCACGCCTGAGGACGTGCTCGAAATCATCGACACCGAGCGATCGCGTGGCCGACTGCACGGCGTCATCGTGCAGTTCGGCGGGCAAACGCCGCTCAAGCTCGCACGCCCGCTCGAAGCCGCCGGCGTGCGAATTCTCGGCACCTCACCCGACGCCATCGACCTCGCCGAGGACCGCGAGCGATTCCAGAAGCTGCTGGACAAGCTCAAGCTGCGGCAGCCCAAAAACGGGATCGCCACGTCGCCGGGGGCCGCGCGTGCGATTGCCGACGCGATTGGCTATCCAGTGTTGATCCGTCCGTCCTACGTGCTTGGCGGACGTGCCATGGAAATCGTGCGCGACGGAACTCAGCTCGACCGTTACGTGGCCAAGCTCGCCAGCGATCTCGACAGGCCGAGCGAGCTAGCAGTCTCCGACAAGAGTCCCTTGCTCATTGACCGCTACTTGTCGGATGCGACCGAAGTGGACGTCGATTGCCTTGCCGACGGCAGGGATACCTTTATCGCCGGCATCATGGAACACATCGAAGAAGCGGGCATCCATTCAGGCGATTCGGCCTGCGCGCTTCCTCCGCATTCGTTGAACCAGCAGACGATCGCCGAGCTCGAGCGGCAGACGCGGGCGCTGGCGCTCGCGCTCAATGTGGGCGGCCTGATGAACGTACAATACGCCATCAAGGATGGCGAAATCTACGTGCTCGAAGTCAACCCACGCGCCTCGCGCACCGTACCGTTCGTCGCCAAGGTCATCGGTCTTCCCATTGCCAAGATCGCCGCACGCGTCATGGCAGGCGAGCCGCTGGCGCGGTTCGATCTCAAGCGCGAGCAGCCGAAGCACCGCGCGGTCAAGGAAGCGGTCTTTCCTTTCGCGCGGTTTCCCGGTGTCGACACGGTGCTTGGACCGGAGATGAAGTCCACCGGAGAGGTCATGGGCATCGACACGTCGTTCGAGATTGCCTTTGCAAAAAGCCAGATCGGGGGTGGCACCAATCTCCCCCGTTCGGGAACCGTGTTCGTTTCGGTCAAGGACGCCGACAAGCCGCGGATCCTGCCGGCCGTGAAGCTGCTCGCCTCGCTGGGTTTCAAATGCATTGCGACCTCCGGAACCCAGCGCTACCTGGAGGAACACGGCGTCGCGGCCACCAAGATCAACAAGGTGCTGGAGGGCCGACCCCACATCGTCGACGCGATCAAGAACGGGGGGGTCCAGCTCGTCTTCAACACCACTGAGGGGGCGGCAGCGCTCGCCGACAGCCGTTCTTTGCGGCACGCCGCCCTCTTGCATAAAGTGCCGTACTACACCACTCTTTCGGGTGCCGTCGCCGCGGCGCAGGGTATCAAGGCCTACCTCGGGGGCGACCTCGAGGTACGTGCGCTGCAGAGCTATTTCGCTAGCCGGCTCTAAGGGTTGGTTGGAGCCGGCGTCGGGCGTCGGTGCGAGTTCGGCAAAGGATCTCGGGTCGTGGGCAGGCAGAGCTGGCCGCGGCACGGGGTTTTTGGCCAGATCTCGGCATGGGTGGCTCCGGTCCGCGGGGAACCGTGACCGGAGTCGTATTTCGAAAAGGACGGCCCTTACCGGGCGGCAAAGGCTTGGCGGAGCGTCAAACGGCGCCACGTCAGGAGGAGAACAGACGATGGATAAAATCCCGATGACCGCAGAGGGCTATGCCGCGCTCCAAGCTGAACTCAAATACTGTCAGCAGGTCGAGCGTCCCCGGATTATTCAGCTGATCACGGATGCGCGCACGCACGGCGATCTCTCCGAGAATGCCGAGTATCACGCCGCCAAGGAGGCGCAATCGCTCAACGAGGGGCGTATTGCCGAACTTGAAGACAAGCTCGCCCGTGCGGATGTGATTGACGTGTCAAAACTCTCGGGTGACACCGTTACGTTCGGAGCCACGGTAACGCTGGTCGACGAGGACACGGAGGAGAAGAAGGTATGGCAGATCGTCGGCGAGCCCGAAGCCGACGCCAAGAAAGGCCGCATTTCGATCACCTCACCGATTGCACGCGCGTTGATCAACAAGAAGAAAGGCGAGACGGTCGAGGTCAACACGCCGGGTGGTGCGAAAGCCTATGCGATCAAAAAGATCGAATGGCGCTAGGTCGTCACCACCATCATCGCTCGACCGCGCGCACGATCGCTCTTCCCCGTTAACGAGGGAACGCGGCCGCTTTCCCGCTTGCAGCCGTCAAAGCGACGCGTCCGGCGCGAATTTGGGCATTCTGCAAAGGTCGACGGCGTGTTAACGACCGTCCCGCCAGCGCTCCCAATCGCGTCAGTGCGATCAAATCGAAACGCCGCGTCCTGGCATTTTGGTCGGGCGCGGCTCTTGCGCAAAGCCGGCATTCACATTGCCGGATCGTCGGCTCGCGGACCGCGAAAGCGCACGTCCGCAGAACCTCCGGAAATGCTGCCGAGGGGAACATCGTGGACGCGCTCGACATCCTTTTTCGACGCGCGTCGAGCCAGGGCTGACACGCCGCCCACCGGTTCAATGACCCTCCGACGGCAAGAAAGCAGGGCCTGATCAGCCCCATCGTACCGCTCGGCAAGTCGCCGGAGGCTTGCGGTCTCGAATCCGAATGGTGCGCTTGGAAAGCATGCCGGATCGGCCACGCCATGCGCCGCCCCTTCCCCTTGCGCTACGGGGTCTCCATCGGCACCATCGCCGCGTCCTTGGAATTGCGCAGCGTGAGCGAGGTCTTGACGTTGCGTACGTGGGGCGCCGAGGTGAGTTTTTCGACAAATGCCTGGAAGGTCTTCAGATCTGGCGCCACGCATTTGAGCAGGAAGTCGATCTCGCCCGACAGCATCCAGCACTCCCGTACCAAAGGTTGCGCACGCACGAAATCTTCGAAGGCGGCGAGATCAGCCTCCGCTTGGCTTGCCAGATGCACCATGGCGAACACGGTGACCTCATAGCCGAGCTTTTTTTCGTCGAGCAGCGCGCGGTATCCCTTAATAAAGCCCGCCTCCTCCAGCGCCCGCACACGTCGCAGACATGGTGGCGCGGAAATACCGACCCGACGGGCAAGTTCGACATTGGTGATGCGTCCGTCGTCTTGCAGTTCCTTCAGGATGCGACGATCGATCGCGTCAAGACGAGCGGGCACCGCAGACTCCCCTGACAATCTAAAAACTCCGGGAAACCATCCATACCGCGAAACAATCTTTCGCGAAAGATTATTGCGTCGTCCGTTGCCAGGGCCGCTTCACGCCTTCGACTTTACCGGGTTGCGTATCTTGCATAGCTCGACGAAAAACATAGATTGAGGACCAACAATAAACCGCTCGCGGCGCTGTCGGCCGCCCCGCGGGCCCATCGCCAAAAGGGGGGCGATCGCGTCGATGTCCAAAGCCACGCATGCGAAAGTCGTCATCATAGGGTCAGGACCGGCAGGCTACACGGCGGCCATCTACTCGGCACGTGCAATGCTCCAGCCGGTGCTGATCCAGGGCATCCAGCCAGGCGGCCAACTCACCATCACCACTGATGTCGAGAACTACCCCGGATTTGCGGACGTCATCCAGGGGCCTTGGCTCATGGAACAGATGCAGAAGCAAGCCGAGCATGTGGGCACGCGGATCGTCGCCGACCATGTCAACGCCGTCGACCTCAGACAGCGACCGTTCCGGATTGCCTGCGACTCCGGTGACGTCTATCTGGCCGAGAGCTTGATCATTGCCACCGGCGCGCAGGCGCGCTGGCTGGATCTGCCCTCCGAGCAGAAGTTCAAGGGCTACGGCGTGTCCGCCTGCGCGACCTGCGACGGCTTTTTTTATCGCAACAAAGAGGTCATCGTGGTCGGCGGCGGCAATACCGCGGTCGAAGAGGCGCTATTCCTCACCAATTTTGCATCCAAAGTTACTGTCGTGCATCGGCGCGACGCGCTGCGTGCAGAGAAAATTCTTCAGGATCGTCTCTTCAGACACCCCAAGATCGAAGTCCTCTGGGACACGGTGCTGATCGACGTGATGGGGAGCGACAATCCGCGCAAGGTCAGCGGCGTCAGGCTGCGGAATGTGAAGACGGGTGCCATCAGCGAGCGCGCGGTGGATGGGGTCTTTGTTGCCATTGGCCATCAACCGGCCTCCGAACTGTTCGCGGGTCAAATCGACATGAAACCTTCCGGCTACATCATCACCAAGGGATATTCGACGGCCACCTCCGTACCCGGCGTGTTTGCGGCGGGCGACGTCACCGACGACGTTTTTCGGCAGGCGGTGACCGCAGCGGGCCAGGGCTGCATGGCGGCGTTGGAGGCCGAAAAGTTCCTTGCCGCCCACGAACATGCAAAGGCAGCCGCGGAATGAGCATCGCAACCTCTTCCAGCTCCAGCATGGACTGGGACAAGCTGAAAGTGTTTCACGCCGCCGCCGAAGCGGGAAGCTTCACGCATGCCGGCGAGCGGCTCGGTCTGTCGCAGTCGGCCGTATCGCGCCAGGTGTCGGCGCTCGAGAACGAGTTGAATGTCTCACTGTTTCACCGCCATGCACGGGGACTGATTCTCACCGAGCAAGGTGAACTGCTGTATCGCACGGCGCACGAAGTGTTCATGAAACTCGAGGCCGCGCGCACAAAACTCACCGACAGCCGGGAACGGCCCAACGGTGAACTTAAGGTATCGACCACGCCGGGCATCGGCATCCACTGGCTGTTGCCGCGCCTCGGCGAGTTCATCGATCTTTATCCCGATATCCAGATCACGCTCATCACCACCGATGAGGAACTCGACCTCGGCATGCGCGAAGCTGATGTTGCCATCCGCCTGCGCCAGCCGACGCAACCCGATCTCATCCAGCGCAAGCTCTTTTCGGTCCATTTCCACGCCTACGCCTCGCCCGATTATCTCAAGCGGTTTGGCACTCCGCGCGTGCACGAGGATCTCGACCACCATAGGATTATTCTGCTCGCCGGCGCGGTGCCGGCGCATTTGGCCAACCGGCGCTGGCTCCTTGAGGTGGCGCGCGAAGGCAAGGGACCCCGCCAGCCCGCGTTTACCATCAACAACGTCCTTGGGGTGCTACGCGCTTGTCAGCGTGGTCTCGGCATCGCGATGCTGCCGGATTACCTGGTGGAAGAGAACGGCGGGTTGGTGCAGCTGTTCGGCGAGGCCGAGACGCTCGCGCTCGACGCATACTTCGTATATCCGGAGGAGTTGAAGTCGGTCGCCCGTATCCAGGTGTTTCGCGACTTCCTGGTCGCCAACGCGCAGCGCTGGAACTTCTGACAGGCACCGCGCGTAGCCACGGGCAGGACGCCGGCGCCGTCCGTGCGGTCGGTAGGCAGACGCGTGGCGCGTGTGAGGATCGGGGCAAAGCGGCGCACCCTTTCCCGGGGTCCTGCACGATCGCCCGAAGGGCCGCGGCAGCCCACTTTTGTCCCCCCTCTGCCCCTCTTTCCTTCCCAGTTCGGCATGGCTGACATGCGGCGCCCGCCATTGCCCGCAAGGATTGCGAGGCTTAGTCAAAGCGTGCTGCTGCGTCGGATATGTCATCCTCCCAGAGTCGCCGGCGCGCAGCATGTTCCCCTCTGGAAGATGTTGCCGGTCCCCACACCGGCAAACACTCAAACCGGGCCCCTAGCGGGGCCCGGTTTTTTCGCATGACATGCACTCGATCCGACGTCTGGCGGCCGCGCTGGGCTGACGGTCCTGGCATGGGAACAGCCGGCGCCGGCAAACCGTTGCCAATCTAGGGCCGCGAAGAGCAAGAATTTTGCGCCGGGCGGTGGTCGACGGATGCCTATGCAAAATGGCCACAGGCGCCCGGCGTTCGTGTGCGAAGGGTTGTGAAAAACGTAACCAAAACCGCGTTATGAGGTAGTATGGGTCATACCACGTGAGAACCTTTGTCCGATCAATGGGATTGGGAGAATCGCAGTGAAAAGGGTCAGAATCGACCGTTTGGCGGCCTCAACAGCGTTGGGGCTCGTTCTCGTTCTGGGCAGCCACAACGGTCGGGCCCAGCAGGCGCCGCTGGAAGCAACGGCGGAACAGCGCATTGACGCGGCGGTTCCCCTGCCCGATACGAGCCCCGTGCCGCCCCCGACGGCGCGCGACTTCGGCGTAAGTGCGGCCGAGCCGGCGCCGGCCGCGCCGGCCAGGGCGGACGAGCATGCAACCGCGTCGCCCGGCTCGTCCGCCAATGTAAGCGCCACGCCGACGGAGAATGCCGCTGCGCCGGCCGCATCAGCCCAGGCGGCTCTCACCGACGCATTGCGTATGCTGATCGAGACGCGGCTCGATCGCTTCGTCCCACGCAAAGCGGATCGCGCCGGCGTGGAGGCGTATTACAAGGCGCACGACTACAAGCCGCTGTGGGTCGCCGAGGGCGGCGCCAGCGCGCGCGCCAAGGCGGCGATCGCCTATCTCGCCGATGTCGATACCGTCGGACTCTATCCGAGCGATTATCCGGCTCCGAATTTTGCGGCCGCGACCACTCCCGAGGCGCTTGCCGAAGCCGAACTCACG
>Ga0209810_1002801_pt1 | contig 19815 bp, 15 predicted proteins | sample Coa_R1_7_FD_187159 | JGI IMG/M metagenome (GOLD analysis project Ga0209810, IMG submission 187159) | Surface soil microbial communities from Centralia Pennsylvania, which are recovering from an underground coalmine fire - Coalmine... | ecosystem: Environmental > Terrestrial > Soil > Unclassified... | reverse complement strand
GCGTGCCTTGGTTCTGCCGCAGCTCGGCTTCGGTCGCGCGCCGGTTCGCGGAGGCCTCCCCGACGGCGGGATTGGTCTGCACCGCCATCTGGATCGCACTGTTGATGGTGAGAGGCTCCGCGCGCGTAACGGCTGCGCCGAGGACCGCGACCGCACCCGCCAAAAGCCACGAGACCGACTGACAGCGACGCGCTTCCCCCACCGACACCCCCCACCGTGATCAAGCCTTCAACGAAATCGTCAGTCCAAAATTCCCGTCGTCCATACGCAGCTTATACGCTGCGCAGCCGGGTTCCAATGGCGGCTGCCGCGGAATCCCAATCTTTGTGGCACCCCTGCCACAGTATCCGCGGGCGCCCGGCTACCGCCGACGAGCCGTTGGATCGGCTGCGGCGGGACGCGCGAAGTCATTGGCCCGAATACGATTTCCGGCTGCAAAAGTCAATGGGACGCACGCAGAACGAGCATCGGCGCGCGGGCGAACCGACCCGTCGACGGGGCCGGTTGCGACCGATTGCGCGCGAAAAACGATTCCCGGTCTTTCCGCCAGGGGTTATGACAGGCGGCGCCGAGCCTCGACCCGGACGTCCGCCGTGCGCCCGCCGTCCCGTGCGAGCCGGGGCCTGTACGCCAGGGAGTGCGCGACGCGTGATGCACGGTGCGAGGGCGGGTGTCGTGGTTCTGGCCGCCGGACTGGCGCTGCACGCGCATGCGGCCGCGGGCGCGGGCGGCAAATTTGCGATCAACCTCCCCGACTGGTCGGGCGGCGCCTCCCACAATGCGCGCACAAAAGCCTTCGAAGGATGCACCGCGACGCGCACGGCGGGCGAGCCGGTAAGGATCTCCTTCACGGTCGACCGCGACTTTCGCTGGCACGTGGTCTTCGCCGATGCCGCCTGGAATTTCATCAAGAACACGCGGCAGAACGTGAAGGTCAGGGTCGACGACGAGGAGCTCGTCAGCGCCACGGCGCTCGCGCGCGAGCCCGATGTCCTCGCGCTCGAGACGAGCGATCCCATCTCGCTCTTCGCGCAGTTGCGGTCGGCGCGGCGCCTGCGCGTGATCATCGGCGGCCTGCTGCTCGATTTTCCGCTCGACGGCGGCGAGGAGGCGCTTTCCAGCCTCACGCAATGCGTCCTCCGGTCGACCCATGATCGGCGCTACGCGACGGCGGGCGCCGATCTGTTCGACCTCGGCGATGCGGCCAGAATGGCCGACGCCAAGGAGGCGGCCGCGCTCGCGACGAGAATCATCGAATATTCCGGAATCGCCGAGTCGCGGATCCTGCCGCCGGGCCAGGGCTCGTTCGTCCTGCCCGTCGACGCCGGCTGGAAGGCCGGGCCCGTGACCGGAGGGGTGACGATCGTCAAAGCCCCGTTGCCCATCGTCCGCATCGCCCAGGCGATCGTCGCGCGCTCGCTGCGCGCGTGCAAAGGCGGTTTCTTCTTCATCACGCGACCGGAAGAGCTCAACAAGTCGCCGATCGAGCGCATCTTCACGTCGTGCCATCTGCTCGAATCGACGACGTCCGCGCACCATATCGTCATGCATCGCCCCGAGCTCGGCTACTACGTCATCTCCGTCGTGGCCGTGGGCAGCTCCTTCATCGGGCTGCCGCACAAGGCCGCCAATGTCTATCAGGCCCGCGTGAAGGCCGTGCTCGGCGTTGCGGTGCAGAGTCGGCGAGCGGATTGATCCGGCACGCTCCTGCGCGTCGGGGCGACGACACGGCGCGCTTCTTGCCGCCGCGGCCCATGCCGCCCGATGCCGCGATGTGTCCCGCGCGGCGGCGGCCGATCTTGCCAAGCACGCGCCGGCGTTATGTCATGCCGTCGTCAACCGCGAGGGTCCTGCATGCGCGCGATGGTGCTCCGGGGGCCCAACACCCCGTTCGAGAAGGTCACGCTGCCCGATCCGACGCCGGGACCGGGCGAGGCGGTCGCGCGGGTCATCACCTGCGGGGCGGGCCTCACCATTCAGCACGTGAAGGCGGGACGGCGCAAGGTTACGTTCCCGCGCATCATCGGCCACGAGATCACCGGCGAGATCGTCGCGCTGGGCGCCGGCGTTTCCGCGCTGAAGGTGGGCGATCCGGTCACCGCCTATTTCTATTTGAACTGCGGGCATTGCCGTCACTGCCTCTCGCAGCGCGAGCCGCTGTGCCCGCACAGCGGCGGCAATGTCGGCATGGAATGCGACGGCGGCTATGCGGAGTACATCAAGCTGCCGGCGCACATCTTCATCAGGCTGCCCGAAGCGCTCGACCATCGCAAGCATCCGGCTGAGATCGGCGTCATCACCGATGCGCTCGCCACGCCGCTCAAGGTCCTGCGCCGCGCCGCCGTCAGGCCGGGCGAGACCGTCGCGGTCATCGGCGCGGGCGGCGGCGTCGGCATCCACCAGGTGATGATCGCACGATGGGCGCATGCGCGCGTGATCGCCGTGGACGTCGCGGCGGAAAAATTCGCGGCCTGCCGCAGGGCCGGCGCGCAGGAGACGGTCGATCCGAGCACCGTCGACCCGGTCGAGGCCCTGCGCGCGCTCACGCATGGCCGCGGCGTCGACGTGGTGATCGACTATGTCTGCACCGCCGACACGCTCGAAGCCGGCGTCAAGGCGCTCGGCCGCGGTGGCCGGCTGGTCGTGCTCGGCGGCGCCGCGCGACCCTTCACCGCGCCAGCGCATGATTTGTTGACGAACGAGCAATCGATTCTCGGCAGCCGCTACGTGACGCGCGCCGACATCCTGGAGGCCTGCGACCTCGTCGCGCGCGGCGACATTTGGCCGCTGGTCACCGAACTGCGTCCGCTCGAGGAGGCCGAAGCGGTGCACGCGCGGCTCGAGCGCGGCGCCGTGACGGGGCGGGCGGTGCTGCAGGTCGCCTAAAGGCGGGAGAGATCAAGGTCGCAGGCGGCACGCGCGCCGCGGCCTTACCGCCGCCGGCAGCGCGGCCGCCGCTGGAACCAGCCCGCGCAAGCTTCGTTGACCCAAAAACGGAAGCGACGCCATCGAAACCCATCGCGCTGCAATGCCGACCTCGACCGGCCCCGGGATGTCCGTCGACGCAAAGGCGGACGGTGCGTCGTCGCGCGCAGGCGCGTCGGACGCATTCATGCGGCCGACGATCGTCGTGGTCATGGGCGTCTCCGGCTCGGGCAAGACCACGGTTGCGGCCATGCTCGCCGGCCGCCTGCACTGGCAGTTCGAGGAGGGCGACAATCTTCATTCCGCCGCCAACATCGCCAAGATGAGCGCCGGCATTCCCCTGAACGACGAGGACCGCCGGCCCTGGCTTGCGGCGATCGCCGCCGTGATCAGGCAATGGAGCCTCGAAGGCCGCTCCGGCGTCGTCACCTGCTCGGCGCTCAAGCGCGCCTATCGCCGAATCATCATCGGCGACGATCCGGCCGTCCGCCTCGTCTATCTCAAGGGATCGCGCGATCTCATCCTCCGGCGCATGGCGGCGCGGCAGGGGCATTTCATGCCGGTGGCGCTGCTTGACAGCCAGTTCGCCGCGCTCGAAGAGCCTGCGCCGGAGGAGCATGCCATCGTCGTGCCGGTCGATCGCACGCCGGCCGAGATCGTGGCCGCGATCGCCGAGGCGGTCGCGTCGCGTTGAAGCGCCGGGCGGAAGGAGAACCGGCAATGGATCAGAAGGCTCTCGACGCGCTCGCCGTCAACACCATCCGCACCCTGGCGATGGACGCGGTACAGCAGGCGCGTTCCGGCCACCCGGGCACGCCGATGGCGCTCGCGCCGCTCGTCTATGTCCTGTGGCAGCGGGTGCTGCGTTTCGATCCCGACGACCCGATCTGGCCCAACCGCGACCGGTTCGTGCTGTCGGCCGGCCACGCCTCGATGCTGCTCTATGCGATGCTGCATCTCACCCGCGTGAAGGCGGTGGACGCCCGCTATGAGCGACTGGGCGAGCCCGCCGTCACGCTCGAGGACATCAAGCGATTCCGGCAGATCGGCAGCAAATGTCCGGGGCATCCCGAATACCGGCTGACGTCGGGTGTCGAGACCACCACCGGTCCCTTGGGTCAGGGCGCGGCCAACAGCGTCGGCATGGCCATGGCCGCGCGCTGGCTCGCCGCGCGTTACAACCGCCCGGGCTTCAGCCTGTTCGATTACGACGTCTATGCGATCTGCAGCGACGGCGACATGATGGAAGGCGTCGCCGCGGAGGCTGCCTCGCTCGCCGGACACCTCCGATTGTCCAATCTCTGCTGGATCTATGACGACAACCGCGTGACGATCGAAGGCCGCGCCGATCTTGCCTTCAGCGAGGACGTGGCGGCGCGCTTTCTCGCCTATGGCTGGAACGTGACGCGCCTCAGCGACGTCAACGACCTCGACCGGATCGCCGCGGCGATCGAGACGTTTCGGCGCTGCGACGACCGGCCGACGCTCATCGTGGCCAAAAGCCATATCGGGTATGGCGCTCCGCACAAGCAGGACACCAGCGCGGCACACGGCGAACCGCTCGGCGAAGAGGAAATCCGCCTTGCCAAGCGCCGCTACGGCTGGCCGGAGGATGCGAAATTCCGCGTGCCCGACGAGGTCGTGCGCCATCTGCAGGCCGGTTTCGGCACGCGCGGCCGCAGCCTGAAGGCCGCCTGGCAGGCGTGTCTTGCCGGCTATCGCGAGCGCCATCCCGAGCTCGCCGAGGAGATCGACCGCATGCAGCGCCGCGAGCCGCCGCCGGATTGGGACGCGGATCTTCCGGTCTTTCCCGCCGACGCGCGCGGGATGGCAAGCCGCGAGGCCTCGGGAAAGGTGCTCAACGCCATCGCCCGCCGCCATCCCTGGCTCATCGGCGGCGCCGCGGATCTCGCGCCTTCGACCAAGACCCGGCTCGAATTCGCCGCGGCGGGGGATTTCGGCCCCGGCCGTTACGGCGGACGCAACCTCCATTTCGGGGTGAGGGAGCACGCGATGGGCGCGATCCTCAACGGACTCGCGCTGTCGAAGGTCCGCGTCTTCGGCGCAACCTTCCTCACCTTCAGCGATTACATGAAGCCGCCCTTGCGGCTCGCGGCGCTCATGGAGCTGCCGGTCATCTTCATCTTCACCCACGATTCGATCGGGGTCGGCGAGGACGGGCCGACGCATCAGCCGGTGGAACAATTGATCGCGCTGCGCGCGATCCCCGGCCTCCTCACGTTCCGCCCCGCCGATGCCAACGAGGTGGCCGAGGCTTGGCGGTTCGTGATCGCGCTCCGGCATCAGCCGGCCTGCCTCGTGCTGAGTCGACAGAAGCTGCCGACGCTCGACCGGACGCGCTATGCTTGCGCGCGCGGGCTGAGCCGCGGCGCCTATGTCCTTGCCGATGCGGTCGACGCCTCGCCCGAGCTCATCCTCATCGGCACCGGCAGCGAGGTCTCGCTCTGCGTGGAGGCCTATGAGACGCTCTGCAACGAGGGCATCCGGGCGCGGGTCGTGAGCATGCCGTCCTGGGAACTGTTCGAGCAGCAGGAAAAGGCCTATCGCGATCGGGTCCTGCCGCCCTCGGTCGCCGCGCGCGTCAGCGTCGAGCAGGGCTCGGTCGTGGGCTGGGAGCGCTATGTCGGCGCGAGCGGCGCCAAGATCGGCATGCACAGCTTCGGCTCGTCGGCGCCGCTCAAGGATCTCGAAACCAAATTCGGCTTCACGCCCGACAAGGTGGTCGCGGCGGCCAAGGAGCAGCTCGCGCGCGTGAGAGGACGATCCGCATGAATCCGCTGCAGGCGCTCAAGGATCACGGACAGTCGGTGTGGCTCGACTATCTGCGGCGCAGCCTTCTTACCGGCGGCGAGCTTTCGACCCTGATCGCCGAGGACGGGCTGGCGGGTCTGACGTCGAACCCGTCGATCTTCGAGAAGGCGATCGCGGGCAGCACCGACTATGACGCGGCACTGGCGGCGCTCGTGCGCGAGGAGGCGCTCGATGCCGGCAGCCTCTATGAGCGACTCGCGATCGACGACATCCGCATGGCGGCCGACCTGCTGCGGCCGGTCTTCGCGGCGACGCAGGGAGGCGACGGTTTCGTCAGCATCGAGGTGTCCCCGCATCTCGCGACGCAGACCGATGCGACCGTTGAGGAAGCGCGCCGTCTGTGGCGCGAAATCGGGCGGGAGAACCTGATGATCAAGGTGCCCGCCACCCCGGCCGGTCTTCCCGCCATCCGCCGTCTCATCGGCGAAGGCATCAACGTCAACATCACGCTGCTGTTCTCCCTCAAGGTCTATGACGCCGTGGTCGAGGCCTATCTGGCCGGCCTCGAAGCGCGCGCGGCCGCGGGCGGCGACCTGCGCCGGATCGCGAGCGTTGCGAGCTTCTTCGTCAGTCGCGTGGATACGGCCGTCGACGCGCTGCTCGAACAGAAGCTGCGCGCAACCAATGATCCGGCCCGCCGCGCGGCGCTGCAGGATCTCTTCGGCAAGGCCGCGATCGCCAATGCCAAGCTTGCCTATCAGCACTACCGGCAGGTTCTTGGCGGCGAACGATGGCAGCGTCTCGCGCGTGCCGGGGCGAGACCGCAGCGTCTGCTGTGGGCCAGCACGGGAACGAAGAATCCGCGATACAGCGACGTGCGCTATGTCGAGGAGTTGATCGGTCCCGACACGGTCACGACCCTTCCGCCGGCGACCATGGACGCCTTCCGCGACCACGGCCGGGTGCGCGCAAGCCTCGAGGAGGGCGTCGCGGATGCGCGCGAGACCGTGAGGGCGCTCGATCGGTTCGGCATCTCGCTCGAATCCGTCGCCGAAGGACTCGTGGCCGACGGGGTGCAGCTTTTCGCCGACGCCGCCGATAAGCTCTTGGGCGCGATCGAGCGCAAGCGCGCGGCGCTGCGCGCGGGCGGTTTCGATCGCGACGACCTCGCCTTGCCTGCCGCGAGCGCGGCGAGTCTCGCCGCGGCGCTCGAGGACTGGCGGCGCGGCGGCAAGGTCAGGCGGCTGTGGCGGCGCGACGCGAGCCTGTGGACCGGGGCCGACGAAAGCCGATGGCTCGGCTGGCTCGACGTCGCCGAGGACCGGCTCGCGCATCTTGCCTCGCTCGCGGCGTTCGCCCACGAGGTCGAGCGCGAGGGCTTCGCCCATGTCGTGCTGCTCGGCATGGGGGGATCGAGCCTCGCGCCGGAGGTGCTCGGGCAATCCATCGGCGCCGCGGCAGGTCGTCCGCGTCTTCACGTCGTCGATTCGACCGATCCCGCCGAGATCCGCGCGGTGGAGGCCGCGATCGATCTTGAGCGCACGCTGTTCATCGTCGCGAGCAAATCGGGCACGACGCTCGAGCCGCTGCTCTTCAAGGAATATTTCTTCGCGCGGGCTGCCGCGCGTCTCGGCCGCGAGGAGGCCGGCCGACGGTTCATCGCCATCACCGACCCCGGCTCGCCGTTGCAGGCGGAGGCCGAGCGCGAACGCTTCCGGCAGGTGTTTCACGGCCTGCCCAGCATCGGCGGCCGCTACTCGGCGCTGTCCAATTTCGGCCTGGTGCCGGCGGCGGCGATCGGCATCGACGTTGCGCGGTTGCTCGAGACCGCCGAGGCCATGGCGCTCGCCTGCCATGCGAGCGTGCCGCCCGCCGACAATCCCGGCGTCAGGCTCGGGCTCCTCCTCGGCACGCTGGCGCAGGCGGGCCGCGACAAGGTGACGATCGTCGCCTCGCCCGGCATCGCGGGCTTCGGCGCCTGGCTCGAGCAGCTCATCGCCGAATCGACCGGCAAGAACGGACGCGGCCTCATTCCGGTCGACGGCGAGCCGCTCGGCCCGCCCGCGGTCTATGGCGAGGACCGCGTCTTCGTCCACCTGCGCCTCGACGGCGGCGCCGATCCGCAAGAGGAGGCGGCCGTGCAACGACTTGCCGCCTCGGGGCAGCCGGTCGTGCGCCTTGCCGTGGCCGATCCCTATCATCTGGGGCAGGAGTTCTTTCGCTGGGAAATGGCGGTCGCGGTCGCAGGATCGGTGTTGGGGATCAACCCGTTCGACCAGCCCGACGTGGAGGCGAGCAAGGTGAAGACCCGCGAGCTCATGGCGGCTTTCGAGGCGAGCGGGACGCTGCCGCCGGAGCGGCCGTTCTTCGAGGCGGACGGCATCCGGCTTTTTGCCGCGCCCGCGCAGCAGGAGGCGCTCGCCGCCGCCGGCGACCGTTCGCTCGCTGCATATCTCAGGGCGCATCTCGCGCAGCTCGGCCGCGGCGACTATGCGGCGCTGCTCGCCTATGTCGCGCGCGATCGCGCGCACAGCACACGGCTCGAGCGCATCCGGCAGAGCATCCGCGACGCCAAACGGGTGGCGACCTGCCTCGGCTTCGGCCCCCGATTTCTGCACTCGACCGGACAGATCTACAAAGGCGGTCCGAACACCGGCCTGTTCATCCATATCACCTGCGACGACGCGGAGGATCTTCCCGTTCCGGGGCGACGGTACGGTTTCGGCGTCGTCAAGGCGGCGCAGGCGCGCGGCGACTTCGCGGTCCTGGCCGAGCGCGGACGGCGGACCTTGCGCGTCCATCTCGGCAGCGACGTCGCGACCGGCCTCGCGCGACTCGAATCCGCGGTCGCGGAGGCCGTGGCATGAGCGGAAAGGAGCGGACGATGCAGCTCGGGGTGGTCGGCTTGGGCCGCATGGGCGGCAATATCGTGCGTCGTCTCATGCGCGCGGGTCATCGCTGCGTGGTGTATGATCGGGATCCGGCGGCCGTGGCGGCCCTGGCCAAGGAGGGCGCCGATTCCGCCGGCAGCCTTGCCGGCCTCGTCGCGGCGCTTGCGCCGCCGCGGCCGGTTTGGGTCATGCTCCCCGCCGGCGAGGCCACGGAGCGCACGGTCATGGAGCTCGCCGCGGCGATGGACTCCGGCGACATCGTCATCGACGGCGGCAACAGCTTCTACAAGGACGCCATCCGGCGCGCGGAGGCGCTGCGGCCGCGCGGCATCCGCTACCTCGACGTGGGCACCAGCGGCGGCGTCTGGGGGCTCGAGCGCGGCTATTGCCTGATGATCGGCGGAGACGAACAAACCGTCGCCCATCTCGATCCGATCTTTGCCGCGCTCGCTCCGGGCACGGGCGCGGTCGCGCCCACGCCCGGCCGCGCCGGGCGCGATCCGCGCGCCGAACGCGGCTATGTCCACTGCGGGCCCTCGGGGGCCGGCCATTTCGTGAAGATGGTCCATAACGGCATCGAATACGGCCTCATGCAGGCCTATGCCGAAGGCTTCGACATCCTGCGCCATGCCGCTGCCGCGGCCCTGCCCGAGGCGCAGCGCTACCGGCTCAATCTGCCGGACATTGCCGAGGCCTGGCGGCGGGGAAGCGTCATCGCCTCCTGGCTGCTCGATCTCACGGCGATGGCGCTTGCGGAGGACGAGGAGCTTTCGCGCTATTCGGGCTTCGTCTCGGATTCGGGCGAAGGCCGCTGGACGGTCATGGCGGCGCTCGAGGAGGCAGTGCCGATCCAGGTGCTCTCCGCGGCGCTTTATGCGCGCTTCCGCTCGCGCACGGAGCACAGTTTCGCCGACCGGCTGTTGTCGGCGATGCGCCACAAGTTCGGCGGCCACGTCGAACCGGCGGGCGGCGCGTCCCATGAGTGAGCCGGCCGCCGTTGCGCGCGACGCGGCGGTCGCTCCCGCGCCCCCCGCGATCCTCGTGGTGTTCGGCGCCGCCGGCGATCTCGCGCGGCGCCTGCTCGTTCCCGCGCTTTGCAATCTTGCCCGCGCCGGGCTTTTGTCCGAGCGTTTCGCGGTGATCGGCGTCGCGCGCCAGGAGCTCGACGACGAGGGATTCCGCCGCAGTCTGGCAACGGGCGCGCGCGAGCTTGCCGAGACCGCGTCGGCGCAGGACGCGTGGCCGTGGCTGTCGCGCCGGCTCTATTACGTGCACGGCGACTTCACTGCGCCCGACACCTACGAGCGGATTTCGCGCCGTCTGCGGGAGGTGTCCGCCGCACACCGCACCGGCGGCAACGTGCTCTTCTATCTTGCGACGCCGCCCAATCTGTTCGCCGCCATCGCCGGACGTCTCGGCGCGGCCGGCCTCGTGCGCGAGGAAAGCGGCTGCTGGCGACGATTGATCGTCGAGAAGCCGTTCGGGACCGATCTCGCCTCCGCGCAGGCTCTCAATCGCGATCTGCTCGCCGTGATGGGCGAGGACCAGATCTTCCGCATCGACCACTATCTCGGCAAGGAGACGGTGCAGAACATCATGGTGCTCCGTTTCGCCAACGGGCTGTTCGAACCGTTGTGGAACCGCGACCATGTCGATCATGTCCAGATCACCGTGGCGGAGACGGTGGAGGTCGGTCGCCGCGGCCGTTTCTATGACGCCACCGGCGCGCTGCGCGACATGGTCCCCAACCATCTGTTCCAGCTCTTGTCGCTCGCCGCGATGGAGCCGCCGAGCTGCTTCAATGCCGCGGCGGTGCGCGCGGAAAAGGCGAAGGTGCTCGATGCCGTGCACCGCCTCACGCCGAGCGATGTCCGACGCAACGTCGTGCGCGGCCAATACGGCGCGGGCCTCGTCGAGGGCAGGGCGGTCCGCGCCTATCGCGACACGCCGGATGTTGCGCCGTCCTCGCGGACCGAGACCTACGTCGCGATGAAACTGATGATCGACAACTGGCGCTGGGCGGGCGTGCCGTTCTATCTGCGCACCGGCAAGGCGCTGGCGCGGCGGCGCACCGAGGTGGTCATCCAGTTCAAGCAGGCGCCGCTGACGCTCTTCCGCGATACGCCGGTCGAGCGGCTGACGGCCAACGATCTCGTGCTCCACATCCAGCCGGACGAGGGCGCCTCGCTGCGCTTCAACGCCAAGATCCCCGGTCCGAGCGTGCGCGCCGACGGCGTCGAGATGACGTTCAACTATCGCGACTATTTCCGCAGCGCGCCGAACACGGGCTATGAGACGCTGATCTATGACTGCATGATCGGCGATGCCGTACTGTTCAATCGGGCCGACGACATCGAGGCCGGCTGGCGTGTGGTGCAGCCGGTGCTCGACGCCTGGGCGGAGGACCGCGATGGCGTGCTGCCCGTCTATCCCGCCGGAAGCGCGGGGCCGCCGGAGGCCGAGACGCTGCTGCGCCGCGACGGCCGGCGCTGGCGCGCGCTGTAGCCCGTCGACATGCGTCTCTCTCCGTGCTTGCGCGCTCACGCGCTTCCCCGTCATTGCGAGCGCGAGCGACCATAGTGCCCGTCATTGCGAGCCCGCGCGAAGCGCGGGCGAAGCAATCCAGAAGTGGCGCGGCCGCACGGTCCACCTCCCGCACAGGATTCGCGGCGTAGCCCGCCTGGATTGCTTCGGCGGTTTTGCCGCCTCGCGATGACGGACACCAATACGCCGCCTCGCCATGACGACAAGATGCAATGACGGAGCAAGGCGCGGCCGCGCACGGACGGGGAATGTCGTTGTGGCCGGGCCGACCCGGTCGGATCGGGAGGCGCGCTAACCCGGCGTGACCTCGGCGTGGAAGTCGCCGCCGCGCTGGTGTCGCATCAGCCCCGGATAGAGCCTCCGGAAATCCGCAAGGATCTCGTTCACCGGCGGGTCGACGAAGCTGCCGCGGTCGCGCAGATATTCCATGTGCCGCCGACCGGCCGCGTCGAAGGGATGGAACAGCGAGTCGTGCACGCCGTCGAAATCGAGCGGCAGGATGCGCGCGCGCTCGCAAAGCGCCCGGTCGAATGCCGGCGTGCATTTGACCCAGGCGCCGTCGATCGAGAGCTCGGTGTAGGAATGCCAGACGAAGGTGTCGCTGCCCATGAGCTGCCGGAGCCGCGTCGAGTTCAGGTGATTGCGGACGTCGGCAAAACCGACCCGCGCCGGGATCCCGGCCGCGCGGGCGCAGGCGGCAAGCAGCGCCGATTTGCCGGCACAGAAGCCGCGTCCCGCGGCGAGCACGGCACTGGCGCGGAACACGTTGACGTCGGTGTAGTCGAGATAGGGGTCGTAGACGATGCCGTCGCGTACGGCGTGGTAGAGCGCGATCGCGCGCGCCCTTTGGCCGGTATGCCCCGCGGCGGCCTGCGCGGCGAAGGCACGCACCCGCGGCTCGTCGCAATCGATGTAGCGGGTCGGTTGCAGGAAATCCATGTCCGCTGCCGCGTTCCGATCAGCGGCCCTGATAGGCCGGCGTGTGCACGATCAGCCCGTCGAGCGCCGCCGTCACCTTGATCTGGCAGGAGAGGCGCGACGTCGGCTTCACCTCGAAGGCCGAATCGAGCATGGCTTCTTCCTCCGGCGACGGCGGACCGACGATCGGGCTCCACGTTTCGTCGACATGCACGAGGCAGGTCGCGCAGGTGCAGGAACCGCCGCACTCGGCGACGATGCCGCCGATGTCGTTGCGCAGCGCGGTTTCCATGACCGTCGCCCCGATCTCGGCTTCGACCGTATGCCGCGTGCCGTCATGTTCGATGAAGATGATCTTCGGCATGGGCGCACCGTTCACGCGTTGCAGACCCACGGCATCGTCGTGCTCCGCCATGTTCATGCCACACCGAGCTTTTTCTGCAGGCTGGTCGACGAGGTGGTGTACTGGAACACGAGCTTCTTGTCGGGATAGACATAGCGATAGGCCTTCTGCGCCATCAGCGCGGCCTCGTGAAAGCCCGAAAGGATGAGTTTGAGCTTGCCCGGATAGGTGTTGATGTCGCCGATCGCGAACAGCCCGGGAATGTTCGATTCGAAGGCGGCGGTGTCGACGGGGATGAGCTCGTTTTCCATCTTCACGCCCCATTGCGCGACCGGGCCGAGCCGCATGGTGAGGCCGAAGAACGGCAGCATCGCATCGCACTCGACCCGTGACAGCGAACCGTCGGCGCCCTTGACCGTCGCCGCTGCGAGCATGCCGTCGGCGCCTTCGAGCGCGGTGACCTGACCGATCTTGAGATCCATGCCGCCGGAAGCGACGAGCGCGCGCATCTTGTTGACGCTGTCGGGCGCGCCGCGGAACTCGTTGCGTCGGTGGACAAGCGTCAGTCGTCGGGCGATCGGCTGCAGGTTGAGCGTCCAGTCGAGGGCCGAGTCGCCGCCGCCGACCACGAGCAGCCGCTTGTCGCGGAAATGCTCCATCTTGCGCACGGCATAGAAGACCGACTTCTCCTCGTAGGCTTCGATGCCGTCGATCGGCGGCCGCTTGGGCTGGAACGAGCCGCCGCCGGCGGCGACCACGACCGCCTTGCACTCGAAGGTCTTGCCCGCATCCGTGCCGACGCGGAAGGCGGCCTCTCCCGTCTTTTCCACCGTGGTGACCATCTCGCCGAGATGGAAGGTCGGCTTGAACGGCTTGATCTGTTCCATCAGCGCCTGGGTGAGGCCCTGCCCGGTGATGTACGGAATGCCGGGGATGTCGTAGATCGGCTTCTCGGGGTAGAGCTCGGCGCATTGCCCGCCGACCTTGTCGAGGATGTCGACGAGATGGGCCTTGATGTCGAGCAGGCCGAGCTCGAACACGGCGAACAGGCCGACGGGGCCCGCGCCGATGATCACAACGTCCGTCTTGATCGTCTCATTCATCGTGTCGTTCCGGCCAGGCCGGCTTCTCCTTCTTTCCTTCTTGCCCGTCGGCGCTCATCGTTCAAGCCGACATGCGCGTGACGGCGCTCCCCGACGCGGGAATGATGGCAAGGAGCTCGGCGAGGGTCTGCTCGGGGGTCTTGCCCGTTGTCACGAGCTCGGCGGCGGCTTTGGCATAGAGAGGTTCGCGGCTCTTGAGAATGGCCACGAGGTCCTCCATGGCGCGGCTGCTGTGGGCCATGGGCCGCATGTCGCCCTGTTCCATGACGCGTTTCATGTGCTCCTCCGGCGCGGCGCGTACCCAGACGGTGAAGCAGGACGACAGGAGAAGCTCAAGGGTTCCCGGCTCGGTGACGATGCTGCCGCTCGTCGCCATGACGAAGGCGCGGTGCTGACGCAGGACGCCTTCCAGCGCTTCGCGCTCCGCGCGGCGGAACGTCTCCTGGCCGAACATCTCGAAGATCTCGCTCAGCGAGGCGCCGCTGCGCCGCTCGATCTCGCGATCGAGTTCGATGAAGGGCAGGTCGAGCCGCGCCGCCAGCATGCGGCCGAGGGTCGATTTCCCGCCGCCGCGCAGGCCGATCAGGGCGATGCGCCGCCCGCGCAGGTCGCCGCTCGGTTCGCTGAAATGCCGCAGCAGAATCTCGCGCGCATCGCTCTGTGCCGCGGGCGACAGGCGTTCGAGGAACTGCACGAGCAGCACGAAATCGAGCGCCGGTTCCGGGCCTTCGTTCACGAGCTGTGTCACCGGCAGGCCCAGCGCGCGCGCGATCCGCCGCAGGAGGACGATCGAGCCATTGCCCTTGCCGGCTTCGAGCTGCGCGAGATAGCGCTCGGACAGCTTGGCGTGCTGGGCAAGCACCCGGCGCGACATGCCGCGCCGGTTGCGCAGCATGCGCACGCGCTCGCCGAGCCGCTTGAGATAGGCCTCGGCGTCGCGGTTGTGACCGGTCGGCAGCGTCGCCATGCCGCCTGCCTATTGTGAAATATAATTCATGTCAATAGCGGCGGGCGCGCCGGTTCCGGCCAGTCACCTGTGTCTTCCGGAGCGCAACCCATTGCCGGCCGCCGAGCGCGGTGCTATCCCTATGAACAATAATGCATAGGCCATGCATGGGGCGCCGCGCCGCGGCGCCGCCGCGATGCCGGGGACGACGCGATGACGGCGGTCGACTATCAGACGGATCCCTCGCGCTACCGCCATTGGCGCATCGACCTTGACGGCGAGGTCGCCTATCTCGTCATGGACGTCGATCAGGCCGGCGGCATGGGCGACTACGAGCTCAAGCTCAACTCCTACGACCTCGGCGTGGACATCGAACTGAACGACGCGGTGCAACGGCTGCGCTTCGAGCATCCCGAGGTCGGCTGCGTCGTCATCAAGTCGGGCAAGGACAACGTGTTCTGTGCCGGCGCCAACATCCGCATGCTGGCCAAGGCGACGCATCAGCAGAAGGTGAATTTCTGCAAATTCACCAACGAGACGCGGCTTGCGATCGAGGACGCGTCGCAGAATTGCGGGCAGACCTATCTTTGCGCGATCCACGGCAATGCGGCGGGCGGCGGCTATGAGCTCGCGCTCGCGGCCGATCACATCATGCTGGTGGATGATCGCCGCTCGGCCGTCGCGCTGCCGGAAACGCCGTTGCTCGCGGTGCTGCCCGGCACGGGCGGGCTCACCCGCATCACGGACAAGCGCAAGGTGCGGCGCGACCGCGCCGACGTGTTCTGCTCGACCGAGGAGGGCATCCGCGGCCGCAAGGCGGTGGAATGGCGCCTGGTCGACGAGGTGGTGCCCAATTCGCGGTGGAACGAGGCGGTCGCCGCGCGCGCGAGGGAATTGGCCGCGCGTTCGGATCGGCCGCGGCACGCCAAGGGGATTCGACTGACGCCGCTCGTGCGCCGCATCGACGGCGACCGCGGCGACTATTCGCACGTCGCCTTCGAGATCGACCGCGCGCGCGGCGTGGCAGTCCTCACCGTGCGCGGGCCTTCCGAGAGCGTGCCCGCCACGCTCGAGGCCGCGCATCAACGCGGCGCCGAATTCTGGCCGCTCGCCGTCGCGCGCGAGCTGGAAGACGCGATCCTGCACTTGCGCACGAACGAAGCCGCCGTCGGCGTCGTGCTGTTCCGCACCGACGGCGACGCGGCGGCCGTGCTTGCCCATGACGATCTTCTGGCGCGCGCGGATGGCGACTGGCTGATGCGCGAGATCCGTCATTATCTGAAACGGGTGCTCAAGCGCATCGACGTGACCGCCAAGAGCTTCATCGCCCTGATCGAGCCCGGCTCCTGCTTCGCCGGCACGCTGGCGGAGCTCGTCTTCGCCGCCGACCGCTCGCTGATGCTGATCGGCACCCGCGAGGGAGATAATCGCGCGGCGGCCGCGATCACGCTGGGCGCGGCGAATTTCGGTTTCTATCCCATGGGCAACGGCCTCACGCGTCTGCAGACGCGGTTTCTTGGCGAGCCGGAGACGGTCGCGGCGCTCAAAGGCAAGGTGGGCGAGGCGATCGCGGGCGAAGCCGCGCAGGCGCTCGGCCTCGTCACCGCGGCCTACGAGGATTTCGACTGGGACGACGAGTTGCGCATGCTGCTTGAGGAGCGCACGAGCTTCTCGCCCGACGCGCTGACGGGGATGGAGGCGAATCTGCGCTTTGCCGGGCCCGAGACGCTGGAGACCAAGATTTTCGGCCGCTTGAGCGCCTGGCAGAACTGGATCTTCCAGCGTCCCAACGCGGTCGGCGAACAGGGCGCGCTCAGGCTCTATGGCAGCGGCGTCGCGCCGACCTTCGGCCGGGAGAGGGTATGATGCATTCCCGCGCCGCACGGCCGGCTCCCCGGCGCGGGTCCCCTCCGGCCGCGACGGGGCCGGACGCGGCCTTGCCGCGGAACGGCGCGAGGCCGAACCAGCGAAAGGAAAAGGTGTCGCCATGACCACCGCCACGGTCGACTATGACGGCCTGATACCGAACAATGTCGGGCTCGGGCAGGACGCGCGGGTGCGCCGCGCGCTGGAGAAATGGCATCCCGGCTATCTCAATTGGTGGAACGACATGGGGCCGGAGGGATTCCAGAAATCCCTCGTCTATCTGCGCACCGCGGTGAGCGTCGATCCCAAGGGCTGGGCCAAGTTCGACTATGTGCGCATGCCGGAATATCGCTGGGGCATCCTGCTCGCGCCCCCGGTGGAAGGCCGCAAGATTCCCTTCGGCGCGCACAAGGGCGAGAATGCCTGGCAGGAGGTGCCGGGCGAGTACCGGGCCATGCTGCGGCGCCTCGTGGTGATCCAGGGCGACACCGAACCGGCCTCGGTCGAGCAACAGCGCCATCTCGGCAAGACCGCGCCTTCGCTCTACGACATGCGCAACCTGTTCCAGGTCAATGTCGAGGAAGGTCGGCACCTGTGGGCCATGGTCTATCTGCTGCAGAAATATTTCGGCGCGGACGGCCGCGAGGAGGCGGAGGCCCTGCTGCAGCGCCGCTCGGGCGATCCCGATACGCCGCGCATGCTCGGTGCCTTCAACGAGAAGACGCCCGATTGGCTGTCGTTCTTCATGTTCACCTATTTCACCGATCGCGACGGCAAGATGCAGCTCGAGGCGCTGGCGCAGTCGGGCTTCGATCCGCTCTCGCGCACCTGCCGCTTCATGCTGACGGAGGAGGCGCACCACATGTTCGTGGGCGAGACCGGCGTGACGCGGGTGATCCAGCGCACCTGCGAGGCGATGAAGGAGGCGGGGATCGAGGACCCCTATGACGTCGAGAAGGTGCGCCGGCTCGGCGTCATCGACCTGCCGACCATTCAGAAGAAAGCGAATCTCCACTTCTCGCTCACGCTCGACCTGTTCGGCAGCGAGATCTCGACCAACGCCGCCAATGCCTTCCATGCCGGGCTCAAGGGCCGCTACCGCGAGCACCGGCTCGACGACGATCATCGGCTCGAGAACAGCACCTATCCGGTGCTGCGGCTGATCGACGGCAGAATCCAGAAGGAGGATGCGCCCGCGCTCTCCGCCCTCAACATGCGGCTGCGCGACGACTACGTCGCCGATTGCAATATCGGCGTCGGCCGTTGGAACAAGGTGATCGAGCAGTTCGGCATCCCGTTCAGGATCAAGCTGCCGCACGTCGCGTTTCATCGCCACATCGGCGAGTTCGCGAGCATCAAGGCCGACGTGGACGGCAATCTCCTCACCGAGGAGGAATGGAACCGCCGCCGCGACGAATTCCTGCCCTCGGATGCGGATCGCGACTTCATCGAAAGCCTCATGCGGCCGCAGTTCGAGCCGGGCAAGTTCGCCGGATGGATCGCGCCGCCCAAGGTCGGCATCGACAACAAGCCCGGCGACTTCGAATACGTGAAGATCGTCTGGGCCTGAGTCAGCGCGCGGGCGCGGCGAGGGCGACTTCACCGTCACTGCGGGCCCGCGCGGCCCTTGTTCCCCGTCATTGTTCCCCGTCATTGCGAGCCCGCGCGAAGCGCGGGCGAAGCAATCCAGAATCGGGCAGGGCAACACATGACGCCTCCCGCACGGGATTCGCGGCACGGCCCGCCTGGATTGCTTCGGCGGCTTCGCCGCCTCGCAATGACGGTGGAGGGGCGGTGCCCTCGCCTCCCGCCCATGACCTGCGGCTTCGCCGCCTCGCAATGACGGTCACCCATGTGCCGCCTCGCAATGACGGACGCAAATGCGCCGCCTCGGCCTCGCCGTGGACATCCGGTTGAGGCTTCCCAGCTAGCCGAACCGGGCGATGACGTCGGGCGGAATCGGGACGGCGGCGATTCGCTCCGGATCGTCCTTGGCGCGTGCCGCCCAGACCCGGGTTTCGCCGCCTTCGACGGCGAGCTCGCCGCCGAGCGTGATCGTGTGGGCGACGTCAAAGCTCGAGCGGCGGAATTCGGCGACGCGCGAGGCGATCTCGATCGTGTCGCCGAACTTCGCCGGTCGGACGAAATTGGCGCGCGCGTCGACGAGCGGAAGGCCGACGATGCCGAAGGTCGCGGCGAGATCCTGCGGCTTGACCCCGAGCGCGGCGTCGAACAGGAGCCAGGTGCTGTGGTCGAAGAACTCGAAGAAGCGGACGTTGAAGACGATGCCGGCCGGATCGCAGTGACCCCATTCGATGGTGATTTGCCGGCGGAATACGAATGACGGCACGCCTGACCCTCCGCGTCGCTCCGCCTTATACCGACCGCCGGCGCGGCCGTAAACGCCGCCGCCCACGCTGCGGCGCGCGCCACTCCACGAGTTTCTGCGCATCGAGCTCGATCGGCGAGGAAGGCCTGCGCCGGCGCATCGCATGCGCGGGGGCCACCGGCAGGTGCGGCGCCGCGTCGAGCGCGTCCATCAGCCAGTCGAGATCGTCCTCGGCGACAAGCCAGCGCTCCGGCGCATAGCGCGTCAGCGCAAAAGGCCGCGAATATTCCATGAGCGATTTGCGGCCGTCGGGCAGGCAATATTCGTGCGCATAGCTCATGGCAAGCTCGCGCACGCTGCGATAGATCGGATCGCGCCAACGCAGGACCGAGTGGTTGGTCTTGCTGACCGCGCCCCACAGACCGCGCTCCTTGAACAAGGCGACGATATGGTCCTGATCGCGCGGCAGCGCGCGCAGGTCGAGCAGCCAGGCCGGCCGGCCGTGGAAGTAGAGTGCCGCGACCGCGAACAGCGCGCCCTCGGCGCAATGCGCAACGCCCGCTTGGAGCATGCGGCGCGGCGACATCGCCGTCGCGCCGTCCGGTTCGAAATTGGCCGGCAGGCGGTCGAGGAAATCCTGGATCTTCTGCGGCGTGTCGAGGCGCGCGAACAGCCTGCGCTCGGCCGGACGGAGCAGCGCGCGCAGCGCGTCACGATAGGCGCGGGTGGTCATGGCGGGGACAATGTAAACGCGCGCCGCCGCTCGCAGCCGCGCCACAGCGTCGCGTCCACAGGTTTGCGCGTTCTCCGCCGGGCGGCCGAAGGGGGAACGTGTTGCGTCGATTTCGTCTGCGGGACGAAAAAATCTTCTTATTTTCCGGCAGTTATTGCGGTTCTGCAGAATAAGCTTCTATGTAACGGCTCCGTCTCATGCGAGGAGCAAGCGATGGCGACGACCTACGCCCCGTTTCCCGCCGGCGCCGACAAGGCGGCGCCGGTCCCGCGCCTCAGCGAGGACTGGCTGGCGCTGATCATCGGGCTTTTGATCTTCATGGTCGCGCTCGCCGCGATCGCCGATGTCGACCTGCTCGGCTGGGCGGTGACCACCGCGGTCTGGGTGGATCCCCGCAAGGCGCTCGCCACCGCTTCCAAATCCTATGCCGCGCTCGGCGGCTTCG
>Ga0209810_1002800_pt1 | contig 19820 bp, 23 predicted proteins | sample Coa_R1_7_FD_187159 | JGI IMG/M metagenome (GOLD analysis project Ga0209810, IMG submission 187159) | Surface soil microbial communities from Centralia Pennsylvania, which are recovering from an underground coalmine fire - Coalmine... | ecosystem: Environmental > Terrestrial > Soil > Unclassified... | reverse complement strand
TCCACCTCCCACCCCGAAGGTTGGCCGTTCCTACAACTTCGAACTGCATCCCGCCTTCTGGTTCGGTATGGCGATGTGCGACACGCAGTCCTTCCCCGAGCAGCTCTCTACCTGCACGCCGGACAGCGATAGCAATATCAAGGATCCCGCTATCACTGCCAAGCATGCTGGCGAGGCCTTTATGGAGATGCAGTTCTATCCTCCTGGTTGGGTCGAGTGGCCCGCTGGCAATAGCTGCGACCCGACGAAGTGGTGCGCTGCCCTCAACATCGACAGCCTCTCCGAAAACCCGGTGACCGGCCAGGTTCTCAACCCCACCTGCGCCTCCATTACCGGCCTGGAGTATGTCAACTTCGCCTTCATCACGAAGAGCGGACATCCGCAGCCCGGTTCGCCGCCCAACCCGGTGCAGTCGACCCTGGCAACCTTCACGCCCAACCCGTCTGCCGATCTGTTCATGAACTCCGGCGACGAGATCGTTGTCACCATGCATGACACCGCTCATGGTCTGAAGATCCAGATTGATGATCAGACCACCGGTCAGAGCGGCTCGATGACGGCCAGCGCCGCCAACGGCTTCGGCCAGGTGCAGTTTGCCCCCACCGGCACCTCCTGCAACAATATCCCTTACGACTTCCATCCAATGTACAGCACCTCCTCTGAGAAGACTCGCGTGACGTGGGCAGCGCACTCCTACAACATTGCCTTCTCCGATGAGATCGGCCACTTCGACTTCTGCACGCAGGTTGATACCTCCACCGGCTCCTGCACCGGCAACGAGGGCATCTGGCACGATCAGGAGCCTGCAGACGGCGACGATGTGGGCTGCTTCCCCGCCTCGGCTTCCTCGCTGGTTCCCGTCTCCGGCTGTCTCGGCACCAATACCGGCTTCGACGGCGTTCCTTACCAGACGCTGTGGCCCGACGGCAACACCAGCCTGCATCCGACCTCCATCCTCTTCAGCAGCCCGCTGACCGGCAGCGACTACAACATACAGTACAGCCGTATGGCCTTCGAGGCTGACCTGCCTCGCATCGAGTTTTCCACCTGTGACCGCAACACGGGCGTTGGTTGCACGCTGATTCCGTCGACCGATGATGGCATGCCCGCCGTCTTCTACCCGTTCTACAGCGATCGCATGACCAGCGATGGCTGCGTCTGGCAGCTGGGCAACCATATCCCCGGTTCGATGAACGACTTCCATCAGAACCAGCAGTATGGTACGCTGCTCAACCTGACCTACACGGCGCTCGGCGGTGGCCCCACCACCCGCTACAACGACTTCCGTCAGGTCCTCTCCAGCAACCCCTGCCCGGCGGAAAAAGAGTAAGCTTTGCCTGACTCTGCGCAGGGACAGAGAGGGTCGCTTCGGGTGAAGCGACCCTCTCTTCTGTTTGTGTGTTTCGCATCCACGTCATATGCTTGCCGCGACTATGCCAGTTTGCACTCCTAATACCGACGGTGGTACAATGCGATTACTACCCGTAGAGAGGCCCTGGATAGAGTCTGCTATGTACCAGAAATTAACAACACCCGTCGCTTCCCAGGAGACCAGGCGACCTGATCTCTATATCAATCGTGAACTGAGCTGGATCGAGTTCAACCGGCGTGTCCTTGAGGAGGCAGAAAACGATCACATTCCCTTGCTGGAACGTGTCAAATTCCTTTCTATCTTTGGCACCAACCTCGACGAGTTCTTCATGATTCGCGTCGCCGGCCTCAAGGATCAGATCGCTGCCGATGTCACAACGCTTAGCCCCGATGGCATGACGCCTGAGCAGCAGTTGACGGCGGTGCGCGAATGCCTGGCTCCGCTCATCGCCGAGGCGTACCAGTGCTGGCGCGCTTCTCTGCTGCCCCTGCTGGCGCAGCGGCATATCCACGTTCTGGACTACGAACAACTGGACAAACAGCAGCGCGCCGCCATGCAGGCATACTTCGAGCGTGAGATTTTTCCCGTCCTCACGCCGCTGGCCGTCGACCCGGGCCATCCGTTTCCGCATATCTCTAACCGCAGCCTGAACCTGGCGGTGGCGATTAAGGACCCCGAACACGATGAGCGTTTCGCCCGCGTGAAGGTGCCGCCGCTCCTGCCGCGTCTGCTTCCCGTTCCCGTCGGAGATGACGCGGGCGTCTACGCCTTCGTCTGGATTGAGCAGGTGATTGCGGCCCATCTGAACCAGCTTTTCCCCGGTTTCCATATTCTAGAATCGTACTCTTTCCGCGTGTTGCGAGACGCCGATATCGAATTGCAGGAGGACGAGGCCGGCGATCTGCTGATTCTTGAGGAGGTGCAAAAGGGCCTGCGCGAGCGCCGCTTCGGCTCCGTCGTCGATCTGGCGATCAATCCCTCGATGCCGCAGCGCATTCGCAATCTGCTGCTCGAAAATCTGGAGATTACGCCCCGCGACCTGACGGTTATCGATGGCCCGCTTGGCATTGGCGAGGTGATCGATCTGTACCACGTCAACCGGCCCGATCTCAAATATCCGCCCTTTACGCCTTACACGCCGCCCATGTTGCGGCACGGCCAGGATATCTTTGCCGCCATCCGCCGCCACGATATCGTGCTGCACCATCCCTACGACAGCTTCACTTCCGTCGTGGATTTTGTGCGCGCTGCTGCCCACGACCCGCTGGTACTGGCTATCAAACAGACGCTCTACCGCGTTGGTACGAACGCGCCTATCGTTGATGCCTTGATGGAGGCGATAGAGAACGGCAAGCAGGTGGCGGTGCTGGTGGAACTGAAGGCGCGCTTCGACGAGGAGAACAATATCGGCTGGGCGCGCGAACTGGAAAACGCGGGCGTTCACGTGGTCTATGGTCTGGTCGGTCTGAAGACCCACGCCAAAGTGGCCCTGGTGGTACGCCGCGAGGAGGATGGCTTGCGCCGCTATGTTCACCTGGGTACCGGCAACTACAACGCGACGACGGCCCGTATCTACGAGGATCTGTGCCTGCTCACCTGCAATCCTGACTTCGGCGCCGATGCTTCCGAACTCTTCAATATGCTCACCGGCTACTCACGCCAGAATTGCTTCCGCAAGCTGCTCGTCGCCCCCATCACACTGCGCCGCTGCTTCAGCGAACTGGTCGAACGCGAAATGCGTATCCAGCAGGAACATGGCAACGGACGGCTGATCTTCAAATGTAACGCGCTGGTCGACCCGGAGATCATTTCCCTGCTCTATCGTGCCTCGCAGGTCGGCGTGGAGATCGATCTGATTGTGCGCGGCATATGCAGTCTGCGTCCCGGCGTGCCGGGGGTCAGCGAGAACATCCGCGTCAAGAGTATCGTCGGGCGGTTCCTGGAACATAGCCGTATCTACTCCTTTGGCAACAACGGCAACGAGGAGATCTACCTGGGCAGCGCCGACCTGATGGAGCGCAACCTGGACAAGCGTGTAGAGACGCTCTTTCCCATCGAAGACCCCCTCCTGCGCGACGCTATTCGCCGCGAAGTGCTGGATCGCGAACTGGAGGATACCGTCAATTCAAGCATCCTTCTCCCCGATGGCAGCTACGTCCACGCTCGCCCGGAGCCAGGGGAACCGCCGTTTGACTGCCAGGACTGGTTCATTTCCCATCCCATCCTCGTCCCCGAGCTGGAAAATCCCCTGCCCTCCGTGCAACAGGTCTATCCCGATAGTATGGGAACACCGAAACCATAGGGGACAGTCGCCACCACCGCCGCAGGCCACCGGCAAGAAGTCTATCCCGATAGTACGAGGACGACAAAACCGTAGGGGACAGCCGCCACCACCGCCGCAGGCCACCCGCAAGGGATGGCCCTACTATAGACGACGGCTCCACAAGGGGCGCAAACGCATCGTCTATAGTAGGGCCATCCCTTGCGGGTGGCCTGCGGCGGCCTTAGTACGACGGCTCCACAAGGGGCGCAAACGCATCGTCTATAGTAGGGCCATCCCTTGCGGGTGGCCTGCCTGGCGTTCGCACGGGCTTCAGTTCACGCCTCTGGGGCCATCTCTTGCGGGTGGCCTGCCTGGCGCTCGCACGGGCTTCAGTTCACGCCTCTGGGGCCATCCCTTGCCGGTGGCCTGCGGCGGTGGGAAGAGAATGCTTCCGAGGCCACCCCTTGCTGATGGTCTGCGGTGCAGCGTGGGACGTCTATCTAACGCGGTGTGCAACTTTCTTTTGTATCGACGCTTGCGAAGCCAATTAGCTTTCTTGCAAGACTTCTTCGGTTACTTTCAGCTTCACTTTTCAAGCGCGCCGAAAAAAAGTTGCACATCGCGTTATCTAATACGTAATGAAGGTGACGCCGGGGCCGGGGGCAAATTCGACATCCACCACTTTCCAGTAGTAGGCACCCCAGTTCATGTTACTGGCAATCACATCTCCATTGCTGAGAACCCGCTCCACTACCGCCACGTGTCCCAGGCCGTAGGCGCCCTGTACCCAGGGTTGCAAATTGACAATCGCGCCGACGGTCGGTGAGGAGGAGACGCGCCAGTGGAAATCGTGGGCACGGGCCGTCCACGCCCAGGCATCCGAGTTAGTCGTCCACGGAACGTAGATGCCGTGCAACTGGTGGTAACGCTCATTGGCCCACCATGTGTGTCCGTAAGGGAAGTAGTTGCCCGTACCCTTTACCGGTGGCGGGCTGCTACTCGCCTGGCTGCCGCCCGGAATGCAGACTTTCTCATTGACATAGATCAGATTCGGGTTCTGAATGTGGTTGTAGGAGGCGAGTTTCTGCCAGGTAGTTTTGTAGCGGCTGGCAATGGCTCCCAACGTATCGCCACTTACTACCACATAGGTCTGGTCACCGCTTGAGCAGGGGGATTGGGCGAAGGCGCCGAAAATATTCATGCCCAGGTTGCCCAGTAGCAGCAGCCCGACAATGCCCACCACCGCCACATGCGCCGCCACAATGCTCGCTACCCGGTGCTGCTGAAAATACTGCCAGATGCGTTGATCTGTTCTCATAGCTACGTCAGTAATCTCCTTCTTTCGTTTCAACCGTGAGCCAACGAAATGGTGAAGCCACGCTCCACCGTGTTCCACTCACTCCCATTCACCCGCACTTAAAATAAATGTCTTCGTGTGTCATATTAGCGCATCTGTACTCATCGCTCCCCGTAACTCTCCCCAACCATAGGATAAAAAGGCTAAAATCGGTTAAGCTTTCTCTACCGAAAAGCCGATTTTTCGCAGCGAACAGGTTAAGGCAGGCAAGCAGCATAGTGGGAGCGCAAAAGAAAACCGGCGGAAGCAGGGAAGAGAATCAGGAAAAAGGTCGCGATAAGGTATTGACGGAACTGGCGAGACATGCTATAGTATGCACACCATCAAGACAACTGAATACGGCTAACAGGCCACACGAGATCATGCCAAGGTAGCTCAGTCGGTAGAGCACAGCACTGAAAATGCTGGTGTCGGCGGTTCGATTCCGCCCCTTGGCACTTTTTGTTAGCAGCATCAAGCCTCAAGCGCCTTTTGAACTGGCTTGAGGCTTGTTCTGTTTCTGGCAGACAGAGGCAACTACAGCAACGACTACAGCAACGATTTTTCACTCCTGGAACGCCTGATTCAGCTTCTCCATTGCGTCCCTCTGCATAGTAGGCAAGACATGTGAATAGATGTCCATAGTCATGCTGATCTGGCTGTGGCCCAGAATTTCTTGCACTACCTTCGGATGCACTCCACTGCTCAACAGCAGCGTCGCCGCGCTATGCCTCAAATCATGGAACCGGATTTCTGGCAAACCGGCCTTTTTGAGCAAAATCTTTAGCTGGACAAGAACGCCATGCCCTGGATTGAGATGTTTACCCACTGGAGTGCAGAAAACATAGTCGTGATCTTCCCAGACATCTCCTGCCTTGCGTTTCGCCTCTTCCTGCCGTATCCGGTGTTGTTTAAGGGCCTCAACAGCGAAAGCTGCTAAGGCAATATTTCGCCTGCTGCTTTTTGTCTTCGGTTCCGCTTCCATATAGAGATCACCTACCTCTTTCCTCATTTGAGTAGGGACGCGACTGAGGATACGACGCACTTGCAACGTACCCTCAGCAAAGTTAATGTCTTGCCATTTAAGTCCAAGAAGCTCACCACGACGCATACCAGTCGCCAGCGCCAGCACAAACAAAGCTTCTTGAGGGTGTCCCTTAGCCGCTTCCAGAAGCTTACGCGCCTGATCTGCTGTAAGTGGGTGGATTTCCTTATGTTGCTCACGAGGAGGAGAAACTGCATCACAAACGTTCCGCGCAATAAGCCCCATTTTCACAGCATCACTCAACGCTTTGTGCAGCACACCCTGTATCGCGCTTACCGTCGTCGGTGAAAGCCCTTCCTTCAGTTTCTTCGATTTCAGTGACTGCACATGCTGAGGCGTCAGAGCTTGTAGCTTGACCTTGCCGAGCAAAGGCACAAGATGCAGCCGTACAATTGCCTCATAACGCTCATAACTCCGAGGGCGAATACTCCCCTTCACATTATTTTCAAGCCAGTAGGAAAGGTACTGGCTCAGTGTCTGTTGAGGCGTAGTAATCAGCGTGCCTTGCTGCTGTTCGCGCAAAGCCTCATGAAGCTTTTCATACACCTCTTGCCGCTTTTTCGAGTAGAAGTATTTGCGCTTGCCATCTGCGAGAGTGATGCTAGCGCAATACAGACCATCCTTCTTACGGCGGTAAATTGTACCTTCACGGTTAGCACGTTTTGCCATAAAACCACCCCCTCAATTGCGAGCTAGCGGCCTGTGACGCCCTGCTCTCGCTGCTCAAGCCATTGCTGTAAAGCAACATAGGAAACGCGAACCGCGCGCCCGAAGCGCAGAACAGGCAGTCCCTCCTTGTTTATCAGGTCATACACCTTGTTCCGACCCAGACCCATACACTGCATCACCTGTGGAATAGTCAAAAGGAGCGGCTGAACAGCCACCCCTTGCGAATCTTTACCTTGCCTCTCTATGCTCACTTTCATAGGCCACCCCCTTCTTTCACAGCTTTGCCATTCGCAAGCCACAGCCACACTGCCTACATGCAAAGTCCTCTGCTAACCAGCTTGCAGGTGAAATTTGACCCGCTTACGCCGCACCTCAGCCGCGAAATCCCGATCTACCCGTTGCAGGTACTCGCTCACCTTTACGGCTAGCCAATGGAACGCGACTGAGACATCCGTTTCCGGGTCAGCAAGCTCGCCACCGGCCCAGGCCGCTAACGAGGTCAGATAGCCCGTCACGGCCTCAATGCCCTTTTCAATGTTGCGCTCTTCCCATCGCTTACGCACAATCTTGCCAAAATCCTCTGGCCTCTCCATCGGTTCCGTAAACGCTTGCTGCACCACTTTCCAGACGGGATGCGTCGGCCAGCGCGAACGGTTCTTATCGCCGTTGGGTACCACACAGCGCAACCAGCCGTCAGGAAGCCCATCCGGGCCACCCTCAGGACGCCCCGCCGCATAGGCCCACAGCACCGGCAACAATTCCAGCAGATCATAGGCATCTTCTACCCCGTGAAAGACGCCCTCTTGCTCCAATTCGTGCAACGCCTCCCGCTTAAACTTGAACTCAACGCGCCAGACCGCCCCCTCTTCTTCTGACCAGCCGCGACTGTGCCATAGATCAAGAAACCAGTCTTTGCCAGAACGGCGTAGCTCACGTGTCTTGTCGTAGATCGTGCAGGAGAGCGCCCCGTGTTTGGAGAAGTCAAAGCCGGTCTCTTGCAGGCCATAGGTATGCTCTTGCAAAGCCACGTCATAGCCCCAATCCGGTTCGGTATGCACACTACGCTTGCGCGAACGGGAGACGAAGTTGCGCCGCCGATCAAGCGAGGTGATCTCCTGCCAGCCAGCAATATCAGCGCACAGATCAACCGCCGAAACCTGCAAGTACACCTCGTTCTGGAACAGGTCATTGAGCAGGTCATGCACGTTGATGATGGCTTCCAGCAATGCCGAACACGACCAGAGGTATTGCGCGTTGAAGCGTACCGAGGCTACCCCGTTCCATTGCCCCCGCGAGACGTAGAGCGTGATATCATCCGTCTTCAACATCCAGGGCCATTGCCCGTGTCCGGCCCCGTTGGGACACATATGCAGCGTCGCCCCGTTGAAGGTCAGTGAAGTCGGGTGAAGATCACCTGTGTCCTGTGCCGCTCGCTTCCACTCTTCCAGTTGCAGCGCCAGCGCATCATCCAGTTCTCGCTTGATTGGCTTGCCTCGTTCGTCAGTGTAGTAGCCGTTGAGAACCAGCGTATCTACCCCACGATTTATCACCCGCGCACTGCCCATAGACCACCCCCTTCCCTTGAGCCGCGACCGCCGTGCGGTAGATTGAGAGCCGTCGCGCTCTCTCCTCTTTTGTATTTCAATGGGCGCGATATACCTGTCCCGCGCCCAGGCGGTTGTACGCCGTCCGGCAGGGGAGGCCCCAGGCCGGCGCGTACAACCGCCGCCCCACCGGGCAGGAAAAGCGGCGAGCAAGCCCCACCACACCGCCCCGGCGAGAGATGAGGGGGTGAAGGGGGTACGTCGAGGTTGCGGCTGCCCCTCATGCCCACCGGGACGCCCCCCACCCCAGGACGGCCACCGCCCCCATCCCTCAGCAGCTATCCCGCCGCTCGCTCTCGTCCTCTTCCTCTTGCCACCCGCGCAGTTCCTCGTCGTCAAGCACCGGATAGAGCGTAATCGCCTCGCCATCACGCACCAGTTGCGCCAGGCGCTCATAATGGGACAGCGGCAAAGTCCCCGCCTCATAGGCCAGCATGATCGTTACCATCGTGCCATCCGCCGCAGTTTCCCGCCAGAGGCGTGACCAGACTCCCATCGCTTGAAGCGCCGCCCACACCTCTTCTGCCTTATCTCTCCAACAGTCTATCCCACACTTCACCATCCCTCTCACCCCCTCTTCTTGAGAGTCAATGGCAAAGCCATTGACTTACTGCCAGCTTCCCTCACGTAACGCTCGACCAAACAAGCGCCGCTCACAGGCCCGACACCACAAAAAATCTGTGTCCTCTCTGGTCTGGCCGCAGAAGACACAGCACGTCTGGACAAAGAGCCAGTGCAGTTTTTGCCAGACCGTCAGGCACGAGCGACACACCTGATGCGCCGTCGCCTCAAAGACAGTCGAACAGTTCCGGCAGAACCAGCCCCCGCATCCGGCGCACTGGTAACGTTCCTCATTGATGCATGCGCCGCAGTCCTCATGCTCGCAATACCAGTTCTGCATACACTCATCCCTCCTCTTCCCCGTGCCGTTTATTCACCTCGTAGCCATGCTGCTCTATCCAGAGGCGATGGCGCAGCACTTCCAGTTCGAGCCAGCGTTGTCGCTCCCCCCAGGAGTAGTCATAGCGCGCGTGGCAGGCCGGACAGAGCGCCGCTAAGCGCGGGTGCGGGTTCCAGGGGTCGTGATCGAGGTGCGCCGCCGCCAGCCAGACCCGATAGACAACCCCTGTGCGCTCGGAGACCGCCTCAGCCCCGTGCGCAATGCCGCAATGCTCGCAACGCCAGCCCGCTCGCTCTTTACACTCCCAGGCCAGTTCGTCCCAATTGTCGGGATAGAGCCAGCGATGCTTCACCGCCGCACACCCACCAGCCACAAGAAGCCGATCAGGCACAGCAGCCCGATCACCCACCCCAGACAGCGGGCCTTGCGTCTCACGAGGAGAAAAGCGGCTCCTGCCACCACAAACAGCAGCAAGGCCATCCATTCCATGCAACCACCCCCTTGCACATCTCTTATGGCAAGCCATTGTCCTCTGACACCCCCACTTGCCCACGACGCCAGTCCGTCACCGCTTGCTCGACAGCCCGAATGTAGGCTTGCACATCGTTGTGGTCAGCAGAGGGCGCATAGACCGGCACAATCTGGGCCACCGTCTGCAAACCCAACTGATTGACATACAGATCGCGAATGAGCCGGTACCAGTCCGCAAAACCCGCCTGCCACGTCGCATACGAGCGATAGCCGCCCCGACAGGCATAGCCCGCCGAGCAGCGAATATTGCCGAGCGAGCGATTGACCCTTGCCCATCCATAACGGCCAAAGGTGCTTTCATGCCAGAAAAAAGCCAGCGCGTACACCGGGTCAATGCCAGCGGCGACCCCCTCGTCGTAAAGCGCCTGGCCCAACCCGGCAGCCGGAGATTGATAGGCCGTAAGCACCTGGTCGATGAAGGACGCCGAGATCGAGGGCGAGCCAACCACGCGAAAAGATGCTGCTGGCACCGCAGCCGAACGAGCCGCGAACCGACTGCCCTCAGCCAGCCAGGAGACCGCCGCAAACATCAGCAGCAGAAGCAGGCAACACAGCAACAACAGCCGCCGCATGCCACATCACCCCCTTGCCTGTTCCCTTCCCGTTTCATTCAGGTAGCCACAATGCCGCAGGTACGCTTCCACTACCTGCTGATACTGTTGCCAGATCGTTTCCCGCTCAACAGGCGCAAGCAGGGGAAACTCAACACTCGCAATCGCCTGATAGCTGGCAACCACATCCTGCACCAGTTGTTCGCCAACGGCACACCGGTACCCCTGCGGACTACAACCACACCTTCCCACTGTCATCACCCCCTCTCACCGCTTGCCATGAGCAAAGCGTCCCTTGCTGCAAGCGTTGCCACGCCTCTGGTATCGACAGAGCGTGATAGAGCCGCAGGAAGTCGAAGACATCCCCCGCTCGCTGCCAGGTGTAACAGTACCAGTGAGGGTCATCCCCGCCGAAGACCTGCAAGCTCGGACGCACATCCCCCCGGTAGTGATGTCCCGGCAGGGGACAGCGACCAACGCCACGCCTATCCAGCCGGGTGTAACTGCCAATCACCGCGAAGATGTCTTGCGAGCGACACCAGTGTCGTATCGCCCCACGCTCGACACGCTCGTACAGACCCCCTCTGAGAGCAACTTGCTCACTTTGCGCGTCTTCCTGCTCGCTCGTCACATGCGCAGGCACCGCTACCCGCGCCGCATGCTCGCATAGCCACAGACAGCAGTCGGCAACTGTTTCCCCCACCGGCCACAGTTGCCCATCCCGTCCGACGCGCAGGAAGGGATACCAGCCGCCGCTTTGTCGATGCACGCCCAACGGCAGGCGTACCAGCGAGCCAACGCCGCCCGCGCGCAAGCCGTCCTGTCTGGGATAGAGTTCCACGCCGTAGGCCACCGCATACGGCAACAGCCACGCACGCACGCGCCGCCCCGCCGTTGGTTCTTGCAGGAAGACCCACAGATGCCCACCGCGTCGACTGGCTTCCAGCACCGAGGCGACCCCTTCAGCCGCCAGTTCTCCCGCCAGCCGCGCCAGCCGCTCCAGCCCGTCGGCCATATCCGCATCGAAGACCGCAAACGAGCAACTGCCCAGAGCATCGAGGACGTAGGTACCGAGCGTGTAACGCCCAAGCAGATGATCGGCCAGTCGCGAGAGCGAGAGACGGCTATACGAGGGGCGATAGGAGCCATCGGCTTGCTGCACGGCGTAATAATCCCATACATGCACGAACCAGCGCCCATAGCCACGCACCACCTGCGCCGTCACCCCGTACATGGCACCACCCTACATGCGCCCCTGGAACTGCTTGTAGGCTTCCACCTGTTCCATGTAGTCGCGCTGGCTGTTGTAGAGACCGTCGCCTAACTCCTCTCCCCGGCTGGCTTCTGGCACCGGGTACTGCTCAGCTATGTCGTAATAGGCGCTCAGGTCTTGCCTCATCGCTTGCCATAGCCCCCGCAGTCGCTCGCTGAACGTCCCCAGACGCGCCTGCACATCCATGCGTATCTGCTCATATTCCGCGCGCAGGGCGGCAACCTCGGGCTGGTAGTTGCCCATCACCTGTTGCCAGATCACTCCCAACTGCTCGCGCAACGCCTCACGTTGCTGCTCAACCCGCTCGTCCAATGTTCCATCGTAGTAATGATCGAGGTAATAGCTCAGCACCTGGGCCAGTTCCCCCGGATAGAGGGCCTCAAGGGCATCCAGTTCCACCGCCCCTTCGCCGTGCCGCACCTCAAAGCCCACACGCCGCCGCTCGGTCTCTTTGATGGGCGTGCGCGGCAACTGGTAATATTGCACCTGTTGCAGTGTCAGCACCACTGGAAAAAGGCGGATATCCAGATCGAGGCCGAGCGTGCGCACGAAGTATTCAATCTTGCGCGAGACGGCCACCGGCATCGATTGCCCGGCAGGGTCGAAGTCAGAAACGTAGAGGATACGCGCCGGTTTGTCCGCTTCAGCCAGCCGATGTACCAGCGCCAGGGTGGCCGTAATGCTCATCTCCCCCATGCCCGTTTGTAGATTGGCCTGGTAGCGTTGGCAAAGCGGAATGAGGATATCATTCATGGTCGATTTCTCGCACCACACTTCCAGGTAATAGGGCTGATTGGCCTCATAACCGCCCACCGCGTAGGTTGGCAGTTGCGGAAAATCCGGCAGCTTCATGTCCAGCCGATGCGAAGCGTTGTAGACCCACACATCAGGACGGCTCACACGCCAGTTTTTCGCGTAGAGCAGCACCTCCGGGGTACGGCGGTCATTGAAAGCTTCCGGGTCAACCAGCCGCAGGTAACGCGCCGCCTTGGAGGCCAGGTTGAGGATATCCCAACATTCGATGGTGTTCTCATACGGCTTGCCGTTGGGCAGCAAGACCGGCGAGTCCTGGCTGATAATCTGGTAATGCACGCGGCGAAGATGGGCGCGTTCGAGTCCAAAGGCTTGCCAGAGAGAGGCGAACCATTCGCCAAGCGCCAGATCGGTGGGGGTTCCCGTGTAGAACGGGTCATTTTGCGGCGCCAGCACAATCAGATCATTGATCGTGACGCCTTGCGCTTTCGCCAGTTGCTTGATACGTCCATAGTTCATCTGCTCGTCACAGCTGTTACTCATAGGCCACCTCCATCCATACCACCACGCACAGACGCGCCGCAGGTGCATGTACACCCACGACGCGCCCTGTTCCACACGCGCTTCTCTTCAGGGGTGACGCTGAAAGTGCCGCCACTGGTGCCGGTCAGCAAAGATCACCACTTGCCCACTGGCCTGTGCCGCCCGCACCAGCGCCGCCTCCGGCTTGCTCAGTCGTTTCCCCTTGCCAATCACCAACGCCCCTGTGACCGGGTCAAGCGAGACGCCTACGGCACCGAGGCCATCGACCCGAAAGGGACGTTACTGGCAGTGGCTGCCGCAGCCGGTTTCGCCCCCCCGCGCGGGGGTACCAACGGCGAATTGTAGCCGCTTTGATAGGTTGGCGCTGGCGACCCGTTGCCCCATTTAGGCTGTCCCTTCGGCATGAGCGACCCCGCCGCCTGCTTACTACGGTCTAAGTCCACATCGACGACGGCCAGCAGCAGCGAGACCAGGGGAATGATGGAGAGGGCCACGTAGGTCATGAAGGTGAGAGCCGCCCGTTGCCCCGGCGAGACGGCATGCAGCCAGGTCGCGTTGGCAATCACCGCCGCCGCCAGCGCGTAGTTGCAGAACATCTCGACAAACTCGACGACGATGCAGATGGGAGCGTAGGCCCAGACTGGCTCGCGGTTCATGATCCGGTGCGCCAGGCCACGACTGACGAAGTAGCCCAACACGCCGAAGCCAATGGCGATGACCCAGGTAATAAATGGTTCAAGCCGGTCAACGCTATCCAGAGGCGAGAAGAACCAGCGAATGGCATGGGCCGAGCCGAGCGAGAAACCGAGCGAGACCACGCGCAGCACGATATGCTCGACCTGGCGTACCCACACACTGCCCGAACGCCCGTTGAAGCGATGGAAAAAGGCCATGCCTCACCCCCTTCCTACGAGGTAACCGCGACCTGCGCAAAGCGGCAGACCAGCGTCAGAAAATTGTTTTTGCCCTTGATACGCACCACGTGCAGCGCCACCGGCGTCATCTTGGGCGGCAGCTCCCCGCGCAGTTGCGCCGCCGCCTGTTGCAGCACATCCACCGGCGCCCCCTGTCGCTTCAAGTCCTTCAACTGTTCCAGCGTGGCAAAGCCGTCGGTCAGTTGGCAGTCATATTTCTCGTCGGTCTCGCTATCCAGCACCGTCAGCTTGACCGTGTAGCCATGTTTGGGCGCGCCGGTCGCCTGGTCATAAAAGGTGCTTTCCAGCACATCCCCGCTCAACACCAGTCCATTCAACAACATAGGCATCACCTCTTCCTTCCTTGCTCGCTTGCACAAACAGCACCAAGCACACACAACCAGCCGGAAAAACATTCCCTTGCCACCTATCCGCCCATCAGAAAGACCCTGCCATCATCCGCTCGTGCGCGTATCCCCGCCCGTCATCATCGGCCACCATAACGACAACGGCTTGCCACATTTCGGACAATGGTACAGGGGCAGCGACACTCCCCCCACACGCCCATCGCGATATTCCACCACGACCGCATCGCCGATGCGCCCCCGTACCGTTGCCCGGAGCGGATAGCCGCAGCCATGTCGCCAGAGCTTGCCGCCCGTCTCCATCACCCTACCCCTTCTTGAGCAGCCACCGTGAGCGACTACAGCAGGCGCAGTAAAGTCATCACCGCTTGCGGGCCGATCACCAGCAGCCAGATCACGAACAACACCGCCACAACCAGCAGCCAGATCAGCGTTTTCTTCTCCATTGCCAACCCCCTCTCACAGCCGCTCATAGCGAGCCGTTGCCATCGCAACCCCTTGCCAGAGCGCATCAAAACACCGCTTGCATCGCTCTCCATAGCAGGCCACCAGGTGCGTCACCGCCAGTTCGCGCCCACAATCAGCGCAGTGCGCCTTCTCAAGCGGGATACGCGCATGCCGCAGACGAGCCACCTGACGATGTTCCGCGCGGAATTGCTGCCTGTTCCATCCCATCGAAGCACTCCTACCTAACGGCTTGCTATACGGCGCAGCCCTCGACTCCCCTGCTGCTGAGGACGGTAGACATTGAGACCGACTTTCACCTGTTCATAGCCCGGCACCGAAACATTACCGCCCGTCGTGGCAATGATGACCGACTTGCCGCTTGCCGACTCCCCGATCTCCTGGTTCAGATCGACGACAATAACCAGATGCCCGTCTTGCACGTCAAAGCGCACATTCTCCATAGGCAACCTCCCTTCAAATGCCCGCCTGCCTTCCTGCAGGCGATACCGCAACCATACGCGAACGATGAGCGAGCCACCACAACTCCTGCTCAACATGGGCCAGCAGATCAAAAGCCTGTTCACCGGTCAGAGGCAGAGCGAAAAAGCGTTCACTGCATGCTGTAAAGACTTCGGCCCAACGTGGCAATAGTTGCCATTGCCAGGGTTCCCAACAGCCGCGACCGTACAGCTTACCGTCAACGCCATACACCTGCCCCGTGACTTCGGACAACCAGCGAGCCAGAGGCGCATCGAAACACAGGCCAGGACGGCCAACCGTTTCTTGCTCATGCAGGCACAGCCAGTTGCCGAAAGCCTCTTTGCTGATGTCCCAGGGATACACGATTACCCCATCAGTCTCTCCCTTCTGGACACAAAAAAGGCAAGTCATGTCGAGAAGGAACCCAACCGACCGACTTGCCTGTGTCCCAACCACACACGCACTCCAGGAACCAGTACCTACAAGAACCACATCCCACACAGCCACCCATCAACCGCCCAACTGGCGCAGGCCACACTTCCCCTGTGCAGAGTACCACCACCGCACCCCACCACAGCCTATTCACCACCAGACCCCACATCATCCATCTGCACGATCACCAACCACCACATCCCCAGGTGTCCACCTCACTCCACATCCTCTCAACAAGCCTGCGCCATCCCCACGCCAGAAATAAACCCTTCAGCAGAGCGTTAGCCATGTTCCTTTGAGGGTGAGTCGCCAGAACACTCTTCACCGATGCTGAAGCCCCTACGCCCTTCCCTCATCTATGGCCTTCTCACATCGGTTTCGTGCCTTGCCCAGACCACTTCCATCTCATCACTCCACATCCAGGCAAGACTTTCAGCCACTAAGCCACTCATCTTCAGAAGCAGGGACACGTCAACCTGACTTCTTAGGCGCGTTTGTAGGGTATTCAGTTGTTCAGGTACCATCTAGACTGTTAAGTCTAGACCAATTATACCCTTTTAAGTCTACAAAATCAAGTCTATAAGTCTCTAATTTCATGAGTTTGCTAAGTCCTGGACTAAGAGGTTCACAAATCCACATCTGGCTCGTATAATGGTCGGAAAGAGGGTTATTTTTAGAGGAGATCGCATGAATACCGAATACTACACTGCCGAAGAAGCCATGAAGAGACTCAACAAACCGCGCTCAACGTTCTTTAAGGAAGTCGAAAATGGCCTTATTCCTTTTGAACTTGAACCGGGCCGGCAACGAGGCAGACGTTATCCGAAAGAAGCTATTGACGTACTGGCACGGCGACAACAAACCAGGCACAGGCAAAAAGGGCCATTACACCTTGTCTTTTCACCATCAAGCCCTGCTGATATGTGGACGGAAATTCAGATCGGCATTAGTCTCTATGGAGAAGATGATGTTGTCCCTTACGAAAAAATCCTGGAATGGCGCGATGTCAACGATGAGATGCATATGAGCGTCAAAGATCGAGGACAGGTGATAGCCTATTCCTGTCTCATGCCTCTCGATGAAAGCATAATGTTGCCTCTCATCCAGGATAGAATCCGAGAGCGAGATATCCCAACGAAAGCTATCAGACAATGGACAGACCCGGCGCTTTCTGTCTATGTGAGCAGCACAACCGTCAAACCGTCAGGTAATGCTATCAGAGATAAAGAAGTTGGTCGCTTCCTTCTCAGGCACACTATCAAATGGGCCTTAAGCCTGTACCGGCAGTACGATATCAAAAACTGGTACGGAATTGGAGCGACACCAGAAGGGCAAGCATTGTTTGAAGCTCTAGGTTTCACCGAAATAGCCCGCATTCACGAAGGCAAACGCAAAGGCTACATTCTTCAGGACGTGAGAAATCCTGTCAGGCTCATCAACCAATTTCTCAAAGAAACGGAGAAAGGCTAATTATTCAACTTCTCTCTGACAAAAAGAGATAGAGAGAACAACGACACCTCTCTATCTCTTAACATGGCATGCCATCAGAAAGTGGCCGGAACGTGTCATGCTGAGCGGCAGCGAAGCATCCGCGTGGGCCACGCCGCCTGTCTGGTGAGACCAGATGCTGAGCGCAGCGAAGCATGACACGTCAGAGGGTCTTTTTTACGGCATGGCAATGCCATTATGCTCTTATGCGGAAACTCCCTTTGCTGCTGACCAGAGCGGAGTTGTATAATCGTAAGACAGCACAAAGTAGCTTGCCACAAAGATAATGCGGTTAAACATGATAACCGTTTTGTCGTCATCCGCCGCATAATTAGTACGCTGGACTTCCAGTACAGGCGTATTGCGCACAATCTTCAACAACTCTTGCTCTTTTGATGTTGGCAAACGCCCGATCACGTCCTCATGCACCCGCTTGATAACCTTGCCATGAGTCTCTTTCATCGCCAGCAGCACGTCAAAACGAGCATCTTGCCGCATACGTTCCAGAATTGGGCCACCAGCCAGCTCAACCGGGTAAAAGTTTTCGGCCAGGCGATACGGAGTAGTAACCGTACCTTGCAAACGCATACGATGCACCACAGGCGCACCCTCATCGATACCGAATACCTTAGCCACATCAGCAGGAGCAGCGACGATAGCCGGTTCATCAACGTTTGTCTCAACAGGCGTCAAACCCTGCTCTTGCAAATGAAGATCGAAACGAGCCGTAATCCCAGGTATGCGCGTGCGAGGCTTATTGACAAACACGCCAGCGCGACCCTGAGAGATCAATAACCCCTCAGCCTGAAGTCGCTGTACAACCTTATTCATTGTCTCACGCGTCGTGCCATACTCCTCTGCGAGTAACCGGAGCGAGGGTAATCTACCACCAGTGCCATACTCGCCGTCAACAATCCGCTGGCGAAAAGCGTCAATAATATAATCCACTTTTGTCTCAGGAGACATTTTCAACCTGCACTTTGCCCTGGTCGTCTTTGACCAGATAGTCTAACGTAATCAATCTAGATCAATCATACCACCAGATATACCAGGATAGCCAGCAAAGCAGTTTTATGCTAAGATAAGCTCACAGACATAGAAAAACGTATAGGACATAAGGCAAAACTGCATGAACAACCAGAATCAGCAAACACGACCTGTTCTCTATGTCATCATCTGTGCAGCCCCACCAGCACAACAAATTCAGGAACTGATCCAGCTTGCCCGGGAAAGGCAATGGGAAGTATGCGCCATTGCCACACCCCAGGCCACCAGATTCATAGATGCACCATTGCTCACCCGGATCACCGGCTATCCCGTGCGCAGCGACTATAAGCGTGTTGGAGAAGCGGATGCTCTCCCAAAGGCCGATGCCATTGTCGTCATGCCAGCCACCTTCAATACCATCAACAAATGGGCGCTCGGCATCGCTGATACCCTTGCCGTGAGCCTCTTATGTGAAGCTACCGGAAAAGGAACTCCCATTGTCGCCGTACCCTATCTCAAAGCCGATCTTGCTCATCACCCGGCATTCCCCAGGAGCCTGGAATTGTTGCGCCAGTACGGCGTTCACGTCCTCTACGAACCTGAAAAATACCCCCCATCCAATAACGTCCCCTGGCAGGTTATCCTTGAGAAACTCTGCCTGACAGATACTTCTCACCAGTCCCATTGAGAAGCTACACAGGTATACAAAAGTCTATCAGCACAGGAATAGAGTAGCGAACAAGACTATTCTATGCTAAGATAAGCTCACCGGTCAGCAAGATAATGTATATGGAATGTGAGGCAGAGCGGCATGAGCCAGAAACCGATCAGCGAGAACACCTTATTTTACGGCGACAATCTCAACATCCTGCGCGAGTACATCTCCGACGAAAGCGTTGACCTGATCTACCTTGACCCGCCATTCAACTCCAATCGCAACTACAACGTCCTCTTCAAAGATGAAAGCGGCAGCGAGAGCGAGGCCCAGATCACCGCCTTCGAGGACACCTGGCACTGGAACCAGGCCGCCGAAGAGACCTACAACGAGTTAGTCACCCAGGCCTCCGATCACGTCTCTAAAATGATTGCTTCCCTCAGAGACTTCATCGGAAATAACCAGATGATGGCCTACCTCGTCATGATGGCCGCTCGCCTCGTCGAACTCCATCGCGTCCTCAAACCCACAGGCAGCCTCTATCTACATTGTGATCCTACAGCAAGCCATTATCTCAAGATTATTCTTGATGTGATTTTTGGCCCCCGTAGTTTCCGTAACGAGATCGTTTGGCAACGCACAAGCGCACATAATGACCCGAATCGCTATGGCGCAAATATTGATATCCTTCTGTACTATACAAAAGGAACTACCTGGATCTGGAATCAGCTATATGTTCCCCATTCTCCTGAATACGTAGCCCGCTTTCGTCAGCGCGACCCTGATGGAAGACTCTGGACGGATGACAATCTCACTGCAAAAGGACTTTCTGGTGGAGGTTATGAATATGAATACAAAGGCTTCCGTTCTCTCTGGCGCTGCCCATTAGAGACAATGCAAAAACTGGATGCAGAAGGGCGTTTACACTTTACAAAAACAGGAGGTATTCGCCTAAAACGCTATCTGGACGAAACCCCAGGCACACCTCTTCAAGCTCTGTGGGACGACATCCCACCGATCAATTCACAAGCTCAGGAACGATTAGGCTACCCGACACAAAAGCCGCTTGCCCTGTTAGAGCGTATCATCCAGGCCAGCAGCAACCCGGAAGACATCGTACTTGACCCCTTCTGTGGCTGTGGCACCGCCATCGCCGCCGCGCAGAAGCTTGGACGCAAATGGATAGGCATAGACATCACCCACCTGAGTAT
>Ga0209810_1002791_pt1 | contig 19893 bp, 16 predicted proteins | sample Coa_R1_7_FD_187159 | JGI IMG/M metagenome (GOLD analysis project Ga0209810, IMG submission 187159) | Surface soil microbial communities from Centralia Pennsylvania, which are recovering from an underground coalmine fire - Coalmine... | ecosystem: Environmental > Terrestrial > Soil > Unclassified... | reverse complement strand
TCAAGGAGCACTACAATCTCACCGTCCTGATGGCGGAGCAGAATTTCACCCAGGCGATCCGCATCGCCGACCGCGGCTATGTCATCGTGCACGGCAGGATCGCCTTCGCCGGCGGCTCGGCCGAGGAACTCAACAACAACGAGCTGATCCGCGAATTCTATTTGGGGCTGTAAAAAAACGGCGCCGCGCGACCTGCGCGGCGCCGTCTCGGCGTTCCGCGCGAACGCTATTTGTGCGCCTTCTCGTAGGGATAGATGACCTTGCCGGTTGCGAGATTGGCCGGCGTGAGCACGGTCTGGTAGCTCATGCCGCGCCAGACGTCGAGATTGGCGTCAGGCTTGATGTCGTGATACTGCACCTGCAGCATCCGGCCTTCGGCCCATTCGCCCTTGGCGCCGAACTTGATGGGGCCCATGACGGTCTTGAAGGTCGCCTTGCGGAGATAGGCCGCGATCTTGTCGTCGTCGATGCTGTTGGCGCCCTTGATCGCCTGCTCCAGAACCTGGAATTGGGCATAGCCCCAGCCGCCGAGATAGTAGCCGAGCGGATCGACGCCGGCTCCCTTGGCCCGGGCCTGGTATTCCTTGAAGAACTCCTCGGTGCCTTCATACATCTGTTTCTTGTCGGGCACCCAGGTCTCGTAATTCACGATTCCGTTCAGCTTCTGCTTGAGCTTTTCCTTGAAGACGAGCGCCTGCAGGCCGACCATGGCCCCGCCGAACATCTTGGGGGTGAGGCCGATCTCATTCGCCGCTTCCACGATGCCGACCGAGTCGGCGGGATAGGAGCAAACCACCACAAGGTCGGCATTCGCCGCCTTGAGCGCCTGCACGATGGGCGTGAAGTCGGAAGTCTTCGGCGGCGGCGGATAGCTCTTGTCGTAGACGATCTTGAAGCCGTACTTCTTCGCGTTCTCGCGCGCACCCTCGCAGGCATTCTGCGAGAATTCCGCGTCGGCATAGGCAAGCGCGACCGTCTGCGGCTTCGGCTTCTGCTCGCTCGCGACCTCGAAGAATCCGTCCGTGAAGGAGGTCTTGGTGTTCGGTCCGGTCGGCAGGATCGAGAAATATTTCGGATATTTGAACTGCGCGTTCACGTCGAGCGCGAACAGGCTGATATAGGTCTTGCCGTGGCGGATCACGACCGGCATGGCCGGCGCGTTCTGGTTGGTCGCATAGCCTCCGACCACGAGATCGACTTTGTCCACGTCGAGCAGTTTGGTGTAGATTCCCGGCACCTCCGAAGGCGAGCTCTTGTCGTCGTAGTAGACAAGCTCCACCGGGCGGCCGAGCAGACCGCCGGATTTGTTGACCTGGTCGCGCCAGATCTCCGCGCCGAGCAGCGCCTGCTTGCCGTTCGGCGACAGGAAGCCGGTGAGCGACTGGCCGAAGCCGATCCTGATCGGCTTCTTGTCCTGCGCCAGCGCCGTCGGGGCAACAACCATCGCGCCGGCGGCGAGCGCAAGGCCGAGGCCCGCCACCCACGCCAATGTCTCGGATTTAAGGCGACGAATCATATCGGTCCTCCCGTTGAAAATCGTTTTGCCGGCATCTTATGCGGATTTGCCACGCGGATGCTAGAGGGTCGCCGGGCGCGCACACTGTGGGCACGGCCCCAAGATCGCGGATCGACGACCCATGCCTCCTGCTGCGCGCTTCCTCCGCGAAGAAGGCGGACGCCTGCATGACGCAAGACCGCCGTCGCGGCCGGGGCTAGATCCCCTCCACGATCACCGTTTCGACTTCGCCCGCCCCGTTGCGCCGAAATGCCGCGGCGCGGTCATATTCCGGCGACGTGAAGCAGGCCACGCCCTGCTCGAACGTCGGAAACTCGATGACGACGAAGCGATGAAACTTGTCCGGCCCTTCCATGATCTGGTACCGCCCGCCGCGCGCAAGCACCTTGCCGCCGTATTTGGCGATGATGTCGGGCACGAGATCGGTGTATTTCTTGTATTCCACCGGATCGTTGATCCTGGATCGCGCCACCCAATAGGCCGGCATCGGTCGCTCCTTCCGCTGACGGCCGGGCTTGCCGCCGCCGTCGATGTCTTCGATGATCGCCGCGAGACAGCACACCGCGGCGGTCTCGTGCAAGGGCAATATCGCAACGGTCGCGGGCGAGACCCGGCCGCCGCGCATAACGGGAGTGTGACGCCAACATGCCGCGCAAATTGATCGACATTTCCGTGCCGCTCGAAAACGACGTCGCGGCCGATCCGCCCGGCTATGGACCGAAGATCGAGTATCTGGACCACCAGGCGACGGTGCCGGACATCCTCCGATTTTTTCCCGGGCTGAAAAAAGAGGATCTTCCCGACGGGGAAGGCTGGGGATTCGAGTGGGTCCGGTTGTCGACGCATTGCACCACGCATCTCGACGCGCCCTATCACTTCGCCTCGACGATGGACCGCGGCAAACGCGCGATCACGATCGACGAAGTGCCGCTCGAATGGTGCTTCCAGCCCGCGGTCAAGCTCGACTTCCGCCATTTCCCCGACGGCTATGTGGCGACCGCCGCCGACGTCGAGGCCGAGCTCAGGCGCATCGGCCATCGGCTCGCGCCGCTCGAGATCGTGCTGGTGAACACGGCCGCGGGCGCCGCCTACGGAAGGCCGGACTACGTCAGCAAAGGCTGCGGCATGGGTCGCGACGCCACCCTCTATCTGCTGGAACGCGGCGTGCGCGTGACCGGCACCGACGGCTGGAGCTGGGATGCGCCTTTCGTGCACACGATGAAGAAATACGCCGAGACGCGCGATCCGTCGCTGATCTGGGAAGGCCACCGCGCGGGGCGAGAGATCGGCTATTGCCATATCGAGAAGCTGCACAACCTCGAATCCCTGCCCGCCGCCGGCTTCATGGTGAGCTGCTTCCCGGTCAAGGTCCGCGGCGGGTCGGCGGGCTGGACGCGGGCCGTGGCAATCGTCGACGCGTGACCCCGCTTGCTGCCCACGGCGAGGCGGCGATAGCATCGGCCGGCACGAAGAAAACGAGAGCGGTTCCGGCCTCGACCGGACGCCGTTCCGCCGGAGGAAGAGGGCATGGACAGACGCACCTTCATCGGCGCGGCCGCGGCGGCGGCCGCGCTCGGGCCGGTACGGCGGGGCCTTACGGCCGACGCCTATCCCTCCCACGCCATCACCTTCATCAACCCCTTCCCGCCCGGCGGAGCCGCCGACGTGGTCGGGCGACCGCTCACCGCGCTGCTCGAGCCCGTCCTCAAGCAGCCCTGCGTCATCGAAACCAAGGCCGGCGCCGCCGGCCAGGTGGGCGCGCAGTTTGCCGCGACCGCCAAGCCCGACGGCTACACGCTCCTCATCCACATCGTCTCGATCTCGGGATTCGCGGAGGTCGACAAGCTGTTCGGCCGCAAGCCCAAGTTCACGCGCGCCGATTTCGCGCCGATCGCGCGCCTCACCGCCGGTCCCATGGTACTGGTGGTCAACGACCAGCAACCCTACAAGACGTTGCAGGAACTGGTGGAGGACGCGAGGAAAAATCCCGACAAGCTCATCTTCTCGTCCTCCGGGCTCTACGGCGCGCTGCACCTGCCGACCGCCCTGTTCATGAAGGCAGCCGGCATCCGGATGAAGCACCTGCCGACCAACGGCGGCGGCCCGGCGCTCACGGCGATCCTCGGCAACAATTCGCAGGTGCTGGTGACGTCGATCGCCGCGGCAAGCGGGCAGATCAAGGCAGGCAAGCTGCGGGCGCTTGCCTGTTTCTCGCCGCAACGCGCAAGCTCGCTCCCGGACGTGCCGACGCTCAAGGAACTGGGCTATGACGTCGAGTTCTCCTTGTGGGTGGGCCTTTTCGCACCGGCGCAGACGCCGCAACCCAACGTGGACGTGATCCGCGCCGCGGTCAGACAGGTGGCGAACGGCGACCAGTTCAAGACCGCGATCGCCAATATCGGAGACGAAGTCGCCTATCTCGACCAGCCCGAATTCGCCCGATTCTGGGACGAGGACGCGAAGCGCGTCGAAGCGGCGGTGCAGGCGATCGGCCGGGTCTGACGATTTTCGCAAGGGGCTGAGGCCGCGCGCGGCCCCGCGCCGGCGACCGCAAGCGAAGGAGGGGGAGACGGATGGACCGCCGCAATTTCGTGATCGGGAGCGCCGCCGTCGTCGCGCTCGTCGCAGCCCGCGCGCGGGCCGCCGACAGCTATCCCAATCGCACGATTACCATGATCAGCCCCTTCCCCCCGGGAGGCGTGAGCGACACCATCACCCGGCCGCTCGATGCCGCCCTCGAGAAGGTGTTCAGGCAGCCCGTGGTGCTGGAGAACAAGACGGGCGCCGCCGGCGCGGTGGGTGCGCAATATGTCGCGGCCGCGAAGCCCGACGGATACACGCTGCTGACCCACATCGTGTCGATTTCCGGCTTCGCCGCGGTCGACCGCCTGTTCGGCCGCACGCCAAAATTCACCAACGAGAGTTTCGTCCCGATCGCGCGCATCGTCGCCGATCCGATCGTCATGATCGTCAACAAGGATCTGCCCTATCGGACGCTGCAGGAGCTCGTTGACGATGCCAAGGCCCACCCCAACAAGCTGATCTACGCCTCCTCCGGTCTTTACGGCGCCTCGCATATTCCGACCGCGCTGTTCGCCAAGGCGGCCGGCAATCTGCAGATGCGGCATCTGCCCACGAACGGCGGCGGGCCGGCGGTCACCGCCGTCCTCGGCGGCAATGTCAACTTCTTCATGTCGCCGACCTCGATTGCCCTCTCGCATATCCGCGCCGGCAAGGTGCGCCCGCTCGCCGTCTCCAGCGCACAGCGCATCAAATCGCTGCCCGACGTGCCGACCTTCAAGGAATCAGGCTACGATCTCGAATATTACTTCTGGGTCGGCATCTTCGCGCCCAAGGGCACGCCGGAGCCGATCATCAGGATTCTGCGCGAGGGCATCCGCCAGGCGGCCCACAGCAAGGAGTTCCTCGACACGCTCGCCAATCTCGGACAGGATCTCGCCTACATGGACCAGCCCGAGTTCGCCGCATTCTGGGCCGTCGACGCCAAGCGCCAGGAAGACGCCATCAACGCCATCGGCCGGGTGCAGGGGTGAGGCTCGCTCGTCGCGCCGCAAGGCAGGGTCCCATCACGTTGACGCCGCGCGTGCTCGACGCGCAGCCCGGCGCGCGACACCGGCATTCTCATCGCGCCGACCCGCCCGGCCGCGTCCCGCGGGCTGAGCGCTGCGGTCCGCGCGAAGGAGCGGACCATCACGTGCGGTTCGAGCCTGCCGTAACGCCTGCTAGGCCGCAGCGGAATGCAACGAGGCGGCGCGCCGTCGCGAGGGAATGTTGATGAGACTGCGGGCCGATCATGTGGCGGGGGCCTTCTTCGTCGCCTTCGGTCTTCTGGTGATCGCCATCAGCACCGACCTGCCCTTCGGCGACCTGTCGCTGCCCGGCTCGGGTTTCATGCCGAAGATTCTGGCGGTGTTGACGGCGGTGTTTGGCATCGTCCTGATGCTGCGCGCGCAGGAAACGAGACCCTTCGCCGCGCTGCAGTGGGACGATGCCAAACACGCGGCGCTTGTCGTCGCCATCACGGCGGCGGCCATCCTGCTCTTCGAACGCCTCGGCTTCGTCACCACCGCCGTGTTGATGATCTTCGCGCTGCTTACCGTCATCGAGCGACGTCGGCTCGCGCCCGCGGCCGCCTACAGCCTCGGCGTCGTGATCGTCACGTATCTCACCTTCGTCTACGTGCTCAAGACGCCGCTTGAAGCCGGACCTTTCGGATTCTAGGACCCGCCCCTTGGATACCACGCTGCACAGTCTTTATCTCGGCTTCTCCGTCGCGCTGCAGCCGGCCAATGCCTGGTATGCCTTTCTGGGCTGCCTCGTCGGCACGCTCGTCGGCGTGCTTCCGGGCATCGGTCCGCTCGCCGGGATTTCCATTCTCCTGCCGGTGACGTTCGGACTCAACGCGACGCAGGCGATCATCATGCTCGCCGGCATCTACTACGGCTCGCAATATGGCGGCTCGACCACCTCCATTCTGATGCGCATCCCGGGAGAAGCCTCCTCGGTGATGACCTGCGTCGACGGCTATGCGATGGCGCAGCGCGGCCGCGCGGGCGCCGCGCTGTGCATCGCGGCCGTCGGCTCGTGGATCGGGGGTTCGTTCGGCGTGCTGGTTCTCACCCTGGTCGCGCCGCCGCTCGCCACGATCGCGATCAAGTTCGGTCCGCCCGAATACACCGCTCTCCTCGTGCTCGGACTGATCTTCCTTGCCTATATGTCGTCAACCTCGCTGATCCGCACCCTGCTGATGGCCTGCCTCGGCCTCCTGCTCGGCATGATCGGCATCGACAACATGACCGGCGATTTCCGCTACAGCTTCAACCTCGCCGAGCTCGGAGACGGCATCGGCATCGTTCCGGTGGCGGTCGGCCTGTTCGGCCTCGGCGAGATTCTTTCGACGCCGAGCGTGAGTGCGGTCAAGGACGTGATCGCGCCGAGACTGCGCGAACTTCTGCCGACGCGGCAGGAATGGGGCGAATCCGCGCTGCCGATCGCCAGGGGCACGGCACTCGGCTTCATCATCGGCATCATCCCCGGCTCCGCGCACGTCATCTCGAGCTTCCTGTCCTATGCGCTGGAGAAGCGTGTATCCAGACACCCCGAGCGATTCGGCAAGGGCGCGGTCGCCGGCGTCGCGGGCCCCGAAACCGCCAACAATGCCGCGTCGACCGGCGCCTTCGTGCCGCTGCTCGCGCTCGGCATCCCGACGAGCCCGATCACGGCCGTCCTGATCGGCGCGTTGATGATTCATGGCGTGCAGGTCGGACCGACGCTCGTCAACGAACATCCCGATGTGTTCTGGGGCTTCGTCGCCTCCATGTATGTCGGCAACGTCATGCTGCTCGCCCTCAACCTGCCGCTCGTCGGCCTGTTCGTGACCGTGCTGCGCATCCCCTATGCCTATCTCTATCCGATGATCATCATGTTCTGCATCATCGGCGTGTACGAGGTTAACAATTCGATCGTCGACGTGTGGATCATGCTGATCATGGGCGTGCTCGGCTATGCCTTGCGGAAGTTCGATTTCGATCCCGCCCCGCTGGTGCTCGGCCTCGTCATCTCGCCGATCCTCGAGCAGAGTCTGCGCCAGTCGCTCATCATGTCGAACGGCAACTATCTCATCTTCGTCAGCCGGCCGATTGCGCTCGGCCTTTTGGCCGTCAGCGCCGGACTGCTTGCGCTCGCGGGCCTTTCGTTCGTGCTCAAGCAGCGCGACTGGCGCGCACGCCTCGCGGCGGCGGAAGCGGGCGAAGCAGGAAAGTGAGATGCCGTCCGTCGGGAACGGAACCTCCGCGCCATGAAGAACCTGAGGATCGATGCCGACAGGCTGTGGGACGATCTGATGCAAACCGCCCGCATCGGGGCGACGCCGAAGGGCGGCGTCCGCCGGCTGACACTCACCGAGCTCGACCGCGAGGTCCGCGACTGGTTCAGAGGCAAGGCCGAGACGCTCGGCTGCACGGTCCTTATCGACGACATGGGCACGATGTTCGCGCGGCGCGCGGGGCAGCGTGCCGACATCCCGCCCATCGCCATGGGCAGTCATCTCGACACCCAGCCGAGCGGCGGTCGATTCGACGGCGCGCTCGGCGTGCTCGCCGCGCTGGAAGCACTCCGCACGCTGCATCATGCCGGCTACGAGACCTTCGCGCCGATCGAGGTGATCAACTGGACCAATGAGGAGGGCTCTCGCTTCGCGCCGGCGATGATCGCTTCGGGCGTCTTTGCAGGCGTCTTCACGCGCGAGTGGGCCTACGGCCGGACCGATCCGGCAGGAGAGACCTTCGGCGCCGCGCTCGAGAGGATCGGCTATCGCGGCGGGGAAAAATGTGGCAGCCGCAGGTTGTCCGCCTTTTTCGAGCTGCACATCGAGCAGGGCCCCTACCTCGAGGCGGAAGGCAAGGACATCGGAGTCGTCACCGGCGTGCAGGCGATGCGCTGGTATGAAGCGACCGTCCGCGGCGAGGAGGCCCATGCGGGCACCACGCCCATGCCGCGCCGGCACGACGCCTTGCTCGCGGCGGCGCGGCTTGTCGAGGCCGTCAACGCGACGGCATGCGCGCACGCTCCCGACGCGGTCGGCACGGTCGGACGGCTCGAGACGAGACCCGGTTCGCCCAACGTGGTGCCCGGCGAGGCCTTCTTCACGATCGACATGCGTCATCCGGAGGCCGCCGTGCTCGACCGGATGGAACGGGAGATTTCCGCGGCCGCGGACCGGATCGCGCGCGACCTCGGGGTGTCGGTTGCCGTCAACGCGATCTGGAACCAGCCGGCGGTGCGCTTCGACGAGGGCTGCATCGCCTCGGTTCGCGAAGGCGCGCGCGTGTCGGGTTTCAGCACGCGCGACATGATTTCGCGTGCCGGACACGACGCCGCTTACGTCGCGCGCGTCGCGCCGGCGGCGATGATCTTCGTCCCGTGCAAGGACGGCATCAGCCACAACGAGGCCGAGTTCTCCAGCAAGGAACAATGCGCCGCAGGCGCGCAGGTGCTCCTGCAGGCAGTGCTCGATTACGACCGCAAGCTGGCAGCGCGCTGCGGCCGCTGACCGGGAGCCTTCCCGGCTGCGGCCGCACTCGATGTCAACGCATGCCGAGCGCCGCCGGCAGCCACAAGGACAAATCCGGCCAGTAGGTGACGATGACGAGGAAGACCAGCATGGTCATCAGCCACGGCCATACGGCGACGGTGAGTTCGGTGATGCCCATCTTGGCGATCCCGGAGGCGACGTAGAGGTTGAGCCCGACCGGCGGATGGCAGAGGCCCACCTCCATGTTCACTGTCATCAGGATGCCGAAGTGAACCGGGTCGATGCCGAGCTTGACCGCAACGGGGAACAGGATCGGCGCCATGATCAGGATGATCGAGGAAGGCTCCATCACATTGCCGGCGAGCAGCAGCAAAACATTGACCACGAGAAGAAATGCGATCCAGCCGAGGCCCTGGTCGATCATCCATTGGGCGAGCGCCTGCGGGATGTTCTCATAGGTCATCAGGAAGGAGAACAGCACCGCGTTGGTGATGATATAAAGGATCATCGCGCTCAAATTCGCCGACGAGAGCAGCACGCGCGGCACGTCGCTGAGCTTGAGATCCTTGTAGACGAAGACGGCGATGAAGAAGGCATAGACCGCGCTCATGGCGGCGGCCTCGGTGGGCGTGAACAGGCCCGTATAGATGCCGCCGATGACGATCACGATCAGGAACAGGCCCCAGATCGACTCGCGGAACGTGCGGACGCGCTCACCGAACGAGGCCTTGGGCAGGCGCGGATAGTCGTTGCGCCAGGCGCGGTAGAACGTGGTCATGCCGAGCATGGTCGCCATGACGATGCCGGGCAGGATTCCGGCAATGAACAGCTTTCCGACCGACGAGTTGGTCGCCACCGCATAGAGCACCATGGGGATCGAGGGCGGGATCAGGATGCCGAGCGAACCCGAGGTGGTGATGACGCCGGCGCCGAACCGCTTGGGAAAGCCCTGTGCCACCATGGCCGGCAGGATCACCGAGCCGATGGCCACGACGGTCGCCGGCGAGGATCCGGACACGGCCGCGAACAGCGCGCAGGCGAGCACGCCGGAGAGCGCAAGACCGCCGTACCAATGGCCGACCATGGCGGTGGCGAAATTGATCATGCGCCGCGCGACGCCGCCGTGGGTGAGGAAGTTGCCGGCCAGGATGAAGAACGGCACCGCCATGATCTCGAAGCTCTCGAGACCGGTGAACAGCTTGAGCGCGACGGATTCGGTGCGCACGTCGGTCAGCGTGAACATGAAGGCGAGCACCGTGAGGCCGAGCGCGATCGACACCGGCATGCCGGTGAGCATGAGCGCGAGAAGCAGGGCGAACACGATGACGGCGCGCAGGCTCTGCGGCAGAACGACGAGGCCGGTTGCGTGCGCAACGCAGACCGCGACGATCAACAGCGGCGTCAGAATGAGGATCGTGCCGAGGGGCGTCAGCCCGCCGCGCGCTTCCACCGGCCCGGTTTCGGCCGGATGCAGGGCGTCCGCCATGCCTTCGACATGGGCCACGTCGTGATGCGGCAGCTTGCCCGTCCGGTAATACCACCATGCCACCTGAAGGAAGCGGAAGCACATCAGCCCCGAGCCCAGCGGCAGCGTCAGGTAGACGATCCACATCGGTGCTTCGAGGTCGTTCGACCGCTGGCCGGTGAGAAACATCTCGTCGACGAAGCGGCCGCCGAACGCGGCGACAATGCCGGTGAACAGCGCGCCGCACAGCAGGCTGAAGAGGATCACGTATTTGCGCGAGGCCGGCGACAGCAGGTTGACCAGCACGTCCACGCCGACGTGGATGCCCGTCCGCACGCCGTAGGCGGCGCCGAACTTCGCCATCCAGATGAACATGTAGATGCAGAGTTCCTGCGCCCAGGACAGGTCGAGTCCGGACAGCCAGGAGTAGAGTGCGCGCAGGACCGCCGGCAGCACCGGGACGCCGTTGGCCGCCAGCCACTTGGCGAGGTCGATGGAGGCGCCGGTGCCGTAGCGATGCAGCACGGCGACGAAGATGAGCGCGGTCGCCGCCGCGATGAGGGCGGCAATCAGCCATTCCTCAAGATGATCGAGTACGCGTCCCACCACGCGTGTCCCCTCACGCGATTGCGGCCGGGAACGTCGCGTCCCGGCCGCATCGCTATTTCCCATCCATGATCGTCAGTTCATTTTGATGTCGAGTTCCTTCGCCAGCAGATCGAGGATCTCCCCGCCGACGCGGGTCTTCGCCCAGGTGTAGGTCGGCGCCATGGCCTTCTGCCAGGCGAGTTTCTGCTCGGGCGTCAGATAGTGCAGCGTGGTCTTGCCCGATGCCTTGATGGCGGCAAGCGCGTCCTCGTTCTCCTTCTGAGCGATCGAGTTGGTGTAGTCGGTCGCCTCGTCCATCGCCTTTTCGAGCGCGCTGCGGATGTCGGCGGGAAGTCCGTTCCAGAATTTCGAGTTGACGATCACGGCATATTGCAGATGCGCGTGATACGAGACCGTGATGTCCTTCTGCACCTCGTAGAATTTCTGCGTGAAGTAATTGGACGGCGTGTTCTCGCATCCGTCCACCACTCCGGTCTGCAGCGCCTGATAGACCTCGGAGAACGCCATGATCTGCGGGATGGCGCCGACGTCGCGGAAATAGCGGTCGGCGATCTTCGATCCGGAAATGCGCATCTTCAGGCCCTGGAAATCCGCGGGCATCAACAGCGGCCGGTTGGCGGAGACCATGTGGAAGCCGTTGTCCCAGTAGGCGAGGCCGGTGATGCCTTTCGTCTCCAGCTTCTTGAACAGCCACTTGCCGACCGGCCCCTTCATGGCCTTGTCGTATGTGGCCTCGTCCTTGAACAGCCAGGGCAGATCGAGCGCCTCGAATTCCTTCGCACCGAGCGGGGCGAATTTGGCGGTCGACGGCGCCAGCATCTGCACCGAGCCGAGCTGCAGCGCCTCGATCTCTTCCTTGTCCTTGAACAGTTGCGAGTTGGGATAGACCTCGACCTTGACCTTGCCGTTGGTGTATTTCTCGGCCAATTCCTTGAACTTGAGCGCACCCTTGCCCTTCGGCGTGTCATTGGCCACGACGTGGCTGAACTTGATGACGATCGGGCTCTGCGCGCTCGCCGGCGCAAGGCCGAGGGCCAGCGCGGCGGCAACGACGGTCACCAGCGCGAATGATTTTTTCATGGAAGACTCCCGGAGCGTTTTCTGTTCGGCCGGCGATCGCCGGCTCCTGCCGCAACCGGAAGTCTCATCGACACGTGCCCCCGGTTTCGTCGCGAACGATAGCCTGCCGCCTCACGTCCCCTAATAAATTTGGCGTTAACGTTTGTCCAGTGCCCACCAAGGATGGGCCACGCTGCGCCGTCGCCGAGCAATGGGACGGTTGCGGCGATCGCGCCGGCCGCGCTCGGATCACGCCCACAGGCGCTCTTTTTCGAGGCCTTTGTAGAGGTCGGCGACATAATCGCCGTAACCGTTGAAGATCAGCGTCGGACGGCGCTCGCCGGTGCCGATCACCTCCTCGGTGGCCTGGCTCCAGCGCGGATGCGGCACCGCGGGATTGACGTTCGCCCAGAAACCGTATTCGGACGGCTGCACCGCTTCCCACAGGCCGACCGGACGCTGCTCGACGAAACTGAACTGCACGATCGACTTGATCGACTTGAACCCGTACTTCCACGGCACGGCGAGCCGCAACGGCGCGCCCTGCTGCCGCGCGAGCGGATGGCCGTAGGCACCGGTGGCAAGAAATGCGAGCTCGTTGGTGGCCTCCGCCATGGTGAGCCCTTCCACATAGGGCCAGGGGAACCAGGGGACGCGCTGGCCGGGCGCCATCTTCGGATCGAAGAAGGTCGTCATCTTCAGGTATTTGGCCGAGCCGAGCGGACGCGCGAAGTCGACGAGTTTCCTGAGCGGAAAGCCGGTCCAGGCGATGGCCATGCTCCAGGCCTCCACGCAGCGATGGCGGTAGGTGCGTTCCTCGAGCGTCATCCTGCGGATGAGGTCGTCGATGCCGATTTCCATCGGCTTTTCCACCAGACCGTCGATCTTCACGGTCCATGGGCGGATGCGCAGCTGCTGCGCGGGGGCGGCGACGTCCTTCGCGGTCCCGTATTCGTAGAAGTTGTTGTAGTGGAGGTTGATGGTCTCCTCGGTGATCGGACGATCGAGCTTGTAGGCCTCGTTGCGCTTGGCGGGATAGAGATCGGCGGTCGGATCGGGGAGCTTGGCGACGTCGCTCAGGCGCTGCGCCAGCGTCCGTGCCGGCGCCAGCGCCAGCGCGCCGATCCCGGCGCCGATCAGGCTGCGGCGACTGAAGACGAGAGGTTCGGGCGTCGCAAGACGCTGCGGCAGATCCCAGGGGCGGCGATGGATCACGTTCATGGCCCTGACCTTTCGGAATCGGTGGCGCTCGCGTGGAAGACCTTGGCCGCTCTTGTCCTCACGGGCAAGTCACGCTTGCGGGAGGCCGCAGCGGGATCAGGCCGCACGATACGCGGCCGCTGCCCCCGCGTCGCGCGGAGCTCCCCGCCGCGTGCGCCTATTCCGCCGCCCGTCGCGCCGCCACGATCTGGTCGGCCATGCGTCCGGTGAGCTCGGCCATGTGGTCGAACTTGAAGGTGAAGGAACCGACGCCGGACGTGGCCGAACGCACCTCGATGATGAGGTCGCCGATCTCCGCCTCCGGCATCTGCGCCCGCACGACATCCCAGCCGGGCCAGCCCTCGCGCGCGTCGAAGCCGAGGATCTGCGCACGCCGACTCGAGAGAATGGCGTTCATCTTGGCGGTGGCATCGCTCGGGCAAACGATCTCCACCTCGTCGATCGGCTCGAGCAGCACCGGCTGGCACTGCGGCAAGCCCTCGACGATGGCAATGCGACCGGCGGTGCGGAACGCCTGATCCGACGAGTCGACGGTGTGATAGGAGCCGTCGACGAGGGCGACATGCAGATCCACGACCGGAAAGCCGAGCGGTCCCTGCTTGAGGGCGTCGATCACGCCCTCCTCCACCGCCGGAATATAATTGCGCGGCACCACGCCGCCGGTAATGCGGTCCTCGAACTGGAAGCCCGATCCACGCGGCAAAGGTTTGATCTCCAGCACGACGTCGCCGTATTGGCCGTGGCCGCCGGACTGCTTCTTGTACCGCCCGCGCTGCGTGATCGGCTTGCGGATGGTTTCGCGATAGCCGACGGTCGGAGGCCGGGTCGTCACCGGTACGCCGTAGCGTTCGCCCAGGCGCTCGGCGGCGACGCGCAAATGCATTTCACCCTGGCCCCAGATCACGACCTCGTGGTTCTCGGCGTTGTGCACGACCGTCAATGACGGGTCTTCCTCGGTGAGCTTGGTGAAGGCGACGCCGAGCTTGACGTCGTCCTTGCGCTCCTTGGCCTGCACGGCGACCGCAAGAACCGGCGGATAGGGCTTCACCGGCGCGATCGCCGCATGCGCCTGCTTGCCGGTCGAGAGCGTGTCGCCGGTCTTGGCGCCGTCGAGCTTGCCGAGCGCGACCGTCTCGCCCGCATTCGCCTGGCCGCGCTTTTCGAATTGCTGGCCCATCACCTTGAACACGCCGGCGACGCGACCGGCCTCGCCTTCGGCCGTGTGCAGGATGGTGCCGTCGCCGATGGTGCCGGCGAGCACGCGCGCCACCGACATCTTGCCGCCATGGGTGGTGTGGAAGGTCTTGAGCACGAGCGCCACGGCCTCGCTGCCCGCCTTGACCCCAAGCCGCGCCGCGGTCTCGGCAATGCCGGGCGATTCGTGACGCAGCGCCTTCAGGAGCCGCAGCACCCCGTTCGAACGGGTGGCCACGCCAAGCAGCACGGGCACGACGTGGCGTTCGCGCAGTTCCTTGGCAAGATCGTCGAAGATCCTGTCGCGCGGCGGTTCGATATCCTCGAGCAGCTGTTCCATCAGCTCGTCGTCATGATCGGCGAGCGTCTCCAGCATCGAGAAACGCGCCTCCTTCTTGCGGTCGAGATTCTCGCCGGCGAGCTCGACGATCTCGGAAGGCGCATGCTCCCTGTAGACATAGGCGCGTTCCAATGCGAGGTCGACGAAGCCGGAGATGATGTCGTTGTTCCAGATCGGAATCTGCCGCAGCAGCAGCGGCACGCGCGAGGCCGGCTGCAGGAGCCGGATGGTCTCGCGCACGCGCTTGTCGGCCTTGTCGATCTTGTTGAGGAACAACAGGCGCGGAATGTTGAGATCCTCCAGTTCCCGCAGGATGAGCTGGAGCTGCGGCACCTTCTTCTCGTCGGCTTCGCAGACCACCACCGCGGCATCGACCGCGGGCAGCGCCGCGCGCATGTCATGGATGAATTCGATCGATCCGGGACAATCGATGAACGTGTAGCTGTCGCCCATGAAGGTCGTGGTGGCGATCGAGGCCTCGACGCTCATCCGGTGGTCGCGCGCCTGTTTGCTCGCATCGCCGACGGTGGTGCCCGCCTCGACCGTGCCCTGGCGCTGGATCGCGCCGGTGCGGGCAAGGATCGCTTCGAGCAGCGTCGTCTTGCCGCTTTGGAAAGGGCCCACCAGCGCGATGCACCGGGGACCCGCGCTCCGTGTGCCGCCGGGGCCTCTGCCGTTCTGAGCCATGCATTGCCTCCCTCTCCGGCCGGGAGGACGGACCCGGTTTCCCGGCCCACGCGCGCTATCGTCTCAGGCAGGAACGGGACTGGCAAGGGAAGATATGACGCGCGGAACAGGACGCGGCCCGACGGCGCACGCATTCAGGGCGATGGGTCCCTGTCCGCCGGTGGCGCGGGACGCGACCGGGTGCGCGACGGCCGCCGCTAGGTCAGGTTCCCGCAGAAGCGCTGGATGCGACGACAGGCCTCTTCCAGGTCTTCGGTCTTCGTCGCATAGGAAATGCGGAATGCCGGCCCGAGGCCGAAGGCCGTGCCCTGCACCACCGCGACGCCTTCCGCCTCCAGCAGTTCCGTGACGAAATCCTCGTCGTTCGTGAGTTTCCTGCCCGATGGCGCGGTCCTGCCGATCGCGCCGGCGCAGGACGGATAGACGTAGAAGGCGCCTTCCGGCGTGGGGCATTTGATGCCCTGGGCCTGGTTGAGCATCGATACCACGAGGTCGCGCCGCTCCTTGAAGATGCGGTTGTGCTTGGCGATGAAATCCTTCGGGCCGTCGAGCGCCTCGACCGAGGCCCATTGCGAGGCCGCCGCCGGATTGGTCGTCGATTGCGACTGGATCATCGCCATCGCCTTGATCAGCGGCTCGGGGCCGCCGGCGAATCCGATGCGCCAACCCGTCATGCAATAGGCCTTGGAGACCCCGTTGATCGTCAGCGTGCGCGGATAGAGCGCGGGCTCGACCTGTGCGGCGGTCGTGAACACGAAATCGTCGTAGACGAGGTGCTCGTACATGTCGTCGGTCATGACGTGCACGTGCGCGTGCCGCAGCAGCACCTCGGTCAAGGCCTTGAGCTCGGCGCGCGTGTAGGCCGCACCCGTCGGATTCGAGGGCGAGTTGAGGAGGAACCACTTGGTGCGCGGCGTAATCGCGCGTTCGAGCTGCTCGGGCGTGATCTTGAAGCCGTTGTCCATGCTGCAGACGACCTCGACCGGCGTGCCGCCGGCGAGCCGCACCATGTCGGGATAGCTCACCCAATAGGGCGCCGGGATGATGACTTCGTCCCCCGGGTTCAACGTCGCCATGAAGGCGTTGTACAGCACCTGCTTGCCGCCGGCGCCCACGGTGATCTGCGAGGGCTTGTAGTCGAGCCCGTTCTCGCGCTTGAACTTGCGGACGATCGCCTCCTTGAGCTCGGGGATGCCGTCGACATGGGTGTATTTCGACGCCCTGCCCTCGCGGATGGCGCGGATCGCCGCCTCCTTGATGTTGTCGGGCGTGTCGAAATCGGGCTCGCCGGCGCCGAGGCCGATGACGTTGCGGCCGGCCGCCTTGAGCGCGCGCGCCTTGTCCGTCACCGCAATGGTCGGTGACGGCTTGATGCGCCCGAGGTGGTCGGCAAGAAGGGGCATGAGGGTTTGCGCTGCCTGTGCCGGGGATCGACGCATGCTTGGTATAGGGCCGGCCTTCCCGCCGCAAGCGCCAAACGATGATTCGTCGATCAACCCCCGTGATAGGTCCCTGAGCGCGTGCGGGGCCGCGGGCATGACCCGCGCGCGCCCGATCCGGCATCCCCCGAGGCCGCAGGCGGGATGCAACGCTCCCTTAAACCTGCCCTGTTAGACCGGCCGCATGGCCGGCCTCACCGACGCGTTGCGCGAGGGAACCTGGCTCACCCGCGAGCGGGTGCGGCTCGTGGCCACGATGCTCCTTGCGGCTTCGCTGGTGGCCGCCGCCGTCCTGATCGCCACCGCCGACGGGCGCAACGACCGCTTCGGCCGCCCGCTCGGCACCGATTTTGCCAATGTCTACGCCGCAGGAACCTATGTGCTCGAGGGCAAGCCGGCGGCACCCTTCGACCCGGCGCGGCAGCATGCCCGCGAGCAGGAGATCTTCGGCAAGGACACGCCCTTCTTCGGCTGGCACTACCCGCCGTTCTTTCTCGGCATGGCCGCGGCCTTGGCCGCACTGCCCTACGGGCTTGCGCTCCTGCTCTGGCAGGGCGCGACGCTCGCGCTCTATCTGTGGGCGATGCGCGGCGTCGTCGCCGGCGGAACGCTCGCGCAGGATCGCCTGTGGCCGCTGCTTGCGCTCGCCTTTCCCGCGGTCTTCATAAACCTCGGTCACGGCCAGAACGGCTTCCTCACAGCCGCGCTCTTCGCCGGCGCGCTGGTGCAGCTCGACCGCCGACCCACGCTCGCCGGCCTGCTGTTCGGCCTCCTCGCCTACAAGCCGCAGTTCGGCCTGCTGATCCCGCTGGTGCTCGCCGCAAGCGGCCGCTGGCGCGCCTTCGCCGCCGCGTCCGCGACCGTCGCCGCGTTCGCGCTCGCGGTGACCCTGGCCTTCGGCACGGAGGTGTGGACCGCCTTCCTCGCCTCCACCGAGTTCAGCCGCACGGTGGTGCTCGAACAGGGCGGCACCGGCTGGCACAAGATCCAGAGCGTGTTCTCGCTGGTGCGCATGTGGGGCGGCGCCATCGCATGCGCCTACGCGGCGCAGGGCACCGTCACCGCCGCGGTCGCCGCCGCGCTCGTCCTCCTCTGGCGCGGCGGCGCGGCCTTCCCGCTCAAGGCCGCCGGCCTCCTCATCGGCACCGTGCTCGCCACACCCTATGTGCTCGACTACGACCTCGTGCTGCTCGCGCCGGCGATCGCCTTCCTCGCCGCCCATGGCGCGGCGGACGGCTTCCGCCCGTTCGAAAAGACCATGCTCGCGCTGCTGTGGCTCGTGCCGCTCGTCGCCCGCACGGTCGCCCATAGCACGCTGATCCCGCTCGCCGTGCCGGCGATGGCCGCGACTTTCGCCCTCTTGCTGCACCGCGCCATTTCGCCGCTCGCCGCCGAGCCAGTCGATGCCGCGCGCCAGCGCGTCGCGGCGGAATGACGGGACATTTCCATCGCCATCATCGCGACGCGCCGGGGTCCGGCACGAGCCTGCGCAAATTCGTGACGCGGTGCGCCGCGCCGTGTAATATGACGGCCATGCAATTGCCGGACTCGGCGTGCTTGCTCGATGCGCCAACCCGCGGGTGAGAGATGTACACGCTCTATTCGGATCAACGCTCCGGCAACAGCTACAAGGTCCGCCTTGCGCTGGCGCGGCTCGGCATCCCCTACAAGCTCGTCGAGATCGACATCCTGCGGGGCGAAAGCCGCACGCCGGAATTCCTCGCCAAGAATCCGAACGGGCAGATCCCGCTGCTCGAGGTCGCGCCCGGCCGCTACATCGCCGAGTCCAACGCGATCCTGTGGTACGTCGCCGGCGGCACGACGCTCGCACCCGAGGATCGCATTGCGCGCGCCGAGGCGCTGCAATGGATGTTCTTCGAGCAGCACAGCCTGGAGCCCAACATCGGCGCCGCCTATTTCTGGCTCTGCCTGATCAAGGGCGGGCGCGAGCTGCAGCGGCACGCGCTCGAGGACTGGCTTGAGAACGGCTACCGCGCCCTCGGCGTCATGGAGATGCATCTCGCTAGGCATCGCTTCTTCGTGGGCGAGCACTCCACGATCGCCGACATCGCGCTCTATGCCTACACCCATCTCGCCGAACGGTGCGACTTCGATCTCGGCCGCTACCCGGCGATCCGCACCTGGCTCGAGCGGGTGGCCGCCGAGCCCGGACACGTCCCCATGGAATGGCAGCCGGAGCCGCTCGCCCTCGCCGAGTAGCGCGAGGCCGCGCATTGCCCTGAAATTGCCCTCGTTCCAGTCCGCCCACGCCGCAATCGCGCCGAAGGCCTGCCCTGTTCCGCAACGACAGTCGGACCGCTGCAGCGGACGATTCGTTCAAGGCGCGACATGCGCGAACCTGTTGAGATCGCCGGATTCCGCCCGCCGATCGACGAGGGCCCTGCCAGGGCGCGCCGCGCGGCTGCGCTCGCCCTTCTCGCCACCGCTGCCGGCCTTGCGGCGTCGACGCTGGTCGCGGCGGCCGCGCTTTCCATCGACGCGGCGCGCGCGCATGCGCCGGAAAGCGTCGTCGACAACGAAAGCGGCCTGTTCGGTCTTGCGCTGCTGCTCGGCCTCTTCTTTCTCGCCATCACCGGCCTGTCGACTTCTCCCCGCGACACGCACGGCGAAGGCTGACGCCCTTTCCTGCCGCGCGCGAGTTTGGCAATAGGTGGCTCCGGCATAGAATGGAGCGCCAACTCGGGAGTGACCATGCAACGAGTCATGGTGCTTGTGGCCGCGCTCGCGGCCGCATCGCCGACGGCCGCCGCGGCGCCGCAGTTTCCCTCCTCGGCCGGCGAGCTACGCGTCGAGACCATCGCGGGCGGCCTGGTGCATCCCTGGTCGCTCGCCTTCCTGCCCGACGGACGCATGCTGGTGACCGAGCGACCGGGCCGCATGCGCATCGTCACCCGCGCCGGCGAGCTGTCGAAGCCGATCCTCGGCGTCCCGCACGTGTTCGCGGTCGCGCAGGCCGGCCTGATGGACGTCATCCTCGACCGCGCCTTCCAGCGCAATAACCGCGTCTTCATCTGCTATGCCGAGCCGCACGAGCGCGGCGGGCGCATTGCGGTGGCGCAGGCCCGGCTGGAGGGCGCACGCGCCGGCGAACGCAACGATCCGCGGCTTGCGGGCCTCACCGTGATCTTCCGCCAAATGGGCTCGGTGTCACACGGGCTCAATATCGGCTGCCGCATGGTTCAGGCGCCCGACGGCAATCTGTTCGTGACGCTCGGCGACCATTTCACGTCGAAGGAGGACGCCCAGAGCCTCGACAACCACATCGGCAAGATCGTGCGCATCACGCCC
>Ga0209810_1002789_pt1 | contig 19900 bp, 13 predicted proteins | sample Coa_R1_7_FD_187159 | JGI IMG/M metagenome (GOLD analysis project Ga0209810, IMG submission 187159) | Surface soil microbial communities from Centralia Pennsylvania, which are recovering from an underground coalmine fire - Coalmine... | ecosystem: Environmental > Terrestrial > Soil > Unclassified... | reverse complement strand
GCGCCGATGTCGCGGGTTTCGCGGCGCGCCGGGCGGCGTCGGAAGCGGCGGGCAAATGCCGCGGCCTCGGCGTCTCGTGCTTTCTGGAGATCGCCGGCGGCCAGCCCGGCGAAGGCGCCGCCGTCGTTTTCCCCGGCTCCAGCAAGCTCCTGCTCGCGATCGGCGTGCAGGCCAGCGGGCAAGGGCACCGCACCGTCTATCGCCGCCTCGTGGCCGACTACCTCGGCATCCCGGCCGAGACCATCGAGGTCGCGCATGGCGACAGCGACGACGAAGTGCCGAGCGCCGGCGCGGTCGCCTCGCGCTCAACGACGTCGGTCGGCGGCGCGGTCGCCGCGGCGCTCGACGCGGTGATCGAAAGAGGAAAGCGCCTGGCTGCGCATGTCCTCGAAGCCGCGGAAGCGGACATCCACTATCGCGCCGGCGCGTTCGAGATCGCCGGCACCGACCGCAACATTGCACTGTTCGAGCTGGCGGAGCGCGCCAAAGAGATCGGCGACAGCCTCGATGCGAAAAGCTCGTTTGACGCCGCCTCGTCCTTCCCCAACGGCGTCCACATCGCCGAGGTCGACATCGACCCCACTACCGGGCAGACGGTGCTTGCCGCCTATACCTGCGTCGATGATTGCGGCCGGGTGCTGCAGCCGGTGCTGGTCGAGGGGCAGGTGCAGGGCGGGGTCGCGCAAGGGGTCGGCCAGGCGCTGCTGGAATGGGGTCAATATGACGGTGCGAGCGGCCAGCTCGTCGCCGGCTCCTTCATGGACTACGCGATGCCGCGCGCCGACGATCTGCCCGAAATCGTCAGCCTATTGCACCCGGTGCGCTGCACGACCAACCCGCTCGGCGTCAAGGGCGTCGGCGAGGCCGGCACCACGGCCTCGCTCGCTGCTGTCATGAACGCAGTCGCCGATGCCGGCGCCAATATCGACATGCCCGCCACCCCCGAGCGTGTATGGCGGGCGCTTGAGGCCACATCTCGGAGGACCTGATCTAGGCCGCGCGGGCGTCGTCGAGGATCATCTCCGACGCCTTCTCGGCGATCATGATCGTCGGGGCGTTGGTGTTGCCGGCAGGGACGCTCGGCATCACCGCGGCATCGGCGACGCGCAAGCTTCGGATGCCGATGACCCGCAGGCGCGGGTCGCACACCGCGTGCGGATCGGTGCCCATATGGCAAGTGCCGACCGGGTGCAGGTTGGAGATCGCGTGGCGTCGGATCGACGCCTCGAACTCGGCATCGGTCTGAACCTGCGCGCCCGGCAGCAGCTCCTCCGCGACATAAGGTTTCAAAGACGGTTGCTCGGTGAACTTGCGGGCCATCCGCATGCCGGCCCGGAGTGCGTCGAGATCGTATCGCGTCTTCAGGAAATTGAAGCGGATTTCGGGCGCGGCGGTCGGCTCGGGGCTTTTCAACCGCACCGTGCCGCGGGCGTCGGGACGCAGATGCACCGTGCTGATCGTGAAGCCCGGATGCGGATGGGGCACGACGCCGCGATTTGTCCGCTCGGCAAAGCTCCAGACGCTGAAATTGAATTGCAGGTCCGGCCGGTCCAGCCGCGCGTCGCTGCGCGCGAAGCCGCCGGCGCAGATCCCGTTGCTGGTGAGCGGACCCTTGTGAAAGAACACATATTGCATGCCGGCGAGCAGCTTCTTGACCGGGTTGTTGGCGACGTCGTTAAGGGTGATCGGGCGGGTGCAGCGGAAGGCGGCGCGGACATAGAAATGGTCCTGCAGATCGGTGCCGACGCCGGGCATGTCGCGCACCACCGGGATGCCGAATTCCTGCAAATGCGCCGCCGGCCCTAGCCCCGAGAGCTGCAAGAGCTGCGGCGAGCCGTAGACGCCGCCGCACACGATAACCTCGCCGCGCGCGTGCGCGAGATGCGGCACGCCGTTGCGGAGAAACTCCACCCCGGTGGCCTTGCCGTCGGTCACGATTACGCGGATCGCATGCGAATTGGGGCTGATGCTCAGGTTGCCACGGCCGCGGGCCGGTTTCAGATAAGCGGTCGCGGTGCTCCAACGCCGTTTGCGGTTGGTCGTGTTCTGGAACGGACCGACCCCCTCCTGCTCGCCGTCGTTGAAGTCGTCGTTGCGCGGCAGCCCGGCCTCCATCCCGGCGGCGATGAACTTGTCGCCCAGTTCCCACGGGATCGCCTGGTCGGAGACGCGCAACGGTCCGCCGGCGCCATGGGTCGGGGCGGCGCCGCGCTCCTGATCCTCCGCCTTCTTGAAATAGGGCAGAACGCTGTCCCAGTCCCAGCCGGTGCAGCCGCGCTGCCGCCACAAATCGTAATCGGCCGGATTGCCGCGCATATAGACCATGCCGTTGATCGAGCTGGTGCCGCCGAGCACCTTGCCGCGCGGCTGGTACATGCGGCGGTTTTCGAGTTCCGGCTCCGGCTCGCTCTCGAACATCCAGTTCACGCGCGGGTTGGCGAACAGCCGGCTGTAGCCGACCGGCACGTGAATCCAGAAATACTTGTCCTCGGGTCCGGCTTCGAGCAGCAGCACTCTGTATCGGCCGCTCTCGCTCAGTCGCGCCGCGATGCAGCAGCCGGCCGAGCCGGCGCCGGTGACGATATAATCAAAGGTGCCCGCGTCGTTCATCGATGCCGTCCCGCGGTCGAAAGCCGTTGTCGTTTCGATATCGTACAATCCCGCGGAAGCGGTCGGCAATCCGGGCGGGCGCACGCTGACTCGCCGCGGCCCGACGGCGGCAGACGGGCGCCGGATCCCGGTTCAGCATGATCGAGCCGGGCGTTCTTCCATCGTTTCTTAATAGCCGGCGAAGGAAAGTCATCTCGGGTGAGGCGGCGCTTGGGAGATGTCGCAAGATGTTTACCCGCGATGCGGTCCGGGATAGGCGGGTTCGCGAGGCGGTCGCAGATCGGTCCGCGGCCGTCAATGTGCTGGTGGCAGAGGATGATGCGGATTTGCGCGAGCTTTTGTGTCGGATGCTGGCGCGCGGCGGGCATGGGGCGGCGCATGCGAGCAACGGCCGCGAGGCGCTTAAACGGTTTCACGAACGCCGCTTCGATGTCGTCATAACGGATATGCTTATGCCGGAAATGGACGGCATCGAGCTGATCCGGGCCCTGCGCGTCGTCCGGCCGGGCCTTCCAATCATCGCGATTTCGGGCGTCGACGAATGGGCGGAATATCTCCGCATCGCCATACAGCTCGGCGCCAGGGCCGCGCTCCGCAAGCCGATCGCAGCGCCGCAGCTGCTCGCCGCGATCAGCGAGGTAATGACACCCCTCCCCGACCCGGTTTGCGCTGGCGGATAAGCGACCGAACGTTCTTTCATCATCATCGCCGGGCTTGACCTGGCGATCTCCTGGCCCTTCAGATGGCCGGGTCGAGTCCGGCCATGGCGGCTTGCTAAGGCGACTGTGATCGCATCGCGTTGTCGATGACGACGCTGGGACGTGCTGCGCCTCTTCCCTAATGCAGGTTGCGTCAAGCTGTCCAGCAGCGGGTATGCCGGCTCCGCTTGTCCTTGAAGGACAAGACAAGGGTCAAAAAAAGGTCACGCGACCGGCTGAGCGCAGACCGCAAGTGTCCGCACGTTCAGCCCGGCTGGCGCGCCGGAGCAATCTGCTCCCAAAGGCGGCGTCTGATGAGTATCATTCCTTTCGGTCTTTTCAGACGGGCGACATGCGCTTCGGGCGGATCGGCGTCATTGTTGGGGCGATGCTTGGTTGCTGGGTTGGCCCGTCGGCGCTCGCCGATGTGCGATATGAGGCGGAAATCAAAGGAGTCGAGGATTCCGCGCTGGCGGACCTCCTCGACAAGGTGTCCGAACTCAAGACGCTCGAGGATCGCCGTCCCGCCTCCGAGGAGGCGTTGCGGCGGCGGGCCGAGGCCGATCTCGAACGGCTGAAGGAGGCGGCCCACAGCCTCGGCTACTGGGATGCCGAGTTTTCCTACGAGCTGACCGCATCCGCGGACCCGGTAAGGGTCACGGTCACGGCCGTCCCCGGCCCCCTCTATCATGTCGCCGCGGTCAACATCCTCGGGCCTTCCGGCAAGCCGTTGCCGCTGCCGGCCGACGCGAACGCCGCCCCGGCGCTGAAGCCGGGCGATCCGGCGCGCACGGCGCCGGTCATCGCGGAAGAAGACGAGCTGCTCGCCGCCTTGGGCCATGCCGGCCACCCCTTTGCGAAGGCGGCGGGGCGGCGCGTCGTCATCGATCGCGACAAGAAGACGATGACGGTGTCCTATACGCTCGATCCGGGGCCGGTCATGCGGTTCGGCCCGGCGACGGTCACCGGCCTCGAACGCCTCGATCCCGACTACGTGAAGCGCCGGATCCATTGGAAGGAGGGCGAGGCCTACGACAACCGCCGGGTCGACGAGACGCGCAAGGCGCTGGTCGAGAGCGGGCTCTTCTCGACGGTCAAGATAACGCCGCTCAAGGACCCCGCCGATCCCGGCCACGTGTGGATGGACGTCGATGCGACGGAGCGGGCGCACCGGACCATCGGCGCAGGGCTCGCATACAATACGACCCAGGGGGCTGGCGCGCGGCTGTTCTGGGAGAACCGCAACCTCTTCGGCAACGCCGAGCGGCTGCACCTGTCGCTCAATGTCGGACAGCAGCTCGACAGCGTCGAGGCGACGTTCCGCCGTCCCGATTTTCTCGTTGTCGATCAGGATTTCGTCGCCGGCGCCGAGGTCGCGAACGAAACGCCGGCCGCTTATCGCAGCCGCCGCGCGCGCCTGTCCGCCGGGATCGAGCGCCGCTTCGATCCGACATTGCGGGGCGGCCTCTCGTTGACGATCGAACAGGCGAACGTGACGCAGGAAGCCGATCTCGGGGCGATCACCGCGAGCGAGCGGACGCAGCGCTACGGGCTCGTCAGCCTGCCGCTGTTCCTCAAGTTCGACGGCAGCGACGATCTGCTGAACCCGACCAAAGGCTACCGGGCGCAGGCCAGCCTCACCCCCTATCAAAGCTTTTCCGGCCGCGAGCTGACCTTCACCTATGCGCGCCTTTCGGGGAGCGCCTACCGGCGGCTGTTCGACAGCGACCGCTACGTCCTTGCCGCGGCGGCCGCCGTTTCGTCGATCGAGGGCGCCACGCTGCTCGATCTTCCGGCCGACAAACGCATCTACGCCGGCGGCGGCGGCTCCATCCGCGCGTATGGCTACGAGATGGCCGGACCGCTCGACATCGACAAGCGGCCGATCGGCGGCAAGTCGAGCCTCGAACTGAGCCTTGAAGCGCGCATCAAGATCACCGACACGATCGGCATCGTGCCGTTCGTCGATGCCGGCAGCTATTACGAGACGACGCTGCCGCAGCTCGGCCGGCGGCTGCTGTGGGGGCCTGGCCTCGGGCTCCGCTATTACACGAGCTTCGGGCCGATCCGGCTCGACGTCGCGACGCCGATGAACCGCCGCCGCGGGGATTCACCGATTCAGGTCTACATCAGTCTCGGGCAGGCCTTCTGATGCCGTTCCTCCCGCTGCGCGGCCGACGGTGGTTGCGGTCGATGACCCTTCTGCTGCTGCTCGTGATCGGGGTTGCCGCCGGCGGGTTCGGGCTGCTGCAGACGCCGATCGGGCTCGCCTGGCTCGGCCGCACGGCCGCCGGCTGGTTCAGCGGCCCGGGCTTCGTCGTCACGATCCACGGCCTGCACGGGCTGGCGCCCTTCCACCTGCGAGCAGACCAGATCACCGGCGCGGACGAGCGCGGCGTCTGGGTCACCGTTCGGGATGCCGGTCTCGAACTTTCACCGAGCGGCCTCCTCGCCGGCAAGGCGCATATCCTCTCGCTGACGGCGGCCGAGATCGAGGCCGCCCGCCCGCCGGAGACGACGCGGCCGGCGGGGACGCCGCCAGCGCCGCTGTCGGAGGAGCTGCATCCCCCGCAGCCGCCGGCATGGCTCAGCATCGACCGGCTCGCGGTCGGGCGGCTGGTGCTCGACGAACCGGTGCTCGGGAGCAGACTGGAGGCGGCGCTGACCGGCGCCGTGGCGCGGGTTGGCGACGCCGACCGGGTGTCGTTCGACCTGCATCGCACCGACGGCGTCCCCGGAAGCATGGAGCTCGAGCTCGGCCTTAAAGGTTCGCCCGCCTCCATGACGCTGCGGCTGACGGCGAGCGAGCCGACCGGCCTCCTTCTCGACAATCTGCTGCATCGCGACGACCACCGGCCGCTCGCGATGTCGCTGATGGGCGAGGGCGCCGTCTCCGACTGGCGCGGAAGGCTCGAGCTGTCGGCCGGCGCCGATGCCGGTTTCACGGCCCAACTCTCTCTTGCCGGCGGCGAGGACGCGAAGGTCGCAATGACCGGCGAAGCGGCCGTCGCGCCCTTGCTGACCCGCGATCTCGCGCCGCTAGTCGGGGAGCGCGTGCCGGTCTCGGTGGCGCTGACCTTCAAGCCCACCGGCGCGGTCATGCTCGATGCGATGGCGATCGGACTCGCCGCCGGAAACCTGACCGTCGACGCCGCGCTCGGCGCCGGCGACGGCCGCGTCGCGGCGCACGTGAAGGCGAGCTTTCCAAACCTGGCGGCGGCCTCGGGAATTGCGGGCGGGCCGGTCCAGGGTTCCGCCAAAGTCGAAGCGACGGTCAGCGGCACCGAACAGAAACCCGTGCTCCAGATCGACGCCGCCGGCGACAACCTCTATCTCGGCGGGTCCGGCGCCGAGCATGCCGTGGCCCATTTGACCGTCGCGGCGGAAGGCAACCCGCTCGACCCCGCGGCGCCCGTCCACATCGTCGCCAACGGCGAAATCCGCAGCGTGCGCCCTCCCGACACGGTTGCCCTTCCGCCAGGACTCGGCCGCGACTTCGGCTGGTCGCTGGCAGCCAGCGCCGCACGCGACGGCAGCGTCGTCGAGCTGACGCGCCTTGCCGCCAGCGGTGCCGGGCTCGATCTCCGCGGTTCCGGCCGTTGGCGATCGCAAGCCAATGAATTGAACGGCCGGCTGCAGCTCGATATCGCCGACCTTCGCCCGTTTGCCGCCGCCTTCGGATACCCGGCCGAGGGGACATTGAGCCTGCAGGCCACTGCGGCGCAGCACGGGGCCGGGCCGATGAAGGCCGAGATCGAGGGAGCGGTGAGCGGGCTGCGAACGGGTATTCCGGCCGTAGATGCCCTGGCCGACGGCTCCGTCACCCTTACCGCCGCCGCCGAAAGCCGCGGCGGCGGCTTCGTTCTCGATCGCCTCGCCGTTGCCGGCCGCGGCTTTTCCGTCAACGGGAGCGGCCGGCTCGACCTTCAGACCCGCCAGCTCTCGGCCACCATCGACGCATCCGTGCCGCGGCTCCAGCCGATCGGCCCCGCTCTCGGCATGAAGCTTGCCGGCGAGGTCACGGCGCGAACGGACATCGAAGGAAGCCTCGATCGTCCGCTCCTGCACGCCGATATCTCCGGCACCGAGCTGATCGCGGGCGATAGCAGGCTGGATCGGCTGAACCTCGTCGCCGATATGGCGGATCTGTTGCAGCCTCGACTGACGCTAAGCGGCACGTTCAGCGGTGGCGGCATCGACGGCACCCTAGGGGCCGAGGCCGCCGCCACGGATACCATGGAGGTGCTGGTTCCGCGCCTGCACTTGCAGGGCGCGGGAGCCATGATCGACGGCAGTCTGCGGCTCGGGCGCGACAGCCGCCTCGTCCGCGGCGCGGTCAGCGGTACGATCCCGGATCTCTCGCGCTGGTCGCGGCTCATCGGGATGCCGTTGGCGGGCAGCTTCGATTTTCGCGCCGGTCTCGACGCGCGCGGCGGACAAAGCCTCGATCTGACCGCGAGAGGAGAACGTCTCGCTGCGGGCGCGGGAGCGTCGCGGCTTGCCCTGAGCCGCCTCGCCGTAAACGCCCGGCTGAACGACCTGTTCGGCGCGCCGGCCGGCAAGGCGCAGGCGACGGCAACCGGGGCAAGCTTCCCGGCCGGGACTCTCACCGAGGCGACGCTGACGATCGACGGCACGCGAGCGGGCCGCTTCGCCTTCGCGGCGGGAGCCAAGGGCAACATCTCCGAGCCCGTCGCCATCGGCCTGGGCGGCGACTGCAGCCTGGCGCTGGGGGCGGCGGGGCTGGAGATCCGCCTCACCCGTCTTTCCGGCACGATCGGCGGCGACCCGGTTCTGCTTCGGCAACCGCTGACCGTCGCGAAGCACGGCAACGATCTGGTTCTCTCGGGTTTGGCTCTGAGCCTCGGGCGCGGCCATATCGAGGGGAATGCCGCCCTCCGGGAACGCTCCGTCTCGCTGCGGCTGACGGCGCGCGACCTGCCGATTGCGGCCGTCGCGCGCCCGGCCGGCTACAAGGACGCCAGCGGCACGATCAACCTGGACGCTAGCCTGAGCGGCACGAATGCCGTGCCGCAGGGGCGCTTCACCCTGTCGGGGCGGGCGCTGCGCGTCGTCTTGCCGAAGCAACCGCACCTGCCGACGCTCGCCCTGGATGCCTCGGGCAACTGGAACGGCCGCAAGATCGACCTCAAAGGGCGGGTTGCGGGACCGAAGGGCGAGACGCTCGATTTCAGCGGCTCGGCGCCGCTCGTGTACACTGCGGCGCCTTTTGGGATCACGCTGCCGTCACAAGGCAGCATCGCGGCGCGGCTGCAGGGTGCGGGCGAACTCGGCAACCTGGCCGACCTGCTGCCGCTCGGCGAAGACCGGCTCACGGGCCGGTTTGCCCTCGACGTGTCGGCGAGCGGAACGCTCGCCTCCCCCGCCGTTGCCGGACATCTGACGATCGCGAATGGACGCTACGAGAGCCTCGCGACTGGCGCGGTTCTGACCGATCTGCGGGCGGACCTCGCCGGCGACCGCGACCGCTTCACCTTGCGCGAGCTTGCGGCCGGCGATGCCGCCGGCGGCAGGCTGACCGCCCGCGGCAGCCTGCTGTTGCGGGGTGGAGCGCCGACCGCGGATTTCTCGGCTACGCTCGCCAACTTCCGCGTCGCCGCGCGTGATGAGGCGGTGGTCAAGGCCAGCGGAGCCATGGCGGTCGCCGGCCCCGTCGCGGCGCCGAAGGTCAGCGGCGAACTGACGATCACGAGCGGCGAGTTCACGATCCCCGACGGGCTGCCGCCCAGCGTCACGCGCCTCAACGTCGTCGAAATCGGGCACGGCGTGACGCCGCCGCCGGCGCTCCCGGCGCCGGCGTCCCCCGCGCTGGCGGCCGCGCTCGACGTCACGGTTGCCGTACCCGAGCGGGTTTTCGTGCGAGGCCACGGCCTCGACAGCGAATGGCGCGGTCGGTTGAAGGTGACCGGGACAAGCGCCGCGCCCCAGATCGTCGGGGCGCTCCAATGCAGCCGGGGAAGCTTCAGCCTCCTCGGCAAGAGCTTCCGCGTGGCGCGCGGCAAGATCGCCTTCGAAGGCGGCGCCAAGATCGACCCGGCTCTCGATATTCTGGCGGAACTGAACGCCGCCGACATTACCGCACAGGTCGCGGTCGGCGGCGTCGCCTCGGCGCCGACGATCACCTTGAGTTCGACGCCGGCCCTGCCGCAGGACGAGATCCTCGCGCGCGTGCTGTTCAACAACGCCGTCGGACAGATCACCCCGGCCGAGGGGATCGAGGTCGCGCAGGCGGCCGCGACATTGGCCGGCGGCGGGCCGGGCGTGCTCGATCGGCTGCGCAGCAGCGTCGGCCTCGACCGGCTGAGCTTCGGTGCCGCCCCGGCCGGAGCCGCCAGCAGCAACCTCAATCCCGCCGCCGGCGGGAGCGCCGCGAGCGGCACCGCCGTCAGCGGCGGCAAATACGTCGCCAAGGGCGTCTATGTCGGCGCCAGCCAAGGCACCACGGCGCAATCGAGCACCGTGACCGTCGAGATCGAAGTGCGCCGTCACCTCACCGTCGAGACCGACGTCAATCAGACCACCGGCAACGGGATCGGCCTCAACTACAAACTGGATTATTGACGTCGGGTCAGGAGCCCAAAGGCGCCGCCAAATTACCTGTACTCACTCCCGGTTGCCCCTCGAACGACGCGTCGACGCGGGTGGAGTTCGCCGGACCCCGGCCGCGAAACGGCGCTTGCTTCGTCAATGGGTTCTGGACAAGGTTAGAGTTCGCGGGAGGGAATTGGACGCCTCCTTTGTGGACGCCCCCTCCGTCATGCAGAGCTTTTCTTTCGGCCATCCGGCTAGTTGGGAGGAGAGACGACATGCCGTTTTATCAAAGAGGCGACGTTCGCATCCGCTATGAGGAAGCCGGCAGCGGCTTTCCGCTGCTCGTGACGCCCGGCGGCGGCCTCAATTCGCGGGTCAGCAATTGGCCCACTGCCGTCATCAACGCGATGGAAGCGTTCAAGAACGACTTCCGCTGCATCACGATGGACCAGCGCAACGCCAATGGCGGCGAGTCGACCGGCCCGGTGCCGACGCAGAACGCATGGGATGCCTTTGCCGACGACCAGCTCGGCCTCATGGACCACCTTGGCATCCGCGAGTTCTTCTACATGGGCTACTGCATCGGCGGCTGCTTCGCCGGCAAGCTCTTGCAGCGCGCCCCGGAGCGCGTCGTCGCGGCGGTGTTCTGCCAGAGCGTCGGCCATCGGCCGGAGGATCCGGACGTCATGTACCGGCACAGCACCGACAACTGGCTCGGCGATTTCAAGAAGCGCCGGCCCGAGGTGTCGCAGGATACGATCGACAAATACTTCCACAGCCTGTGGCGAGCGCAGCCCGATTTCCTCTACAGCGTGCCGCGCGACTTCATCAGGAATTGCAAGACGCCGATCCTCGTGCTGCCCGACGATACGCCGTCGCATCCGCTGCAGACGTCGATCGACGTCGCGTCGCTCGCGCCCAATTCCGAAATCACCGTCTTTCCGTGGCGGGAGCCGGAGGAGCTGCGGCAGCGCGTCATCAACAAGGTGCGTACGTTCCTCAAGTCGCACGTACCGATGCGGGCCGCCGCGCAATAGCCTCGTTGCAACAACAGCCTCGCAGGATGGGTTGAGGGCGGCGAAACCCATCGTCGTCGACCGCCGCTTCGATGGGTTTCGCTCTGTCAACCCATCCCACCAGGAGAGCAGCATGCCGTTTTATGAAAAGGGCGATGTCCGCATTTATTACGAGGAGGCCGGTTCGGGCTTTCCGCTGCTGATCGTCCCCGGCGGCGGTTTGAATGCGACGATCGCCTATACCCGCAACCCCGCCACCGCGCCGTTCGACGCGACTGCAGAGTTCAAGAACGAGTTTCGCTGCATCGCCTTCGACCTGCGCAACGCCAATGGCGGCCAGTCTTCGGGACCGATCGAGGCCGACCGGCCATGGGACGCCTATACCGACGACATGCTCGGCCTGATGGACCATCTCGGCATCGGCGAGTTCATGGTGCTCGGCTACTGCATCGGCGGCCCGTTCATCTGGAACCTGCTGCGCCGCGCCGGTCGGCGGGTCGTCGCCGCGGTGCCGACGCAGCCGAGCGGGTTCCGCCCGACGATGCCGGACCTGTTCTACCAGAACAACATCAAGGGCTGGGCCCCGGCGCTGTGCGAGCGTCGCCCCGACATCACGATGCAGATGTGCGAGACGTTCCTGCACAACATGTACACGAAGAACGCCGATTTCGTGTTCACGGTGAGCCGCGACTTCGTGCGCGACTGCCAGACGCCGGTTCTGGTATTGCCCGACGACGTGGCGGCGCACCCCTATGCGGTCGCGATGGAGACCGCCTACCTCGCGCCGAACGCGCAAGTGAGCCTCTACCCCTGGAAGGAGAACCCGGACAAGGTTCGGCTCGCCGTCCGCCACGTCCGCACCTTTCTGCGGGCAAATCGCCCTGCGGGCCGCTAGGAGCGGGTTCCGCTGGAACGGCGTCGCTCGCCGCACAAGCCGTCATGGCCGGGTTGACCCGCCATCTTCGGGGGCGGCCGAGATCGCCGGGTCAAGCCCGGCGATGACGAGAGAGAAAGCGGGGGTCCGGGGGCGGATGAGGGAGCGGTGACCCCGGATTCCCGCTTTCGCGGGAATGACAATTGTAGACGGTCGGAACCGGATATCGGCGGTCTCGGGGCATCTCGGCAATGGTCCGGTCAGGCAAAACGGGCCAATTCCTTGCACCTCGCCAAAGCCGTGATGCCGTCCAGCCGGATCGTCAGGACATCGCCATTCTCTTGCGTCAGTGTAATCAGCGGTGGGTCCTTGACGAAGCTCAGAAACGTCCGCACGGCGTCACGCTTCCACTCGTCCGGCAATTTCATCGGCCGGACACAGCAGCGCCAGCCGTCGTTTGCGGCGCGCTGCCTCGACGCACAGCCCTTGCCGAAGCTGCACAGCTCCGGCCACCAGATGCGCTGTGCCCAGGCGTTGGCGTCGGCAAAGCCGAGCCAGCGGGCGTTTCTTTCGGATCTCGGATTGAGATAGACGCCGCCGGAATAGATTTCCGCCGTCGGATCGGCAGCAACGACCTCCGCAATGCCGATCTGGCCCAAAACGCGCTGCAGCCCGTATCCCCGCAGCTTTTCGGCGACCCACAACGCGCCGAGCTCGACGCAAGGAACACCTGGGTGCGGCCTGATTGCCTTTCTGGCGATCGGCCACAGCGCGCCGCAGCCCAGCCACGTGTTGTCGGCGCCATCGAGGACATAAAACTGTCTCCGTCCGATGACGGCGGCGATCTCGGTCCGCGGCCGGGCCAGCAGGCGGGGCTCCTGATCCAATTTGCGCTCCGCCTCAGCCAACTCGTCATCCCGCGCAGGCCGAAACACCGCAAATGTGCCGCGGCCGCGCGCGATGCTGAGCGTGCAGAGCTCCTCCTGCCAATTCTGTTTCTGCGCCTCCGTCACCTGCGCCTCTGAAAGGGCTTGCCGATATTCGCCACCGCGACTGCGGACCGCCGATCAGCCTGTTCGGACAACATCGCCGTCGCCTCCCGCAAGTCACTGCAATCGGCGGAGCCGCCCACGGCGAGGTAGGTCTCGCAGATCGGCGCGATCAGCGTCTTGACGTCGCCGCTACGTCCGTGCCGCCGCCAGAGGCGCGCAAGGCTCGTCGCCGCGCGCAGTTGCAGCGTATATGCCTGCTGCTCGATCGCGACATCGAGCGCCCGCCTGAAACAGGCCTCGGCGTCCGTGGCGTTCCCGCGGTTGGCCAGGATTTCGCCTTTGAGGCGCAGAAGCTCCGCTTGCCAGAAGCCTTCGCCGGTGTCGCGCGTCACGCCTTCCGCCTCTTGCAGAAACGCGAGCGCATTATCGTCCTTGCCGAGTTCGTGGGCGGCTTCCGCGCACAGGCCGAAGGCCAAGGCGAGACCGATGCGGGTACCGCTCTCGCGGCAGCCGGCAATGCCTCGTCGGCAGAATTCGAGCGCTTCGGCATCCCTCTTCGCAACAGCCAGCGCCCATCCCCGGTACACGAGCGCCAGCGCGGCGAACATCGGGTACCCCTCGTGCTCGCTCAGCGTCAGCAGGGCCGTCGCATCCCGCAATACTGCGGACGCCTTGCGCCGCATCATGTTCGTCCTGCACAAATTGCTGAGGCCCGTGCTGCGGGCAAAGGGATGCGACAGCTGCGCGCATTCCGAAAAAAGGCGCTCGGCGGCCGCTTTCGCCTCGGCGGACCGCCCGAGCAGGAATAGGCAATTCCCCAAATAGCCGATCGCGGAGATGCGCGTGTCGCCGGCGCCGTAGGTCGCGATCCGGCCTCCCGGCAATTCGAACGCGCCGCGCTCGATCGCGGCCGCGAGGTGCCGCTGCGCCCGCTCAAATCGGCCCAGCCACATCAGACAGGCGCCGATGCCGTAATTTCCCGTTGTCTGCCACGTCGAGTGCCCCTCCCGCTCCCCCAGCCGCAGAAGCGTCGTCGCCTGCTCGACGCCTTCGGCATATTGCCCGCCGATCTGCGAGGTGTAGCGCTGGCAGTTCACGACCCACGGCAGCACCGCCGTATCGCCGAGCGACTCGCACAACTGACGGGCGCGGGCGAAGGCCGCGCGCGCTTCGGGCGAGGCGGGAGATTTCTGCGCCGCCATCGCCCGCCCGAGGACGATTTCGGTCTCCAGTTCGAGCCGGCGGCGAGACGGGTCGGCGGGCAGTTGCGCGAGCAGCCGCATTGCCTCCCCACATTTGGCGACGGCGGCCGAGATCGCCCCGCGGAACAACGAATTCTCGGCCGCTGCGATCAGATAGCGCACCGCCCGCGCCGCATTACCGGCTTCGGCAAAGTGATGCGCAAGGAGCTCCGGCTGCGTCGCGGCGGTATCCGCAAAGCGCGTTTCGAGGGCGGCGGCAATGCGGCCGTGGATGTCCCGGCGCTGCCGGTCCGACAGCATGCCGTAGGCCGCGTCGCGCACCAACGCATGCTTGAATTCGTAGCTCTCGTCGGGTGCGCTGCCCCGGCGGAACACGAGTTCCGCCTCTTCGAGCCGCGCCAACCCCTCATCGAGCGGCTCTTCGGAGCCGACGAGACGCAGCAACTCGTGGGAGAAATTGCGTCCAATCGCGGCGCCGATGCGGGCAACCGCCTTGCCGGCAGGGCCGAGCCAGTCGATGCGCGCCAGCAGCAACGCTTGCAGATCGTCCGGCACCGGCCCGGCGCGAACGCCGCGCGGCGGCGGCAGCAGCGCCGCCTTCGTCAATTCCTCCAGAAACAGCGGAACGCCGTCGCCGCGCTCGGCGATGTCGCGCAATGCCGGCTCCGGCAGGCGCTGGCCGGCGATGTGCTGGACCATCGCCTCAGCCTCGGCGCGGCCGAGCCGGCCGAGGCGATGGTGGCCGACATGCGCGTGCTCCGGCCACGGCGGACGGAAATCCGGCCGCGCCGTCACCAGCACCAACAGCGGCCGCCGCTCCGCCTGCTCGACCGTCGCCGCCAGCAATTCGAGCGACAGGCTGTCGAGCCATTGCGCGTCTTCCCACAGCAGCAGCACCGGCTGCGCCGCCGAGGTGCGGTCGAGCAGCTCCCTCAGCAGCGCGAAGCCCGCCTCCTTGCGCTGTCGGGGGCTCATGCCGCGGACCCGCTCCGCCTCGTTGTGCGGCACTGACAACAAGTCGGCGAGCAGCGCGAGCTGTGCTTTCGCGTTGCAGCCGAAGCGGTCGAGCATCGCGCCGAGCTTGGCAAGGCGTTGTTGCGGCCGGTCGCCGTGGGAAAACCGGGCGGCCCGCTCGATCAGCCGCAGCACCGGAAAGAGCGGTGCTTCCCTGTGGTATGGCGAGGCGAAGAGGCGCAGTCGAGACGGCCCGCTGGCGGCGATCGCATGCTGCAGTTCGTGGGCGAGCCGCGACTTGCCGATCCCGGGTTCGCCCGTCACGAGGACCACCTGCCCGGCGCCGCTACAGGCCTGCCGCCAGCGCTGGCGCAGCATCGCCAGCTCTTCGGCGCGGCCGGAGAAGGGCGCCAGGCCGCCGCCGTGCCGAGCGGCGAAGCGGCCGAGATGAGGGACATCGTGAAGGACGCGCCAAGCCTGGATCGGCTCGTCGAACCCCGCCAGCCGCAACGCGTCGAGCCGGCGATAGGCAAAACCGCGGCCGGCGGCTCGCCTCGCCTCGCCGCCGACGATCACCCACCCGCGATCGGCGGCGGCCGACAGCCGTGCCGCGACTTGTGAGGCCCGGCCGACAGCGCCCGGCGCGTCCCCGCCGAACCCCAGATCGCCGATGACCGCGGCGCCCGAAGCAATGGCGATGCGCGCACCCAGCCCGCCCGGCAGCCGCCGATCCGGTTTGTCGATTGCCGTCCTAAGGTCGAGTCCGGCGCGGATCGCACGCGCGGCATCGTCCTCATGCGCCTGCGGATAGCCGAAATAGGCCGTGAGCCCGTCGCCGACAAAACGCGCTACGGTGCCGCCGTAGCGGTCGATGATTTCGGCGCAAAGCGCGCCCAGCGCCGCCGTCCGCTCCCGCACCTCCTCGGGGTCGCGCTCGTCGGCCAACGCCGAAAGGCCGTCGATCGAGCATTGCAGCACGGTCAGTGGGCGCCGCTCGGGCGGCGCCGCCGGTTCGGCCGGCGCTGCCGACGAGATTGGCGTCGGTCCCTCGACGCGATGAACGCGCGCGGCCGGAATGACCTGCTCGACATGGGCGTCGAAGCGGTAGCCTGTCCCCGGCACGGTGACGACAAGGCGGGGGGTCGTCGAGTCGCGCTCGATCTTGCGCCGCAGCCGCGACACGTGCATGTCGATGCCGCGGTCGAAGGCGTCGGTTTCCTGGCCGCCGATCGCCTTGCGCAGCTGCTCGCGCGAGCGCGCCCGCCCCGGGTTGCGGACGAAATGCAGCAGCAGGTCGAATTCGTGCGCGGTCAGCGCCACGAGGCGGCCCGCGGCATCGCGCACGGTGCGGCCTTCCGGGTCGAGCGTCCAGTCCTCGAAGCGCAGCAGCAACTGCTCTTCGTCGTCGTCGGGAGCGGCCGGAACCAGCGCCTGGCCGATCCGCTGGATCAGTTCGCTCTCGTCGCGTGGGTCCGCCAGTTCCAGCGCCCCCGGCCGGAAGGCTGCCCCATTCGGCTTGGCGGCGCCGCCGTCGCGGGCGACGATGACTTTGCCGACCGCTTCGTGCAGCTCGTCGACCAGTTCCGCCCCGTTTGCGCCGAGCTGCGCCGACACGACGACCGCCAGATCGATTTTGGCGGCACCGACGACCTCGCGCGCCTTTCTCGGTCCTTCGGCGATCTCGACGCCATACCCGGCACGGCGCACGGCCCTCGCCATGACAGCCCGCGATGACGCGTCGGCCGCGACGATCAAGACAACCGGCCGGGTCACATTCGATCCATACGGCCGCCGCTCCACCGGCCGAAGTACAGGGCGTTGAGCATGTTCGCGCAACGGCTGAGCGAGGGTCAAGCCGCCGGAGCCGGTTCGCGCTTGCCGTTACATCGCCGTTACATCGCCGTCACGCCGCTGATACCGCGCGACGCTAGCCTCGCGATCCATCTCACAACCAGGGAGGGGGATCTAATGGAGCCGTTGTTCTCCTCCCGTGAAACGCCGCGCCGGCAGCGTCACTCAAGGCCGGCGTCCGATGCCGGCGTTGCCCAGAGGCGCGCGGCGCCCTCCCATCTCCGCTTCGGTTGACGCGCCAATGGACCATGAGCTCCTCGGCTATTTCGCGGCGAGCCTCGTGTTCGCGACGTTCTGCACGCGGCGGATGGTGCCGCTTCGCGTGACGGCGATCTCCAGCAACATGGCGTTCCTCGCCTACGGGTGTCTCGGCCATCTGTGGCCGATCGTCGCGCTGCATGCCCTGCTATTGCCGGTGAATTGTGCGCGGTTGCGCGGCGCATGCGCGGCGTCGGCGGCATCGGTCAGCACGCCCGCAATCTTCCGGACTTCGGCATGGCGGCCGCATTGACCGCAAGGCTTCAGCAACCGGTGACGCCGGCAATGTGGCAGTTCGTTCTGCAGCGAGAGCCATGCGGATCGTGGCGTCTGTTTGCGCCGGCTACAGCAGGCAAAAGATTGCTGCTGCTTTCGTTTGGCAGCGCGAACTGGGACGCGGCGTCGGCCCGATGGACGCGCCCGGATCGGGCCGATTACGAAAATGCCGAACGGACACTTGTCGTCATGAGAGGCCAACTCGGCCCTGGCGCCGGAGCGGCTCAACCCGCATTCGGAGACTGAACTCGATGCCGATGAGAAGCGCGCGGGTCGCGGGCGAAATGTGGATCGCCAGCTGTGGGTGTCTATTGCTGCTGGTGTGCTGGGGCCTAGCCTATGGCATGCCCGCGCTGTTCCCGTCTCTAGCGGAACGTTTTTCCGTTCCCGTATGGCACTTCGCGGCCTGTTTTTCGATCGGAGGCGCGATTTATTTCTCCATCGGAGGGCTCACCGGCATCGTCGCGGACCGATACGGCACACCGATTGTCGTGACGGTGGGTTCGTTGATTTCTGCGGCCGGGTTTTTGACCGCCAGCTTTGCGGACTCGGAACTGGTGTTTGCCGTTGGATATATCCTAGGCATCGGCGCCGGCATCGGCTTCGCCTATGCCCCGGTTACCGCTGCCGTACAGGTGCTCACGACAGACAAGAAAATCGTCGCGGCGGCCGTCACTTCCGCCGGGATCGGTTTTGGTTCGATGTTGCTTCCGGGGGTGATCTCGTGGCTTTACCACATCTCGAACCTGGAAGTGACACTGCGGGCGATGGCCGCATTTGCCGTCGTTGGCATCCTGCCAGTTCTGGCGCTCAAAGGGGTCGTTCAGAAGGCGCCGCCCCCGACCGGCGTTTCCGCGCTGCGCACGAACTCTAACTTTCAATGGGCGTTTGTCGGGCAAATCCTCTTCGCGATCATGTTTTTCGTCCCGTTCGCCCATCTCGTGAACATTGCGTTATGGCACGGATGGACCGCAACGGAAGGTGTCGAACTGATCAGCTTTCTCGGTCTCGGCAGCACGGCAGGGCGTTTTCTCATCGCGCCGTTCGCCGAAAGGATGGGCGCCTGCCGCACGTCTGCTCTCTGTGCCTTTATCACCGCAATCGCAATGATCGGGATCGCATTTGCCGACACCCATTGGATGATCTGGTCCAGCGTCGGGATATTCGGCCTGACGTACGGCGGTGTCTTAGCGTTGTCCGCTCCGATCGTCTCGGAAACGTGCGGTGCCGCGAATGTCGGGAAAAACGTCGGAACGTTAATGGGCGCCCGTGCGATCGGCGTGCTCCTGGGGCCCTGGTCGGTCGGGGTCGCGGAATGGTGGTTGGACAATTACACCATGCCTCTGCTGGCCTGTGCCGCAATAGGTCTGGCTTCCGCCATTTCAATGGAGCAGTCGGGGAAGCGCGGCTACGAGGCTGTGCAGGTCGTCGAGGTCACGCCCGGCTGAAGCATTCAAGTCATCCGAAGACAAGGCATCGCGTGAAAGTAATGAGAGATCGGTCACCGAGGCGGTCCGCGTCGCGCCATGAGCTTTGGAAGCGTCCGGCGATGGCGCTGTTCAAGTGGTTGCGCCGGCTGCGCGAGCGCAATCGCCTCCGCGGCGAGTTGACGAGTATGCGGACACGGGATTTCGGCGATTTGAAGGTCCCGCCCGGCTTGATCGTCAGCGAGGTGCGTCGATGGCCATGGCAACCGCCAGCCCCGCAGTGGCAGACACTCAGCCACGCCAGCAACCCGGCGGCCTCGCTCGAAGGCGAACCTCTGGTCGAGAGGGCGAAAGCGCCGGACCGCAACAGCGATGGCAAAGCCTCCGCATATGCGTCGTCGGCGCGCCGCGTCGCCGCGGCGGCAGAGCCGCAGCGTCCGGGAAAGATTCACGATTTTGCGCGTTGAGGCGATGCCGACGTCATCGCTGATCGGCGGCGCCCGGGTTGCCACCGAAGTGGCGGCGGTCTGATGGCATCGCACCACCCCCGTTCCTGGCGGCCGATCAAGCGCGCCCTCGCCGAAACAGCGGAACGGACGCCGCGGTTGCAGCGGCTCGCCATCGCCCTCTGCGTCGCAATGCAGCTCCGCGGTTTTCGGCTGAAGCGGCGCGCGTCGAGCCTGCAGCGGAAGCTGTTCGGAGTGGACGAGGGCTTCACCGAGGTGCTGACTCTGGCTCTGCTCGGGCTCGCGCTGTCGCTGCTGGCGATGGAGCGGTATCCGGACCTAGCGGCGATCATTGCCCACGTGCCGGGACCCTAGAACAGATTCCGCTCGAATTGCATTCTCTTGTCACCCCGCGAACGCGGGGGGCCCAGGGGCGGCCGACGGAGCGTAGACATGGATTCCGCTTTCGCGGGAATGACGATTCAAGCGGGACGGAACCTGCTCTAGCCCCGGCCAGCGTCCCGATCCAAAGTTTCGCCGATCACGCTCGTCCATTTCGTCGTCCCCCGGGGGCCGGGACACACCCATCGGGCGTTCGATTGGTTATTCTCCCGCACGAGACGCTCCGATCCCGACTGGCGGAGTCGTCGAGGCCGGAAGGAGTTGTCGTGAACGATGCCGACGAGTTCGCCCCGCTGCGCGGGCGGCGGGTCGCGCTGCTGGAGACCCGCGAAGCCGACCGGC
>Ga0209810_1002787_pt1 | contig 19918 bp, 20 predicted proteins | sample Coa_R1_7_FD_187159 | JGI IMG/M metagenome (GOLD analysis project Ga0209810, IMG submission 187159) | Surface soil microbial communities from Centralia Pennsylvania, which are recovering from an underground coalmine fire - Coalmine... | ecosystem: Environmental > Terrestrial > Soil > Unclassified... | reverse complement strand
TTACTCTGTCCGAAGTAGCAATGACGATCCTTTTCATCATCTCCATTGTGGGACTGGGGCTGCTTATCTCTTTCTGCTGGCAGTACGTGCGCAGGGGACATTTCCCATCTCTGCACGTCCAAGCCACGCCGTAGTCGAGAAGCAGTTCTCGGAACGTGCTTTTAAGGAGGATTCAACATGGCCGATCTCTGGTCCTTCATCTTCGCCCTCATCGCTATCGTTGGGTGGATCATCTCGGTGGCGATGCTCTTCATCGTTCCGGTGAACCGCAAACCCTCCTCGGCCACTGCCTGGCTGCTGCTGATCTTTGCCCTGCCCTATGTGGGATTGGTCATCTTCTTGCTGATCGGCAGCCCGAAACTGTCCAGGCGGCGTCGCGAGCAGCAGCGCACAGTGAACGATACCATTCACAAAATCGTCCTGGAGGCACAGGCGCAGCCATCCCAGCAGACAGCGCCGGAGTCAGCCATACTGCTCAATCCAGCGATCTCTGCGCGCTACGAGCCATTCGCTCGCCTCAATACCAATCTGAGCTACCTGCCCGTCTTTGGTGGGAATAGTATCGAGTTGTTACCCGACTATCCGACCAATCTCCAACGCATCGCCCAGGAGATTGATTGCGCTCAGAAGTTCGTCCACATTGAGTACTACACACTGAGCCGAGATGATGAAACCGAGTGCGTCTTTGCAGCTATGGAACGGGCTCACCGCCGGGGGGCCAGGGTGCGAGTGCTGATGGATCAATTGGGCTCGCGTCCGTACCCCCAGTTCAAAGGCACACAGGCCTGGCTCTCCTCGGTTGGCATCGAGCAGCACCTGGTGCTGCCACTGCGTTTCTTCAGCAGCAACTATACACGGCCAGATCTTCGCAATCATCGGAAGATTGTCGTCATTGATGGGCGCGTTGGCTTCACCGGGTCCCAGAACCTGATTAAGCGCAACTACTTTCGCAAGGATGCCATTTACTACGATGAGCTTGTTGCATTGACGAGAGGTCCCATCGTTGCCCAGCTCGCTGCCGTCTTCGCAACCGACTGGTACTCCGAGACCGGTATCCTCCTCACGAAGCAGACAGCGCCGGAAACCGCTGTGGAAATCGGTGCGGCTGGCGATATCCTCTGCCAGGTGCTGCCCAGCGGTTCAGGTTTTGACGATGAGAACAACCTCAAGCTCTTTACCTCGCTCATCCATGCAGCACGGCGAACCCTGGTCATTACCAACCCCTACTTTGTCCCAGACGATGCGCTAACGACAGCGATCACCTCTGCCGCGCAACGCGGGGTAGACGTGACGCTCATCAACTCGGAGGTTTCCGACCAGTTCTTTGTCAGTCACGCCGAGCGCTCGTATTATGAGCAGTTGCTCAAAGCCGGGGTGAACGTCTACCAATACCAGGCGCCAATTCTGTTACACTCCAAGCATATCACTATTGACGATGACATCGCGGTGATCGGCTCAAGCAACCTGGATATCCGCTCCTTCCAGCTCAATATGGAGGTAACGCTGATCTGTTATGACCCCAAAGTGGTAGCGGACTTGCGACAGGTTGAGGCACGTTATTTGCTCAAATCCAAACCGGTGAGCTTGCCGGAATGGGAACAGAGATCCATCGGCGAAAAGTTCTTTGAGAATATCTCCCGCTTGACCGCTGCTTTGCAGTGAAGAAGTGGAAATGGAAGAGCAATAGATGTGAAGACCAGTAGCCCAGATCCGCTATGCAGCTAGCATTGACAGAAAAAGAGGAAATCCCATGGCTACCACAACATCCCCATCCACTATGCCAGTTGAAAGGAATCGGGTTTTGACATCACGAACTGAGCGCTTTGCTGCTGGCAGGGCGCTGCGTAAGAAGGCGCCCCGTTCTAGCCACGGAGAGTGGTTCCCGGACCCCGAACGCCGCGACCCGATCAGCATTCTGGAAGAGTCCAATGAGACGAGGTTGCAGAACCTTGTACCCATCCGCTACGGGCGCATGTCGATGTCACCGTTCGCGTTCTTGCGCGGATCGCCAGGCGTCATGGCAAATGACCTGGCGAAAACACCTACCTCAGGCATCCAGGCGCAGCTCTGCGGGGACGCGCATCTGAGCAACTTCGGTGTCTATGCCTCCCCGGAACGCAGGCAGGTCTTCGATGTGAACGATTTCGATGAGACGCTTGCTGGTCCATGGGAGTGGGATGTGAAGCGGCTGGCGGCCAGCGTCCTCGTGGCCGCTCGGCAGAATGGCTATAGTGCACGGGAGGGCAGGAAGGCGGTATCGAGGTGCATGCAACGCTATCGTGAGAACATGCGACAGTTCGCCCTGATGAACCACCTGGATGTCTGGTATTTCCACCTTGATGCCCAGGGCATTCTCGCGATGGTACGCGACATGGCAGGGCGCAAAGAGCTACAAAAACGCGTGGAACGTGCCTCAGCACGAGCGAGCAAGCGCACGCGCATTCAAACCTTTCCCAGGCTGGTCGAGGCCGCGAATGGTCAGTATCGCATCAAGGATGAGCCTCCGTTAATCTATCACTATGATCCCCTGGACACGGGCCGGGACAATCTGGACACTGAACAATGGGCGGCATTTGTAACTGACTACCTGATGACCCTGCCGGAAGAGCGACGCATGATCATCCAGAGGTACCGCTCGGTTGATATCGCGCAAAAAGTGGTTGGAGTAGGCAGTGTAGGTACGCGCTGCTCCGTTGTGTTGCTCTTAGGTGGAGCAGAAGGTGATGATCCGCTGTTTATGCAGATCAAAGAAGCGCAGGCGTCAGTACTCGAGCCATATCTGGGGGCGAGTGCCTATCCCAACCACGCGGAGCGGGTAGTTAAGGGGCAACGCTTGCTGCAAGCAGCAAGCGATATCCTGCTGGGGTGGTCTCACTTCAATGGAAGGGACTACTATGGGCGACAGTTGCACGATATGAAGTTTTCAGCGGAAATCGAGACGATGGGCCCGATAACGTTTACCGCCTATGCCGAGATATGTGGTGCCACCCTGGCACGTGCTCATGCACGCACCAGCGACCCGGCCCAGATCAGCGGCTATCTGGGCAGCAGGGATGTGTTTGACCGGGCCATCGCTTCCTTCGCCGAGGTGTATGCTGATCAGACCGAACGCGACCACGCTGCTCTCCTTGCGGCTATCAAAGAGGGACGTGTATATGCGCGTACTGGTGTGTAATCTCTCAGCAGGTGAGAAACTGCTCACTTACCGAACAACGGGAAGTTGCGGGTGAACGAAGAAAAACAGCTCTGCACTCAATTATTGCAGGCACTACTGTCAACAGCTATAAATCTATTGGCCTTCTGCAAATAACCATCTTCGTCTGCTTCAATCATGAGCTTGTGAATAACGACCATATCGATATCAGGCACCCACTTCACCGTTCGCAGGCAGAGACTGGCTTTGACACGCTCGTTTTCGATCACCTTCACCTGTCCGAGAGCGCGTGGCACCCGGTAGACTCGTTGGGGATCAGTAGGACTGGGAATATCGAGGTAGCCCAACTCGTTCAGTAGAATGTATTGTTCCCTGGTGAGAACGTCTCGCAAAAGTGCATCGGCCCGCCGCTCAGCGCCTGACCACGAAGGGGACTTATCAATGACCCAGATACTAAGAAAGATGAGGGAAACCATTATGGAAATTCCCCCCAGAGTGTAGATCAAGACGAGCACGGTTATCCTCCAACGACGCGAGGAACCATGACAATCTGGGTCGCTTGCATGTCAAACTGCTTCAGTCGCTCTGGCGGTTTCCCCGGTTCGACGCGAAAAGCGGTGGCACCCCTGGCACGGGCGCGGGCAAAGATGTGTTCGGCTTCACGAACTGCGGCAAGCGCTTCTGTATCACCGGCCAGAGCGTCCTGTTCATTCCAGGAGACATGATCGTCACCATGACCAGATATGATTCGTAACATACCCATTGCTCTTCCTCCTTACACGTGTGGAGAAGCTAACGATCAACTCTATCACTCTCTCCAGGCACGTCTCTCTATTCCTCTTTCCTTCCGTAAGTGTTATTTGGCAGAAAGCATTGTGTCGGGCCTGCTTCTACTTCACTTTTAAGCATAGTCTGTCACCGATGAAAATACATGCTCAAAACCTGCTATTTTCATTGACTATCCGGTGAAGCTGCACTACGACTTCGTGCTAGTGCAAACACATAGCCTGAGCCGCTCAGATTGCCTTCTCGTCCCGGATATTGCCGGTTCTACTTGAGCAGTTTTATTTTCACTTTCCCTATTTTTCGGTCAGAGGACCAGGGAGCTTCAGGCGCATACACTAAGGATGCTAACGCCAGTAGAGCAGTATCGTACCGGCCGCGTATACTGACGAAAACACCCCAGTTGTCCTCGTGGTTTGGCTTGAGTGGCACACCGGCGCTTCTCAACTGCTTGCACGCTGCATCATATTCTGGGCGTGTCACGTGAATCGATTCGCCCGGGGCAAGACCAGGGCTAAAAGGTAAACCGGCATCGGTCGCGAGGTCCCTCAATAACCGACTGCCAGCATGCAGGCAGAATTTCAACCAGGGATCGTTCTGCCGATCCACTGTGGAAGAAAAGAGTGCGCCCGCATCGAGGATAGCGCCCGCGGTGGTAATCCAGGAGGTCCCGGGTTGGGAAGAGCGATAGAAGATCACTGCACTATTAGAGAGGTGTGTCTCATACATAGCTGTAAACCATTCCTCCCACGTATGCCAGAATCGGTCCAGTTCCTGTGTTAATCCTGTCTGGTAGGAGTGTGCAAGCACCTTGACGCCCGAAGGGGGTGTGCCAAAGCGAAAGGCCATCCGTGTCACCTCTTGCTCGCGCTGTGAATAAATGGAGTAGTTGGTGGGCAGAAAGGTGATGAGCAGTCCTACGATGCCCAGCCCGATAACCCCGCTGCAGATGGAGAGAATGGTCTGGACCACTCCTTGTGGAGCGAGAAAACCCAGGGTGGTCAGGGATGCTCCGGCCAGCACCATAGCCTCGCCGAAGGAGGAAATACCCGTTGCCCAGAACACAGCCGAGTCGCCAATAATGAGCAAGATCACCCAGGCGAGCGGCAGCAGCATCACAGAGAGAGGAGCGTACATAGCCAGGATCCTTTCACGCTCCTCGTCAACCTGCACTCGCCTGCACACGAAACGAAAAAGTCGGAAAGTATTGCGAAACACGATACGTGTGAGCCACACTTTTTTTCGCCCGGGGAGCACAGTCGTCTTAGTGGCGGAAAAGAGCGTGCCCAGGACAATCCCGAGGCCGAGTAACAGGACGATGATTCGTAATACTTCCATTTTTCTTCGCAGGCTATATGCTGTTCAGGATCTTCTGTTTCGCACTATTGAACTCGTCGTCGGTCAGCACTCCTGACTCATGCAACTCCCCAAGTTTCTTCAACTGCTCATATGTTTCATCACTCATACCACCAGATGGCGCTGGCGCGGCCGCCTGTGGGGGAGGAGGAGCGGGTTGTTGGTAGACTGGCAGTGGGCCAGCTTGCTGCTGTTGCTGAAGATCCGCAATCTGCGTGTTCTGTTGTTGATCCATATAGCTCTGCTCCGCCGATTTCGTCGCTCTGTGATGACCGGCAGCATAGGCGACTCCTCCTACAGCAGCAGCCCTTAAAAGTGGTCTTCTTCTTAACATTGGTATTCTCCTCTGCTTCACTCAGCAGCTTAGACTTCTGCTTTCTCCTGTCGGGTACCTTGTTTTTTCGCCTCAATTTCTGCTTCCACCATCTGCAACACGTCAGGTGCCAGCAACCCTCCGGTCAGTGCTCGACCACCGGCATCCCTGATCGCTTCCTTCAAACCGATAGCCCAGGTATGCTCGAACAAGAGAACGGCTGATGAACTATTGTCAGGCATGTAGCTGGCTGTCAACTCAATATCTTCTGGTGCCAGCAAACCCAGGATTTCACCGGCCAGGTGACTATATGGCGCGGCATCCTCAGCGCTCATATCGCTCAAATCCGTCACCGTGACACTGCCGTGTTCATCCTTTTTGAGAAATAACAGATCAACTATCCTGATGATGCCTTTCTCTCGCGCAGCATTCAGTTCTGGCATAATCCGGCCTGTGAATCGATTGCCTTCAAACGCGAATACCACGAACTCCACGGGACCCATAGTCATACCAGTCCTCCTTTTTCCTCTTCTATACGTTCCAGCCCGGGTCAGGCTGGTCTTTAACGCTGTGCCTGGCACATATGCGTAATCGCTGCTCTGAGTATAAAAGGTAGAAGGCTAACGTGCATCCTCAGAACACGCTAATTTGGCAGATGGCAAGGACAGATAAAATCTATCCTGGAGGCTGTAATCTAGCATAAATATGCCATACGGTCTCAGTTGTGAGAAGTTCTTCTTTGTGCTGTATGGTACAAAGATAGCGTGTTCTGAAGATGCGTTATCGTTCTCCAGCAAATATATTGGCAGCAGGAGTATCTCAAGGCGATCTCTGTATTCAACTCGAAGGGAGTAAGTAACCATGCAGACGCTAACTGTCCTCAAGTTTCCTACAGCGCAGGGAGCTGACCACATGCTTTATAAGCTGGAGAACTTACAAAGGCAGCAGTTGATCCAGATCGATGATGGAGCCGTCGTTACCTGGCCTCTAGGAGCCAGGAAACCCAAAACCAAACAGATCCAAAGCACGACCGGAGCTGGCGCATTGGGTGGGGCTTTCTGGGGGCTGCTCTTGGGCTTGCTGTTCTTTATCCCGTTCTTCGGCATGGCGGTTGGAGCCGCGATGGGGGCGCTTATGGGACACTTTGCTCATTATGGCATCGACGAGAACTTTATCAACCAGGTGCGCAGCAAGATCACTCCAGGGACCTCTGCCCTGTTCCTTTTGACGAGTGGAGCCGTGGTGGACAGGGTTGCGGCAGCAGTCAAGGGCCAGCAGTTCGAGATCGTTCAAACCAACCTGTCTCAGGAGCAAGAAAAAGAGCTTCGCGAAGCCTTCGTAGGCTAGAGCATGCAGTATCAATACTGACCTTGTAGCAAGAGGGAAGGTCAGAGAGAATCTCCCTGATCTTCCCCTATGTATTTCCGCTTCGATGTGCAGCGGCTCTTGTCAATTTACAAGCTGCCTGTACTGATCAACTGACCCGGTAGAACGTTTCCCCAGATGTCGGTCCCACAACCTCCCTTACAGCGCGAGACAGCATCCTTTCCTGCTCAGCTAGTACTTACTGTAGGCTGATCATGACCGGCTACTTCCACAGGTTGCTGCTTTTGCACTTCTTCTTCTGGAAATTGATCCGGATGACGTTCGCGCCAGATTTGCCAGAAAGCTCGGACGAAAGTCTGCGGGATACCTGCGGCGGGTGCGGCGAAAAGAGCGCCCAGCAAGCCGAATAAATCGGTGCCGATTAGCAAGGCCAGAACGGAGATAATCGGGTGCAGACCTACCGATTTGCCAAGAATACGAGGGGCCAGTATCTGCCCATCCACCCCTGCTTGTGCCACAATGACAAAGATAGCATAAATGAGAGCAACTTGCCAGCCATGAGTGAAGGCAAAGCCAGGGCCAATAATCCCTGAAATATAGGATCCAATCTGCGGATAGCGCGGGTCCTGGCCGGCAGGTTGTTGACTATAGACATCTCGAAGTCTCCTTTTCCTTAATCCAGGCCATACAAGTGTCACGAAGACAAGGAAAGCGCAGCTGCTTGTCTTCGTGACACGGCATGGTAAGGCTCTGCCAGATTGCGGCTTCCATCGTTTCTGCTCTCTCATCTCTTTGTCTTGTTCTTTGTTCTCTAGCTTTATAGAGAGAGCTTTCTTGTTATGAGCTTGTTTTTGGGCTAATGACTGCCTGGCCCCCGGACCACTTCGATCTTGCCGCGGCCATAGGCATCGGCTTTGCCCCAGCGCCCCGGGATATCCAGCAGCATCAGCCAGCCCACCTGTTTGGGCAGAGACGGATCGACGACGAGCTTTTCGCCCACCGGCTCAAGACCCATCAGGGTACGCAGCAACAATAACGGCGCTCCGGTAGCCCATGCCTGCGGGCTGCACGCGGTTGGATACTCCACCGGGTACTCCGTCATGCTGCGCTCATAGCCGGCAAAGGCTTCGGGCAGACGATAATTGAAGTAGGTGGCTGCTTGCAGGATTCCGGCGGCAATCTGTATCGCCTCTTTCCGATAGCCGTAGCGCATCAGGCCCCAGGCGATGAGCGAGTTATCGTGGGGCCAGACGGTGCCAATATGATAGCCAATAGGATTGTAGCCACCCTCGCCCACCGCCATCGTGCGTACACCCCAGCCGGAGAAGAGGCGGTCGCTCATCAAGTGGTTCACGCAGGCAGCGGCCTTCTCCTCGTCTGCGATCCCGCTCCATAGCAGATGCCCGATGTTGGAGGTGAGCGAATCCACCTTGCGCCGGTCTCCATCAATTGCCAGGGCGAAGTATTCGCGGTCCGCCAGCCAGAAATCGCGGTTAAAGCGCTCCTTGAGGTCGGCGGCCTCTTTCTCCAATCGATCCGAGAGCGCGATGTCGTCCCAGATCTCGCGCGCCAGGCGGGCGCTGCGCCGTTTGGCATCGTAGACATAGCCCTGGATCTCACAGGTAGCACGGGGCAGACGTGAAAGCGAGCCGTCGGAGAACAGAATGGAGTTCCAGGAGTCCTTCCAGCACTGGTTTTCCAGGCCGGTTTCCTTGTTGCGCCGGTTGTACTCGACATAGCCATCGCCATCGCGATCTCCATAGCGATCAATCCAGTCCAGAGCCGCCCGTGCGCTCCATTCCAGTTGCTTGACCAGTTCTCGGTTGCCGCTCCAGCGCTCATACTCATCCAGCAAGATCAGGAACAGCGGGGTGACATCAGCGGCGCCAAAGTAGGGAGAATGCGGGCGCTCCTCAAAGGCGGCCATCTCGCCAAAGCGCACCTCGTGAATGATTTTGCCCGGCTCCTCATCGCGGAAGTCATCGACGTGACTTCCCTGGCGGTACGCCAGAGCGCGCAGTGTCGTCTCCGCTAACTCCGGGACAAAGGGCAGGGCCTGAAAGCTGGTCAACAGGCTATCACGACCAAAGATAGTCATGAACCAGGGCAGTCCCGCCGCCGGAAGCGCGGCGCCTGCGAACATTTTGGGGAAGAAACGCAGAGCCGCCAGGTCCACGAGGCTGCGCCGGTAAATGCGCTCCAGCTCGGGCCATTCGCAGGAGAGGCGCGGCGCGCTCTTCACCCATTCATCCAGACTCTGTTTCATCGCGAACTTGGCGCGCCGCTCATACTGGACCGTCTCATGTTCCTCTTCCACCCCGGCCTTTGCCACCACCACATCGATACTCGCAGTCCACTTCCCATGCGGCTCAAGATGGACGGAGAAGCTGAGTCCACCTTCATCGATAGCCGCAGGCGCCTGCGGCACAATCCAGGTTTCGCGCACAAAGCGTTCACGACGATAGCTCAGCACGAGGCGCTGCCCCTCGATGCGCTGGGAGTAGGTGCCTTTCTTCTGTAAGGCATCCTTGACCTCGAACAGATCGGCGAAGTCGGAGCCGGCCTCCAGTCGCACGGTGAGGTCGACTGGCTCGTTGGCGTGGTTGAGGATCGAGAGGTCTTCGTGGAAGCCATTGCCGACCTCGCGGGTGCGAAGAACGGAGAGCGTGGAGTCCACATAGACAGTTCCTGTTACCGGGACCAGGAAGAACTGCATCGCGTAGTATTGCAGGTCATCGGTGGAGAGCGGTCTGGGCGTGATGCCGTTGATAGTGAGCTTCCAGCGCGAGAGAAAGCGAGTGTCCCAGCTAAACAGGCCCATGGTATCGGTGGGCGAGGCGTCCATATCCCCGCGCAGGTCGCAGACGACAAAGGTGTTACCCTCCAGCATGCTGACGGTGCGAACGGGAGCAGAGGGTTGCTCCTCCCCCTTCTGTGGGACGGTAGAAGCGCCGGGCGCGGCCTCCGCGGAAGGATGATCGGGAGGAGGCGGAGCTGCAGGTTGGCCCATGTGTCTGACAGGGGCAGGGAAGAGGTGCTGGACGATAGCAGCTAGCGCAAGGTTTCCACGGACTTGTATCTTGCCTTGCATGAAGGCGGTGGTGAGCGTTCCTTCGCCATTAACAAGCTGATCGAAAGTCCGGGTATCGCCGCTAATCACCAGGTCAGCATCGTTGGTACTGTTTGTGACGGTGACTTTACCGTCATCAAGCGTAAGATACCGGCTTTCCTGACCATGCACATCGAAACGACAGGTTCCCCTGGTGCCACGCGTCCAGGGATTCTCCGGGTGGGCAGCCAGATCCTGAAAGAACTGGCGGATACTTTTCTGTGTGACGTAAGCCATACTCTAGCTCCTTTCTCAAAAACCGACCGATCTCAAAGACCTGCTGGCTCGGTGGGGACTGAACGGACACGAAAGGCCAGCGCGATAGTGGCAATGCCCCCGACGATGGCAAAGATTCCGAGCACAAGTGGCAGCGCGGCCACCGCCATCATGGGAGACGAGAGGAGGATGATGCCAAGGATGATATTGATCACGCCTAAGAGGGCAGTCCCCCAACCTCCCCCGCTGAATGCCTGGAAGAGGTTGATAGCTCCCATGACGATGGCTATGATGCCCAGAAAGATCACCAGCGTTGCTGGTATCAGTAGCGAACTCCACAGTGGGTGGCGCAGGACAGCGAGACCGGCGATAATGCCCAGGATCCCGACAAAGAGCTTCCACCCCCATGAGGAGCTATCGCCAAAGATACTGACCAGTGAGAGGATGCCCGTCACCAGCCAGTAGAGGCCGAGGATCTGGACGAGAAAAACGATGGTGGTGAGTGGTGCGGTGAGCAGCAGGATCCCGGCAAGAAAGAGTGCGATTCCCTCTAACAGGACAAGCCACCAGGGAGTAGCGGTGACTCTCTCGGTCAAAGAGCTTGCATTCATGGTAAGTCCTCCTTAAATTGTTGGCAGTACCAGCTACCCTTTGTGGTCTCCTTTGGGGACCATTAAGGAAACTCGCAATCGCTGCTCATAAGTATAGTGTTGAGGAAACAGAATGAGATGCTTAGATCACACTATTTTTTTATACCTTTACGATATGGATGAGGAAATCATTATGCGTAGGCGATATAGTGTATTTGTATTACATGGTTTGCTACTTTCTAAACAAGGGAGCGTAGTTTCACCGAAGCTGTATATGACTCTCCTGGCGGGTCACAGATGAGATAGCCGACCCACCAGGAGAGAGGGGGGTAAAACCTGCCAGTTCAAAGTTTGAATTTGCGATACGATACTGGACGAGAAGTCGCATAGGCGCTTTTAGATCCGAACAGGAAGAGTCCTGACCATCCGGCTCAGGTCTTCGTATGCCCAGGGGCCTCCCAGTGGCATCCATAGCTGACGAATGTCCCCATCATTGCCCACATACGCCACTTGCTTTGAGCTATTTGTTGACCAGGCATACCCATCGATAGACATCACCGGTGTGATCGGAGCCAGCGCCCGCTCAGTCAGGTCCACCTGCTGCCACGCGCTTCCCGCGACCAGCACAAGCTCATGAATGTGACCCTCTTCGCTGACGAAGGCGACTTGCTTAGACCGTCCCTCCAGCCACTCGTAGCCCACCATACGCTTACTGGCTGGCAGCGGGGCGTTGGTGAGAGCCGTCAAATCGATATGCTGCCACGGTTGTCCTTTCTCCACAGACAATTCGTGGATATGGTCGTCGTCACCCACAAGCGCGACTTGCTTGCTGTGCCCCACTGACCAACTATATCCTGTGGTCACTTGAGTGACTGGAGGAGCTCCGGCCAGGATTGTCAGGTCTACACGTTGCCATCCTCCTCCTACCGTGACGTTCAGTTCGTGCAGATGTCCCTCTGGCCCAGGATAGGGCACCTGCCTGGTTCCTCCCTCCGGCCAGGCATAACCGACGAGAAACCTGCGTGTGGTCCTGGGTGCACCGGTCAGTATCGTCAGGTTGGCTTGCTGCCACTCTCCTCCGACACCTGCAACACATTCATGAATATGATGATCATGGCTGATACAGGCGATCTGCTGGGAACGGTTTAGCATAAACATACTAGTAAGATCCCACTCTGCTACCTTCCTGATCGTCGCTTTTCTGTGCAAGATAGTGTGTTTTGAAGATGTTATTGCGCTTCCAGACACGTATACTCATAGGCGGGATAAGGATCGCTGTAAACAGAAACACTGCCACATGTGGTTCGGGGTTCGGTATTTTTAAAGTTCCACACGAAAGGACATCCATATGGTCTCCATTGAGCAGCAACCCGTTGGCTCCGGGGTGAGAACCTATTTGCCCATCGAAGATTATGGGATCATCGGGGATCTGCACACCGTTGCCCTCGTCGGTAAGAATGGTTCGATTGATTGGTACTGCATCCCCGCCTTCGATGCCCCCAGCGTCTTTGGCGCCTTGCTCGATGCTGAAAAGGGCGGCTCCTTCCAGATCGAGCTACAGGACATGTCTGGAGTCAGTCGCAAACAGATGTATCTCCCAGATACCAATATCCTCGTGACCCGTTTTCTTACAGAGAACGGGGTGGGAGAAGTGACCGATTTCATGCCTATTCAGACAGAAACCCGCCAGGTTGATCGGCATGGCATCATCCGAGCCGTTCATGTGGTCAATGGCACCCTTTCCTTCCACATGACGTGTCGGCCCGCCTTTAACTACGCCCGCGATCCTCATACCGTTCAGCTTTCAGAAGATGGGGCGCTGTTTCGCAGTGCCAGTCTCAATCTTGGACTCTTCTCGACTGTTCCCTTACAGGAAGATGGCCGGGGTGTCCAGGCCACCTTCACGCTCACGGATGATCAATGGGCCTATTTCCTCCTGGAAAGCACCGGGGAGCAGGAGATCCATCCCCAGTACTCTCGCTACCAGAAGGTGTTGGCTGATACGAAGGACTACTGGCGCACCTGGATCAAGCAGTGCCGCTACCAGGGGCGCTGGCGGGAAATGGTGCATCGTTCGGCACTTACCCTAAAACTGCTGACCTATGCTCCCACCGGGGCGGTTGTAGCCGCACCGACGACCAGTTTGCCGGAAGGGATTGGGGGCGAACGCAACTGGGATTATCGCTTTACCTGGCTGCGCGATGCCGGATTAACCCTGCAAAGTTTATCTCTGCTGGGCTTCGAGGAGGAAGCCAATGCCTTCACTGACTGGGTGCTGGCCCGCTTTCTCCAGTTCGCGCCAGATAAACCAGTCCAACCCATGTACACGATTCACGGGGATTCAGAGATGCCGGAGATCATCCTCGACCACCTGGATGGCTACCGCCAGAGCCGGCCGGTGCGCATTGGCAATGGGGCAGCCAAACAGGTGCAGATGGATGTCTTCGGAGAATTGTTTGATGCGCTTTCCTTGTTGATGGAGCATCGAGGGGTGTACTACCGGGGGTGGGCGCAAACCAGTCGCATCATGGACTGGCTGAGCAAAAACTGGCAATCGCTGGACAAAGGCATCTGGGAGGTGCGAGGAGGGGATCGGGCCTTTGTGCATTCGCGTGTCATGTGCTGGGTGGCCTTTGATCGCGCCTTGCGGATTGTGCAACATCAAGGTCTTCCCGCTCCCATCGAGAGATGGAGAAATGCCCGCGATGCCATCTACCGTGAGATTATGGAAAACGGGTGGAATGAGCAAAAACAGAGTTTCATACAATATTACGGCAGCGACGCGATTGATGCCAGCGCGTCGCTGATCTCGCTGACCGGCTTCGCGGCTCCTACTGATCCACGGATGCTCAAGACGCTGGATCGTATTCAGAAGGAACTCACGCATGGACCCCATGTCTATCGCTATCGCGTTGATGCGGCAGCAGACGATGGACTGCAAGGGACCGAGGGGACGTTTAGTATCTGCAGTTTCTGGTTCGTGGAAGCTTTGACCCGCGCACGGCGTCTGGAAGAAGCCAGGGACTATCTGGAGCAGATGCTGACCTATGCCAACCATCTCGGCTTGTATTCTGAGGAGGTAGGCTCTACTGGTGAGGCGTTGGGGAACTTTCCGCAGGCGTTTACGCACCTCGCGCTGATCCGAGCCTGCTATTTCCTCAATGAAGCGCTGGGCGATTGATACTTCTGGAGGAGGAGCGAAGAAGGCTCTGCGGAAAAGGAGGAGGCAGTGACCGTCTTCGTGCCGGGTGTCAACAGTGTCAGATGGAAACGACTGTATGTGAGCGCCTCACGCGCCAAACAACGACTCTTTTTTATTGGCGATGAAGAGGCGTTCGCCAGCAATAGGACTCTGCCTCACATGCCTGCATACCTTTATACGAAGCTATATCACTCTCAGAGAGATACTGTGGAGGAAAAGGCTTCATCATAGGCATACCACGGACGCTTTGCGTCGTGGAAAATCCCGTCTCATATTTTAAGCTTCTCAGAAGTACACCGCTTTCTTGTGGGTCTCACCGAGGCTCGTGTGGTCGATGGGCATCTTCATGGCGTCGTCCCCCCGCGATCATGATGGGCATACTCTGTTGCAACTTGACGGCAACCCTGTGGATAAAGGACTCAGTGGCGCGCCGATCCTGGACCTGGAGACGCAGCGCGTCGTGGGGATAGTTACTGCCTTTCAACGCGATCTTGAGGCGAGTGTGCCGCAGGCAGTGATCGATTATTTTACACTGGTTCTGGCTTCCAGTATCTATCCTGAGGGGTTCCCGCAGAAATTCAAGCTGGTCTATGTGCCGGAGTCTAAACAATTGGTGCTCGAATACTAGTACTGGTAGCCGGTGCAAAATGGCTCCAGAAGACGCTTGACGGCTATATCCATCTAAATATTGATGAGATCGCATTTCGCACCGAGAACCCCGTAGCCTGGGAAGAGCTCTGCTCCTATGAGGAGGGCAATTCGGCGGAGGTTGCTGGCCAGGGGCAGCCAGGATCAGGTCCGGTGGGATGATGGCTGCGTGTTTCTATCTCTAAGGGAGACAGATCGTGAGCTTCAAATGTTTTTATGCCTCTGATATTCACGGATCGGATTTGCTCTGGCGCAAATTCATCAACGCGGCAGCATTCTATAAAGCTGATGTTCTGATTATGGGCGGCGATGTGGCCGGAAAATCGGTGATCCCCATTATCAAAAGACAGGACAATAGTTACTATGCAGCGGAGATCGCAGGCGAACGGACTTTTGCGGAAGATGAACTGCCCGCGTTGGAGAAGCGCATTCGCGATCTGGGGCAGTATCCCTATCGCACAACCGAGGAGCAGATCGCAGCACTCCACCGGGACCAGAAAGCCGTTGACGAACTTTTTCTCAAGGTGATGACCGAGACGTTGGAGCGCTGGATGCGCTTCGCGGAAGAGCGGCTGCATGGCAAGGGCGTCAGGCTGTTTGTCATGCTCGGCAACGACGACGAGCCTGCGCTGCGTGAGGTACTGGCGCGCTCCCCAATGGTCGTTGATCCAGAAGATATCCCTGTCGAGCTGGGTGATGGCTTCCAGATGCTCTCCTGTGGCTTCTCCAACCCGACTCCCTGGCACTCGGCCCGAGAGATGACGGAGAGCGATTCGAGCTGGATACGAAAAAAGGTCTGCAACGCTATCAGTTGACATCGGGGTAAACCGAAGCCGGATGGGGCGATGAAGTCTCACACGAAAGAAGGTCTGACATGCAGGATAGATTGAAAGACAAGGACGATGCAACCCTGGTCCCGCTGGCGGATGGGAAAATGGAGGCCCTACGCCTTGTGAAAGCCATGCAGCAGAAAGGATTGACGATCCGTTTACTGGGTGGTCTTGCGGTCAGCCTGCGTTGTCCGAGTGCCGGGCATCGTGCCCTCAATCGTGTCTACGCCGATCTCGATTTTGTCGCCTATAAGAGGCAGGCGCGTGCGCTGGAGAAGGCTCTGCAAGAGCAAGGGTATCGCGCGGATCGTCGCTTCAATGCGCTGCATGGTGAACAGAGATTACTCTTTTTCGACGATGCCCACGAGCGCCAGGTCGATATCTTCCTGGGCGTGTTTGAGATGTGCCACAAATTGCCACTTGAGCGGCGGCTGGAACTGCACCCCTTCACGCTTGATCCCGCCGACCTGCTGCTGACCAAACTTCAGATCGTGCAATTAAATACGAAGGATCTGCGCGATATGCTCGCTCTATTGCTGGACTTTGAGCCAAAGGCTTCTACCGCACAGCCGGGCGAAGAACTGGATATGACCATTATGACCCGGCTGTGCGCCCAGGATTGGGGCTGGTATACCACCGTTCAGGACAACCTGGAACGTGTGGCACAGGAAGCGCAGACAGCGCTGGAGCGTGAGGAGGCGCAGCTCATAAGAGAGCGCGTGCAGACGCTCCACCAACACATGCGGCAGGCGCCGAAATCAGTGAGCTGGAAGATGCGAGACAGGCTCGGTCGCCGTGTGCAATGGTACGATCTCCCGGAAGAAGTGCGGCGCTAACACGGCGTTTCTGTTCATTGGGCAGAGGAAAAGGCTTCTTTTCGTTGCAGCACTTCAAGGAGAGAAGCTGAAATATCAGGGCAAGCTCTATTCCGCATCTTATGCTACCCGGGAGGAACGGGCGACAGCCCTGCTCCATCTCTGTGACGAGATGGAGGAGTTGATGCCTGCTGTCGTAGAAATGGGGGGCTATGTGCCTTTCTCTCCTGGGGCTGCTGTGAAGACGCGGCTTGCAATCTTACAAGAGGCAATGGATACTAATCTGAGGTAGCTGTGCAGTGTATAGAGAAGGGAGCACCGATGAGTACGTCACTGCGCATTCGACCTGCGCATACCCTCGAAGAACTGCGCAGGTATGTCGAAGGCTATGTGCAGGTCGCCCAGTCGTTTTCACCTGATCCGCTGCCCCAGGACATGGCAAGCCGGCGGCTCGACAGGCTAACCACGCTGCCCGCCTTTCGTCCTGAGCAGGTGCGCTGCGCCTATCGCGATGGCGAGTACGTCGGAGGATACCACATCGCGGAACGGCGGCTGCGCGTGGGCACAGCCCGGCTGCTCACCGGCTGTATCGGTGGCGTCTACACGCTTGCCCACGCCCGTGAGCAAGGCGTGGCGAGCGCTCTCATGCACGATGCGATTGCTTACGCACAGGCGCACGACTATGCCTTGCTGCTGCTGGATGGTATTCCGAAGTTTTATCACCGCTATGGCTACTGCGACGTGTATGACCTCTCGGTGCTCGAACTGGATCACGCGGCCATCCTGGCGCTGCCACCCGGTCCCTATAGAGTGCGGCAGGCACAGCTTGCGGATGCGAGTGCCCTGCTCGCGCTCTATGAGCGCCTTGCTGGTCTCACTCCAGGCAGCTTTGACCGCTCGTTGGAGCAGCAAGTCCATTGGCAGCGCCATCTGGAGCCGGAACGGCTCTGGCTGGCCCTCGATGCGGCTGGCGGGATTCGGGGTTATCTCTTCTTTTTCGGGGGGCAGGCACGGGGGCCGTTCTTTTTAGCCGGAACCGAGCTGTGGGAACTGGTGGCCGATGATTGGCCCGCGACGGTGGCCTTGCTTCAAGAACAGATCCGACGAGGGGAAGCGGCGTGTCTGTATAGCGTGCCACCTGGCTCCCATGTGGCGCGCTGGCTGGTCGATCACCTGGAGGTGGTCGAGACGAGCACCTGGGACTGGCCGGTCTTCGGGTGGGCGGTACGTGAGCAGACCTTCCAGCATCGCGATGCCGGCTGGATGGCGCGTCTGGTGAGCCTGCCGGCAGTGCTGCGGGCGATGCTGCCCGAATGGCAAGCGCGTTGGCAGCGCTCGCTGGCCCATTGGTCCGGCGATATTTCTCTGCTGGTGGGCGAAGGGACCTTCACATTGCGTCTGGACGGTGCGAATCTCAACCTGCTTGATACCCCGCTTCCTGCGGTGTCTGCACTCACGTTGACACCGCAGGCGTTCGTCCAGGCGATCCTGGGCTATCGGCCCCTTGCCAGCCTGATCCAGCCAACCTTGCAGCCGCTGTCTCATGATCTCGCCAGAGTCCTCTCGATCCTCTTTCCTGCCGGAGGGACCTGGATAGCTCCCTCCGACTGGTTTTAAGGTCAGATGAGACAATATCTGTGCGGGCCGGGAAGGGCCGACTACAAGCTGCCTCATCACATCAAGCGCTCTCCGATGACCGCCGGCTTGATGTTCTGGTTCTGGTTGAAGACGTTGTCAGGATCATAGATGGCCTTGATGTTTGCCAGGCGAGCGTAGGTGGCGCTCGGATAGGCGGCAGCCACGCTCGCCTCGCCAGCATCGCTCAAGTAATTGGAGTAAGCACCGATCGTCAGTGGGTCGAGTGGACGCCAGGCCGCCTGCCTGATGTGACGAACTTGCTCTTCTGGAGTGGCTGACGGCGCGAAGACCGCCATGATCACCAGCGCTTCATTCTCACGATGGGCAAATGCCGTGGCCTGCGGGCTGACGCGAGCCATCGCTCCACCGAGGCTGCGAATTTGTATAATGGGTGAACCCACCTTCCCGTAATGGGCTGCAAGGACTCCCAGAGCCTCTTTGCTCAAGGTTTTCAGAAAACCGTTTTGAGCAATCATCTGAAGTCCTGGAGGAAGCGCTGCGTTCTCCAGCACCTCGTAATACGGCTTCTTTTGGATATTTTGTCCTTTCACGGTACCTAAGTGCAGCAAGGGCTTGATAGCTCTGTTCGCTGCGGTCTCGTCGTCTCCAGCGTAACACAGGAGCACCATAATCTGGGGAGCGGCCTGCGGGCCAAACCCGGGAAAGAGGACGATGGTGGAATTGAGTTCTTCCGGCGCTTCGCGCATAGCACTGGTCCAGGCAGCCAGCACGGTTTCCACTTCGGCCATATCATAGATCACTGAACCGCTGACAACCGTTGTGTGGGGTTGGGCGCGGAAATCAAAGGAGGTGACAACTCCAAAATTGCCGCCGCCGCCGCGAATGGCCCAGAATAGATCGGGGTGCTCCTCGGCGCTGACGCGCAGAATGCGACCATCCGCCGTAATGAGTTGGGCTGCTTGCAGGCTATCGATGGTGAGGCCGTAGGTGCGCACCATCCAGCCGATGCCCCCGCCAAGCGTCAGGCCACCCACACCGACCTGGTTGGTATCGCCAGATGAGATGGCAAGGCCGTGCGTTGCCAGGGCTTTCGCTACCTCGCCCCAGCGGGCACCTGCCCCGATACGGACCAGACGTTGTTCTGGATCAAGGATCTCCACGGTATTGAGATCGGTGAGGTCGAGAACCAGACCGCCGTTGTTGGTCGCCTGGCCGCTCAACCCGTGGCCGCCGCTGCGCACGGAGAGCGTGAATTGATGCTCACGCGCAAAACGGAGAGCGGTCACGATATCCTCATTGCTCTGAGCACGCACAATCACGGCCGGGCTTCCCGCATGATTGAAGACGTTGCGCAGTGCCTCATACGAAGGGCTGGTGGGCACCACCACCTCCCCTGCTATGCGCCTGGTGAATTCGGCTACTATTCGAGAATCCATTATGAACTGTCCTTTCTCAGATTGTTTTCGCTGTTATATTGTCATAAGGTTAACCGGTCTTATAGACATAATCACAATAACTTTTCCTCCCTGATGGGCTATCCACGTGTGTTCCACTGGAGCCAATCTCCTGTTGCGTCGGCCGGTTTTCCCTCATCACTTCTATGACGGAACGCGACGAAGGAATGTGACTGAACTCATTCATCAAAACTACCTGTGCCAGAAAGCAGGATAGAACTTGTCAGAGTGAACAATGCCCGCTACTTTGCGTTCCATGACAGCTTACGTAGCTCAGGGCCTATACAAGGGTGACAGAGATGAAATTTTCTTTGCCAATATCAATGCCCGCTCTTTCTACTTTTGCGATGCCGCTCACAATATTCTGGAGTTTATCGTTCATTACGCCCTGGATCAGGAGACAGAGGGAGCCTTTGGGCCTGCTGATATCTTGCATGTGAGCGAGATAGGTCTTCCGGTAGAGGATGTACCTGCGCATGCAGCGCTACTGCAAAAAGCGCCTGGTATTCAGCCGTATGGAGGT
>Ga0209810_1002785_pt1 | contig 19920 bp, 16 predicted proteins | sample Coa_R1_7_FD_187159 | JGI IMG/M metagenome (GOLD analysis project Ga0209810, IMG submission 187159) | Surface soil microbial communities from Centralia Pennsylvania, which are recovering from an underground coalmine fire - Coalmine... | ecosystem: Environmental > Terrestrial > Soil > Unclassified... | reverse complement strand
CATCCAGACCAACAATCGTGATAGACTTCTCCATGACCTGCCTCCTTGTTTTTGGCTCTGTATTGGAACGCAACATCCCAATATAACCCATGCTGACAAGGGGCAGGTCCTTTTTTTCAACTGTCAACCATTATGTCTAGAGGCTTTAGAACCTAATTCACTGGATTGCTTCGCGAAGCGATCAGTGACGCTACGCGTATTAGGGAAGCGCTTTCCCGATGAAACATTCGGGAATGACAAAGTTTAACTGACCCACTACCCAATCGCTTGATAATCACATTCACCCGACGAGAGCCAATCCGCATCATTTTGTCCGTGATGATGACCTTTCCCATCCGAAAAACAAATTGTAATGGTTCTGAGTTTGATTCAACTTCTTCATACATGTTCACACGATTTATCTGAAAGACAACAAAATTGTAGCTAAATTGACAATTTTGCATGTCATGATTGCGGTGATTACCGCGCTCATTTTTTCTAATTAATTAATTTTTAAAGTAAAATTTCAGATTCGCCAATTCGCACGTTTTTTGCTTTGTTGAGTTCCTGATCAACAATGATGTTATCAAAAAGGCGGCAAAGGCGCCGTCGGGTAGCTCTATCCGACGGCGCCTTTTTTTATGCAAATGAACGCTCCCTATCCGGAGCGGCCGAGAGATACCGACAAGGCGGTCGGCAGTCTTGAGCTTTTCATCAATAATTTTAATTTGAATATTTTTGGAGGAAAACTCATGAAAGAAAAAGGAGAAAGTAAAGCAGCGACACCGACGCCGACGCTTGGATTAACCGGTGTTACCATGAACGCGATGGCGTTGATTGCGCCGGGGGCGTTTCTTTGGATCACCTATCAGTTGCAAGCCGCCGCCGCGGCGCCGGACGGGACTTCGGTTGCCTCCGACATCTGGGCCGGGATTATTTTTGCGCTGGTCCTCGCCTTTCTCACCGCGGTGGCCTACGCAGAGCTCGCCAAGCTTTATCCGGAAGCTGGATTCGGCAGTTGCTACTATTTTGCCGAGAAGGCGTTTCTGGACCGGGAGAATAAAGCGCACCACAAATGGGCGCGTCTGGCCAAACTTGTCACCGGATGGGCGGCGCATCTATTCTACTGGGTCTATCCGGGGATCATGGTGGCGATGATGGCGACTCTGATCGGCTATCTCTATACCGCATTCACAGGGGCCACACTGTCGAACGGCGCCCTGACGGTGATTGCGATCGCCTTCGCCTTCTTGTGCGGGTATATCGCCTTTCGGGGGGTGACCGGATCGACGATGACCTCGATCGTGATCAATATCGTTCAGCTCACCACGTTGGTGATTTTCAGTATCCTCGCCATCATCTATCGATTCAAAAACCCGGAAGGGGCCACCCAATGGGCCTTTAGCAGCGGCTGGGATGTGATGATGCCGCACTCACTGCAGGGGGTGCTGATTCAGTCGACGATTGCCATTCTGATTCTGGTCGGCTTTGAGAGCTGCACCGCCTTCGCCGCAGAAACAAAAGATCCGAAGCGGAACATCCCGAAAGCGGTCATCATCTCACTGGTTGTGCAAGGATTGTTCGCCTACCTCATCGAGTACTTCGCAGCCAGCTTTATGGTCAGCGAGAAGTTGGTCGGCACGGTGACTACTACCAACCCCGACGGGACCGCCGCAACGACAGCCGTGAACGGTCTGGCTGCCGCCGCCGCTTCCAGCGCGCCGATAGGAGACATGGCGATTCTTCTTGGAAACAGCTTGCTCGGCGGCCTCGGCTTCGGCTTGATGGTTTCGATTGCCGTCACGGTCGGCTTGGCCATTTTGGGAACCACGTTGAGCTGTCTGAACACCGCGGTGCGTGTCAGCTATGCGATGGCGCAAGATCAAGAGATGCCGGAGATCCTCAATGTAATGCATGGTCGCTTCGCAACCCCCCATCGGATGATCTGGGTATTGGTGATCTTCTCCTGCTTAATCGCAGCGGTAGGGGTTCAATCGGTGGTAGGTCTCACCGGAATCACGCTGGCCTCGAACCTCGGCACCTTCGTCCTCTATGGGCTGACGTGTATGTGGACAATCATTGCGTTTGCGGGGCGAAGGGAATTTAGCTTCCTCAAACATGGGGTGGTTCCGGCGCTGGGGCTGGTCGCCAATCTCGCGATGCTGGCGGCAATTGTCTATCTGTACATCATCGGCAATGCCGATTCCAAAATGGAAGCCTACATCTGCTTCGCGATTTCGGGAGCGTGGGCGTTGATCAGCATCATTTATGTCACGATCAACAGCATGCGATCCGGCCGCGCTCTCATCGGCTCTCCGCGGATGGGTTAGCAAGAGAGTGCGACAGCATTCATCAAGGAGAAGGCATTGAAGATTCCCCGCACCCTCTGCGGGGAATCTTCGTTCCATCAAAACCGGACTGGCATCTCAATCCTATGTCGGTAGATGCGCAAATGCTTGAAATTGATTTTTTTCAGATGACAGATACCGGCTGCGTCCGAGAAGAGAACCAGGACGCAGTCGGTTCCTGGCCGTTTGAGGGGGGACTTTTATTTGCCGTCGCCGACGGGATGGGCGGTCATAATGCCGGCCAGGTCGCCAGTCAACTCGCTCTCGAAGTGTTGATTCGCGAGATTGAGTCTGCGTCGAAAGGCGGCTCGCTGCAGAATCGTCTGAGACACGCGGCGCAGGCGGCAAACCTGGAAATTTACCACAAAGGAATGACAGTACCCGAATTAAAAGGGATGGGAACCACACTGACCGCGAGTGTCATGGTCGGCAGCTCCTTGGTCACAGCCCATATCGGGGACTCTCGGCTTTACCTTTTACGCAAGGGGGAATTCACACAGCTCACCAAGGACCATACCTTCGTGGCAGAGCAACTGCAGTATGGCATCCTCACGCCCGAGGAGGCGCGAACTCATCCGAATCGTCATGTGCTGAGCCGATCCCTGGGCAATCAGTTGCTCGCTGCCATTGATATCCTCAGCATCGATATTGAGAATGGAGATATCATCGTGCAATGTAGCGATGGTGTTTATAGTATGGTCTCTGAACCTGAGATGCAAAAACTGCTTCAAGAAGACCGGCCGGAGGCTACGTGTAAAGCCATTGTTCAGCGGGCTCGAGAGGCGGGCGGACATGACAACATCAGCTTACAAATCGTCTCTGTGATCTCTTGTCCCGCCCCTGCGCCGCGATCGTGGTGGCGATTTGGACGATGAGAAGCATAAAATATCTCAATGCTTGACAGCATGGAGTCTGTCTGGCTAAGATGCACCCCATGGGTGAACTGATTACCGGACAGAGATTAGATCAGTACGAGATTCTTGATGTGATCGCACGTAGTGGAATGGCGACGATTTTTCGCGCGAAAGATACAGTAGACGGATCTATTGTGGTGGTGAAGGTGCCGCATCTGCAGTATGAAAGCGATATTGTATTTCATGAGCGTTTTCTCCGGGAAGAGCAAATTGGACAGCGACTCTCCCATCCGGCCATCATCAAGGTCCTTCATCCCAAGGAGAAAAGTCGCGTTTATATCGCTATGGAGTATGTGGAGGGGGAACTGCTCAGCGAGCGGATTAAGCGAGAGGGGCGTCTCCCTATTTCCACAGCGGTCGATTTTGCGATTCAGATCGCCGATGCCCTCGCCTATATGCATGAGAATCATGTGGTCCACCGCGATCTCAAGCCCGAAAATATTATGATCCTTCAAGACGGCAAGGTGAAATTGATCGATTTCGGCATCGCGCTCGATAGCACACTTCGAAAGATTACCTGGTCTGGATTGTCGCAGACGATGGGAACCCCCGACTACATGGCGCCCGAACAGGTCCGAGGACGACGCGGCGATGCGCACACCGATATTTACAGCCTCGGAATCATTCTTTATGAAATGGTCACGGGAGAGGTCCCCTTCTTGAGCAAAAATGTTTATGCGGCGATGCGGGCGAAAGTGCATGACTACCCCACCCCACCGAGCCGCCTACGCCGCGATCTCTCTCCTCAACTCGAAGAGATTATTCTTCATGCGCTTGAACGCGATCCTCATCAACGATTTGAGAATGCGTTAAAATTCCGTGAAGCCCTGATTCACCCGGAAAACGTGGAGGTGACGGACAGGGCCACCCGCCATCGATCTCAGCATGGATTATCTCACTGGCTGCGAAAACTGATCCGTTTGATTCCCAACAGTGCGAGAGATAAAGAGTAGTTAGAATGCAAGCCGTGAAATCACTCGTTTTTTTTATGCTGGCGGGATTATGCGAGATCGGAGGGGGGTATCTGATCTGGATCTGGCTCCGTGAAGGTAAAAACGTCTGGTTTGCCTTTTGGGGTGCCGTGATCTTGATCCTTTATGGGATTATTCCGACGCTACAGCCTGCAAACTTCGGAAGGGTCTATGCGGCCTACGGAGGTATTTTCATTGCCCTTTCTATTTTGTGGGGGTGGAAGGTCGATAAAATTGTTCCGGATCGATTTGACCTTCTGGGCGCTTCGATTGCATTGATCGGCGTCTCCGTTATTATGTATTGGCCAAGAGGTTGATTTAGATCGGCTGCATCGGAATGGAGCAAATAGAGGAGAGAGCATAATGAAAGAATGGGTTCGAATGACAAATCTCAATGAACTCCCTTTGGGTACTGGAAAAACAATCTCGGTGAACGGGAAAAGTCTTTCAATCTTTCATGTAAACCTCGGAATCTTTGTATTGGATAGCCATTGTCGCTATCGCGATGGGGATCTGGGCCAGGGGAAGATCCAAGGACAAGTTGTGGTTTGTTCCAAACATGGATGCCGTTTCAATATTGTTTCTGGTGAATGCCTTGATAATAAAGATCATCAAAACGGAACATATCGGGTAAAAACAACCGGACCGGAGATCTTTGTCCAAATAACATGATTGTTGCTATTCAAAGAAATGCGAATGATCTTTTAAAGCTCATCAATGAGGTGATTGATCTCTCAGAGATTGAGGCGGGAAAAATTATCCCTCTCATTGACAGAGGTGAAGATCCCGCCGCTGATTCGGGAAATTCTGGATGGAATACAACCGCTCTTGAACAACAGGCTGTTGAAGATCGCTACCGAGTCGGATGAAGCGCTGCCGAGTGTCCGGTCGGACCCTGAAAAATCAGGCAGATTCTGACCAACCTCCTTTCCAATGCAATTAAATATACTAAAAAGGGAAGCGTCACGATCCGAGCCAAAAACCGACCGGAGAAAGAGAGGGTTGAATTCTCCGTTCAAGATACCGTATCGGCATCAAACTGGAAGCGCTACCATGCTTACGGCGAACTTAAAAGCCGCTCGGCCGCGGTGAGCGCGACGCGGATAACATTCTCCTCCCCGGCACGGAGCCGCTCCGGGGTGATTTTATCCTCCCCTCGTTTTCTTCGCCGATTCACCACGCCGGTGATCACCCCTCCCTTCAGCCCGAGCGCGGCGCACATCGTCAGCAGCGTTGCCGACTCCATTTCGAAATTAAGAACCTGCAGCCGCTGCATCTCGTCGGTCAGGCCCCGCAGTCTTCGAAGAAGGTAGTGAGAGAAGCCGTCGGTCCGCTCCTCGCCGGCATAGAAGGTATCGGAAGAAGCGGTGATGCCGACATGGGTGCGGATTCCTTCCCGCTCGTGCCGGCGCGCCGCCTCGATTAATGCGATGAGGACCTCCGGATGCGCGACCGCCGGATATTCAATCGGCGCATAATGGGTGGAGGCGCCGTCGAGGCGGACCGACCCGGTGGTGATGACCAGGTCGCCGATCTCCATCCCCGGCTGGATGGCGCCGGTCGTTCCGACCCGAAGAAAGGTTCGGACGCCGAGCTTGGCAAGCTCTTCGATGGCGATGGAAGTCGACGGCCCGCCGATTCCGGTGGAGGTGACGAGAATTTTCTTTCCCCCGATCTCGCCCAAAAAACTTCGATACTCCCGCTTCCAGGCAAGCTCCGACCCCTTCTCTCCGCCCCGCGCTTCGATCTGAGATGCGATTTTCGGAACGCGAAACGGATCGCCGGGAAGAAGCGCCAGCTTCGCCCCCTTGAGCATGGTCCGGGAGAGATCGAGATGATAGACTTTGGACACGAGACACTTCCCGTCGTCGATAAGAAGGGTTATGAACCGATCGCCCCGCGCCGCTGGACGACAATCTCTTTGATCACGGTGACCGGAGAGAGATGAAGGAGTCCGATGACGATCTTCCCGATATCCTCCGGCGGAATCATCTCTTCCGGAGGGACGGAAACGCCGGCGACCATCGGTGTGGCGACATAGCCGGGGCAGATCGCCGTGGCGCGGATCTGAAATTCAATCGCTTCTTCAAGGAGACTCTCAGTCAATCCGATCAGACCGAACTTCGAGGCGGAATAAGCGGCCAGGCCCCCAGCCCCCTCTTTTCCGGCCAGAGAGGAGAGGTTCACGATATATCCGGAGCGCTGCTGCTTCATCACCGGCAAAACCGCTTTCGTGCAGAGAAAGGCTCCCTTGAGATTTACCGATTGAACTCGGTCCCACTCGGCCTCGCTCATCTGATCGAGCGGAACCCATTGCCCGATCCCGGCATTGTTGACGAGGAGATCGATCCGGTTCCATTTGGCGACGGTCTCCCTCACCATCGCGTCGACTTGAGAAGCCACCGCTACATCGGTCGGAATCGCAATGACACGATCTTCACCGGGCGCCGCTTTCTTCAATTCGGAGAGGGCGCGGGAGAGTGTCTCCTTTTTCCGTGCGGCAATCGCGACCCGCATTCCTTCAGACAACATCGCGCGGGCAACGGCCAACCCGATTCCGCTGCTTCCGCCGGTGATTACCGCCACCTGGTCTCTTAAATGCGACATGGCTCCCATTCTGCCATCTCGTCAGGACCCGAGTCAAATAAATCTTGCGAGGAACCCTCTCTGGAATAGAGCGCGCGGATGCACTATAATGGGACAAGTCTTGTGACGGAGATGGAATGAAGAAACAATCCCCTTTCCCCAGAAACGACAAGTCAGAGACCCCGTTCTTTCAGCCGGCCAGCGATCATTCCCTTCTCATCTCTTTCGGAAACGAAATTTCGTCGGAGTCTCATCGCCGGGTGGTCCAGCTTTCACAACAGCTTTTGAAACACCCTTCCGATTTCATTCTCAACATTCAGCCGGCTTACAGCTCCATCCTTGTCGCCTTTGATCCGCTCCACATCTCGTTTGAAGAAGTTGAATCGTCCGTTCGCGCGCTCCTCTCCGAAACGAGGAACGATCCGATCCCCATGCCCAATCGAATCGAGATTCCGGTCTGTTATGATCCCTCTTTCGCACCCGATCTGCAAGATGTGGCAACGTTGAATGGACTGTCCAAAGAAGAGGTGATCGAGATTCACCTCTCCGGAAACTATGAGGTCGCTTTTATCGGATTCACGCCGGGGTTCCCCTATCTCGCAGGGATGTCTTCCCGAATCGCCACGCCGCGCCTTCCGACGCCGCGAACCCGGGTCCCGGCCGGCAGCGTGGCGATCGGAGGGGGGCAAACCGGCCTCTATCCGATGAGCACCCCCGGAGGTTGGCGGATCATCGGGAGGACGCCCCTTACGCTTTTCATGCCGGAGAGAAACCCTCCCTCTCTTCTCACCCTCGGCGATGAGGTTCGCTTCCGAAGAATCTCTCGTCTGGAATTCGATCAATTCCAATCGCCATCTTTATCGTCATCCGACGAACCCAAACCAGGATCATCTTCATGCTGAGAATCATTTCGCCCGGATTTCAGACCACTGTTCAAGATGCCGGCCGATTTCACTACGGCCATCTCGGCGTCTCCCCCGCGGGGGCGGCCGACCCGGTCGCCTTTCGGCTCGGGAATCGGTTGGTCGATAACCCGGAGAATACTCCCGTGCTCGAAATGACCCTGCTCGGCGGGACCTTTGAATTCGGAAGCGACGTTGTGATTGCAGTGACCGGCGCCAATTGTGATCCGACGCTCGACCACCAGCCGATTCCGATCTGGTCCTCGCTCACCGTTCGCGCCGGACAGACGCTTCAGTGCCGTGCGACGAGAGAGGGGGCCCGCGCTTATCTCTGCATCAATGGAGGAATCGCGGTTCCAAAAATCATGGAGAGCGCCGCCACCCACCTTCAGACCGGCATCGGCGGATGGCGGGGACGGGCGCTTCAAAAAGGAGATCAACTGGAACTCGGGAAAGGATCGCATCCCCTACCGTTTCGCGCACGATCGGTCCCAAAGGAGCAACGAACCTATCTAAAAAATAGAGCGTTGATCAAGATCACCCGCGCCCCGCAGAGCGATTTCTTTACCGACCGCTCCCTCGCCCTCTTAACCGCCGCGCCCTATCTTGTTTCAGAATCGTCCAATCGCGTCGGATTGCGTCTTCAAGGGGCGCCGATCGAGCGTGGGAAAACGGATGAGCTGTTAACCGAAGGAATTTCAGTCGGCGCGATTCAAGTCCCGCCGGATGGGCAGCCGATTCTCCTGTTCGTGGAGCACCCGACCACCGGAGGATATCCCAAAATGGCCAATGTCATCTCGGCCGACCGATGCAAAGTCGGCCAATTAAAACCGCGGGATGAGATTCAATTTCAATTTGTCGATCTGGAGGAGGCGATCGGCCTTCTTCGGGAGCAAGAGCGCCTCCTCGCCCAAGACGCTTTCATTTTTGCATGATGGAATTTTTGGAATGGATCAGGTGATTGACATCAATGCCGATGTCGGCGAGCGCCCCGACGCGTTGGCCGACGGAACCGAAGCAGCCATCATCGGTCTGATTTCAAGCGCCAACATCGCCTGCGGAGGGCACGCGGGGGATGACGAGACGATGCGACAGGTCATCCGGCTCTGTATGCAATATGGCGTCTCGATCGGCGCGCATCCGAGCTATCCCGACCGCGCCCGTTTTGGCCGGGAGCGCTTGTTGCTCTCCACCAATGAGATTCAAGCGACGGTGTTCGAGCAGGTCCGCGCGCTCGGAAGGAATGCGCAATCGTTCGGGGCCGAGCTGCGACATGTCAAACCCCACGGCGCGCTTTACAATACCGCCGCGGTCGATCTCGCAGCGGCGGAGGCGATCGCGGAAGGGGTCGGAAAATGGAGCCGAGATCTCACCCTGGTTGGGTTGGCCGGATCATTGATGCTCACCGTTTGGCAAGAGAAGGGTTTTCGGATCGCCGGGGAAGCGTTCGCCGATCGGATGTACGAGTCGGACGGAACCCTCCGCTCTCGAAAAAAAGAGAATGCCGTCATCACCGATCCGGAGGTCGCCTGCCGGCAGGCGATCGGGATCATCCGTGACGGCACGGTCATCTCTGTGGAAGGGGTGGCGCGGCCGATGCGCGCCGACACTCTTTCCGTCCACAGCGATACGCCCCATGCCGTCGAGATCCTCGCGGCGCTCCGTCGAACTTTTTTATCGATGGGGATCGCTGTAAAATCTTTCATATAATCTGAAAGATTGAGAATGAGTTGATTATACTCCCTTTGGAGTATTGTCCTTTTTGGTCAATTATTTCATCATAGAGTTTACACTCGTGATCGAGCGAAGGAGTCCTTCCGATGGCCACCAATCCCCTTCCCGACCCGCAAGAGATGATTGAACAAAAGGTGCTCGGAACTCTTCGCGAGTTTGTCGCGGAGCTTGGAATGGAACGGGCCGCCCGCTCCGTTTCTTTGGATGCCCTTCTCGATCGGGATCTCGGACTGGGAAGCCTGGAGCGGGTGGAGTTGCTTCTCCGGATCGAAAAGGCCTTCTCCGTCCGGATTCCGGAGCATCAGATCGCCGAGGCGAAATCTCCGCGCGATCTGGCCCGTGCCGTGCTCCAATCGGAAGCGCCCGGCCGTCCCCTCTCTTTGGAAAAGCTCCCCACCCTCGAAGCCGCCACGCCGCCTCCTTCATCTGCTTCTTCTTTGGTTGAAGTTCTTCTAGGAAGGGCGGAGCGGGAAGCCGATCGGCCGCACATCTATCTTTCGCAGGAAGACGGCAGCGAACGAATCATCACCTACCGGCAGCTCGTTGAGGCCGCCGGCGCGGTCGCGCAGGGGCTGTTGGAGCGGGGACTTCGACGGCGCGAGACGGTGGCGCTGATGCTTCCGACCGGGTCCGATTTTTTCTTTTCTTTCTTCGGAATTCTCTTTGCCGGCGGCATCCCGGTCCCGCTCTATCCACCGGTCCGGATGGATCAGATCGAGGAGTACGCGCGTCGTCAGATCGCCATTCTGCAGAAGGCCGATGCCCGCTTTTTGATTGCCTCCGGACAGGTGGAGGGGCTGGGGCGGCTCTTGCAGCCGCTCATTCCGAGCCTCGCCGATGTGACGACGTTTGAAGCGTTGCGCCGAACGTCTCAGGAGAGACCAAAGATCCCGCTCCGACCGGACGATCCGGCGCTGATCCAGTTCACCTCCGGAAGCACCGGATTGCCGAAAGGGGTTCTGTTGGCGCACGAGAACATCCTCGCCAATATTCGCGCCATCGGTCAGGCGGCGCAGATCGGACCGAACGATGCCTGCGTGAGCTGGCTGCCCCTCTATCACGACATGGGGCTGATCGGCTCCTGGCTCGGCGCACTCTATTTCGGTATTCCGATCACCCTCCTTTCCCCCCTGACCTTCTTGACCCGGCCTGAGCGATGGCTCTGGGCGATCCACTATCACCGGGGGACCCACTCGGCCGCGCCGAATTTTGCCTATGAGCTCTGCGTCCGAAAAATCGACGAGCGCGCCATCGAAGGGCTTAATTTAAGCTCCTGGCGCGTCGCCTTCAACGGGGCCGAGCCGGTAAGTCCCGAAACCCTCGCCCGATTTACAAAGCGATTTGCTCCCTACGGCTTTCGCGAAGAGACCTTCTTTCCGGTTTACGGAATGGCGGAGTCATCGGTCGCGCTCACCTTTCCTCCGATCGGACGGCCTCCCCGGATCGACGCCGTCGCTCGCGAGAGCTTCGAGCGCCATCGAAAAGCGGAAGCGGCCGCTCCGACCGATCCCTCCCCATTGCGATTCGTCTCGTGTGGGATTCCGCTGCCGGGTCATGAGGTCCGGATCGTCGATGAGGCCGATCGCGATGTGGGAGAGCGGATGGAAGGATCGTTGCAATTTCGCGGTCCATCGACAATGAAAGAATATTACCGCGATCCTGAAGCGACCCAGGCGCTCTTCCACGACAGTTGGTGCGACTCCGGCGATCTGGCGTATCGCGCGGAGGGGGAGATCTTCGTCACCGGCCGACGCAAAGATATCATCATCAAGGCGGGCCGAAATCTTTATCCTCAAGAGGTGGAGGAGGTGGTCGGAGAAATTCCCGGCATCCGCCGAGGGCGGGTGGTCGCCTTCGGAACGACCGATCCGGAGATCGGAACGGAGAAGCTGGTGGTGGTGGCCGAGACGAGGGCGGAAAAAGAAGAGGCGCGCCGCCGGTTGATCGAAGCGGTGAAAGAGCGGGTCGCCGCCGCCACCGACATCCATCCCGATGTCGTCTCGTTGGTCCCGCCCGAGACGATCCCGAAAACGTCGAGCGGAAAACTTCGCCGCGCGGCGCTGCGGACCGCCTATCTTCGGGGAGAGATGGGCCGCACCCGCCGCCCCCCGCTGCTTCAGATCGCCCGGCTCTGGCTCTCCGGTCTCGGCGCGCGCCTCCGACAATCGCTTGTTGCGGCCGGACGACTGATCTATACCGGCTATGTTGTCGGCGCTGTTCTTCTCACCGTTCCTCCCGTCTGGATGGCAATGCTTCTCTTGCCGGCGGGGAGAATCCCCGCCCGGCTCGCTCGCGGGTGGGCGCGTCTCTATTTTTCTTTGGTCGGCTGGCGGCTCACGGTGGAGGGGGAGGCCGCTCTATCGCTGGCCGGCCCCGCCATTCTCGTTGCGAACCACTCCGGTTATCTCGATGCGGTGGTCATGATGGCGGCGCTGCCGCCCGGTGTTCTTTTCGTCGCTAAACAGGAATTAATGAAGGCTCCGGTCATTCGGACCTTTCTTCAAAAGGTGGGGCACCTCACCGTCGATCGGCTCGATTTCTCCGAGAGTGTCACCATCACCCGCCGGATCGAAACGGCCCTTCAGCAGGGACACTCTGTTTTGATCTTTCCGGAAGGGACCTTCTCCCGCATCCGCGGCATCCGTCCCTTTCGGTTGGGGGCGTTTAAAGTGGCGGCCGAGACCGGCCGGCCGATCTGCTCCGTCGCCATTCAGGGGGCGCGTGAAGTTCTCTGGCCGGGTCGATGGCTTGCCCGGCGCGGACCGATTCGGGTGATCATCGGGAAGCCGATCCGACCGGAAGGGAAGGATTGGCCGGAGATCGTTCGATTGCGCGACCTCGCCAAAGCGGAGATCGTCCAACACGCCGGGGAGCCGTCGATCGACATCGTCGCCGCCGAGATCGCGAAAGAGTGATCTCCTGCGGCTCCATCATGCTTTCCAGGTCATCCGAATCAGTCGCGGATCTTGCCCATATCCCCGAAAATAATCTCCTCGGCGACCCGACCTCCCAGGAGGACATCCAGTCGGTCGAGCAGCTCGGCCTTCTTACTTTTGTTTTCCATCAAGCCAAGCCTTTTCTGATCGTACCGATTGAAATCTGTCCTTCCTTGTTCTCATCTTGCTTCAAATCGATTTCCCGGACAACCCCTCGAAAGGGGTGTTTATCAATCGGTTCGAATTGAGGTATCTATATCTTGTTCCTCGTTTTCATTGAAGTTTGTCGGGGAAGAGGGTTATCTTTAATAGAAACGATCTCATCACAGCGGGAGCATCGATGACGAACGGAGAAATTGCCGCCATCTTGAAAGAGATCGCCTTCTTTCTCGACATGGAGGGGGTCCCCTTTAAACCGCGGGCCTATGAAAAGGCGGCCGATGCGATTAATGCAACCGATCGGCCGATGGACGAGATCTATCGGGAAGGAGGGCTCAAGGCGATTGAAAAGATCCCCGGCGTCGGAAAGAGCATCGGGGAAAAGGTGGCGACCTTGATCGAAAGTGGAACGCTCCCCTATTTTGAAGAACTGCGCAAGAAAAATCCGATCGACATCGAGCGGCTGACCGCCATTGAGGGACTCGGCCCCAAAATGATCAAGACGCTCCACCAGCAACTTGGGATTCGGACCCTTGAAGATTTAGAGCGGGCGGCTCAGGAAGGAAAAATCCGCGAGCTCCCCCGTTTCGGCGAGAAGAGCGAGCAGAAGATCCTCAAGGGGATTGCCTTCCTCAAGAAGAGTGGAAGCCGGCATCTGCTCGCGGAGATTCTCCCGTTGGTTCAAGAAATCGAGCGGCGCCTGGAGAGCCTCTCCGGAGTGAATCGGGTGGCGATCGCCGGATCCATTCGCCGCCGGAAGGAGACGATCGGCGATGCGGATCTCCTCGTCGTCTCGAATGATCCCGATCGGGTGATGGACTTCTTCGTCTCGATGCCGGAGGTCACCTACATCCATGCCAAGGGACCGACCAAATCGAGCGTCAAGCTGCGAAGCGGGCTCGATGTCGATCTGCGCGTTGTTCCGGAAGAGAGCTTCGGAGCGGCCTTCGTCTACTTCACCGGAAGCAAAGCCCATAATATCGCGCTGCGGAGAATTGCGATCGGAAAGAACTTCAAGCTCAGCGAGTATGGGGTCTTCCGGGGAGAGCGGCCGATTGCAGGAAAAACGGAGGAGGAGGTCTATACCGCGCTGGGACTGACCTACATTCCTCCCGAGCTGCGAGAAGATACCGGCGAGATCGAGGCGGCCGCCGGGGGAACGCTTCCGGATTTGATTGGGTATGATGATCTGCGCGGGGACCTTCAGACTCAGACCGACTGGACCGACGGCGCCAACTCCATCGAAGAAATGGCCGCCGAAGCAAAGCGCTTGGGACGGGAGTATATCGCCATCACCGATCACACAAAGAGTCTGGCGATGATGGAAGGTTCCGACGAGAAGAAGCTCCGCCGCCAGATGGCGGCCATCGATCTCTTAAATAAAAAGATCCGCGGGATTCGGATCTTGAAAGGGGCGGAGGTGAATATCCGAAAAGACGGCAGCCTCGACATTGATGATAAGACACTGTCGCAGCTCGATGTGGTCGGAATTGCGGTTCACTCCCATTTCAATCTCCCGCGGGAAGAGATGACCCGCCGCGTCATCCGTGCGATGGAGAATCCCAACGCCGATATTCTCTTCCACCCCACCGGACGGATTCTCCAGAAACGCGAGGCGTATGAAATCGACATCGACGCGGTGATTCAAGCCGCCCGGCGCACGGGGACCGCCTTGGAGGTCGATGCCTACCCCAATCGGTTGGACCTAAAGGACGAACATATCCGCAAAGCGGTCGAGGCCGGCGTGAAGTTGGTGATCGATACCGATGCGCACAACATCCATCATCTCGACTATCTTCAATTCGGGATTGCCGAGGCGCGGCGCGGCTGGGCGAAGCGATCCGACGTGTTAAACACCCTTCCGCTCAAAGCGCTCCTCGGATCGCTCAAAGACAAGCGGCGATCCTCCTGACATTATTCGAATAATTATCTCAGAAGCAATTTATGGATTCTGAGTAAGAACTGATCCTTGGCTCGCGGTTTCAATCTCTCGTTGGGGATAAAGCTGCGGCTTTAATCCAGCTGAATCGACCGCAAATTTTTCGACGACCGCCATTAGTTGATCTCCCATTTCTGCCAACTTCTGTGATGCGGATAGAATGCTGACGGCCCCCTCGGCCGTCTCCTTTGCCGCAATCACCATTCCGGTCATGCTTTGGGTAACTTCCTTTGTTTCTTGCGCGGCCTGTTGCGCATTACGGCTGATCTCATTTGTTGAAGCGGTCTGTTCCTCGACCGCGCGGGCGATGTCGGTGGAAAGTTCATTTATTTGGCGAATGACCTTCCCGATCTTTCCAATCGTCGTTACAGCCGCTTCCGTGTCTGCCTGGATATCGACGACCCGTTGACCGATCTGCTCTGTGGCATTGGCCGTGCTCTTCGCCAAATCTTTTACATCATGAGCAACGACTGCAAAACCTTTTCCGGCTTCTCCCGAGCGGGCGGCTTCAATCGTCGCATTGAGTGCAAGGAGATTCGTCTGCTGTGCAATCGAAGTGATCACCTTGATCATTTGGCCGATCTGAAGACTTGAATTTCCGAGCTTGGTGATGGTGAGATTTGCCTCTTCAGCCATGTTGACCGCTTCCGAGGTGATCCGCGTCGTCTGACATAAATTGGCCGAGATTTCCTTTAACGAGGATGAGATCTGCTCGGCGGCGGCGGCCACGGTCTGCACATTGTGGTTCGTCTGAGCGCTGGCCGCGCTGACCTGATTGGCCCGATATTCCGTCTGCTGCGAATTCCCACTCAACTTCTCGCTGGAGGCCGAAAGCGCGACCGAGGAGGCGGCCATCTCTCTGCAACTGTTGCGGATCACAAATACGAGCTCCTGCATCCGCTTCTTCAAACTCACCGACATCTCGTGAAAGGCGCGCGATAAGATCCCGATCTCATCGTGGGTATTAATGCGAATCTCTTCTGTAAAATCTCCCTTTGAGATCTGTTCGGCGGCGGCGGTCATTCGCTCCAGGGGAGCAATCATGATTTTGGCAAAGACTGAAGAAACAACAACCCCGACCCCGATCAACACTCCAACCAGTAAGAGGGTGATGAGAAAGAAGTGACTCGCTTCCGTTTTAATCGTTTTCAGCGACAGACCCAACCGAACCAGACCAATCTTTTTGCCACGTTCTACACTTGATCCTTCCAGGATCACGGGGGCAATGAACTCATAGCCATCGTCCGCCCCGCGATTGTATTGAAAGACGCTCGCCTCCTCCGTGCTGACCGCCCGCGCTGTTTGTGGATCAGAGAGGATCTTTCCAACCTCTTTTTTGTCGGAATGCGCAATGACTTTTCGATTATTATTCAATACCATGATATAGGTAATATCGGCATCCTGAGAGGCCTCTTCGATCATCGGATTGATTGAGGTGTTGTCTTCGGTTGAGAGGGCAATGAGACTCGCCTTCGCAATTCCGTGTGCCAAGGTCAGCCCTCTTTGGCGAAGTTGGCCCTCATAGGAGCGTTTAAAACGACTCGGGAGGATGAATCCGATAATTAAGCCCATTGTCAAAAGAAGAGAGGTGACAAGAAGAATGAGCTTAAACCGTAAACCGCACTTTAACTGCACTGCAAGCCCGCTCTTGAATGGTGTACATAGATGGAATCACCAATGTCTTCCGGTTCGTCTGATTTCGATATATCCGATTATGATTGCGCTGACTGCATCTCGGAGAATGAATCCAGTTGATAAACTTTGAAAGACGTCTGTAAGAAAAATACCAGAGAAGCGGTGTACGTCAATAGCAATAATTGAGTAAGAATGTCGATGAAGGTAAAAAGATGACACGGCATGCAGGTAAAAGGATGACAGATTGACCTTTTCACAACAAGAACATTGGATGCGGAGAGGAGGAAAGCCGATCCACCTGCGGCATCCATTCCTTCCACGGGACCGACAGCAGCCTGGTAATTTATTCTTGTCCCTGCTGATAAACTTGAAACCCTCTTGCATTGATCTTTCCATATTGCTGCTCTTGACCATCTTATCAAACGCCGTAAATCAAAGAACAACACCACGAAAGGGGGATCACTTGCGATTTTGTGTAATCTTGGCCAATGGGGCTTCAATGAATCAGCCCGATTGGGCATCATCTTTTCAGGTCATTGTGTCGATCGCTCCTCCTCGTTAGAATAAGAAAAAGTGATCACTGCCAGATCCTGTTGAGAAAATTTCAACGCCCACAAAATATTGAGGAGGTTCTCATCCATGGCGATCGCGACGATCAATCCGGCGACGGGAGAAACCGTCCGAACCTTCGACCCTCTCACCGATACTCAGATTGATGAGAAAATTCTTCGCGCCCGGGAAAGCTTTCAGTTCTATCGGCGGAACTCCTTCTCCGATCGAGCAAAATGGATGGCGCAGGCGGCCCAGATCTTGGAGACCGAGAAAGAGGAGTGGGGGCGGCTGATGGCGCTGGAGATGGGAAAGCCGATCAAAGCCGCGGCGGCCGAAGCGCTCAAGTGCGCATGGGCCTGTCGCTACTATATTGAGAATGCCGAACGATTTCTGGCCGACATCGAGGTCAAAACCGATGCGACCCGCAGCTATATCCGATTTCAGCCGCTCGGCCCGATCCTGGCCGTCATGCCGTGGAATTTTCCGTTCTGGCAGGTATTCCGTTTTGCCGCCCCGGCCTTGATGGCCGGGAATGTGGCGCTGCTGAAACATGCTTCGAATGTCCCCCAATGCGCCCTTGCGATCGAATCGATTTTCAGACGGGCCGGGTTTCCGGAAGGGGTCTTTCAAACCCTCCTCATCGGCTCCGATCAGGTCGCCCGTGTCATCGAAGATCCCTGGATCCGCGCGGCGACGCTGACCGGAAGCGTCGGGGCGGGGAGAGCAATTGGAGCCGAATCGGGCAGGCAGATCAAGAAGAACGTCCTGGAACTGGGTGGAAGCGATCCCTTCATCGTCATGCCGAGCGCCGATCTCGATCAGGCGATTCAAACCGGCATCCAAGCGAGAACGTTGAATAACGGGCAGTCGTGCATCAATGCCAAGCGATTCATCGTGGCGGAGCCGGTGGCCGACCCCTTTGAACGGCGCTTTACCGAAGCAATGGAGCGGCTTCGGATCGGCGATCCGATGGATGAGAAGACCGAGATCGGCCCGCTCGCCACATCGGATCAGGTGAAGATCTTGGATGAGCAGGTACGAATCACGCTCGCGACCGGAGGCCGACTTCTCACAGGAGGCCGTCGGCTCGATCGTCCCGGATTTTATTATGCGCCGACGGTCATCACCGATATTCCGAGGGAGACGCCGGCCTATCAAGAGGAACTCTTCGGACCGGTCGCCTCCATCTTTCGGGTTGCCGATCTCGACGAGGCGATCGGCGTGGCAAATGACACCATCTTCGGTCTCGGCAGCAGCGTCTGGACGAATGATCCCGCCGAGCGGAGCCGTTTCGTCGAAGAGTTGGATGCCGGAATGGTATTCGTGAATGGAATGACTGCTTCCGACCCCCGACTCCCCTTCGGGGGCGTGAAGCAGTCGGGGTATGGAAGAGAGTTGAGCGAATTCGGAATCCGGGAATTCGTCAACATCAAGACCGTCTGGATCAAAGAAGGAGAGGGAGCGCGCCGGAGCGAAACGGAATAAGTCTTCGTCGCTTCATCGAGCGCCATTTTTTCCGCTTGATGGTAGTGGGTCAGTTTGATTTTGATGTTTAATCGGGAAAGCGCCTCTTTTAATTGTATGCGTCAGCGCTTCCAATCGCTTCGCGAAGCAATCCAGTGAATTAGGTTCTAAGGGCTCTGGATTCCCGCTTTGATCTAGTGACGGATCGATCTGAGTGGAAGTCTTCTTCTCGTATTCACCATGCCTCTCGGCACGGTGTGCAGCTTCGCGGGAATGACGGCCCAAAAGCAACCGCTCAGCCCAAACTGACCCACTACCCGCTTGATTCGATCGTTCCGATTGGATCAGAATCAATTCGTAAGCTCGACAAGCTGGAGGAAGAGATGAGAGTCCTGGTCCTTGGAGCGACCGGCTTCCTCGGCGCAAATGTCATCCGCGCCCTTCTCGAGAAACGATACGACGTTCGCGCGTTCCACCGCCCCAATAGCGTCACCCTCGGGATCGATGGGCTTCCGGGCGAAACCGCCCTGGGTGACTTCGATGACCGAGATTCATTGTTGAAAGCAATGCAGGGTTGCGAGGCGGTCATTCACGCCGGCGCGTATTATCCGACAGGACCGATCCCGGTCAATCGAGCGATCCAACGCGGCGTCTCCCAACTGCGGTCGGTGATGGAATCGGCCCTTCAGTCCGGCGTTCATCGCTTGGTTTATGGCAGCTCTTTGACGACCATCGGCCCTCCCACCCATGGCGACCTCGCCGACGAGCGCTGTTCTTTTCAAACCCGTTATTCCCGCAATCCTTATTTGATGTCGAAAGCGGCGATGGAGGAGGAGGTCCGGCAATATGTGCAGCATCGCAAGCTGCCGGCGGTCATTGCGGTTCCGACGGTTCTGATCGGACCGTATGATGTGAAGCCGTCGAGCGGAAAGCAGATTCTCCTGATCGCAAAGAGAAGGCTCCCCTTTTATATCGAAGGGAAAATGAATCTGGTCGATGTGCGGGATGTTGCGCGGGGGATGGTGGACCTTTTAGAGCGAGGGAGAATCGGAGAGCGATACATTCTCGGCGGCGTCAACACCACCGGGAAAGAATTCAACAGGCAGGTGGCCCGGCAAGCCGGTGTTCGCCCTCCCCTCCTTCCGATGCCGTTTTTTATCAGCCATTGGGGGAGCAAAGCCGGAGACATCCTTTTCGCGAAGCTCCTTCGGCGCGATCCGCCGGTCCCCGGTTTTTTTGTCGAGGTTCTGCGAGAAATGCATCATTACGACATCACGAAGGCCCGAAAGGAACTTGGATACAAGCCGGGGCCGATTGAACCGGCGATCCGGGATGCCCTTCAGTGGTTTCGGACCCACCACTATCTTTAAATCGGACGTCCGAAAATCGTAAGGACGGTTCGGTTCATAGCTTCTCCGCGATAGCGCGATCGACAGACCACTTTCCTCCGCCGGCCAATACCAACGCCGCGCAGATCGCGATCACCAGGAGATGATATTCATATCCCTCGCCGGGTTGCTTTCCGAACCAGTTCATGAAGAAGCCGTTCGGTATGTGGACCAAGCTAATGGCGCCGATCATAATGACGGCGAGACTCATCGCCGCGAACCGGGTGAGAAAGCCGGTGATCAAGAGGAGCGCTCCGATCGATTCGCCCAAGATGACGAGCAAAGCGATAATCCATGGGAGACCCATCTTCTCCGTAAAAAAGCCCATTGTTCCGGAAAATCCGAATCCGCCATACCAACCAAGCAACTTCTGAGCGCCGTGCGGAAAAATGATGAGTCCCATCATCATTCGC
>Ga0209810_1002784_pt1 | contig 19924 bp, 14 predicted proteins | sample Coa_R1_7_FD_187159 | JGI IMG/M metagenome (GOLD analysis project Ga0209810, IMG submission 187159) | Surface soil microbial communities from Centralia Pennsylvania, which are recovering from an underground coalmine fire - Coalmine... | ecosystem: Environmental > Terrestrial > Soil > Unclassified... | reverse complement strand
TCCCGTTGTGCTGGGCAACGGTGACGTGGCGGCGCGGTTCGGCGGCATCATCGGGCTGCCGACCACGGTCATCATCTCCCCGCAGGGGCGCATCGTGAAGAAGATTTTTGGGCCGATTGACGCGGCCGAGCTGCGCGGGCTGCTGGCACAACTGCTGCCCGGATGAGAGGGAGCCTGTGGACGAACGGGAATTCCGGCGCCGCGCAGAAGCTGCTCTGGAAGAGCTGCGGCAGCCGCTGCTGGCGCTGGGCGACCGGTTCGGCTTCGATGTGGAAGGCGGCGACGATGTACTCGAACTTCAGTTCGAGGACGGCGAGGCGGACCGCTTTGTCCTGAGCCTCAACGGGCCCGCCCGCCAGATCTGGATTTCGGCACTGGCGACCAGCTTCAAGCTGAACTGGTCGGAGGAGGCCGGGAGCTTTGTTCTGGAATCGAGTGGAGAAACCCTGCGGCAACTGCTGGGCCGGTTGCTCGGCGAAAAGCTGGGGCAGACGGTGGAGCTGTAAGCCTGTTGTGATCGCAGCCGTGGCAGCGGCAGCCGGGGCCATGGGATGGGCCGCGGCGCATGCGCAGGGGCCGGCGGTCCAGACGGCCCGGGAGGTGGTGCAGACCCAAGCGTTCAGCTCCCTCGAGCCGGTGCCGCGCGGCCGCTCCTTCGAGCTTGCCGTCGTGGTCACCATTCGCCCCGGCTATCACATCAACGCGCACCGCGTCTCGGATCCGTTTTTGATTCCCACCGAGCTGCTGGCGCATTTTCCGCCCGACGTCCGCCTGCTAGGGAGCAGCTATCCCGAGGGAGAAGAAAAGCGGTTTTCGTTTTCCCCGACGCCGCTGCGCGTCTACACGGGCCGTGTCGTGCTCCGGCTGAAGGCACAGGCAGGCGCCCGTGCTCATCTCGGCGAGCGGGCGCTGCCGCTGGAGCTGCGCTATCAGGCCTGCAGTGACACGATCTGCCTGCCGCCCGTCACGGTTCCTGTGCAGGCGCAGGTACAGGTGGTGCCGCAGGGGACGGCAGCGCGGGCGACCCATCCCGAGCTGTTCAGGCCATGACTTCGGGCGCGCGATTCACCGCGGCCCGCACTGCAGGAATGGCACGCCGCAAACGCTCGACCACACGCGGCTGACCCAGCAGGACCAGCGTATCGAACAGCGGCGGCGCGACCGCCCGGCCCACAACGGCGACGCGCGTCGCGTTGATCAGAAGCGCCGCTTTGACGCCCGCCGACGCGGCCAGTCCGCGCAGCGCCTGCTCGCAGCTTTCGTGCGTCCACGCGGGCAGGGCGGCAAAGGCATCGGCCAGAGCCGCCAGCAGGTCCGGCAGGCGCGGATCGGTCCAGAAGCGCCGGCAGGCCGCCTCTTCGTAGTCGAAGTCGTCGCTGAAAAACGCCCGGGCCCAGGTCGAGAAGTCCCGCAGCAGGCGCACGCGGCTGCGGAGCAGGTCCACGGCCTGGCGAAACCAGGCGCGCTGTTCAGCGGCCCATGCGGCGCGCCACAGGCCGGCGCGCTGCAGTTCCTGCTCGACGTAGGGCAACAGCTCCTCCACCGGCAATCGCTGGAAGTACTGCGTGTTGAACCACTCCAGTTTGGCGCGGTCAAAGACCGCGTTGGTACGACTGACGCCCTGCAGCGTGAACCGGTGGATCAGCTCGGCCGTGCGGAGAAATTCGGTGTTGTCACCCGGGGACCACCCCAGCAGTGCCAGAAAATTCCGGAAGGCCTCGGGCAGGAACCCCTCTTCGGCGTAGGCGCCCACGCTGGTCGCGCCGTGGCGTTTCGACAGCCGCGAGCGGTCCGGGCCGAGGATCAGCGGGACGTGGGCGAAAACCGGGGGCGTGGCCCCGAGCGCTCGATAGAGAAGAATCTGCTTGGGTGTGTTGGAGAGGTGATCGGCGCCGCGGATGACGTGGGTGATGCCCATCGCAATGTCGTCCACCACCACGCTGAGCTGATAGGTGGGCCGGCCATTGGACCGCAGCAGCACGAAATCTTCGAGATCTCGATGGGCCACCTCGCGCTCGCCGAAGACGACATCGTCGAAGCGCGTGGACCCCTCGGGCGGCACCGCGAACCGGATGGCGGCCGGACGTCCGGCCGCGCGCCATTGCTGCACCTGCTCGGGCGGAAGCTGCCGGCAGGTGCAGCGCGGAAGGACGGTCGAGGATCTCTCGTCGGCCGGACTTTCTTCGTCGGCGGGCTCGTCCTCCTCCCCACGCTCGGGCTGCATCCGTCCCGGCGGGCAGAAGCAGAGGTAAGCCTGGCCGGCTTCGAGAATCCGCTGCGCGGCTTGCTGATACAGCTCGAGTCGAGCGGATTGAAAGTAGGGCCCTTCGTCCCAATCCAGGCCGAGCCAGCGAAGGTCGTTCAGGATACCTTCGACCAGGTCAGGTCGGTTGCGCTCGACATCGGTGTCTTCGATGCGAAGGATGAACTGGCCGCCCTCGTGACGGGCAAACAGCCAGTTGAAGAGGGCTGTGCGCGCTCCGCCCACGTGGAGGTAGCCGGTGGGCGAAGGCGCAAAGCGGACTCGGGGTCGCGAAGGGCTCGAGGCGTGCATCGGGCTCTGTTTTTTATTCCGAAACACACATAGTACGGAATGCGGGAGCGGAAAAGCGAGTCTTGCTGTTTCGGCAACAGGGCGGGCCGGCGAGCTTGCTTCGAGTGTCGGCCTTGACTATAGTCCGCGCTGGCGGCCAGCGATCCCCACACACGACAGGGAGGGGGACACGCGTCGCCTGAGGCGTCTCCGCCGCTGCAGTGGCCACGGTGGGGAAGCCTAAAACAGCCACGGCCATGCTGACGTTCGTTCCCACCTACGCTCTGGCAGCCTTTGGGTTTTCTGCGCTGGCCACGCTGTTGCTGGAATATCTCTATCGCCAGAAAAGGCTGAGCTATCTGCGCCTGTGGGGCTGGGGCTGGGCGCTGGTCGCTCTGCATCATGCCGGGATTGTGCTGCTGCACTGGTTGCCGCTGGGGCGCTGGCATGAACCGGCCAGTGAGGCTTTGCTGGCGCTGGCGGCGGTTCTGTTCCTGGCGTCCGGCCACGCCTATGCGCACGGCCGGGTCTATCTGTGGCTGGTGGGCCCGCTGGCGGCACTGCCGTGTCTGTGGGCGATCGCGTACGGGCTGGGCTGGGTAAGCGTAGGCGTTCCGCTGGGCACCGGTCTGATTTTGCTGCTGGCCGCACGCAGCTTCTGGGAAGAAGGGCTGCGGCAGGAGTCCTCGACCGAGCGCCTGCTGGCCGTGGCCCTGGGCGCGTGGGCAGCGACGGTGCTGGTCAGCGTGTTGCCGGACAACTGGAGTCGGTGGCTGCTGCAGGTGGACGCGGTGCGGTTGCTGCCACCGGTCTTCGCCGGCGTGCTGATGCTGGTCGCGCTTTACGAAGAGGAGAATCGGCGCGTCGAGCGCAACATGCTTTCGCTGGCCAACCTGAACCTGGCCGCTTCGGGCTTCACCGGCCAGGAGATGGAGAAAGCGCTGCGGCAGGCCCTGGAGAGGATCCTGCGTGTGATGCGGTTGCCGGTCGGGGCGCTGCTGGTGCACACGGGCGAAGAGGCCCTGCCGTCGGTGGTGGTCACCAGTGGTTTCAGCCCGCAGTTCCAGCAGCAGGCACAGCAGTTCCGGCGCGGCCTGGTGCATCTGGTGGCCCGGTTGGGCGGCGTGATGATCCTGCGGGAAATCCTCTCCGACGAGCACTGGCGTGCCCTGGCGGACGAAGCTTCGTTCGCCCATGTCCGTGAGCTGCTGCGCCCGGAAGGGGTGCGGAACGCGGTCGGGGTGAGCCTGCAGGCCCGCGAGCGCGTGCTGGGTCTGTTGCTGCTCGGCACGCCCAAGAAGCGTCGCTTCAGCGCTCCCGAGCTTCGGTTGCTGCTGGCCCTGGCCCACCAGGTGGCAATGGCGGTCGAGAACAGCTATCTGATTCAACAGACCTCGCGACGCAGTGACGAAATGAACATTCTGAACGAGATTAGCTGCGCGCTGAGCTCGACGCTCAACCTCGACGATCTGTGCGCGCGCCTGGAGGAAGAGATCCGCCGGCTGTTCGTTGCCGAGGACTTCTTCATTGCGCGCTACGATGCGGCGACGCAGCGGATCTTCTACGACCTGCTGGTGGTGGGCGGACGGCGTCACCCGGCGGGCGCACCACCGGTGGGCGACGGTCTGGCGGCGCATATTCTGCGGACCGGCCAGCCCCTGTTGATCACCGAGCAGTTTGCGAGTGAAGTTCGGCGCCGCGGCATCGAGGTGTTGCAGATGGTGGGCAGCTTCTGCGGCGTCCCCATCATTCTCTACGACCGACCGGCCGGCGTGCTGGGCTTGCTGAGTCGGGACGAGCACGCCTTCGATGAGGGCCATCTGGAGCTGCTGCGGGTGCTGGCCAATTCGGCAGGCATTGCGCTGGAGAATGCGCGCCTGTTCAGCCAGCAGCAGGAAAAGGCGCGCCATCTGCAACTGCTCAACAACGTATCCCGCCATGCCACCAGTCTGAAAGGACTGGATCAGATGCTGGTGGCCATCGTGCAGGAGCTCGAGCAGGGTTTGCGCTACGAGCACGTGGGGATCGCCCTTGCCGATTATCCGAACCAGGAGCTGGTGATCTGTGCCGAAGCGGGGAGCCGGCGACAGGCCCTGCAGCGGCGGTTTCGTTTTGGCGAAGGGTTGCTCGGCGAGGTGGCCCGCACCGGGCAGGTGCGCGTGGTGAGTGACAGCACGGCAGAGGGGTCGCGCACCGTGCTGCCCGGGTCGGCCAGCAGTCTGGCACTGCCGCTGATTTACGCCGAGGAACTGCTGGGCGTCTTCTATGTGGAAACCACCACGCCCCATACCTTCTCCGAGAGCGAGCAGTTGCTGCTGCGAACGCTCGCCGATCAGATCGCCAGCGCCCTCTACAACGCACGGACCCTGCAGAAGGCTCAGGAACAGGCCATCACCGATGGCCTGACGGGCATCAAGACGCACCGATTCCTGATGGAGGCGCTCGCGGTGGAATGGCGCCGCGCAACGCGCACGGGGCGCTCGTTTGCCGTGCTGCTGATGGACCTGGATCATTTCAAGGACGTCAATGACCGCCACGGACATCTGGAGGGCGACGTCGTGCTGCGACGCGTCGGACGGCTGCTCGAGGAGCACTGCCGGCGCTCGGACGTGGTGGCGCGCTACGGCGGCGACGAGTTCGTGCTGCTGATGCCGGAAACCGAGCTCGATCAGGCGCGCCAGCTCGCCAACAAGCTGCGCACGTTGATTGCCGGCGACCCGCTGCTGCGACAGCGCAACATCACGGCGAGTTTCGGCATCGCCGTCTTCCCCGCACACGGCACCACACCCGAAGAGATTCTCGAGCGCGCCGATGCGGCGATGTATCTCTCCAAGCGCCGGGGCGGAAACGCCGTGTCGAGTGCACAGCGGCTGGTGGTGGCGGCCGCGGGCGCGGCGGGAGCCGGCGACGGAGCTCTACCCCGGCTGCAGATTCAGGGTGACTTCATCGGCGGCGAGGACACCTACGCTCAGGTGCGTGAGTGGGTGGACCGCTGCGCGGCGCGGCTGGTCCAGCAGGATCGGGTGCTCCAGCCGGCGGAGTTGCCGGACGTTCTGCTGGAGGGGCTGCTGAGTGTGGTGCGAGCGGTGGAGGAACGGCAACCGGCGGGTTTCGGGCACGGGCGGCGTGTGGCCGAGATGGCGGCCGCGGCCGCCGAGGCGCTCGGGCAGGACCCAGCGGAAGTCGACGCTGTGCGCCTGGCGGGCCTGCTGCATGACATCGGCAAGATCGGCCTGCCAGAGGAGTTGCTCCGGCGGAGCCAGCCCCTGGCGGCGGAGGATCGGGAACGGATGCGCCGGCATGCCGTTCTGGGCGGGGAGCTGCTGAGCCCGCTGCCGGGGCTGAGTCGTGTGCAACAGATGGTGCGGCATCACCACGAACACTTTGACGGGACGGGTTACCCGGACCGCCTGGCAGGCCACCGCATTCCGCTGGGAGCGCGCCTGATTGCGATTGCGGAGACCTACGACACCCTCACGGTCCCTCCGGCGGGCGAGCCCCGCAGTCCCGACCAGGCGATTGCTGAACTCTACCGCGTGGCCGGCCGGCAGCTCGACCCGCTGCTGGTGCAGATTTTTGCGCAGGCGGTGCGGCAGCGGGAAAACCGTCCGGCCGGCCCACCGCCAGGTCGTCTGCGGTAAAGCCCTTTTCAGGAGGCTCTGCATGGAAACGGCTCGTGTGCGCTGGGTGGATCATTTGCAGTTTCTAGGGGTAGCGCCTTCTGGCCATGCCGTGCCACTCGACGCGGACCGGCAGGCCAACACCGCACCGGGACCGATGGAGCTGCTGCTGGTGGCACTGGGAGGCTGCACGGCGACCGACGTGGTGGAAATTCTCCGCAAAAAGCGGCAGCCGCTGATCGGGCTCGAGGTGGAGGTTTCCGGTCGCCGGGCCGAGCAGCCGCCACGCGTGTGGCAGCGCATCGAAGTGGTCTACCGCCTGCGCGGAGCCCTCGATGAGCAAGCCGTACGGAGTGCGATCGAACTGAGTCTCAGCAAGTACTGCTCGGTTTCGCAGATGCTTGGCAAGACCGCGGAAATTACCCACCGCTACGTCATCGAGCGCTGAGCGGGCCGGGCCAACCGGTGTATTTCTCGCCAGCGGGGACGTACAGGTAGTTGCTCTTTTAATAGCGAATCGGTATATATGGGCTGATTTTTTGCCGCTGGCAGGGGGACGGCGGGGTGGCGCGGGGCCTATTCAGCTTGCACGCAGTGGCGGTTTGTCTCGGGGGCGTCGCCCTGCAGGTGTCTGCTGCAACCCCGTCGCTGAACGTTCCACGGGTGCAGAGCCCGCCGCGGATGAGCGACGTGCTGGAGCACCTGCAGCCGCCGGGCGTTTTAGTCAGCGACTTCCGGCAGTACGATCCGCACGATGGCGCGCCGGCCAGCCACAAGACACTGGCCTATGTCTCCTATGATCAGCGCAGCCTGCATGTGGTCTTCGTCTGCTATGACGATCCGCAGTTGGTCCGTGCGCGGCTGTCGAAGCGCGACAACATCGCCGATGACGACGGCGTGGCCGTCCTGCTGGATACCTTTCACGATCGGCGTCGTGCCTATGTGTTTCAGGTCAACCCGCTCGGCGTGCAGGCGGACCTGATTGTGACCGAGGGGCAGGCCGACGACTACAGTTTCGATACGCTGTGGTATTCGGAGGGTCGGCTGACCTCGTTCGGCTATGTCGTGCGGATCGAGATTCCGTTCCGCAGTCTGCGGTTCAGTAACGAGCCGGTCCAGCACTGGGGGATCGCGCTGGCCCGAGTCATTGTGCGGAACAACGAGCTGGATTACTGGCCTTACATCACCCGCCGCGTCGCGGGTCTGGTGCAGCAGTTTGCCGACATGGACGGCCTCGAGGCCATTCACCCAGGGCGCAATCTGCAGTTCATTCCCTATGGCCTCTACGCACGGGCGCGCTTTCTGGACCCCTCCGTTCCGGCGTTCCGCACCGCCGATGATCGGCGCGGCGGGCTGGACGGCAAATGGGTGCTGCACGATGCGCTGACCTTCGATTTCACCCTGAATCCAGACTTCAGTCAGGTGGAGTCGGATGACCCGCAGGTGACCATCAATCAGCGCTTCGAGGTCTTCTTCCCGGAAAAGCGCCCGTTTTTTATCGAGAACAACGGTTTCTTTCAGACCTCGGCGGGAGCGGGAAATCTGTTTTTCTCGCGCCGCATCGTGGATCCCCAGTTCGGGTTGCGGGTCTCGGGCAAGCTGGGCCACTGGGCGGTGGGCGGGCTGCTCAGCGACGATCGGGCCGAAGGCGAGTTGCTGCCGCCCGCCAGCCCCTACTTTCACGATCGCGCGGTGATCGAGGTCGCGCGCATCCAGCGGGAATTTGGCGAACAATCCGCCGTGGGTGTGTTCGTCAGCAACCGGAGCTTCGGGCCGAGCTTCAACCGGGTCTTCGCGCTGGACACGCGGCTGCGACTGAATGCCAACTGGGTCGTCGAGGCGCGGGCCGAGACCAGCCAGACGCGTGATCTCGACGGCACCCGCGCCGCTGGGCCCGCCTATGAACTGACACTGACCCGCGCGGGTCAGCATCTGGTCTACGGCGGAGGCTATGTGGACCGCAGCCCCAACTTCCGCAGCGACCTCGGCTTCGTGCCGCGTGTGGATGTGCGCTACACGAGCCATTTTCTGCAGTACCTCTGGCGACCGCGTCGCAGCGCGGTTGTGGCGTTCGGTCCCGGCGTTTCAGCGCTGGTCAACTGGGACCACGAGGGTCATCTGGAGGACTGGTTGGTGGGGCCGACGTTCCAGGTGGCGCTGCGCCGGCAGACCGTGCTGCAGGTGAGCCGCACGGAGCGCTATGAGCTGTTCGAAGGCCTGGGTTTTCGCCAGCATCAGACAGGGGCAAACGTGCAGACGCAGTGGCTTTCCTGGCTCGGAACGACGGCCGCGGTGAGCTGGGGCACCGCGGTGAACTACTTCCCGGCGGCCGGTCTGCTGCCGTTTCTGGCAACTTCGCAGAGCGCCAGCCTGTCGCTGACGATACGGCCCACACCGCGCCTGCGCGTGGACGAAACGTATTTCTACACGCGACTGGGCACCCGGGCAGGGTCCAGCCCGATGCACCAGCTGCCGGGCATCAGTATCTTCAATAATCACGTGCTGCGGAACAAGGTGAACTATCAGTTCACCCGGGCCCTCTCGCTGCGTGCCATCGTGGATTACAACGGCACGCTCCCGAATCCGGATCTGGTGGACGTGCAGGCGACACTGGGGGGCATCCCGAATGGCCCCCTGGTGCCGACGCGGAAGCTGACCGCTGACTTTTTGCTGACCTATCTGGTACATCCGGGGACCGCTGTCTACGTGGGCTATACCGACGGTTATCAAAATCTCGCGATCGCTCCCGGTGGCATTCTTGTCTACCGTCGGGCGCCCACCACCTCGACCGGGCGGCAGGTCTTCGTCAAGCTCAGCTACCTGTTCCGCTTCTGACCGCGCTGGCTTGTCACTGTTGGCGGCGATTGCCTACAATGCGGGCTTCGCTTTGCCGGAGATAGTCGAGCCATGAGCAGGCGCATTGCAGCCAAGATAACCGGTGTGGCCGGCTATGTACCGCCGCGGGTCCTGACGAACGCCGACCTGGAAAAGATGGTGGACACAACGGATGAGTGGATCCGCACGCGAACCGGGATCCGGGAGCGGCACATCGTGGAGCCCGGCACGGCTGCCTCCCACCTGGGGGTGGAAGCGGCACGCCGGCTGCTGGCCGAGCGGCAGGTGGCGCCCGAGACGATCGAGCTGATCATTGTCGCCACGGTCACGCCCGACATGATGTTTCCAGCTACAGCCTGCCTGATTCAAGACCGGCTGGGGGCGCGGCAGGCCTGGGGGTTCGATCTGTCCGGCGCGTGTTCGGGTTTTCTGTACGCGCTGACCGTGGGCGCACAGTTTGTCGGCGCGGGCACACACCGCCGGGCGCTGATCATCGGGACCGACGTGATGTCCTCGATCATTGATTTCACGGACCGGGCCACCTGCGTCCTGTTCGGCGACGGCGCCGGCGCCGTGCTGGTCGAGCCGGCCGAGAACGACCAGGAAGGCATCCTCGACTTCTACCACGATATTGATGGCTCGGGCGGCTGCTATCTGTTCATGCCGGGGGGCGGCTCGCTGCATCCGGCCTCGCACGAGACCGTCGAGCGCCGGATGCACTACGTGCATCAAGACGGTCCGCAGGTGTTCAAGTACGCCGTGCGCCGGATGTGCGAGGTGGCCACGACGCTGCTCGAGCGCAACGGACTGCGCGGGGAAGATCTGGACCTGATCGTCCCCCATCAGGCCAACCTGCGCATCATTCGGGCGATGCAGGAGCGGCTGGGCGTCGGCGACGACAAGGTGGTGGTGAACATTGACCGCTACGGGAACACGACCGCCGGCACCATTCCCCTGGGTCTGCGGGATGCGCTCGAAGACGGCCGCCTGCGGCCGGGTGCCCTGGTGCTGCTGGTGGCTGTCGGCGCCGGCTACACCACGGCCGGCGTGCTGATGCGCTGGAGCGGCTGAGGGCGCCCGGCTGGTGCCGAAGGCACGGCAACGCAGAGGTGCAGCGATGCGCGCGGTCATCACCGGCGGCGCCGGTTTCCTCGGATCGCATCTGTGCGACCACCTCCTTGCGCACGGGTGGGACGTGCTGTGCGTGGACAATCTGGCCACCGGCGATGCCCGCAACGTGGCGCACCTGCAAGGGCACCCGCACTTCGAGTTTCTGCATCACGACATCACCCGGCCGCTGGCGCTCGACGGCCCGGTGGACTACGTGCTGCATCTGGCCTCACCGGCCAGTCCGGCCGACTACCTGAAGCTGCCGATCGAAACGCTCGAAGCAGGAGCGCTCGGCACGCGCAACTCACTGCTGCTGGCGCGGGCGCATGGCGCCCGCTTTTTGCTCGCTTCGACGTCGGAGTGTTACGGCGATCCCGAGGTGACGCCACAGCCGGAAACCTACTGGGGGCATGTGAATCCGATCGGCCCGCGCAGCGTCTACGACGAGGCGAAGCGGTTTGCCGAGGCGCTGACGATGGCCTTCCACCGCGTGCATGGACTCGATACGCGCATTGCCCGCATCTTCAACACCTACGGCCCGCGCATGCGGCTGAACGACGGGCGCGTGCTGCCCAATTTCATTCATCAGGCGCTAACCGGGCAGCCGCTGACGGTCTACGGGGACGGTCAGCAGACACGCAGTTTCTGCTATGTGGCCGATCTGATCGAAGGCCTCTGGCGCCTGATGCAGGCCGACGAGCATCTGCCGGTCAACCTGGGCAATCCGCACGAGGTCACCATTCTGGAGTTTGCGCGACTGGTGCGGGAGCTTGCCGGGGTGGATGTTCCCATTGTTCACCGGCCACTGCCCGAGGACGATCCGCGCCGGCGCTGCCCCGATATCAGCAAGGCACGGCGGCTGCTGGGGTGGGAGCCTCGCGTCGCGCTCGAGGACGGGTTGAGGCAAACGCTGGCGTTTTACCGCGCGCAATTGGCGGCAGCCGGGCCGGGTCCGAAAATCAGTTGAGGGGCCAGCAATCTCCCGCGGGCCGGCCCATCGAGAAATATTCGAACCCGAGCTCCCGCATGCGCGCCGGATCGAGCAGGTTGCGGCCATCGAGCACCAGCGGCCGGCTCATGGTGTCGCGGATGCGCTCCCAGTCGAGCGCGGCAAACTCGGGCCAGTCGGTCGCGATCAGCAGAGCTTCGGCCTGGTCGGCCACTTCGTAGGCGTCGCGGCAGAACCGCGCGCCGTCCAGCATCTTCTCGGCGCGCGGCATGGCTTTCGGGTCGAAGACCCGGACCTGCGCTCCTTCCTGTTGCAGGCGCCGGACCAGCTCCACGGCCGGAGAAAAGCGGATGTCGTCGGTGCGCGGTTTGAAGGCGAGCCCGAGCACGCCGATTTGCTTGTCGCGAATGACCCAGAGGGCGCGACGGATCTTTTCCACAAAGCGCTCGACCTGCCGCCGGTTGATTTTTTCCGCCTCGCGGAGCAGGGAGAAATCTACCCCGGCGCGCTCGGCCAGGCGAACGAAGGCCTGCACGTCCTTGGGCAGGCAGAAGCCACCGAAGCCCAGGCCAGCGCGGAGGAACTGCGGGCCGATGCGCGGGTCGAGACCCATGGCCCGGGTGACCTCTTCGACATCGGCACCAAGGCGCTCGCAGAGCTCGGCCAGGGCGTTGGCGTAGGAAATTTTCAAAGCCAGGAAGGAATTCGAGGCGTGCTTGATGAGCTCGGCGCTGGCGATGGTGGTGACCAGAAACGGCGGCGTATCGGGCGGGCACCCGTCCCGGTGGACCGGACACTGGAAGCGGTGCTCGAGCAAAGGCCGGTAGATGTCCCGCAGCTGCTGCTCGCTCGATTCTTCGTCCACGCCCACGACAATGCGATCGGGGTGCAGAAAATCTTCGACAGCGGTTCCCTCGCGGAGGAATTCGGGGTTGGAGGCCACGCGGAAACGATGACCGGCCGTGCGGGCGTAGACGCTGAGGGCCCGCTTGAGCTCGAGGCCGGTGCGGACCGGAACCGTGCTCTTTTCGATCACCAGCTTCGGGCCATCGGCTTCGGCAGCGATCAGACGTGCGACGCGGTCGATCGCGCTCAGGTCGGCCTCGCCATTTTCCAGCGGCGGCGTGCCGACGCAGATGAAGATGGCTTCGGCCGCGCGAATCGCCTCACCCGCTGTGGCTGTCACCCGCAGCCGACCGCGCTGGCGGTTGCGGAGAAACAGCGCCTCCAGGTGCGGTTCGTAGATCGGCACGCGGTCAGCCAGCAGAAGCTGTGTTTTTTCAGGATCGTTATCGAAGCAGATGGCCTCGTGGCCGACTTCAGCCAGACAGGTGCCGGTGACCAACCCGACGTAACCACAACCGATGATGGCGATCCGCATCGCTTCTCTTCCTGCGCTCGCTATTTTCCCCTAACGCCGGGTTCGACTCCAGCCGCTAGCGACCGGCACCGAGCAAGGCGCGCAGGGCGAGCCAGAGCAGGCGCGGCTGGTTCCAGCAAAGGCGGCGCAGGAGCAGCGTAGCGCGGTCGCGGTGGCAGCGCCCGAGCCAGAGCCGGCTGCGTTCGTTGAGTAACTCGAGCAGGCGCCCGTAGTCGTCGCCATCGAACTGATGCAGGACGCGGCGCAGCCAGAGGTGCACGTTGAGTTCGCGGCGCAGCGCATGCAGCTCCCGGTGCCCGTTGCCGCTGACGATGGCTGCCGCCACCGCCCGCGCGCCGCGGAAGCCGGTGACCACGCCGCCCACTGTAGACACCTTCACCTGGGCGGCGGCATCGCCAACCAGATAGACGTCGCAGGCCCCCAGCCGCCGGTGGACAGGTACCCAGCCCGTATAGAGCGGCACCTGCCCGCCCTGATAGGCCAGCGGCTTCAGTTCCAGCTGTTCGAGCACGTGCAGCAAAGCCGTGCGGGCCTGCGCGCCGGTCTCCGCAATCAGGCCGAGGACACCCTGTCCAGCGTCGGCCGGAATGAGCCAGAAAAAATACGGAGTCTGCTCAGGCAGGAACCATACCCGCACCGTGTCGTTCGGGTAGTTCTCCGGCAGGGAAACCACCGCCTGCAGCAGCAAAGCGGTCTGTGGGCGTGACCAGCCCGCTGCCTGGGCCAGACGGCTGGCTGCCCCGTCGGCCCCGATGACGATGTGAGATTCCACCGATTCGCCCTCACCGCTGTCGCGGCGGGCGAATTTCAGACGGATGGCGCGGTCGGCTACAGTTTCCAGCCCCACAAACCGCCAGCCAAGCCGCAGTTCGGCTCCCGCGGCAAGCGCGTGCTCGGCCAGGGCCGTAATCAGCTTCGCTCGCTCGATGACCCAGTCGGGCTGTTCGAGAGGCACACACAGGGTGCGCCCGCCTGCCTGAATTTCAAACCGGTGCACCGGCCGCAACAGACTGGCTTCACCCAGCGGCCCAAGCAGCTCGAGCATCTCGCGCGTGACGATCAGCGTCCGCGGTTCCGGATCCAGTGCAGGTGCCTGTTCAAAAATCGAAACCGGCATTCCATGGCGCGCCAGCAGCCAGGCGGTGTACAAACCGGCGGCTGACGCTCCCACGACCGCGATGGGACAGCGCGAGGCAGTGCCGGGGCGATGTGTTGTACGCTCTGGAAGCGACTCGATGGCAGCCAAACCGATCCCTCTGCGAACCGATAGACGAGCCGACAGTATACCCAACCGCCTCGGTCTGTATGCCGCGTTTCCTCCTACGGTCAGCGTCGGCTGGATCGGCCAGCACCGCTGCGTTCGAGAGCGACGATCGCCGCCACCCCAGCACAGCCCACGGCCACAGCGATAGCTTCGGCTGCGCCGGCCGTGGCTCTGGCGGCAGCCACGGCCAGCAGAATTCCGACCACGCTGACGCCGTAGAGCGTAACCACAGCAGCGCGCTGGCTCATGCCCGCAGCCGCCAGCCGATGCGCCGTGTGGTCGGTGCCGGGTGCAGCAAATGGGAGAAGTCCACGCCGGAGTCGTGAGACCGAGACCAGGAGGGTATCGAAGGCAGGCAGCAGCAGTATTAAGGCGCGAACCAGCGTAGCATGCAGTGGACCGTTCGCCGGCGGTGCAACCAGCAATCCCGACGCAGCTACCAGGAAGCCCAGAAGCATGGCGCCGGCGTCGCCCATGAAGATGCTGGCCGGGTGGAAATTCCAGCCCAGAAAGCCCAGCGCAGCGGCGGCGGTGACGGCAGCGACGACTGCGACTTGCGGCTGACCGCTCAGGATGGCCAGCACGGCATAGCCTGCCGCCGTCAGTGCGGCCGTGCCCGCGCACAGCCCGTCCATGTGATCGAGAATACTGAAGGCCGCGGTGACGCCGACCACCCACAGCAGGGTCAGCGCGGTGTCGAGTGCGTGCCCGCCGTGCGCGAGCGTGGTCACCAGGTGCAGGCGAACTCCGCTGACCAGCAGAAGCGCGGCCGCGGCCGGCATGCCTGCAAAAAGTTTGATCTGATGGTGCAGGCGGCCAGCATCGTCGAGCAGTCCTACGACGACGAGCAAGGTAGCCCCGAGCGCGATGGCCCGCAGCGCCGGTTCGGGGTCCCCGCCGGTGACCGCCAGTAGACCCGTCATGGCGCCGGCGTAGATGGCCAGGCCACCGAGCAGCGGCGTGGGCTGGCGGTGGATCTTGCGGGCCGCGGGATGGTCGAGCAGACCGGTGCGCAGCGCCAACCGGCGCATGAGCGGTGTAAGACCCAGTGTGACCAGGAAGGCGAGCAGGGCGGGCATTGCCATCAGAAGCGCTCACCAGGGCCGGCGGTCGAAAAGCCGGCTGCGGTAGGCTGCGTGCCGGCCGCCCTCTGATCGGCCGCGACGCGCTCGACCGTGCGCACGAAGTGTTCGAGCTGACGGTGCTGGTCGAAATCCGCCGCAGCCTGCGCGGCCCGCTGTCGCATGCGGGTCAGTTCCGCCGGGTGAGCGCGAAGCCAGCGCAGCGCTCGCGCCACATCCTCGGGCGCGTCCGGATCGGCCACCAGGCCGCAGCCGTAGCGGCGGACAATCCGCGCCACATCGCTCTGCTCGGGTACCACGGCAAGCACGGCTTGCCCGGCAGCCAGGATTCCATAGAGTTTGCTGGGCACCACAACGCCTTCCAGCCCGCGCCGCAGGCAGACGATGTGCACATCGGCGGCGGCCATCATGGCCGGAACCTCTGCGGCGGGAAAGAACGGCAGGCGCCGGATCGCCGGGCAATCGCCGGCAAACTGCTCGATGATCTCGCGGCGCGCACCATCGCCGACAAAGACCAGAGAAATCCCTTCGTGGGCCACGTTTCGAGCTGCCCCGAGCAGCGTTTCCCAGCAGCCGTAGAAGCCCAGGTTGCCGGCATGAACGGCGACAAAGGGCCACCTGTCGCGCACGCGGGCGGCCACGCGCTCGCGGACCGCGGCGCTCGGCTCGGCGGACGCAGGCACAGCGCCGTCGCGAACGACCTCGACGCGCTCGGCCGGAACACCACGGGCCAGGATGCGTTCGCGCATGTCGTCGCCCAGAACGATCACGCCAGCGGCACGACGCAGTGCGCCAGCGTGCAGCCGCTCCCACCACCGGACCCAGAAGGAGCGTTCCACGATACCTCCGCCGACCGCCATATCCGGATAAAGATCGCGGATGTTGTACACCAGGGGTCGCCCGCGCAGTCGGGCCACCCACGAAGCCAGGATGGGCAGAAAAGGCGGATCGGTCATGCACAGGACGGCGTCGGCGGGCGGCCGCAGTGCTTCAAGGAAAACGGCGATGGCGTAGGTGATGTAATTGGCCAGCCGGCCAATCATCTTCCGGCGGGAACAGGCGGTCGAACCCACCCGCACCACCTGTACGCCACCGTCGGTGAACCGCCTGCGCAGGTACCAGCGATGCCGCTCGAGAGGGTCATAACTGGGTCGCCCGGCCAGAACCGTGACCTGGTGGCGCGCTGCGAGCGCTCTGGCCACGCGCTGCGCCATGGTGGCCGTGGCGGCCGTATCCGGCGGGTAGTACTGGTTGAGCAGCAGGATGCGCACGGATCAGAATCCGCTGGCAAGGCGGTGTTGGCTGGCGCCGGTTTCATGAGCCGGTTTCTCGATCAGCAAGTCGCCGAGAACCAGCGCGTCCATGTGTGTGCGGAGAAAGCAATCCACCGCTTCTTCGGGATGGCAGACGATGGGCTCGTTCTCGTTGAAAGACGTGTTGAGGAGGACCGGCACGCCGGTGCGGTGCGCAAAGGCCTCGAGCAAAGCCCAGAACCGGGGATTGGTTTGCCGGCTCACGGTCTGCAGCCGGCCGGTGCCGTCCACGTGGATCGGGGCGGGGATGCGGTCACGGGACTCTGGGCGGGCCGGGAACGCCAGGAGCATAAACGGAGAGTCCGCAGGCGCGTCGAAATACTCGCTGGTGGCTTCTTCCAGGATGGCCGGGGCGAACGGGCGAAAGGGTTCGCGATGTTTGATCCGGCGGTTGAGGATGTCCTTCATTTCGGGCCGCCGGGGATCGGCCAGAATGCTGCGGTTGCCCAAAGCGCGCGGTCCCCATTCCATGCGACCCTGGAACCAGCCGACAATGGCGCCGGCGGCCAGCAGCTCTGCCGTTCGTTCAATCAGCTCCGGTTCGGCCAGCTCGCGCAGCAAAAAGCCGCGTGCGCCCAGGCCCCGGCTTTCGATCGCGTGCAGAAGCTGATCCCGGCGGAACTCCGGACCCCAGTAGGCATGGTCCATGACAAAACTGCGGGGCCGACCGAGGATGTGATGGTAGAGGTAGTAGGCAGCGCCGACGGCCAAACCGGCGTCGCCGGCGGCCGGCTGAATATACAGCCTGCGGAATGGCGTTCGGCGAAAGAGTTTTCCATTCGCCACGCAGTTAAAGGCGACGCCGCCTGCCATGCACAGCGTGTCGAGACCCGTCTGGCGATGGAGCGCCTCGAGCAGCGTGAACAGAGCTTCTTCGAGAGCTTCCTGAAGGCTGGCGGCGATATCGCGATGACGCTGTTCGAGCGGCTCTTCCGGGCGCCGCGCGGGCCCCAGTCGCTGCTCGAACAGGGGCGAAAACAGCCGGCCCAGCACGGGCGTTTCCTTGCCGGATTCCCAGCTCATTTCAGCCCCCTGGCGGTGATGCAGGAAGTAATCGAGCTCGAGCCGAAACTGCAGGCCGGGGCCCGCCTGCAGGATGCGCCGGAACTCATCGCGAAACACCGGTTCACCGTAAGCGGCTAGCCCCATCACTTTGTACTCGTCGCCGAACTTCCAGAAGCCCAGGTATTGCGTGACGGCCGTATAGAACAGGCCCAGCGAATGGGGAAAGACCGCCTCGCCGGCGATCTGCAGGCGCGGGCCGGTGCCCACGCCCCACATGGCGCTGCCAAAGTCTCCCAGCCCATCGGCCGACAGCAGAGCCGCCTGATCGAACGGCGAGACCAGATAGGCGCTGGCCAGATGGGCGCGGTGATGTTCGACGCGGTGAAAACGAGCGCGCAGCGTGTCCGGCGCGACGCCCAGCGTGGCCGCCAGTTCTTCGCGTAGCCCCGTCAACCGGGCCAACACGCGCGCCCGTTCCAGAGCGAAGCGGGGCAGTCGCAGCGCGCACTGAAGTTTGTGCCTCCAGCGTGCCCAGGGATCCCGTGGAACGATCACATGGTCGAGATCCCGGGCGGTCAGGCCGGCTGCCTGCAGGCAGTATCGAATCGCATGCGCAGGGAAGCCGGCAGCATACTTCACCCGCGAGAAGCGCTCCTCCTCGGCCGCGGCCACTAGTTGACCATCGCACACCAGGGCAGCCGCGGCGTTGGCATGGTAGAGATTGATGCCGAGGATGTTCATGGCGCGATCTCGGCCGTGCTGTTGGCGTTACCCGCGATGCGTTTCCGTTGCCCCACTGCCCTCTACCAGGCATCCGGCTCCTGCTTCGCGATGGTCGCCGGGCCCCTGCCTCTGTCAACAGCGGTTGGCGCACCCAGCCTTCGTTGCCGGCTGGGAAATTCACACCCGCCTCGATGGGCCCAGCATAGCGTGGCTGTGCGGGGGTGTAAACGTGTCCCCGCGCCCTAGTGCCCTGGCGAATACGGCGTCACTCGGCGAGCACGGGTCACTTGTGGGTTCGGGGTTGGCGCGAACGGGTCTGAAGAGCCGTTCTGTAAATCTCCTCCTGCCGGGCCGCCAGGCGATCGGCGTCACACACTGCTCGAAATTCCGCGCACTGCGCCCGCAGTTGCTGTTGCAGCGCGGTGTGTTCGAAGAACCGGCGAAGGGCTCCCGCCAGCTCCGCAGGTTGGCGGCGAACGACCAGTGCTCCGCGACCCCGTGCAAGCTCCGCGACACCACAGGTTTCGGTGATCAGGGCAGGCACGCCGGCGAGCAAAGCTTCGGCGGCGGCATTGCCAAAGTTTTCATAGCGCGAAGGCAGCGCGAACAGGTCGGCATCGGCCAGCGCTTGCCGGCGTTGCTCGCCGTAGAGCGGACCGGTAAAGCGCACGCGATTCTGCACGCCAGAGCGCAGCGCAAGCTCGCGCAACCTGTCGAGCATGCCGGGTTCCCCTTCGGGTCCTGCGATGATCAGGACACCTCGATCCGGCAGCGCTCGCGCGAAGGCTTCGATAAGCAGGTCGGCGCCTTTGCGGGCAATCAGCCGGCTCAGGAAAAGGATCAGCGGCTCGTCGGTCGCGATGCCGTACTGCCGGCGGAAGCTGCCGCGCGGCGGCAGGGGAAGCAGTTCGTCGGGGCTGATCGGGTTGGGGCGCAGGAAGATGCGATTTTCCGGCAGCCCGCCGGCTCGTAACTCGCTGCGTTCGAGCTCCGAGGAAGCTACCAGGCCGGCTGCGCCGGCCAGGAGGGTTCCTCCCCACAGGCTGTGCCAGAGACGCTTGAGGAGCACGGCGCGATCCATCGGGCGGAACATGCCCATCGGTTCGACCACGTAGGGAATACCCCAGCGGCGGCACGCGGCGGCGATAGGCGGTCCCAGCAGGTCGTAGAGTCCGTAGACGTGCACAATGTCAAAGTCGTGCAGCCTCTGTCGGAAGGCCAGGACGGCGGGATTCAACGTGAGCGAACGAACATGTCCAGTCGTTGGCAGGTAAAGGGTTTCGATACCGCCGTCAGCGCTCTGCCAGCCGAGAGTTGTCCTCTGGCCGAGCTGTGCGAGCCGGTTCCTGTCGAGCATGGCCGTGAGGACTGTCACGCGATGGCCGCGGCGGCGCAGAGCCCAGGCCAGGGTACGGACCATTTCCACCGGTCCGCCACGCTCGCGAAACGGCACATAGGCCTGAGTGACCTTGAGAATGTGCATCAGAGGGGAGAAGTTTCCTGCGAAGTGGCAGGGGAGTCCAACAGGTGCCGCACGCGCTGCTGGAACGCCTCGAAGCTGAAGTGTTCGGCGACGCGGCGGCGGCCGGCTTCGCCCATCCGGCGGCGGAGTTCGGGCTGGTCGAGCAGTGCGGCCAGGCGGGCTGCGAGAGCATCTGGATCGGACGGTTCGACCAGAAAACCGGTCGTACCCTCCGCGACGACCTCGGGTGCACCGCCGCAGCGTCCCGCAATCACCGGCAAGCCGGACGCCATCGCCTCCAGGAACACGATACCAAAGCCTTCCTGGCGACTGGGCATGACGAAGATATCAGCGGCATTGTAAAAACCACGCAGGCGTTCAGTGGGCTGAGCTCCGGCAAACCATACCTGTAAAGCCGGAAATCTGACGCGAACCTCGTGCTCGAGCCGCGGCCGCAGATCGCCGTCTCCCACGACCACGTAGAGCAGCCGTGGATACCGGGGCTGCAGCCGTGCCAGTGCTGCGAGGACCAGCTCGATCCCCTTGCCCGGTTCACCCGTCATCAATCTTCCGACGGTCAGCACGACCGGGCTGCAGCCGTGCGGCAGAGCCGGGCGCTCGCACGGGCTGGCAAGGAATGCCGGATC
>Ga0209810_1002783_pt1 | contig 19928 bp, 17 predicted proteins | sample Coa_R1_7_FD_187159 | JGI IMG/M metagenome (GOLD analysis project Ga0209810, IMG submission 187159) | Surface soil microbial communities from Centralia Pennsylvania, which are recovering from an underground coalmine fire - Coalmine... | ecosystem: Environmental > Terrestrial > Soil > Unclassified... | reverse complement strand
AGGCGCTCGCGATGCTGGCCAACATTCCGATTACCGGCGTGAACCGCAACGGCCAAACTCGTCACGGTGAGCCCGTCGAACCATCACCACCAACACCACGGCGCAAGCGGAAGAAGCGCAAGACCGCGGCGCAGAACGGCGCCGCACCGCAAACCGGTTCACCTGCAGCCGCAACGTAAATGCGACGGCTGTATTCGCAAGCCCGACGCGCGTCCACGGAGCAGGAGTAGTGTGCTCGCGGTAACAGATCCTGGATCCCACTTGGAGGCGTCTTGAAACTTGCCGGTAACGTCTACGACTTCGGCGATCAAACGGTCAGCCGCCATTTGCGCGACATCGCAGCGGAGCTGAGTGAGCAAGCGTACATCAACGGCGAGGACGATCGGAGCTTGTGCAAGCAACAGCCTCTTTACGATCTTGCGATGCTTTTGGATCGACTCGCTGTTGACGCAGAGCGGTTGGAATCGTTGCGCTAGCTGCAACCGGCCGCTTGGCAGGTAGCGACGCCGGAATCCGCCGATAATCCCTTAGATGGCTACCCTTGCGCTGCCGTACGAAACCCGGCGGCAGCTGCGCAGTGTGAATTGGTATTTGATTGGGGCGGCGTTCGCGCTGACGTTGTTCGGTTTCGTCGCGATTCAGTCGGCGAATTTGCATTCTGCCGGCGCCGAGTCCGAGTACAAGAAGCAGATATTCTACTCGATCGTCGGCGTTGCGGTGATGATTGTTTTCTCGCGCGTCGACTACCGCAATTTCCAGCAATGGGCACCCTGGCTGTACGGAGCGAATTTGCTGCTTCTCGCATTCGTGCTCAAAGCGGGACACAACGCAATGGGGGCGCAGCGGTGGATCTCGCTCGGGCCGCTGGGAACTTTTCAGCCTTCCGAACCGGCCAAACTGATCCTCGCGATTTTCGTGGCTTGGGGTCTGTGCAAGTGGCCGTTTCGACGCATCGAAGATCTCGCGCGTCCCCTCGTCGCCGTCGGCATTCCGGCGCTGCTCATCGTCAAGCAGCCCGATCTCGGCACGACGCTCGTGCTGCTTGCGATTCTCTCGACGCAGCTGTTTTTAGGGTTGGAAAAGCTTCAATATTTCGTACTTTATGCAATCGGCGTTGCGGGCACCGCGGCGTTTACGGTGGGCACGAACTTTATTCTCAAGCCCTTCCAGAAAGCGCGCCTGCTCGTTTTCCTCAATCCGAAAGCGGACCCGCAAGGTGCCGGCTACAATTTGAATCAGTCGAAGATCGCGGTCGGCAGCGGCGAGTGGTTCGGGCGCGGCCTGCACCACGGAACGCAGACGCAACTCAACTTCGTGCCGGAACATTCGCGCGACTTCATCTTCACGGTCGTCGCCGAAGAGCTCGGGTTCTTGGGCGCGATCGCGCTGCTCGGGCTGTACATCGGTTTGTTGTACGGCGGCATCCAGGCGATGCTTGCGGCGCGCGACAAGTTCGGCTTCCTGCTTGCCGCGGGAATAGTCGGCATGTTCGCCTTTCACATCATCGTGAACGTCGGCATGACGATCGGCATCATGCCGATCACCGGCATTCCATTGCCCTTCGTGTCGTACGGAGGCTCCGCGATCATTACCAACTTTGCCGCCGTCGGCGTGCTGCTGAACATCTACGCCCAAAAAGATCGCGGTCTGCTCGGCAACGCGTAACAACGTTTTAACGTATGGCGGCAAGCCTGCGCCGGGTTGCGCTCGGATGGGAATACACACGAACATGACTGTGACGAACGTACGCGAATCGAAATCCTGGTTCGCGGTGCTGCAAACCGCCGAGCTGGCGCAAACAGCCGTCATGACGATCGGTCCGGGCGAGGAGAGCGGTCCGAAGGAAAACGAGCACCCCGGCAGCGAGCAGGTGGTGTACGTGGTCGAAGGCGAGCTCGAGGCGGAAATCGGCGAGCGCAGGGTCACGTTGCGCGCCGGCGATTCGACCATCGTCCGCCGCGATGTGCCCCATCGCCTTAGCAACCGCACCGAACACCCGGCCCTGACTTTCAACGTTTACACGCCGCCCGCGTATTAGCACCGGTGCAGGTCCGCTGTGCGGCCTAGGGGAACCTGAGGGCCAGACCGCCGGGCCCGCCGGCTATCGGGCGCGTATGCGGTCATGAAAAAAGTTTTTGAGCGTCTGTGCTCGCTCGCGTACCCGCTCGAGCGCGTCGCCGCAGGAAATCGCCGGCCTTGGAAAAGGCGCGTACGAGGCGACTGGATGCGAGCGGCGCACTCGCGTGGTTCGAGAGCCCCGGCGAGGGAGTGACGAGTCGGACGCCCGGCTGCAAAGGCTAGGTACCTATTGTCGACCGAGATCTTGATCTCGAGCGACCCGTGGGAAAATCGGGTCGCAATACTCGAGGACAACGTCCTCGCCGAAATCTACGTCGAACGCGAAGAAAAAGTCATCGGCTCGATCTTCAAAGGAAAAGTTCAAAACGTTTTGCCCGGCATGGGCGCCAGCTTCGTCGACATCGGCTTGGGCCGCAACGCGTTTCTCTACGTCGACGACATCAACAAAACGCCGCTGAACATCGGCGACGTCGAGATCACGCAGGGGCGAAGCGGCTGGACGATCAGTGAGAAGGTAAATCGCGGCGACGACGTTCTGGTGCAGATCGTCAAGGAGCCGCGCGGCCTCAAAGGCGCGCGCATCAGCACGAACATCTCGCTGCCGGGGCGCTACCTCATCCTCATGCCGACCGGCAAATACAGCGGCGTCTCGCGCAAGATCGAATCGGCGGACGAACGCAACCGGCTCAAAGCCATCATGAAACGCATTCGGCCCGAAGGCATGGCCACCGTCGTGCGAACCGCGGCCGGCGGAGCGAGCGAAGCCGAACTCATCGCGGACCTCGGCGTGCTCATTCGGATGTGGCACGGCATTCTCGAATCGTACAAACGCGCGCCCTCTCCGTCGCTGCTGCACAAAGACATGAACCTGGTCTACAAGGCCGCGCGCGACTTCATTACCGCCGACGTGGACCGCGTCCTCATCGACAACGAGGAAGAGTACCGCAAGGTGTGCTCGTTCCTTCAGCTGCTCGGACCGCAGTACCTCAATCGCGTCGAATACTACAACTCCGGCCGTTCGCTGTTCAAAGACTACAAAATCGACGAAGAGCTGCACAAGCTCATGAAGCCGAAAATCAACTTGCCTTCGGGCGGATCCATCGTTATCGAAACGACCGAAGCGCTGACCGTGATCGACGTGAACTCGGGGAAGTTCACCGGCGGACGAAATCTCGAAGACACGATCGTGAAGACCAACGTCGAAGCGGCGGCGGAGATTGCGCGGCAGGTGCGTTTGCGCGACATCGGCGGCATCGTGGTGTGCGATTTCATCGACATGAACACCGAGGCGTCGCGCAACAAGGTGATCGCGACGCTCGAAGCCGGCTTGCGCAAGGATCGCACGCGTTCCACCATTCAGTCGTTCAGCAATCTAGGATTGCTGGAATTCACCCGCAAACGCGTCGGCAAGGACCTGAGCTCGCAGCTGCGCGGAAGCTGCCCCACGTGTTCCGGGCTGGGCACGGTGATGTCGGCGCAATCCGTTGCGATCGAAGCGCTCCGCAAAATTCGCGCGCATCAACACAACGGCGACGGCCGTTCCGTTCTGGTTGAAACGGCGCCGACGGTGGCCGCGCAGCTCGAATTTTGGTACGAGGACGAATGCCGGCAGCTCGCGCAGGAGTTGCATGCGCCGCTGCACGTCCGCGTCGATCCCATGCTCCATCCGGAGAAGGTTCGGCTACGCGAAGTTGGAGAGCTCAAACCCGACGGCGCTTTGCGCGTGGGCGACGAACATGAAGTCGAATTGCTCCCCGGACGTTTGCCGAACGCGACGTCGGCTGCGGCGGTCATTCAAGGACGCATCGTGGAGGTCGAAAACGCGTCGAACATGGCGGGCCAGACCGCGCGCATCAAGCTCATCGACGTTGCCGAGGACTCCGCGCTGGCCGAGATCGCGGCGGCGCTGCCGGGCGAGCGGCCGAAACGCCGCCGCAGGCGCGGCGGAAAAGCGGCCCTCACCCCGGCGGAGCAGGCACAGCAGCTTCGCGAGCTCGCCGAAGAGGCAGCGCAATTCGCGCAGGCGCGCCCCCCCATCGGCATTACGACCCTCACGGAGGAAGAGGAACGCGAGGACAAGGCGGCCGCTGCCGAGCTGAAAGCGGAGCGCACGCCGGAGGCGATCGTCATCGGCGAGGGTGAGGCTCTTTCTCCCGGCGGGCGCGACGCGGGCCGGGGGAGCCGCCGCCGTCGCCGCCGTCGCCGCGGACGCGGCGGCCGGGGCGAGGAATTCGCGCAGGCGGCGCAAGCCGGCATCCCTATCGAAAGCGCGCAGGCGCAGCTTGAAAGCGAACCCGCGGAAACCGACGAGGGCCACGCACCGCGAGTTCATGCCTCGCCGGTTACCGGCCCCGCCGAAGAGGGCGGCCGCCGCCGCCGCCGCCGTCGCCGCCGCCGCCGCGGACACGGCCCGGCGCTAGAGGGAGTGCAAGCAACCGCACACGATTCGAGTACCGCGGCGGTGCCCGACCGCCACATCTTCCGCGTCGCCGCGGACGGCAGCGCCGAGCCCACCGGTGAAACCGCGCCCCGCGAGCCGGTGCGCGCGATCGCGCCTTGGAACCGCAAAGCTCAGCCGCCCGCCGTCGAGCCGCCTCCGCCGCATCTGCGCGCCCCCGAAGAGAACGCCAAGCCGACCAAACCCGCGCGCCGCCGCCGAACGGCGGCTGCGGCGGCGCCGGCCCGGATAGGCGGCGAACTTCCTGCCGCGCATACCGCCGCGCTGCCCGCGCCCGAAGCGCCCGCCGCTGAATCGCCCAAACCCAAACGCGCGCGTAAAAAGGCCGAACCCGAGGCAGCCGAAAAGCCGAAGCGCACGCGCAAGAAAGCCGAAGGCGAGCCCGCGGTTAAAAAAACGCGCGCCGTTCGCAAAACGACGGCGCGCACGGGATCGCGCAAGAAGAAGGCTTAGCGATGGTTCGACCAGCTCGCCATGGCGAGACTTAGTAGCTCGCCGTAGCGAGGCGGTGCTACTGCGTCGTGCCGGTCGAACCTGCGCCCGTGTGCGCGATCTTGTCGTTGAGATACTGTACCGCGCGAGCGAGCTGCGCGTCGCGCGCGAGGTCTCCCAGACGGTCGCCTTTGGTCGAATCCACAACGATGTCGGGCGTGATACCGAGGTGATTGATGTCGCGATTGTGCGGCGTGAGGTAGCGCGCGTCCGTAATTTTGATCGCGCTGCCGTCGGGCAGCGGAAGAATCTCCTGGACCACGCCCTTGCCGAAGGTTCGCGTGCCGATGATCGTGCCGACGCCGCTGTCCTGGATCGCCCCCGAAGTGATTTCGGAGGCCGAGGCCGTGTGACCGTTTACCAGTACCGCCAGCGGCAACGGCGGAATCGCCGTGTTCTCCGCTTCGTAAGTCGTTACATTCGATGCGCGCGATTCGACGGAAACGATCGGTCCCGATGCGATGAACTTGGAGCTGACGTCGAGCGCGGCCTCGAGATAGCCGCCGCCGTTGTCGCGCAAATCCATGACGATTGCGCGCGCGCCCTGCTGCTGCAGGCGATCGAGCGCGCGAGTGAGTTCGTCGCCGGTGTCCCGGCCGAATACGGTGAGATCGACGTAGCCGATTTTTCCGGGAAGCATCTTTGCGTAAACGGAAAGCTGATGGATCTCCGCGCGCGTGATCGCAATGGGCGCAGATAGCGTTTTGCCTTCACGTTCGATCGTAAGCTGAACCTGCGTTCCCGCCTTGCCGCGCAGTCGCTGCGAGGCCTGCTGCAGCGAAAGTCCCTTGGTGGAGACGCCGTCGATTGCGAGAATGACGTCGTCTTGCTGAATACCCGCCTTGTCCGCGGGCCCGTCGGGCACGACGTTGCTTACGTCGATGTACTTGGTTTGATCGTCCAGTTGAATGACGATTCCGGTTCCGGCAAACGATCCGCCGTCGAGTCCCTGATTCAGCGCCGCGTACTCCTTCGGTGAAAGAAACACGGTGTAGCGATCGTGCACGGAATTCAACATGCCGCTAATCGCCGCGTACGCAAGCAGATGCGCGCTGATCTTTCCATGCGCCATGCGCGCCGCGACGTCGACTTCATGTCCGACCGCTTGCGCCGTGCTCGTAACGCTGTCGGTCGCGAAAATCGGCGGCAGCGATCCTTTCACGCCGGCGCCTTGCAGCTCGTGCGCGAGTTCGCTGCGCGCGCCGTTCACGATGGCCTGCGGATCGGTCTTCTTGTAAAAATCCGAACGCAGCTTGTCGTAGCTGAATTGAATCTCCGTCTCGTCGAGCGGCGAGATGGTCGCGGCGGCCGTGGCCGAGCCCGCGGCGGGGTGCTGGACGCCCGCGAACAGCAGGGCGGCGGCAGCGGTGACGGCAGTCAGACGAATCAGACGTATCATATGTGTGCTAACGCGTTTTCCGGCTCAAAAATGCCTTTGCGGCGGCGAGTTGCTTGTCCTTGGGCGTGTCGATGTAGGAGAGGTCCGCGCTCTGCGGCACGACCACGTCGGGCTCGATCCCCTTGTGCTGGATGTCCCGCCCTGCCGGCGTGACGTATCGCTGGGTCGTAATCTTCAGCGCGCCGCCGTTGGGCATCGAGAAGATGCCCTGCACGACGCCTTTGCCGAACGTCTTGGTGCCGATCAGGGTCGCGAGCTTGTAATCCTGCAGCGCGCCGGCGGTGATTTCCGATGCGCTGGCGGTGAACCCGTTTACGAGGACCACCACGGGTTCCACGCCTGGAATGACGTTGCCCGTGGCATCCTGTACCTCCCGGTTTCCGTACCGGTCGATTTCCGTGACGATGGGCCCTTTGGGAATGAAGAGGCTCGAGATATCGACGGCCGCGCTGAGTAATCCGCCGCCGTTGTCGCGCAGATCGAGAATGGTTGCCTTCGCGCCGTGTGCTTTGCCGTCGAGCAGCGCCTTGCGCACCTCGGCGGCCGACGTTTCGCCGAAATCGGTAAGCCGGATGTACTCGTAGCCGTTTTCCAGCTTCGCGTGCACCGTCGGAACGTGAATGATTTCACGCGTGATGCGGTACTCGCGTTCGGCCGTCTTTTTGTACGGGTGGGTCGTGATCGTAACCACGGTGCCTTGCGGTCCGCGGATCATCCGCTCGACGTGGTCGAGCGCCAACCCGCGTACGGGCTGCCCGTCCACGGTTTGCACTACTTCATCGCCGTGCATCCCCGCGCGCGCAGCCGGAAGTCCTTCGATCGGCTGCACGACGATTTCTCCGTCCTTGAGCTGATAGATGAACACGCCGATACCGCCGAAATCGCCGCCGTTGAGCTGCTCGTTGAGCGCGCGGATTTGATCGGGAGGAAGATAGACCGTGTACGGATCGTGCAAGGAAGCCAGCATGCCGATGAGCGCGGCCTGCGTCAGCTGATCGCCCGCGCTCTTTCCGAGATAGCGCGCGTAGTGGTCCTCGGCGTAAGCGAGTTGACCGTCGATCGCGTGCACGTCCGCAGCGGCGTTTCCGTCCGTTTGCGGGTGTGGGAGCGCCGGCACGATCGCGACGTGTTCGGCTTTGAGCGCTTCCTTTAAGTAGAGTTCGAGGCCGCGGCGTTCGCCGTCGACGAGCAGCGCGGGTTCGACGGGCTTGTAATAGACGCGTTCGACTTGCCGGTACGCTAAGCCGAGCAATTGCCGGTCCACCATTTGCGGACCGAACACGCCGTTCACGTCGAGCGACGCCACCTCGCTGCTGGGCGCTTCGTCGGTGGATTGCGCGAAGCCCGACGCAGCTGCCGTGTGCCCCGCGCGCACGTAGAAAACGCCGGCGAGCGCGGCGGCGACGAGCAGAACGGATACGAGCAGCCAGCGGGTTACGGGTGACACCTTGAGTAAGCGATCCTTTATAGAAAGGGCAGCGCGTGGTACGTACCCGCTTAGTACCCAAATCGCGCCCGCGCGGTTTCGGCCGGACGCCGGCCCGCGAGAGCGGCTTTAGTGCAGGTATCCGGCCGGGTCGACGGGTTTGCCGTTGATGCGTACTTCGAAATGTAGATGCGGACCCGTAGAGGCGCCTGTGGAGCCGACCGCGCCGATCGCTTGTCCCTTCTGCACCTGCTGGCCGTTCGACACGAATATTTGCGAAAGATGGCCGTAGCCCGTGGCCAGGCCGCCGCCGTGGTCGATGAGGATGTAGTTGCCGTAGCCGCCGTACCAGCCCGCCGAAAGAATCGTTCCGCCCGACGCTGCCGTGACGGTCGTCCCCATGGGCGCCGCGATGTCCAGGCCCTGATGAAACTCCATGCCGCCGCCGAAAGGATTGCGGCGGTATCCGAACGGGGAGGTGATCGTGCCCGAAACCGGCCAGGAAAGCTCGCCCGGCGCAGTGGTCGTCCCGGCGATGCCGGCTGCCCGGCGCTCGGCTTCCCGCTGTGCCTCGATCTCGCGCTGCCGTTCGACGATGAGCGCTTCGAGCTGCGCCTCCTCGCCGGCCGACAAATCCTCGATCTGCGCGACTTGGCTTGCGACGCTGCGGCGCTGCGCGTCGGCGACCGCGACGAGGTTCGCGCGTTCTTGGGCCAGCGTGTCGAGCTGATTGCGCGCGCGCTCCTGCGCTTGCTGCTCCGTTTGCAGCGTTTCTTGCGCGGCGACCAAACTGCGCTGCGCTTGTGCCACTTTCGATTCGGCGGCTTTGCGCTCGCGGACCGCGCGCTGGTTTGCCGCGATGAGCAGGCGCAGGTCTTCCCAGCGCTCCACGAAGTCGGTGAACGATTTCGACGCGAGCAGCACGCTCACGTAGCCCAGATCGCCGTGTTCGTATGCATCCACGAGCCTGCGCTTGAGCAGATCGTCGTGGAGTTTGAGCGTTCTGCGCGCGGCGTTCAGCTGAATCGTATTCCACCACAGCTTGCGCTGCGTGCTGCGCTCTTGCGAAGCGAGATCGTCCAGCCGCGCGTTTACGCCGGCGATTGCCGTATTGGTTGCGTTGAGCTGCGCCTGCAGGTTGCCGACGCGTACCGTAGCCGCATGCAATTCGGTGCGTTTCCGATGCAGCTGCGCGTGCAGCTGTTCGGCCTTCTGACGGGCCGCTTCTATGCGCGCGTTGATGGTCGACGAGGTCGCCGGCGCCGGCAGTACGCCCGCGAAGAGCAACGCCGCCGCGGCGCAGCGAAGGGTTGCGTGCATCTTACTTTCGCCTCTTGTCCTTGACGTACACGGATCCCCCGATCGACTTGGCATACCGCTTGAGTTCGGCGGCCGACTCGCCGATTTGGGCGTAGTTTTCGAGCTTGCGATGCTCGTTGGAAACGATTGCGATCGAGAGCGACATGATGGGGAAGCGGTTGAGCGTGCCGCGCCGATCGCGCGTTTCGATGTAGCCCTGGCGCAAGTCTTGCGCGTTGTAGAGTTTGCGGATGTCGCGATCGAAGCTGTCGATGATCTCCCGCGCCATCTCCTCCGCGCGCGGCGGCAGCGTGACGAGGATGAAATCGTCGCCGCCGATGTGACCGATGAAATCTTGCGGCGTGCCGCGGCGTCGCATGACGTCGACCGCGGTCGAAGCGACGAGCTGGATCGCTTCGTCGCCGTGCGTGAAGCCGTAGACGTCGTTGAACGCTTTGAAGTTGTCCAGATCCAGGTACAGCACTGCGAACGGCTCGTTCACCTCGATGCGGCGGCGCAGCTCCGCTTCGATGGCCAGGTTTCCCGGCAGCCGCGTGAGCGGCGAAAGTGACGAATCGACTTCGACGCGCCGGATTTTCGCCTTGACGCGCGCGAGCAGCTCTTGCGGGCCGAAGGGTTTGGTGATGTAATCGTCCGCGCCTGCATCGAACCCCGCCACCTTGTCTTCGACTTCGGACTTCGCCGTGAGCATGATGATGGGGACGTGCGTGTTCGACGGATGCCGGCGTACGCGACGCGCGACTTCGTAGCCGTCCATCACGGGCATCATTACGTCGAGGACGATCAGGTCCGGCTGCATGGCATCCAGCGTTCGCAGCGCGTCTTCGCCGTTGGCCGCGGTCGTTACGTCGTACCCTGCCAGTTCCAAGTTCGTTTGGATGATTTTACGCAAGTTGCGGTCGTCGTCGACGACGAGAATGCGTTTGTTCATATCGGCGGCGCTCGTCACCGCCGCGGAAGCCTCAACGTAAACGTCGTGCCTCGGCCGGGTTCGCTGCGCACTTCGATCGTGCCGCCGTGCGCGCGCACGAGCCCGTGCACGATGTACAAGCCCAGACCGCTGCCGCCCGCAGTCGCGGCGTGTTCGGAGTCCGCGCGATAAAACCGATCGAAGATGTACGGAATATCGGCTTCGGCGATGCCGATGCCGCCGTCGCGCACGCTTATGACCGTCTGCTTGTCGTCGTAGTGCGCGAAGATCTCCACCGGGCCGCCCTCCGGCGAATATCTCATCGCGTTTTCGAGCAGGTTGCGCAGGATATCGCGCAGGCGCTCCGGATCGCCGGAGACCGGCACGTCCGCGTAGTGCCGTTCGAGCGGATGGAGCACCGGATCGTGCTGCACCTCGCGCAGCGCCTCGTCCACGATCGTATCGAGTGCGACTTCGACGCGCCGCCGCAGCATTTGTCCGCTGTCCACGCGGGTGACCAGAAGCATGTCGTCAACCAGCCGCGAGAGGCGGTCCGCTTGCTGTTCCACCACGCTGAGGAATTCTTCGCTGCGCGTTTGGTAGAGGCTCGGATTTTGCCGGAGCGTCGAAGCGTACGCCTTGATTGCGGCGAGCGGCGTCTTGAGTTCGTGCGAAACGGTGCTCACCAGTTCGTTCTTGAGCTGCTCGATTTCTTCGACGCGCGCCTTCGGCGCGAATGCCATCACCCAGCCGTCCTCGCAGCCGGAATGCCGGAGAAGCTGCGTGCGCGCGCTTACGCTCACCGGCTTGCCGGCGGAATCGCCGAGCACGAGCGTTTGCGTTTGCGGTTCGTCGCACTCGGGCAGGCGCGCGCCGCGGCTGGTTGGATGCAGCAGCGATTCGAACGGAGATCCGATGACGCTCTCCGCGGAGAATCCGAGCAGCGCTTCCGCCCCCGGTGAAAACCGTACGATCAGTCCTTGCTCGTCCACTTGAACGATGCCGTCGGCTACTCGCATCACGGCGGCGCACAGCGCCTTGGCGGCGAGCATCTCGTCCAGCAGCGGACCGTTCAGGTCCGCAGGTAGCGTCCTACTGCTATCCACGAGGCTACGACTCCGACCGCGGCTCCCGCGCCCACCAGCTCGAGGACGAGGGCACCTACATCGACTCGCGCTGCGTTCAGCTGCAGCCACGGCAGTGCGAGCGAAAGTTTCGGCAGCAGCGTCATTCGAGCCAAGGCCAGCAGACCGAGCGCTAGTGCCGCGCCGAGCGCGCCGTCGATCAGCCCTTCGCAAATGAACGGCATGCGAATGTACATGTTCGTTGCGCCGACCAATTGCATGATAGAAATCTCGCGCCGGCGCGCGAAGACCGTCAGGCGAATCGTGTTCGAGATGATGATGCCGGCGACGAGCACGAACAGCACGATGAGTCCGATGCCGGCGCGCCGCGCGACGGCTCCGAGCTGCAGCAGGCGCTGCACGACGTCGCGGCCGTAATCGACGTTTTGCACTCCGGGAAGTTTGCGGATGCGCGCGGCCACGGCGGGAACTTGCTCGGGGTCGCGCACTTTGATGCGGAACTTGTCCGGCAGCGGGTTCTCGGTGAGGATCGACGTGTCGATCTGGCCCTTCATGCGCTCGCGCAGTTCGCGCAGCCCTTGTTTTTTCGGCACGAATTCCGATGAAACGATGCGGTCGTCTTTCGCGAAGGCCGTGCGCAGCGCGTCTTCCTGCGCCGCGGTGGCGTCCGGCTGCGTGTAAACCGAGATCGTGATTTGGCTCATGACTTCGCCGGCGACGTGCGCCAAGCTCGCTCGAGCGTACAAAAACGCGCCGAGTAAAACGATCGTCACGGCTACGGTACCGATTGCGGTCGCCTGCATGCCGGCGTTGCGGGTGAAGTTCCGAAGAACCTCACCCAGAAAGAAGTTGATCTTGCCCCAGTCCAAGGAAATAGTACCCTCGCTCTTCATCGGTCACGATGCGGCCGTCTTCCAACCGGACGACGCGCCTGCGCATGCGGTCGACGACGGCTTGATTGTGCGTGGCGACGACGACCGTCGTGCCTTTCAGGTTGATGCGCCCGAGCAGTTCCATGATTTCCGTGGTGTTCGCCGGATCCAAATTGCCGGTGGGCTCGTCGCACAAGAGGAGTTTGGGATTGTTGACCAGCGCTCGGGCGATTGCGGTGCGCTGTTGTTCGCCGCCGGACAGCTCGCCCGGATACATGCGGCTCTTGTGGGAGAGCCCGACCAGATCGAGGCACCGCGGCACCTGACGCATGACGTCTTTGGTGTGCGCGCCGGTGACCTGCAGCGCGAACGCTACGTTCTCCCACACCGTCTTGTCGGTAAGGAGCTTGTAATCTTGAAAGACCACGCCCAGATGCCGGCGCAGCATGGGGACGCGAGCGCGCCGCAAGCGATCGACCCGAATGCCGTCGACCGTTATTTCGCCGCCGGTGGGGAGCATCTCGCGATAGAGCAGCCGCAGGAGGCTGGATTTTCCGGTGCCGGAGTGCCCAACGAGAAAAACGAAATCGCCTTTACGGATTTCGAGATCGATGCCGTCGAGCGCGCGTACTCCGTTCGGATACACAAGAGAAACGCCGCGTAGTGAGATCATCGCTGCAAGAGGGTTTTTATGAGTGGCCGTATGGATACCTGTGCCTGCTATGAATTTTGACTTAACCGACGAACAGAAGGCCATCCGGCAGACCGTCCGGGATTTCGCCGTGGAGCGCGTCGCGCCGCGAGCTGAAGAGATGGACCGCGAGGAAGCGTTTCCGTACGATCTCGTCGAGCAGATGGCGGAACTCGGCTTGATGGGCCTGCCCTTTCCCGAGGAGTACGGCGGCGCCGGCGCCGACACCGTGAGCTACGCGCTGGCGGTGATGGAGCTTGCGCGCGTCGACGCCTCCACGGCAATTACCATGGCGGCGCACGTCTCGCTGGGGGCGAGCCCTTTTTATCTTTTCGGCACGGAAGAACAAAAACAAAAGTACTTGGTGCCGCTGGCGCAAGGCAAGATGCTCTGGGGCTTCGGCCTGACCGAACCGAACGCGGGCAGCGACGCGGGCAACACGCAGACCAAGGCGGTACTCAAAGACGGCGCGTGGATCGTCAACGGCACGAAGGCCTTCATCACGAACAGCGGCACGGACATCAGCGGCGGCACCACGATAACCGCGGTTACCGGCACGCGCGAGGACGGCAAACCCGAGATTACCAACCTCGTCGTCGACCAGAGCACCCCCGGGTTCACGCGCAGCAAAAAGTATCGCAAAATGGGCTGGCGCGCTTCCGATACGCGCGAGCTTTCCTTTACGGACGCGCGAGTTCCCGAAGAAAACGTGCTCGGCAACCGCGGCGACGGCCTGAAGAATTTCCTGACCATTCTGGACGGCGGCCGCATCTCGGTTGCGGCGCTCTCCGTAGGTTTGGCGCGCGGAGCCTTCGACGAAGCGTTCAAGTACGCGAAGGAGCGTACCGCGTTCGGCCGCCCCATAAGCAAGTATCAGGCGATCCAGTTCAAGCTCGTGGACATGCTCACGCAGATCGAGCACGCGGAGCTCATGGTGCTGCGCGCGGCATGGGAGAAAGACGAAGGGCGCGATTTCGCGCAGACCGCGAGTTACGCGAAGTTGTTTGCCGCCGAGCTCTCGCACCGCGTCGTGAACGAGGCGGTGCAGATACACGGCGGCTACGGATTCATGGACGAGTACCCCGTCTCACGCATGTATCGCGATCAGAAAATCAACGAGATCGGGGAAGGCACCAACGAGGTGCAGCGCCTGGTCATCGCGCGGATGATGGGGCTATAAGCCGGCGCTTCTCGATTGCACCAGAGTTGTCCAGCCCGAATAGACCCCGCCGAACTCTTCGGCTAGCGTCGTGAGGGCGGTGCGCATCTCGGTGATTTTGAACGGATCCACGGTGTCGATCTTGATGCACCGCACCGCGTTCGACGCCTCGTCGATCGCGACGCGGTAGCCGTGGTCCGCCATTGCGCGCGCGAACACGTCGCGCTTGCGCGCGTCGTCGAACCGAATCGTGTGTTCGATGGGACGCGGACGTTCGAAGTCGTCGCCCGCGTCGAGCAGCGCCTGCAGCGCCTTCATGTCGTTGGCGAACGCGAGCTGGTTCTCGTCCGGATAAAGGTATGCCGAGTAAATGCTCCAGGCCGGATCGGAGGCGGAAAGCGCGCGATAGCGGTACTCGGCGTGAAAGCCCATCACTTCCGCGACGATATCGCCCGCGCTCTCCGTCAGCGGTCCGTAATAATGGAAGGTACGCATGCCGCGGCCGGTGACGCGCCCTACCTCGATGATGCCGTGCGGCTCCAGCGCCGCGGCCAGTTCTTCCTCGATGCTTTGCAGCGCGCGATACTCGTGCTCGCTCGTCATGCCGTGCTCGTCGGGTTCGCGCAACGCCACCGCCACGGTATAGGCAGCAGGCTTTTCGGCCATCGGCGCACGCGTTTTCAGTGCCAAGTCCACGGCAATCGAGATGGGCGACCCTTCCATGCGGGCGAAGTACGACGACCAGTCAGCCATATTCAGCATGTTTCCCCGAAGGAAGCGCGCGCGCTCGCGTGAAGCCTCACGAGCCAGGACCACGCACCCGCAGGAGTACTTTTATGTTTCGTTATTTCGCGGCCGCAACAGTGCTTGCCGCGCTCGCCACGGCGCCGGCCCTCGCCGGTTTGTCCGTCGGTGCAAGCGCTCCGGAGTTCACCGCGCAAGCCTCGCTCGGCGGAAAGGTCTTCACGTTCGATCTCAACGACGCGCTCAAAAAGGGCCCGGTCGTGCTCTACTTTTATCCTGCGGCGTTCACGAAGGGCTGCACGATCGAAGCGCATGCGTTCGCCGCGGCGATGGATCGATTCAAAGCGCTGCACGCGACCGTCATCGGCGTCTCGCACGACAAGATCGACACGCTGAACAAATTCTCGGTGAGCGAGTGCCGCAGCAAGTTCCCTGTCGCCGCCGATCCGTCCCTTGCGGTAGCCAAGCAGTACGATGCCGTCCTGCCGCAAGCGCCGACGTATGCGAACCGCACGTCGTACGTGATCGCGCCGGACGGGAAAATCCTAGCCACGCTGACCGATTTGGAGCATCCGCAGCAGCACGTCGACAACGCGCTGGCGGTGCTCAAGCAGTACGAGAGTCGTCGCTAAAGAGCTTCGGCTGCCGCGTCCGGCCGCGCTGCGGCGGCTCCGCGTCCAGAGCGGTGAGCTCGCGCGGCGCGGTCTCCACCGCGCTCAGGTCGGGTAATTCCGCGTCCGGAAGCGACGCGAGCTCTTTGATCTTGCGTCCTTGCGGAAGCACGCGGCTTTCCATCGATCCTACGGCTTTGTTGTACGCTTCCGCCGCCTTTTGCAAGCTCGAGCCGATTGCCGCGAAATGTGCCACGAACGTCCGCAGCCGATCGTAAAGCACGCGCGCAGCATCGGCGATCTGCTTGGCGTTCTCTTCTTGCTGCCGCTGCTGCCAGCCCAGCGCGTACGAACGCAGCAGCGCCATTAACGTTAGCGGGCTGGCGATGTACACGCCTTTGCCGGCGCCGTACTCGATGAGATCGGGGTTTTCGGTGCACGCCGCGCTCAAAAACGCCTCGCCCGGAACGAACATGACGACGAACTCGGCGGAGCCGTCCGCGCGCTGGTAATTGCGTCGCGCGAGCAAATCGACGTGGTTTTTGAAAGCGGCGGCGTGAGCGCGCATCTTCCGGCGGCGTTCCACTTCCTCCGGCGTTTCGACGGCGTCGAGATACGCGCTCAGCGGAACTTTCGCGTCGACGAAGATCTTCGAATTCCCCGGAAGCGCGACCGTGAGATCGGGGCGCCCGCGATCGTCCCCGACGTCGAACGTCTGCTGCTCGTCGTAGTCGCAGTAGGCTTCCATACCCGCGAGCTCGACGACGCGCCGCAGCTGCATCTCGCCCCACTTGCCGCGCGTCGACGGATTGCGCAGCGCCGACGTCAGCTGGGAGGCCGCCGTTTCCATCTTGCCGCTGCGCTCGATCAGGCCGCTGATCTGCTCGCGCAGTCCTTCGTAGGCGCCCACGCGGTCCTTTTCGATCGCCTTCACGAGCGCGTCGAACTCGCTCAGCTTTTGCTGCACCGGCGCCACGACGGCGCTGAAGCGCTCGTTCGCGAGCGCCAAAAACGTATCGCGCTGGTTTTCCGCGATCCGCGCGTTCGTCTCGTGGAGATCGTTCTTCAACGCTTCGGCGATCGTTTCCACCTGCGCGCGCTGAAGCGCGCGCATCAGCAACCACGTCGCCGCAAATCCGACCGCCAGTCCGCCGACGAGCGCAAGGGCGATCGAAAACGAGAGCGTCACATCGTAAGACTTCGGCAAGGCGGCGGCTCTTCATGCTCGAAGAGCGCGTTTGCAGGAGGGCACTATGAAACGCGCATCGTTCATCGCGAGTTCCGCGTCGCTGGCCGCGTTGGGTTCGACGGCACAAGCTGCGCCCACGGTTCCCGGCGGAACGCACTTCGTAGAGCGCAAAGCCGATTTTGACGAAGCCGCCTTCGCCGAACTGGTCGGCCGGCCTGCGGACGTTCGCGTCGCGATCGAGGCGGTGTCCTGGCATCCCGCGGTCTTCGCAAACATCAGGAACGCCCTCAACGGGTTGCAATTCGGCTTTGGGTATGCCCCCGACCGCATCGCCATCGTCTTCGCGCCGCACGGCCCTTCGAGCGCGTTCACCTACGCCGATTCCCTTTGGACCAAATACAAATTGGGAGACTTCTTCAAACTCAAGGACGACAAAGGCAACGCGCTTACCGCAAATACGTTTGTGTCGCCGCCGAAATCGTTCGCGACGACGGACGATCCCGACGATCCCGCCGGCTTCTATCAGGACACCTCGATTGAAACGCTGCAAAAGCGCGGAGTAGTCTTTTTAACGTGTCATACGGCGGTCGAAGAGCAGGCGCGCGGGTTGGTGAAAGCCGGCTACGCGCCGGGCGCTTCGCCAACGGAGGTTGCGAACGACATTTTGACGCACCTGATACCCGGAACGCACGTCGTGCCATCGATGATGAGCACCATCATCGTGCTGCAGCAGCGCTTCCACTACGGGTATCAAACCGTAGACTTCACATGAGGCTCCGTCGGTTTGCGTGGGCCGCGCTGTGCCTGTTCTTCACGGCATGCGGCGGCCAAACGCAAAGCGCGCCGCAGCCGACTACGACTTTCGACGTGCGCGCGGTTCCGCAGGATCGGGTCGGTTTTATGGTGCGCTACGGCTACGAGTTGATCGTGCATACGCGCGCGCATTTGCGATCATACGTGACGGCTGATATGGATTGCGCGGCTTGCCACGTCAACGGGGGAACGAAGCCTCGCGGCGGCAGCTTCGTCGGAATCGCCGCGCAGTTTCCGCAGTGGAACGCCCGCGCCAAGCGCGTCATTTCGCTGCAGGATCGCTTGGCGGAATGCTTCCTTTACAGCATGAACGGGCATCCGCCGGCATATCAGAGCCGCGAAATGGTAGCGATGGTCTCCTACATCACCTACCTTTCACGCGGGGTGAAGATCGGTGCGAGCCCCGAACCGAACGCGCGACTCGAGCGCTTGCAGCCGAGCTCGCCGGCGAACGCAGCGCGCGGCGCGCGGCTATACGCGCAAAAGTGCGCGCTTTGCCACGGCGCGGACGGTGCGGGTTCGAGTGCCTATCCGCCGCTTTGGGGCCCGCGCTCGTTCAACGGCGGCGCGGGCATGCACCGCTTGGGGACGATGGCGGGATTCGTTCGTTACAACATGCCGCAGAACGCGCCGGGGACGCTCAGCGATCAACAGGCGTACGACGTTTCCGCCTACGTGCTCGCGCACGCCCGGCCGAAGTTCGACAAGCGCAAAGCCGTCGTGTTTCCGCCGCAGTACGCCGGTTATTTTTGAGTAAATGCGCCGATCACGTGCTGTCTGAAGCGCTGCACGAGTTCGGGCTGGTAGCGCGCCGGTTCCCAAAGCAGTCCGATGCTGCGCCGGCAAACGGGTTCGGTGATGCGCAGCTCCGGCGTGCTCTCCGCGGGTGAAGCCGCCGCGGGAATGATTGCCACGCCCAAGCCGACGGCAACCAACCCGCGCAGGGTCGCAATTTCTTCACCCTCAAAGGCGATCTTCGGCGTAAAGCCCCCTTGGCGGCAAAAATCGTCGGTCAACGCGCGCAGTCCGTAACCTTCACGCAAACACACGAACGTGTCGTCGCGCAATTCGGCTAAGCGAATCGAACGGCGCTTCGCGAAACGATGATCGGGCGGCACGGCCAGCACGAGCTCCTCCGAGTCGAGCTGTTTGGATTCGATGCGTTCTCCCGCAGCCGGCAGCGGAGAAACCAGCGCGAGGTCGACCTCGCCCGCTTGAAGTTCCTGAAGAATGAAGTGCGACGCGTTTTGCACGAGCTGAAACCGCGCGCGCGGGTGCAGCCGCCGAAAGCCGGCGATCAAGTCGGGAACGACGCGCGCGCCGAGCGCGTGCGCGAAGCCGAACGCGATCACGCCCGCCTCCCGGTCCGCCAAATCGACGATTTCTCGGCGCCCCTCCTCGAGTGCCGCGAGCGCGCGATCGGCATGCCGCAGAAAGGCGCGGCCGTAGCGACTCAGTTTCACGGCGCGTCCCCGGTGATCGAAGAGCGCTGCACCCAGCTCCCGCTCCAGCCGCGCAATGGCCCGGCTGAGCGCAGGCTGCGTGATGCCGAGTTCCTCGGACGCCTGCGTAACGTGTTCCGTGCGCGCGACCGCGCGAAAGTACTCCAGCTGCAGCAACTCCATTTCGGGAGTATTCATGCCTTGGAGAGCATAAATCTTGCCGAAAACCGTTATTGGAGCGCACGAGCCGAGGGCGGTAAGATAAGGGTGGACTCAGAGAGCTGGTAAAACAGAGCGGTTTGGGTTCCGCCTGGGTCTCACGACGGAGGAGCAGCGCGCCGGTGCCGGACACGATGGTTCAAGTCACGTTCCCCGAGATGGGCGAGTCCGTCACGGAAGGCTCGATCGTGGAATGGCGCAAGAAAGTCGGCGACTTCGTTTCCGAAGGAGATCCGCTCGTCGAAGTGACGACCGACAAGGTGGACGTGGAAGTGCCGGCCAGCGCATCCGGCGTGCTCAAGCAGATCCTCGTAAACGAAGGTGCGACCGTCGGCGTGGGCACGGTTCTGGCCGAAATCGACACCGCGGGCAAAAACGGCTCGCGCAAAGCTGCCGGCGACGGCGAGAAGCGGCCGGCCGGCCTCGTCGTCGTGACGCTGCCCGAGATGGGCGAATCGGTCACGCAAGGCTCCGTCCTCGAATGGCAAAAACGCGTCGGCGATTTCGTGAACGAAGGCGATCCGATAGTCAACGTGACGACCGACAAAGTCGACGTCGAAGTTCCCGCAACCGCGTCAGGCACGATCGCGAACATTCTCGTTTCCGAAGGCTCGACGGTTCCGGTAGGAGCGCCGCTTGCCGAAATCGATCCCGCTGACGCAAAACCCGACGGTGCGGCAGCGCAAGATCGGCGCGCGCGCACACAACCGCCGTCTACGTCGCGTGAGCCGGCCACGGCTGCGGCAGACGTAGTCGCAACGCCGCAAGCGCGGCGCGCCGCGCGGAAGATGGACGTCGATATCGCGCGGGTCAAAGGCAGCGGTCCGCAAGGCCTGGTCTTGCGCGAAGACGTGGTAACGCAAGCTCCCGCGCTTCCGAAAGTCGACGGCAGCCGCGTGCACGTGCAGCTTCCACCCATTTCCTCCGAAGCGCGCGTCACGCAACTGAAGGGTCCTGCGGCTGCGCTCGCGGGCTACATGGAGCAAAGTCTGGCGATCCCGACGGCGACGAGTTTTCGC
>Ga0209810_1002781_pt1 | contig 19935 bp, 11 predicted proteins | sample Coa_R1_7_FD_187159 | JGI IMG/M metagenome (GOLD analysis project Ga0209810, IMG submission 187159) | Surface soil microbial communities from Centralia Pennsylvania, which are recovering from an underground coalmine fire - Coalmine... | ecosystem: Environmental > Terrestrial > Soil > Unclassified... | reverse complement strand
GCTCGACCTGTTCCGTTCGCTCGATCAGTCGACGCCGCCGGAAGCGGTTCTCGCCAGCAATACGTCCTCGATCTCGATTACGACATTGGGCGCGGCCACCAAGCGCGCCGAGCGCGTGATCGGCATGCATTTCATGAATCCGGTGCCGGTCATGCAGCTCGTCGAAATCATTCGCGGCATCGCGACCACGCAAGAGACGTACGAGTTTACCGAAAAACTGGCGCGCGATCTCGGCAAGACGCCCGTCGAGGTACGCGATTTTCCGGGATTCGTTTCAAACCGCGTGCTCATGCCGATGATCAACGAGGCGATCTACGCGGTGTACGAAGGCGTCGGTACGCCGGACGCGATCGATACGGTCATGAAACTGGGCATGAATCATCCGATGGGTCCGCTGCAACTGGCGGACTTCATCGGTTTGGACACGTGCCTTTCAATCATGAACGTGCTGTACGACGGCTTTGCCGATCCGAAATACCGTCCGTGTCCGCTGCTCAAGCAGTACGTCGCCGCAGGCTGGTTCGGGCGCAAATCGGGCCGCGGGTTCTATAGTTACAACAACGAGCCCGCAGGCGCGCGGCGCTGACCATGGCAACCGAAGTACGCGCAGCGTTCGAGCTGGACAACGAGCAGCGGCAGATCGGCGAACTTGCAGCCGAGATCGCGCAACGCGAGATCGCGCCGCACATTGCACAGTGGGATCGCGAACACCGTTTTCCGCGCGAAGTCTTCACGAAGCTGACCGAAGCGGGCATTATGGGACTGCTCGTGCCCGAAGCCTACGGCGGCGCCGGTGCCGATTACGTCTCGTATGCGTGTGCCATTGAAGAACTCGCGCGAGTCGACGCCGGCTGCGCGGTAACCGTGTCCGTGCATTCGATGATCTGCATGGCCATTCTCAAACTGGGTAGCGAGGAGCAGAAACGCGGTTATCTGCCCAAGCTCGCGCAAGAAGATACCATCGCGGCGTTCGCATTGACCGAACCCGATGCCGGCTCCGATGCGGCCAATCTGCGCGCGACGGCGAAACGCGACGACGGCGGATATGTCCTGAACGGCCGCAAGCAGTGGTGCACCAACGGCAGCTACTCGACCGTCATCATGGGCATGTTCCGAACCGGCGGGCCGGGACCCAAAGGCGTGAGCGCGTTCTTGATCGACAACGACACGCCCGGCGTGGTCGTTGAAAAAGTCACCGACAAACTGGGGATCCGTACCAGCAACACGTGCGATATCGCGTTCGATAATGCGCGCGTCGGCGAAACTGCGCTGCTCGGCGAAGAAGGCTCGGGCTTCAGCAACGCGCTCACCGCGCTCACGGGCGGACGCATCGGCATTGCGGCGCAAGCCTGCGGGATTCTCGCCGCCTGTTTGGACGCATCGGTGAAGTTCGCGAAGGAGCGAAGTGCGTTCGGCGTACCGATCGGCGCGCACGAAGGCGTCTCGTTCAAGATCGCGCAGATGGCTACCGATCTGGACGCGGCGCGTTTACTGACCTATCGCGCTGCGGCGTTGTACGATGCGGGAAAACCGTTCGCGACCGAAGCAAGTAAAGCGAAGTTTTTCGCATCGACCGCCGCGCGAAAACACGCGGCCGAAGCGGTTCAAATTCACGGCGGCTATGGCTATACGACGGAATTTCCGGTCGAGCGCTACTACCGCGATGCGAAAATCACCGAAATCTACGAAGGCACGTCGGAGATTCAGCAGGTGATTATTTCTCGCGCTTATTTAGGGAAGTTGTAACCACCACCAGAGAAACGGAAAGCGGAAACTACAAAACAATGAACCTCATGGAGTACCAAGGGAAGGAACTGTTCCGTCGCGCGGGCATTCCGGTTCCCCGGAGCAAACACGTCACGACGCCGGAACACGCGGGCGCGTTCGTCGGCGAAAATCCCGGACACTGGGTCGTGAAGGCGCAAGTCCTGATGGGCGGACGCGGCAAAGCGGGCAAAATTCAGTTTGCAAAAACGGCCGATGAAGCGCGCGCCAAGGCGTCGGACATCATGGCTACGCCGATGCCGCCGAACCGGCAGAATCCGAATGGCGAGCCGATCAATTCGCTGCTGATTGAGGAGACGCTGGGCGTCGCAAAAGAAGCGTACGCCGCTATCACGATCGATCGCTCGACGAAAAAGCCGGTGATCATGGTGAGCGCGTTCGGCGGTATGGACATCGAAGAAGTCGCGGAGAAGCATCCGGACTCGATCGCCAAAGCGTTCGTGAACGTAGCGGAAAGCTATTGGCCGCATACCGGCCGCGAGCTCGCCTTCAACGCGAATTTGGATCCCGGATATCGCAAAGCGCTGCCGGCAATTCTCGCCGGACTGTACGACGTGTTCTTCCGTTACGGCGCCAAGCTCGTCGAGATCAATCCGCTGGTACTCACTCAGGACGGGCGCGTCATCGCGGCCGACGCGAAAGTCGAACTCGACGACGACGCGCTTTACAAGAACCCCGAGTTCAAAGAATGGCAGACGACCCTGCCGCTGGATGAAGACGAAACGCTGGCGACGCAGGCGGGACTGGGGATTCGTAATTTCCGCCGCTTCGATGGAACCGTCGGCACGATGGCCAATGGCGCGGGGCTTGCCATGGGCACGATGGACGCGGTGAAAAACGCGGGCGGCACCTTCGCGAACTTTCTCGACGTCGGCGGCGGCGCAAACGCCGAACGAGTGCGCAACTGTTACGAACTGGTGATGAATCACACCGGCGCCAAAGTGTTCTTCATCAACATCTTCGGCGGTATCACGCGGTGCGACGAAGTTGCGAAAGGCATTGTCGACGCGATCAATACGACTTCGTCGCGCAAGGTGCCGCTCGTGATTCGTTTGACCGGAACGAACGAAGAAGAGGGCCGCCGCATTCTGGCGCAAGCGGGTATGAACCCGGTGGAAACGATGGACGAAGGCGCAGCAGAAGCCGTGAAACTTGCAGGGGCACGATAAAGAGTGAGTATCTTCTTAGATAAAAATACAAAAGTCATCGTTCAAGGCATAACCGGCGCCGAAGGGTCGTATCACACCGGGCGCATGCTGGACTACGGAACGGAAATCGTCGGTGGCGTGACGCCCGGAAAAGGCGGACAGACTTCGGCGCACGGATTGCCGATCTTCAATACGGTGAGAGAGGCCGTGAATGCAACCGGCGCAACGCACACGTGTATCTTCGTTCCGCCGGCGGGCGCAGCGGATGCGCTCTTTGAAGCGCACGATGCCGGCATTACGTTCGCGGTGTGCATCACCGAAGGCGTGCCGGTACACGACGTGCTCAAGGTCGTCGCTGCAACGCCCGGCATGCGCATCATCGGCCCGAACTGCCCCGGACTGATCTCGCCGGGTAAATCGTCGATCGGCATTATGCCGGGCCACGTGTTTAAAGAAGGGAACGTCGGCGTCATCTCGCGTTCGGGAACGCTGACGTATGAAGTCGTCGATTTGCTCACGCGCGCCGGATTCGGACAATCGACCGCCGTCGGCATCGGCGGCGATCCCATCATCGGCACGACGTTCGTCGATTGTTTGCGGGAATTCAAAAACGATCCGCAAACCGAAGCGCTCGTCATCTGCGGCGAAATCGGCGGATCCGATGAAGAAGATGCGGCCGCGTTTATCAAACAGCACATGCCGGATACGCCGATCGTTGCGTTCATCGGCGGACGTAACGCGCCGCCGGGTAAATCGCTCGGCCACGCCGGCGCGATCATTTCGGGCAAATTCGGAACGCCGCAAAGTAAAATCGAAGCGTTCCAATCTGCGGGTGTGCCGGTCGCCGATCGCCCTTCGCAAATTCCGGAATTGCTCGGACAACGAATGCCCGTCCGCGCTTAGCGTACGGGGTTACACCTTGTCATCGTGAGCGTGTCGACGGGCGGTGAGCTCGGCGAAACGTCATTACTACAAAAGTCGGAAGTAAAAATCTTCCGGCTTTTTCTTTTTAACGCCGGTTAATGCGCAACAAAACTCCTGCAAGGGAGTAAGCGCGCAAACTAAGAACGCGCGAACTTACGACCCGGCGCTTTCTCGCGCTGCAAACCGGGAGACCGGGCCGCCTTTTTTTACTGTCAAATGGAGGCACAATGCCAAAATCGATGAGATTCCGGCATGTGTTGGTTGCCGTTCTTTTGGCCGTTGCGATGCTTGCCCAGGGAACATGGGCACTGGCTGGCACGACCGGCGGATTGAGCGGTACCGTAGTGGATTCCTCGTCTGGAGCGCCGGTTGCTAATGCAACCGTCACCGCACAGGCGCCGTCACAAACGACTACGGCCACGACCGACGCAAACGGACATTTCGTTTTTCTATCGTTAGCGCCTGATACATACACCGTTTCGTCAACCAAAAACGGTTACGATCCGGCAAGCATCGCCGGCGTTACAGTGTTCGCCGACTCCGTGCAAACGGTTACGGTGTCGATGCGCGCATCGCTCAAGACAATCGCCTCGGTGCATTCACAAGCCGCAGGCAGCCTCGTGAAATCCGGTACGACCGCAGACGTGTACGCCGTCAACGCGGCGACGCAGGATAAAATCAGCGCACTCGGCGGCGGCGGCAGCTTGAACAGCGCGTACTCGGCCGTTGCGTCGGTTCCGGGCGCCGTCATGCCGCTGAATCAATCCGGATACTTCCAAACCGTTCATATTCGCGGCGGCGACTACGACCAAGTCGGCTACGAATTCGACGGCGTTCCGGTGAACCGTTCGTTCGATAACTATCCTTCGGGACAGCTCTCCTCGCTCGGTATGTCGGAACTGCAAGTGTACACCGGTGCGACGCCGGCGCAATCGGAAGGCCAAGGCCTTGCCGGTTACATCAATCAAGTGATCAAAACCGGAACGTTCCCCGGCTTCGCGAACGCGGCAGTCGGTATCGGCGATCCGGTCTTCTATCACAAAGCATCCGTCGAAGCGGGCGGCGCTTCACCCAATCGCATGTTTTCCTACTATGTCGGCATAGGCGGCTACAACCAAGACTTCCGCTACGTCGATCAAAACAATGCGGCCGGGTTCGCCAATTTGGGTCCGGCGCTCGTTCAGCTTTCGCCGACGGTGCTTAACACCGACGGCAGCTGCACCGGCGCGGCAACCGACATCGACTACAGTTACTGCTACGCAAACGGGTTCGCCGGTCCCGGACAGTACATTCAAGCGCCATATACGTTCGGTACGGCTTCGAATATCGCCGATCGCGACACGATCGTGAACCTGCACTTCGGCATCCCGCATAAGAACGACGCGGGCCGCGACGATATTCAGCTGCTGTGGGACAGCGGCATGTTGCACAACGGCTTCTACGAGTCCACGAACGACTCGGGCGGTTTGGGCAACTATCCGGCAAATTCCAACAACCCCGGCGGTCCGTTTTACTATGACGGTTTTCAATGGACGGGTCCCGTAGGCGGCTTGCTGCCTGCAAATCCGTCGCAGTACGTGCTGCCGTATCAATATCCGAACTCGCCCAGTCACGTCGCCGGAACCTTTAACGGCGGCGGCTTCGCGCCGATCGATCCGAATACGCGCGACACGATCTGGAACGATCAAGAGATCGTCAAACTTCAATACCAGAAGAATCTCGGATCGAATGCGTATTTCCGTCTTTACGGGTACACGTATTACTCCGACTGGATGCAAAACGGGCCGGTGTGCGCGTTCAGCAATTACGGCTGCGCCGTCTCGCCGGACTACGAACTGAGCTCGCACACGCGTGGTTTGTCCGGGCAGTTCGCGGACCAGCTCAACGCAGAGCATCTGCTGACCATCCAAGGTAATTACACCACGGCGAACTCGACGCGTGACAACAACACGCAAATGTTCAATGCCTTCGGCTCGCGCAGCATGGCCGCGGTTCTGGTCAACAAAAACAACCCTACCGCGGGTTACTGCTACAACACCGCCGTGGCAAATAGCGGCGGCACGCTGACGCCGGTGGCATGTTCGCGCAGCGACGCGACGTACCTGAACTGGGGCTGTCTCCAGTCCTTCAGCAACCCGTTCTGCAACGACACGGCCGACACACCGGCAGCAGTTTCCGCCTTGGACTGCGGCAGCGGCCCGGGATCGTGTTCGTATCTGGTCGACGAAAACAGCCTCTACGCCACGTACAACACCGTCGTTCCGAAGTTCACCTCGTTCTCGATCTCGGATCAATGGCGGCCGTCTTCACGCTGGCTGTTTAACATCGGCCTGCGCGACGACCGCTTTGAGTTCGACGGCGCGAACACCAACCCGGGGGACCCGGCACGGCAGTTCTGGTTCAACGCGTTCAATCTCGACAATTGCGACAACAACGGCTTCCTGGTTTCAGCGCCGTCGCCGGGTGATTGCGCCGCAATCGGGCTCAAGCAAACGCAACTCACGAACACCTCTTCGCAGGTGTTAAGCTACAACATCGTGCAGCCGCGCCTGTCCGGCACGTACACTGCGGGTTCGAATACGGTGTTGCGCTTTAGCGCGGGCAAGTTTGTCGAACCTCCGAATACGGCGTACGAACAGTACAGCACGCTGCAAGAGGATCTCGCGGACTTCCTCGGATCGCACTTTTACAACTTCGGCTTCACGACGCCGGGCCACGAAGTGCGTCCGCCCGTCTCCTTCAACTACGATCTCTCGTGGGAACAGCGTTTGAAGGGAACGGACTGGTCGTTCAAACTGACGCCGTTCTATCGCAAGACGAAGGATCAAATCCAGAACTTCTTCTTGGATCAAGCAACGGGCTTCATCTCCGGCCTGAACGTCGGACGTCAGACCAGCGAAGGCGTGGAATTCCAACTCCAAAAGGGTGACTTCAATCAGAACGGCCTTTCCGGCTTGCTCTCATTGACGTACACCCACAGCTACATCAACTACGACAAGCTCGCAAACGGCACGACGATCGTTTCGCAAATCAACAACGACATCGTCAACTACAACTCGTACACGAGCTTCTGTCAGTCCAACAAGACCGATCCGCGCTGCGCGGGCGGATCGCAGACGGGCGTTGCCGCGGCGTGCTACACGTCGACGGGCGCGCCGGATGCCTCGTGCGCTGCCGGCAGCATCGCGAATCCTTACTGGAACGCGCCGGTTCAAAACACGATGAACCCGAATGCAAACTACGCTACGTACGATATCTTCCCGGGCGGCATCGGCGGTTCGGCCGATTCGTTCTCGATACCGTACGCTGCGACGTTCGTGCTGAATTACAAGCACGACAAGTTTGCGATCACGCCGAGCTTCCAACTGTTGGCCGGCAACCGGTACGGCTCTCCGGAGACGACACCGGGTATCGACCCGGCAGCCGGCGGATGCACGGCGCTCACGGGCTCTGCGAGTTCCGATCCGCGTTATCCGTACGGCGCGGCGGGTGGTGCACCGTATAACGCACTGGGATGCAACAGCACGATCGTGATTCCGAATCCATACACGGGCACGTTCGATCAGCCCGGCGCGTTCGTCAATCCGACGCAGTTCTTGATGAACTTGCAGCTCAGCTACGAGGTGTCACCGAAGGTGACGCTCGTCGGCACGTTTGCAAATCTCGTCAACAAGTGCTTCGGCGGATCGAAGGAAGCGTGGACGATGAGCAACTCGAGCGTCTGCAGCTACGGCATCCTCAACACCGCCGGCCTTATTCCGCCGGTCGGAAACGTCTACAATCCGGGCGCGACGATTCAGCCGTTCCTCCAGTATCCGTACGGAGCATACCTCGGTGCGGTGAACGTCGACGGCAACTCGACGCTCCAACCGTTCAACTTCTATCTGGAAGCTCGCATAAAGCTCTAGCCGGAAGTCGAAACGCAAGCAAGGGCTCTGTTCCTATTGAGGGAGCGGAGCCCTTTCCATGCCCGGAGCCGCCGGAGGGCAGCTCTCAGCCAATTCCCAGAGGATCGGGAAGTAGAGCGCGGAAGTGCCAGGAAGGTTGCCGGACTAGGCAACTTTGGTCGCATGAGCTCGGCAACTCCAACATAGGACCCGTTTCAAGGAAGAACCATGTAAGGAGGAAGCATGCCAAGGTCAAAAGTCCAGCATGCGATCGTAGCCTTGCTAATAACCGCCGCTATGCTTGTCCAGGGAACATGGGCACTGGCGGGCACGACCGGCGGTGTACAAGGTACGATCTCGGATGCTACGACTGGTGCGCCTATTGCCGGCGCATCGGTAACGATCACTTCCCCGTCACAAACCGCAAGCACAACCACCGATGGGGGTGGTCATTTTGCGTTTCTCTCGCTAGCTCCGGATACGTATACCGTATCCGTTCAAAAAACCGGTTACGATAATATCGAGCATCCCGGTGTAGTCGTCTTTGCAGATCAGAATCAGACGGTTACGCTGGCGACGCGGCCGACGTTAAGAACGATTGCCAACGTGCGATCGTTGGCTGCCGGAGCATTAGTTAAGCCAGGTACGACCGCTGATATCTATTCGGTAAACGCTGCTACCGCAGCGCGCGTCGGCGCACTCGGCGGCGGCGGCGCCCTCAATCAAGCATATTCCGCCGTAGCATCCGTGCCCGGCGTGTATGTGCCCACGGGCGCCTCCGGATGGAATCAGACCGTTCTGATTCGCGGCGGCGACTACGATCAGGTCGGCTTCGAATACGACGGCGTCCCCGTGAACCGTTCATTCGACAACTATCCTGCGCACACGGCGTCAGCGCTGGGACAGCAGGAAGTGGAAGTGTACACGGGTTCGTCGCCGGCAAACGCGGAGTCGCTCGGTTTGGCCGGGTTTATCAATCAGGTCATAAAGACGGGCACGTATCCGGGATTCGGCAACGCCGATCTCGGAATCGGCGCACCCGTCTTCTTCCACAAAGCATCGGCGGAAGCGGGCGGCGCTTCTCCCAACCGTTTGTTCTCGTATTACGTCGGAGTCGGCGGATACAATTCGTCTCCGCGTTTCATCGACTCGAGTAACGGCGCGGGCTATCCCAGCGAGTTTGGCCCGGTATTTTGGGAGTTTCCGTGTCCGGCTGCCGGAGATCCGAACTTCTCGGCGTGCTATCAAAACGCGCCGACGGGCGGTTACAACTTCTTCGCAACGCCGGACCTCGGTCCGGTTGGGCCTGGAAACGATTACATCCAAGGTCCGGAAGCGACGTTGCAAAGTGCAACGCTGACCAACCGGGATACGGTCGTTAACCTGCATTTCGGCATTCCGCACCACCACGACTCGGGCAGAGACGACGTACAAATGCTGTATTCGACCAGCATGTTGAATACGTCTATCTATGACTCGGCAGCGGATTGGGCTTTCTCACCCGCTGCGCGTGCCGCGATTGTGGGCGCAACGGGCGTGCCTTTTGGTCCGAACGGTGAATTCCCGGCGCTGCCGAGCCCATCCAGCTACACGTATCTGGGAGAGATGAACAAACCGGTTCCGGCAGGACCGGTTCCCAATCTGCAACCGTATACGTTCCCGGAAAATCCGCCGGGCGGTTTGATTCCGTTCAATCAACGCGGTGGATTCTGGAACGACGACTCGATCGTGAAGTTGCAATTCCAGAAGAACTTCGGAACCAACGCGTATCTGCGACTGTACGGATACACGTTCTATTCCGATTGGCTGAATAACGACCCGAATACGATCTCACCGAACAACGGCGAGAATCTTATCGGCGTCGGACTCATCCAAGAGTACGAGTTGCTAACGCATACGCGCGGTTTCAGCGGCCAGTTCGCCGATCAACTCGATCCGCGAAACCTGCTGAATATCCAAGCGTCGACGACGAAGTCGACGGTTGTCCGGTTTAACAATTCGGGATCGTACTTCGACTTCGGTCGAGTGGACGCGGTTTCGTCCGCAGCTCCCGATAGCGGTGTTTGCTACGACGTAAGCGGAGCGGTGGGCGTTCCTAGCGACTGCTTCGATATCGCAGCGCCGTCTACGGCAGTAACTCACCACTCACTAAAGCCGACCACGGTGCTGCCCGACATTACCACGATGTCGTGCGGCGGTGCACCATGTGAATGGCTCGCCACCGATACCGGCTTGCACGGCACGCTGAACACGGTAACGCCGACGTTTAACGCGTATTCGATAACGGATCAGTTCCGGCCGTCGGACAAGCTCTTGTTCAACGCCGGTCTGCGTTACGAGACGTACCAGTTCCAAGGCGTCAACACCGACTATGGTGCTCGCCCCTTCTGGTTCGCAGCGTACAACAAAGCAAACTGCGCGAGCACGGCGCCAGGCTCGTCAGTAGTGGCGGGCGGCTTCTACGGAACCACGACGACGAACTGCCCGACCGGTACCGCGCCGCTCGACAGCTCGGCGGCATTGGCGATTACCAACGGTCCGGCGAATTATTTCTATAACGTCGTCGAACCGCGTTTCGGCTTAACGTACACGGTTAATCCGGCAAACGTCATCCGGCTGAGTTATGGCCGGTACGCGCAGCCTGCGGACACCGCAGCGGAGCAGTACAACGAGATCCAGCAGAATCTACCAAGCTTCCTTGGATCGATTTTCTATCCGTACGGTTTCCATCAGCCCGGTCACAACATTCCGCCCGAGATCTCGAACAACTACGACCTCTCGTGGGAGCATCAAGTCAAGGGCACCGACATGAGCTGGAAGATCACGCCGTTCTGGCGGGCGACGCAAGGCGAGCAAACCGCCTTCTTCATCAACCCCCTCCAGGCGTTCGTGTCGAACATCCCGGTCGGCAATTTGAACTCGCGCGGTGTGGAATTTGCCTTTAACAAGGGCGACTTCAACCGTAATGGATTGTCGGGACAACTTGCATTTACGTACACGTATACCGACATCAAGTACACGGCGCTTCCCAACGGCGGTACGCCGCTCAGCGTCATCAACAACGACGTTGCGACGTTCAACGCCTATACCTCCGGCTGCGCATCGACGCAGGCCGGGACCGCGCACAACCCCGCGTGTCTATTGCAAAACGGCAGCGCACCGACCAGTCCCAATACCGGAACGACGATTGTTGCCTCACCCTGTTACGATCCGACCGGCGCGCCGGTAGCGTGCAGCGTAGCCGGAGCAGTCGCCAATCCGTATTGGAATGCTCCAACCAATTCGCTGTTCAGCTTGGGCGGTCCGTACTGGCCGACCGACACCGTCGTAGCAACCACGGGCCTTGGCTCGAATAGCTACGCCGTCCCGTATGTCGCGACGCTCATCCTGAACTACAAGCACGACAAATTCGCGATCACGCCTTCGATTCAATTCGAGGGTGGGCAGCGGTATGGCGTGCCGGAGAACACGGAAGGCATCGATCCGATGGCCGGATGCGGTGCGCTCGGTCCGCTCTCCCCGACCGACCCGCGCTATATGGGCGGAACGGCCGGACTCGGTGGAAACGCCTATAACGCTCCGACTTGCGCGGGCGCATTACAGGCAATTCCGGACGTCTTTAACGGCAATCACTTCGACAACGTCGCGCAATTCGTTGCGCCCAGCCAGATACTCGGAAACATCTTGATGACGTACGATCTGTCACCCAAGATTTCACTGCAGCTGACGCTGGCCAACGTATTCGTGAATTGCTTCGGCGGAACGAAGGCGCCGTGGACGGTTCTCGGCAACAATCGCACGTGCGCGTACCTGGGCACGGCGTCCTTTGCCGAAGCCAACCCGGTCGGCAACTTCTATAACCCCGGAACGAAGATCAACCCGGCGTTCCAGTATCCGTACCAACCGTTCTTTGGGGTGTACAATCCGGACGGACTGTCTCTCAACCAGCCGTTCAACGCTTACATCGACCTGAAAATCAAACTCTAAGCAGCGATCGAAGTAGGCAAAAGGGCCCCGGCACTGTCCGGGGCCCTTCCTTTTGCCACGCCTTTTGTCGCGTTCCCAGAACCTTCCCAGAGGATTAAGAATCGATGAAAAGAACGAGTCGGTCAGCTGCCCGAGCCGCGACTTATGTCGCGACCCCGGGTGGTCATATGCAACATTGGTCTTGCCTCTAGGAGGAACCATGCCAAAATTGAGAGTCCGGCATGCGTTCACGGCCATCTTGCTTCTCGTCGCACTGCTTAGCCAGGGAACATGGGCACTGGCAGGCGTCACGGGAGGCGTTTCAGGCTATGTACGCGATTCGGACGGAGCTCCGGTTGCCGGAGTTAAAGTAACCGTCTCCTCGCCCTCGGAGATCACGTCGACCTCGACGGATGCCTCGGGCCATTTCTCCTTCCTTGATCTGGCGCCCGATACGTATACGGTCTCGGCGACCAAGCAAGGATATGACGAAACCACCGTACCGGGCGTCACGGTGTTCGCCGACCAGCAACAATCGATTTCGCTGTCGCTCGTGAAGCTGAGGACGATCGCCAACGTGCGTTCGCAAGCCGCTTCCAGCCTGGTGAAGTCCGGCGTCGGCGGCGACATTTATAACGTTGACCCCGCCCAAATCGCCAAGACCTCCGCACTCAGCGGCGGCGCCGATTCGGCGTATTCAGCGATGTCGTCGGTTCCCGGCCTCGTCATCGGAACCGGTGGCGGCGGCTGGAATCAGGCCGTCGTCGTTCGCGGCAACAACCCGTTCTTTACGGGCTTCGAGTACGACGGTATCCCCGTCAACCGCGCCTTCGACAACTACACCGCATCGACGGCGTCGAACCTCGGTTTGCAAGAACTGCAGGTTTACACCGGCGGTGGTCCGGCGAGCATCTCGTCGACCGGCACGTCGGGTTTCATCAACCAAGTCATCAAGACCGGCACGTATCCGGGCTACGGCATGCTGCAAGGCGCGCTGTCCGCGTATGGCGACTTCTACCACTCGGCTCGCGCCGAAGTCGGTGGCGCCTCGCCGAACCGCAACTTCAGCTACTACGCCGGTATCAGCGGTTACAATCAAAGTTTCCGCGAGTTCGACAACAACAACGGCGCGAGCTACTTGGGTCTGGGTTCGATGTATGCGCCTTACGGCTACACGACGGAATGTCCGGGGACGCCGTATGGGCCGATCGATCCGACGACCGGTAAACCTGCGTTCGCTGCTTGTTCCGGTTTCGGCAACGGCGTGTTCAACGCGTGTCCCGCGGGCGGTTTGGGCGATCCCACTACCCCGGTTCAAGGCTGCTTGCCGCAGATGAACGGTGTGTGGGCCCGCACCAACTTGCTCAGCGATCGCGAGAGCGTCGTGAATCTGCATTTCGGGCTGCCCCGCAAGAACGGCCAGCGCGATGACCTGCAGTTGATGTGGAGCGCGTCGGCAATGCAGACGTACAACGAAACTGCTCCGAACGCAGAAGGTCAAGTTGACAACTGGATGATCAACATGACCGCGTTCCCCTACTGTCCGCCGAGCGGAACGGGCGCGCCGGGGTGCGCGTTCACCGGCGGTCCGAACTATCCGATTTACCAAGACTCGTATCAGTACAACCTTCCCTTCGGAACGAACATTGCGCCGAATGGAATTGCGTCGCCGTTGCAGCCGGGGATGTACTATCAAGCCAATACCCCCGTGCATAGCTTCCAAGGCGCGATGCCGATCGATGGATTGAACGACCTCTACAACAACGACACCGGGATCGTGAAGGCGCAATACACCCACTCGCTTTCCAGCAACTCGTTCCTGCGCCTGATGGGATACTCGTTCTTCTCCGATTGGACTGAAAACGGCGCCGTCTCGGGCTACGCTCAGTGCTGCGGATGGACGTGGGATTCTCCGAACTACGATCTGATCACGCACACCGCCGGGGGCATGCTGCAGTACTTCAACCAAATCAACGATAAGCACTTACTGCAGTTCACCGGCAACTATACGCACTCCGACGTCAACCGGTTTAATCACAGCACCAGCACTTCCGGGACGCCGATTGGCCTGATCTCGGAGAGCAACGGCGTGTACACGTGCTACGACGAGCGCGCAACGGTCCTGGATTCTAACGGGAATCCGACGTCGAATCCGGGCTACGGCAATGCGATACCGTGCTTCTCGAGCCACTTCAAAGTGCCCGGCGGTGCGAGCGCAATTGCGGGCGGCACGCCGTTAAACCCGATCGTCGGACAGGCCGCTGCAAACGGCGCGTACTACGCGACGCTCCAAAACGGCAACGCCAGCGGTACCTTCAATAGCGTCATTCCGAATTTTTATTCGGCGTCGCTCGCGGACCAATGGCGTCCCTCGGATCGCGTGACGATCAATGCCAGCGTGCGCTACGATCAGTTCACGTACAATCTCGCGCCGGCGGACATTGCACAAAATCCGTTCTACGCGCAGATCGTCGCGAATTACGCGTGCGTCGATCCGTCGACGAACAACGTGCAGGTCAGCCCGCTTCTGCCCGGCGACTATCCCCCCGCTAATCCGGTGTTGACCAACGGTGCGTGCGATGCGGGCTTCGTTCATCCGGACGGCGCCGCCGGACATCCGCTGTTCAGCTTGAACGTGCCGAGCACGTACACGCTCAAGTACTGGGAGCCGCGTATCTCCGGCACGTACACGCAAAACCCGGATACGGTTTGGCGTTTTTCGGCAGGCCGCTATGCGGAACCGCCGCTCTCTGCAGCGGTTGAATATCTCTACCGCGGCGGCAGCGGCAGCAGCCTGTGGACCAACTTTCTCGCGCTGGGAACGTACTCGCCGTTCCACCCGATTACGGGTCAAACGTCGGGACAGTACGACTTCTCGCTCGAAAAGCGCATCCACGGTACCCCGATGAGCTTCAAGATCTCTCCGTTCTACAGCATGACGTCGAACTGGGAGCAGCAGTCCTTCATCGGTGCCGGTTTCGTTACGCAGATCCCCGTCGGCCGCGCGCGCAGCTACGGCGTTGAAGCGCAATTCAACTACGGAGACTTCAACAAAGAAGGCTTCTCGGGACTGCTCTCGTTCACGTACACCAAATCGCAAGTGCAGTTCCAAAAACTTCTCGGCGCCAATCAGGTCGACGACATGAATCTGGCTATCGAGAACTTCAACGCGCTGACCTCGCACTGTGCTCCGGGCGGCGATCACGCCGGACAAACGATCTGCGGCAGCAATCAGCCGCAGACGTCGGCTTGTTACGCGCCTTCCGGCGATGCTACGCCGATGGCGTGTTCGAATGCGGCCGCAATCAACAACCCGTACTTCAACAGCCCGCTGCAGCCGCTGCTCGATCCGAATGGTTGGTACGACCAGGCGATCGACGCACTGAAGCCGGGCGTGTACACGGGCTCACCGGGCTTCTACAACTCGCCGTTCGTGACGAACCTGGTGGTGAACTATCGCCATCAGAAGCTTGCGATCACGCCGAGCATGCAGATCCAAGCCGGTTCCGTGTACGGCTCGCCGTACGACGTCGTAGGCGTCGATCCGCGTAACTGCTACGCGAATCAGCAAACGACGGGCGTGTCGACGGGCGCTACGGGCCAAAACTGCGACTACCTGCAAACCGGACCCGGCGCTTCGCCGAACTGGACGTACTTGTACGTTCCAAATCCGCAGACCGGCAGCTTCACCACATACGGTCAGTATCGCCAGCCGACGATCGCCATGGCCAACCTGCAACTCAGCTACGACGTTTCGCCGAAGGTGACGTTGCAGCTCACGGCCTCGGACCTCTGGCACACGTGCTTTGGCGGCTCCAGCGAGCCGTGGACGGCGTTCGCAAAACCGAGCAGCATCAACTGCGGCTACTACGCGAACGGCTTCAACAACGCACCCGGCTGGTACAACGGTACGAGCCCGGCGGATGCTGCCGCGAACAACGGAATCGCGTCGTATCCTTGGGAAAGCCAATCGTACTTGCCGAAGCTCAACAACAGCATAGGCGGATTCATTCCGTTCACGCTCTATCTCCAAGCGCAGGTTAAACTCTAATTCGTTAGCGTTTAATCTCGCCGAGACGAGTAACGAAAGCGCTCCTGCAGCAATGCAGGGGCGCTTTTCTTTCTCGGGCAAGACGAGAAGATATGAAAGCCGGCTACCTGTGCGAAGATTGCGAGATCGCAATTTGGCCCGCAACGACCCGCAGCGAACTATCGTGGCTCAAAGATCGCATTCATGTGGTGCGCGAGGTCGCAAAGCATTCACACGGCGGCCTCGACACGTGGATCGTCGAGGGGATGGACTTCATAAACGAGCATCAAGGCCACAGCGTTATACTTGTGACGAAACGCTAGCGACGTTCTAACTCGTTAAAACAAAAAAGACCGCGGGAGAAGACGGTCTTTTTTGATTGGCCCTTCGACAAGCTCGGGGTCGTTCGATACCTCAGGATGACACTATTCACACCGTAGTGCTGGCAGTGCCCGTGAACTTCTAATTCGGGACGTGTAAACGCTGGCCGGGCGTAATCGCTGCGCCGCTGAGATGATTTACTTCCGTGATGCGATCGATCGTTTCTTGAACGTCGTTGCTGGCCGAAGTGTGCGCCGACGCGATGCTCCAAAGCGTATCGCCGGCCCGTACGACCACCGTTGCGTAGTGTTGCGGCGTGGCCGCGTAGAGATGCATGCTTGAGAGGGCCGGTACGGTGACCATCGCGCTGAGCGCGGCGAGCGCTATCAGCGGCATCAGGGTAAATGCTTTGCGCTTACGCACAGTTTGCTCCTTACTATATCTTGCGGCGAACAATCGTTCGTTGTACTAAGCAGCCTACATCTTGTGCCAAACGCGTGTTCGTCCCCTAGATTTTACCACGGCCCAAGCGAGCGCTGTCAATAGGTTGGGCGAACGTATGTTTGCCTTCGCAAAAGTTTTGTGATACCGTTGTATGCGGTTCACATGCCATACGGGTGTCACTGAAGCTAGGGGAGGACGTTAGAGTGGAGCAGACCACCGAGCGACAGCAGCGGATCCTCGAGGTCATTCACGAGTTTACCGCCGAACGCGGGTACCCGCCGTCGGTTCGCGAGATCGGCGAACGGGTCGGCCTGTCATCCTCGTCCACGATCCATGCCCATCTGAAGACGCTGGAACGGCGCGGGCTCATCAGCCGCGACCCCACAAAGCCCCGCGCGCTGCGCAGCGAGGTCAATCCGGGCGGCTCGCCGGTACCCGAGACCATCGTCATGCCCGTTGTCGGCAAGGTGGCTGCCGGCGTGCCGATCACGGCGCAAGAGAATGTCGAAGGCGAGTTCGTCCTGCCGGCGTCTTTCACGCGCACCTCGGACGGCTTTATGCTCCGGGTTCAGGGCGACTCCATGATCGACGCAGCAATTTTGGACGGCGATCTCATCGTGGTGCGGCCGCAGCGAAATGCGAATAACGGTGAAATCGTCGTTGCGATGGTAGATGGGGAAGCTACGGTAAAAAGGTTTTATAAAGAAGACGGGCGCGTCCGGCTTCAGCCGGAGAATCCCGCAATGGAGCCAATCTACGCAAACGATGTTACAATCGTCGGCCGCGTTGAGGCCGTGGTACGTAAACTGTAGTCTGAAAATTGCCGATGCGCCGGCGATGGTTGCCGTGCGCGAAAGTTTGCCGTGGAGCCTGGCGGGACTCGTCGCCGGGCTCATTACATTCATGACGCTGGTGCCGGTGCACCGGCCGTTTTTTTCGAGCATCCTGCAGCGGGTCGCGCTTGCGGAGCTTCCCGCGTTCGGCGTGATGGCGGTTGCGCTCGTGGTCATTCTCGCTTACCGCATCGCGCTGCATATGCGGCTCTCTCCTTCCATCGTGACGTGCGGCGCCTTCCTTGCGTTTGTTCTCTCGTTGCCGCGGCCGCTCACGATTTTGGATCCGCTCGGGTATCTGCATCGCGTCGGCGAGAGCGGATTGTTCTTGGGGATCATCATCGCGCTTGCAGTCGGCTGGACGTGCAGCGCGGTGCGCGAACGGATGTCTTCCCCCCTCATCGCGGATAGTACCGGCGCTTGCGTTGTCGTCTTGCTTTGCCTGCTGCTCTTCGGCGTGCACGTGTCGCTCGGCAACGAACTCATCGCCGCGCTTACGCCGATGGGGCGGCTCGGCGACACGTATGTCGCGCTGTTGATTATCGTCATAGCGCAAACGCTGCTCTGGACGTTCGGCGTGCACGGACCGGCAACGCTGGCCGCAATCATCACGCCGCTGTACGTCACTCTGCAAATGCAAAACACCGACGCGTTCACGCATCACCAGCCGCTGCCGCACATCGTCGTCGTCTCGCTCTTTTTGTTTGTGTTTCCCGGAGGCGCCGGCGCGACGCTGCCGCTGGCGGCGCTTCTGGCATTCAGCAAAGTGGAGCGCCTGCGAAAGATCGGACGGCTCACGCTGGGACCGGCGCTCTTCAACATCAACGAACCGCTGGTCTTTGGCTTGCCGATCGTCTTCAATCCGTTTCTTGCGGTGCCATTCGTGCTCGCGCCGATCGTGCTGGCGACGATTTCGTATTTTGCAATGGCGAGCGGGCTTGTCGATCGTCCGTGGCAGTACATGCCCTCGAGTCTGCCGACGTTTGCCGCGACGTATCTTGCAACGTTCGACGTTCGCGCCATCCTGCTCAGCGCGATTAACCTCGCGCTCGCAACCCTGATTTACATTCCGTTCTTCCGCGCTTACGAACGGCACGCGCTCCTGCAGCTTCAAGACGACAAAATAGCCGCGTGATCGAGCTTCTGTGCGACCGTTTCGCGATCGGCGATGCCGTGCGCGCCGCTGCGCTGCGCGCGTACGAGGGCGTGCGTGATATTCGGTACGGCGCGCAAGCGCAAGTCAAAGCCAATATCTTCTCGGCATTCTTAAAAGAAGGCGTGGCGGAGCACGACTTTGCCGGTTCGACGGGCTACGGCTACGACGATCCCGCGCGCGAGCGGTACGAATCGCTGCTCGCTCGTGTTTTCGGCACGCAGCGCGCGCTGGCGCGCCTTTCACTCGTCAGTGGAACGCACGCAATAGTTGCGGCGCTAGCGGCGTGCGTACCGGTTGGAAAAACGCTGCTAAGCATTACCGGCAAACCGTACGATACGCTGCGCAACGCGATTGCGCAGGCGGAGTTTAATTTGTGCAGCGAGGGGCGGGGGTATAGGGAGGTGGCGCTCCTGCCGCTTGACGACGCTCGCGATGACAGTACTGTACTTTTCGATCTCCAAGCTATCGAAAAAGAGCTTGAAGATCCAAACGTTGCGGCGGTCTTCGTGCAGCGCTCGCGCGGCTATGCGCCCCGGCCTTCCGTCAACATTGCATCGTGCGAGTCGGCGTTCGCGCATATCAAAAAGCGCAGACCGGACGTCGCAATTCTCGTCGACAATTGTTACGGTGAACTCGTTGAAGCGCGGGAACCGACGCATGCCGGCGCGGACCTGGTGATGGGTTCGCTGATAAAAAATCTGGGCGGCACGCTGGCGCCCGGCGGCGGATACGTCGCCGGACGCGCGGATTTGGTCGAACGCGTTGCCGCGCGGGTGTTCGCGCCGGGTCTCGGAGCCGCGCTCGGTCCGACGTTCGACTTTGGCCGCGCCTTCATTCAAGGGCTGTTCTTAGCGCCGCTCATCGTCGAGCAGACACTGCGGGGGTTGGACTTTGCGGCAGCGCTTTTTCAGGAGCTCGGCTACCGAGTCGACCCGGCGCCCGGAGGCCCGCGCACCGATATCGTGCAGGCGATCCGGCTCGAAAGCATCGACAAACTGAAACGCTTTGCGCAAGCATTACAAACCGCGATGCCGGTGAATGCGCGCTTTCGTCCCGAACCTGGCCACGTGCCGGGCTACGTCGATCCGGTCATCATGTCGAGCGGTGCATTCATCGGCGGCGCAACGATCGAGCTCTCCTGCGACGCGCCCCTTCGCGAACCGTATGAAGTGTATCTGCAGGGAGGCATGATTGCGGAACATGCAATGCTCGGCGCAATGTTCGCGGCGCAGGGTGTTGCTTCAGAGGGTCCTTAGGCAAGGCACCGAACGGAATACGCCGTGACTACGCAGCAGTCGGGCTCACCGCAACAGCGGAGGTTCTTTCGCGCAGCCGTCGATTTTCCGGTAACGGTTATCATTCCGGGCGGAGAACTGGTTATGTACGGCAGCGCCGTCGATTTAAGCGGCGGCGGCGTTCGCGTGATCACCAAGAACGACTT
>Ga0209810_1002780_pt1 | contig 19940 bp, 22 predicted proteins | sample Coa_R1_7_FD_187159 | JGI IMG/M metagenome (GOLD analysis project Ga0209810, IMG submission 187159) | Surface soil microbial communities from Centralia Pennsylvania, which are recovering from an underground coalmine fire - Coalmine... | ecosystem: Environmental > Terrestrial > Soil > Unclassified... | reverse complement strand
GAGCGGGAATAGGCGTGGCCATGCCCGTGGTGGCCTCGACGACCGTCGCGGAGGTGCTCCTCGCGCTCAAGATCGCCTTCCTCGTCCTGCTCTACCTGTTCGTCTTCCGCGTGATCCGCTCGGCGGCCCGCGAGCGGCCGGCCCCGAGCCAGGACAGCATGATCCTGACGCCCGCCGCAGCAGCCGCAGCCGGCCTCGGACGCGCCGCAGCCCGGCGGCGCGTCCTGCGGCTCGTCGTGCAGCGCAGCCCCAGCCTCGAGGCCGGCGCCGCCGTGCCGCTCGACTCGGCCCCGCTGACCGTCGGGCGCGGCGGCCAGAACGACCTCGTGCTCGCCGGCGACCAGTTCGCCTCGGCCCGGCACGCCCGGGTCGAGGTGCGCGGAGACGCTGTCTGGGTGCAGGATCTCGACTCGACGAACGGGACCTACGTCAACGGCGCGCGCGTCGTCGGCGCGCAACGGCTCGAGCCCGGCGACGTGCTCCGGGTCGGCGAGACCGACCTCCGGCTGGAGGAGGGGTAGGCGTGCCCGTCGCAGCGTACGCCGTGGCCACCGACACGGGGCGGAAGCGGCGCCGCAACGAGGACACCTACGTCGTCGCCCCGCCGCTGTTCGCGGTCGCCGACGGCATGGGCGGAGCGCAGGCCGGCGAGGTCGCTTCGCAGCTCGCCGCCTCCGCGCTCACCTCGGCCGGCGCGACCCCCAGCGGGGCGTCGCCGCTCGGCCGGCAGCACGTCCACCCGGAACTGGCCGGGCTCGAGCGGGTGGACGCCCTGATCCAGGAGGCGAACCGGCGGATCTACGACCGCGCCTCGAGCGACCCGTCCGCCTCGGGCATGGGAACGACGATGACCGTCGCGCTCGTCGAGGGCATGACCGTCGCGATCGGCCACGTCGGCGACTCGCGCGCCTACCTCGTCCGGGGCCAGACGATGGAACAGCTCACCGAGGATCACTCGCTCGTCAACGAGCTCCTGAAGAGCGGCAAGCTGTCGGCCGAGGAGGCTCAGGTCCACCCGCAGCGGAGCGTGATCACGCGCGCCGTCGGCACCGACCCGGACGTGGACGTCGACGCCTTCGCGATCGAGGCCGAGGACGGCGACGTGTTCCTGCTCTGCTCGGACGGGCTGACCGACATGGTCGAGGACGAGGAGATCCTCGAGCTCGTCTACCGCGACCGCGACAACCTCGAGCGGGCCGTGAAGGCCCTCGTGGCGGCGGCCAACCGCGGCGGCGGCGAGGACAACATCACCGCCGTCGCCTTCCGGATCTCGGCCGAGCCCGCCGGCGGAGCGGAGGACACGCTGGCCATGCCGGCGCTCGGCCGCGAGGACGAGCCCGACGAGCGGACACGCGAGCAGCCGGCGCCGGGCGGCGCGGCCGCCGCCGATCCCGCGCCGCTTGCCCGACCGCCGGAGGGCGAAGCGGTGCCGAGGCGACCGGGCTGGGCTGCCGGCTCCCGCCCGCGAGGCGGCACCGTCCTGCTCACCCTGCTCCTGCTGGCGGTCGCGGCGACGCTCCTGATCTGGGGGCTCTCACGCTGAGCCTGCGCAACCGGGAGCTGATGGCGCTGCTCGCCGTCGGCCTGCTGACGGCGATCGGCTTCGCGACCGTCTACATCGCCCTGCACGCCCAGCTCTCGGGCGGCTCCCTCGGCTACGCGGCGTTCTTCTTCTGCCTCTACCTCGCAGCCCATCTCGTCGCCCGGCGCACCGTGCCGCTCGCCGACCCCTATCTGCTCCCGCTGGCCGCGCTCCTGAGCGCGATCGGGCTGACCGAGATCTACCGGCTCGGGCCGGGAAGCGCCTTCCGGCAGGGACTGTGGATCGTGATCGGCGTCGCCGCCTTCGCGGCCGCGCTCGTCTGGCTGCACGCCGACTACCGGATCCTCGAGCGCTACAAGTACGTCTTCGGGCTCTCGGCGATCCTCCTGCTCTTCCTGCCGCTCGCGCCCGGGATCGGGGAATCGATCAACGGCTCGCGGCTCTGGATCCACTTCGGGCCGCTCCAGTTCCAGCCCGGCGAGCTGGGCAAGATCGCGCTGATCGTCTTCCTGGCCGCCTACCTGCGCGAGAAACGGGAGGTGCTCGCCCAGGGACGTTTGAAGGACTGGGGGCCGCTGCTTCTGATCTGGGGCGGCGCGATGCTCGTCCTGCTCGTCACCGACGACCTGGGCAGCGCGCTCCTCTACTACGGGATCTTCCTCGCCATGCTCTACGTGGCGACGGCGAGGATCTCGTTCGTCGCGGCGGCCCTCGGGTTGTTCCTCGCCGGTTCGTACGCGGTCACCCAGGCCACGCCGCACGTCCGCGAGCGCATCCAGAACTGGCTGTCGCCCTGGTCGGCGCACAAGGTGTACTGCCCGCTCAGCGGCACCCACACCTACCGGCAGGACTGCCAGAGCTACCAGCTCGTGCAGTCGCTGTACTCGCTCGGCCACGGCGGCTTCGGCGGCACCGGCCTCGGCCACGGCATCTTCACCTCGACCGCCGGGCAGCAGGTGATCCCCGACCTGAACACCGACTTCATCTACTCGGCGCTCGCCCAGGAGCTGGGGCTGATCGGAGCCGCCGCCCTGCTCCTGCTCTACATGGCCTTCGTGCTGCGCGGCTTCCGGATCGCGCTCGCCGCGAGCGACGGCTTCTCGAAGCTGCTCGCGGCCGGGCTGAGCTTCGGCTTCGCCTTCCAGACCTTCGTGATCGTGGGCGGCATCACGCGGGTCATCCCGCTCACCGGGATCACCCTGCCCTTCGTCTCCTACGGCGGCTCGAGCATCCTCGCCAACTTCCTGCTCGTCGCCGGGCTGCTGCTGATCTCGCACCGCGCCAACCGGTCGGAGGCGGGAGCGTGAACCGGCAGCTCCGCCACCTCTCGGTCCTGGCGCTCGTGCTGCTCGCGGTGCTGATCGTCTCGACCACCTACTGGCAGACCTGGGCGGTGGGCGACCTCGCCGACCGGCAGGACAACGCGATCTCGCTCGTGCAGCGCCTGACCGTCGACCGGGGCACGATCCTCGCCGCCGACGGCACGGTGCTGGCGACGAGCCGCGCCGAGCGCCGGCACGGCCTGACGATCTTCACCCGCCGCTACCCGCAGCGGGGGCTCGCGGCGCAGGTGGTCGGCTACGCGACCGACGCCGGCACCACCACGGGCCTCGAGCAGTCGCTCGACGACTACCTGACCGGCGCGAACACGAACCTGAGCGGCACGCTGCAGCGGACGCTCGACACCCTCGGCGGCCAGACCGTGCACGGCGACAACGTGATCCTCACGCTGCGTCCGGCGGTGCAGGCGCTTGCCCTGCGGGAGCTCGCCGGCCGCTGCGGCGCCGTCGTCGCCCTCGATGCGAAGACGGGCGCCATCTACGCGATGGCCTCCTCGCCCACCTACGATCCGAACCTGATCGAGGAGCCGAACGGCTACGCCAAGATCCTGCGGATCAAGGGCACGTGCGGCGACGCCTCGGCGCTCGTGAACAACGCGACGGCCGGTCTGTACACGCCCGGCTCCACCTTCAAGCTCGTCACCGCCTCGGCGGCGCTCGACAGCGGCCGGTTCACGCCGAGCTCGACCTTCTACGACCCCGGCTACTGCATCGAGTACGGACGGCCGATCTACAACGCGAGCGCCCCCGACTCGCCGGGCGGGCACGAGACGTTCGGCGAGGTGACGCTCGCCGAGGGCCTCGAGCACTCGATCAACTCCGTCTTCTGCAACGTCGGCAAGGCGATCGGCGCCGGGGCGATCCTCGACTACGCGAAGCGCTACGGCTTCTACTCCCTGCCGCCGGTCGACCTGCCGCCGAGCGCGAGCCAGGCCAGCGGCCTGTACCGCTACGCGCATGGCCGCTACCAGCTGTGGTGGCCGAGCGATCCCGCCACGCAGGTCGACCCGGGCCGGCTCGCCTTCGGACAAGAGCGGATGCAGGTCACGCCGCTCCAGATGGCCCTCGTGGCGGCGACGATCGCCCACGGGGGGCTCGAGCCGAAGCCGTACCTCGTGCAGCGGATCGTCGCCCCCGACGGCTCGACGGTCTCCTCGACGAGACCGCAGACCCTCGGGCGCGTGATCAAGACGCAGACGGCGCGCGAGCTGAACCAGATGATGCAGCTCGTCGTCGAGGGCGGCACCGGCACCGCCGCCCAGATCCCGGGCGTGGCCGTCGCGGGCAAGACGGGAACCGCCGAGACGAACGTGCCGAACGTCTACAACGCCTGGTTCGTCTGCTTCGCCCCGGCCAACGACCCGCGCTACGTCGTCGCGGTGGTGGTGGAGAAGCAGCCCAACGGCTTCGGCGGCTCGGTCTCGGCCCCGATCGCGAAGGCGATCCTCGAGCAGCTTCTCCGCCGATGAGTGCCGGGCCTGCCCGCGGGCGCGGCCGTCCCGCCCACGCCCGTCTACCTCTACCCTGTAGGCGGCCGTGGCCGTAAGCGACTCCCTGATCGACACGCTCTTCGACGGGCGGTATCGGATCGTGCGCAAGCTCGGCGCCGGCGGGATGGCGGATGTCTACCTGGCCGAGGACCAGGAGCTCGGACGGCGAGTCGCGATCAAGATCCTGAACGACCGCCACGCGAACGACGGCCAGTTCGTCGAGCGGTTCCGGCGCGAGGCGAAGAACGCCGCCGCCCTCAACCACCCGAACATCGTCTCGATCTACGACCGAGGCGAGGCCGAGGACACCTACTACATCGCGATGGAGTACCTCGACGGCCGGACGCTGAAGGAGCTGATCGTCGGCCACGGCCAGGCGCCGATCAAGGTCGCCGTCGAGTATGCGCGTCAGATCCTGTCGGCGCTCCGGTTCGCCCACCGGCACGGCATCGTCCACCGTGACATCAAGCCGCACAACGTCCTCGTCGACCGCGAGGGCCGGGTCAAGGTGACCGACTTCGGGATCGCCCGGGCGGGGACGAGCCAGATGACCGAGACGGGCTCGATCGTCGGGACGGCCCAGTACCTCTCACCGGAGCAGGCGCGCGGCGGCGAGGTCGACCAGCGCTCGGACCTCTACTCGCTGGGCGTCGTCCTCTACGAGCTGCTGACGGGGAAGACGCCGTTCGAGGGCGACTCGCCCGTCGAGATCGCGATGAAGCACCTCTCGACGCCGCCGCGGCCGCCGTCTGAGCTGCGGCCCGAGATCCCGCCGGAGCTCGACATGGTCGTCCTGCGCGCGCTCGCCAAGAACCCCGACGATCGCTACCAGAGCGCCGACGAGATGGAGGCCGACCTCGAGCGCGTCGCCCGCGGCGCGCCGGTCGCGGCGGCCACAGCCGACTCGGCGACGCAGGTGTTGCGGACGCCGGCCGTCCCCGTGGCGCCAACCGACGCCACGATCGTCACGCCCGCCAGCTCCCGCCGGCGCGAGCCCCCTCCGCCGCTCGTCCCCGTCGACGAGGCCGTCGGCGGCCGCAAACGGCCGCTCTGGCCCTGGCTCGCGGCGCTCCTGTTCGTGGTCGCCGCGGCGATCGCGGGCTACGCCGTCTGGCACGACCTGTCGGGCTCGACCGTGCGAGAGCCGGTCGGCCTCTACCAGGGCGAGCCGGCGGGCCAAGCCGTGCGCCAGATCAAGGCCGCCCACCTCGTCCCCTCGCTCAAGCACGGGGCGAGCACCCGCTACAAGGCGGGGATCGTCTACGCGCAGAGCCCGCAGGCGGGCTCGCACCTCGCGCGCGGCGACACCGTCACGATCTGGGTCTCGACCGGCCCGCCGAAGGTGCCGGTGCCGACCGTGAAGGGCCTGACCTGGCCGCAGGCCCGGCAGACGCTGATGCAGAAGGGGTTCAAGCCCGTGGAGCGGATCGTGCCGGGCAAGACGCAGGGCCAGGTGACGGCCACCGACCCGCCGGCCGGCACCCCGCTCCCGAAGGGCTCGCAGGTGCGGGTCAACGTGATGAGCGGCCCGGCAAAGGCGAACGTCCCGGGCGTCGTCGGCGAAAGCCTCTCGAAAGCGATCAGCACGCTGCACAGCGCCGGCTTCAACGTCAACATCGCCGGCACCGTGAACAGCGCCCAGCCCCAGAACACGGTCGTCTCGCAGAGCCCGCAACCCGGCTCGTCGGCGCCCAAGGGCTCGACGGTGAACATCACGCTCTCCAACGGGCCGCCCCAGGTCCAGGTGCCGGACGTGGTCACCTACACCTCCCAGTACGCCGTCCAGACGCTCGAGAAGGACGGGTTCAAGGTCGTCCAGCAGTACCAGCCGGTGACCGACCCGACCCAGGACAACATCGTCCAGTCGCAGAGCCCCGACGGGGGCTCCACAGCGCCGCAGGGCTCGACGGTGACGATCACGATCGGCCAGTACTCGGCCGGGCCGCCGACGACGACCACGACGACGACCGGGTGACCTCCGCCCGTCGCCTGCGCGTCGCCGTCCTCGCGGGCGGCCGCTCGAGCGAGCACGAGATCTCCCTCGCCTCCGCGCGTTCGGTGGTCGCGGCCCTCGACCCCGAACGCTACGACGTCGTCCAGATCGCGATCGACCGCGACGGCAGATGGGCCCTCGAGCCCGGCCAGGTCCCCAAGGGCCTCGACCAGGGGTCAGACCCCTGGCCGACGCTCGAGGGGGCACGTCCGATCGAGACGCTGCCGGTGCGGGCGGGCAGCGAGACGCTCGCGGCCGTGGGCGCCGTCGACGTCGTGCTTCCCATCCTGCACGGCCCCTTCGGCGAGGACGGCACCGTGCAGGGCCTGCTCGAGCTGGCCGGCGTCCCCTACGTCGGAGCCGGTGTCGCGGCCTCGGCGCTCGCGATGGACAAGGACCTGTTCAAGAAGGTCATGCGCGACAGCGGCATCCCAGTCGCGGCCCACCACGCGATCCGGCTCGGCGACCCGCTCGAGAACCCCTTCGGCTACCCGGTGTTCGTCAAGCCGGCGCGGCTCGGCTCGTCCATCGGGATCAGCAAGGTGCACGGCGAGCACGAGCTCGAGGCCGCGGTCGAGCTCGCCTTCCGGCACGACGAGAAGGTGCTGGTCGAGGAGTTCGTCGCCGGCGTCGAGGTCGAGGTGGGGGTGCTCGGCAACCGGGTGCCGCCGCCGGTCGCCTCCCTGCCCGGCCAGATCGACACGCGGGAGCACGAGTGGTACGACTACGCCTCCAAGTACGACGAGGACGGGATGGAGCTGCTCGTCCCGCCGCCCGGCCTGGCCCGGGAGACGATCGAGCTGCTGCAGCGGCGAGCGCTCGAGGCCTTCGTCGCCTGCGAGTGCGAGGGCCTCGCTCGCGTCGACTTCTTCGTCCGCGAGTCGGACGGCGAGGTCGTCCTCAACGAGCTGAACACGATGCCGGGCTTCACCGCGACCAGCGTCTGGGCGCGCTTGTTCGAGGCGTCGGGAGTGGGCTACGCCGAGGCGCTCGACCGGCTGGTCGAGCTCGCCCTCGAGCGGCACGCGCGCCGCTCGCGGCTCATCTACTAGCCACCTCTGCCCGTCACCTCCGAGATGCGGGCGTAGCGCTGCGGCGGCAGCTCGCTCAGCCAGACGACGTAGTACCTGCCGCGCTTGCCCTGGAGGGCGAACGTCGTCCGGGCCCCGACCACCCGGGCCGCCGAGTCGGGCTGGAACGGCCCCTGCGGAGAGTCGCCGACCTCCACCCGGGCCGTGAAGCCCGGCGTCGGCGTCTGCACCGTCAGCCGCCCCAGCCGGACGGGCGAGCCCGCGTCGAGGACGAGGCCGAGACCCCGCTTGAGGTTGCCGAACTCCCGCGTCGCGTAGATCTCGGTCGTCCAGTAGGTCGCGGGGTTGCCGTCGGTCGCCCGCGGCGCGGTGTAGGCGGGCTCGCCGCCGTCGCCCTGGGGGTCGTAGTCGCCGACGCCGCGCAGGTGGACGGTCGCGGCCGCAGCCGGGCCGGGGCCGCCGCCGACGACCCGCTCCTGCCCGCCTCCACCCGCGAGCACGAGCGCGGCCGTGCCGGCGGCTGCGGCGAGCACGCCCGCGGCGTAGAGGAGGGGTCGACGGCGGGAGCGCGGACGGCCGGGGCGGAAGCGAGAGCCGCGCGTGGGCGGGGCGACGACGAGCGTCGAGGCCGCGTCGGGCGCCGGCGGCGTCTCCGGCTCGAGCTCGGTCTGGCACGCTCGCAGCTCGGCCGCGAACGCGGCCATCGAGGGGAAGCGCCGAGCCGGCTCCTTGGCCAGCGCCCGCTCGACGGCCGCGGCCAGCCTGGGCGAGACGTCTGGCCGCCGCTCGCGCAGGCTCGGAACCGGCTCGCGCACGTGGCGAAGCGCGACCGCCACGAAGCTCTCGCCGGCGAAGGGCACCTCCCCCGCCAGCAGCTCCCAGAGCACGACCCCGAGAGCGTAGACGTCCGTTGCGGGCGACACCGGCTCGCCCCTCGCCTGCTCGGGCGCGAGGTACTCCCCGGTGCCGAGCACGGTGCCGGTCTGGGTCAGGCCCCGATCCGCGCCGAGGGAGCGCGCGATCCCGAAGTCCGTCACCTTGACCTCGCCTTCGCGGCTGAGAAGGACGTTCTGCGGCTTCACGTCCCGGTGGACGAGCCCGTGCTCGTGCGCGAACGCGAGTCCCTCGGCGACCGCCACCGCCACCTCGAGCGCGGAGCGAACCGGCACGCGTCCGGCGCGACGCACGAGATCCTTGAGGTTCTCTCCCTCGACGTGCTCGAAGACGATGTACTGGTGGCCCTCGTCCTCGCCGCGGTCGATCACCGTGACGATGTTCGGATGCGAGAGGCGGGCGACCGCCTCCGCCTCGCGCCGGAAGCGCTGCACGTACTCCCCCTCGGCCGCGTAGCGGTCGTGCAGCACCTTGATCGCGACCCGCCGGCCGAGCTGCGCGTCGCGGGCGCGGAAGACGCTCGACATGCCGCCGCTGCCGATCAGCTCCTCGAGCTCGTAGCGGCCGGCGAGCACGTCGCCGGGCCGAAGAGGGCGCGGTGCGGCAGGAGTGGAGGGCCTGGATCCCGGCACGGCCCTACAACGGTAGAGGCCCCGGAACCGCTACGCGAGCGTGGCCGCGAGCGCCTCCTCCCAGACGGCGAGCGCCTCCTCCAGCTCGCCGTCCGAGATCACGAGCGGGCAGAGCACCCGGTTGCAGTTCGAGTACACGCCCGCCTTGAGCAGCAGCAGCCCGCGCTTGGCGGCCTCCTCGGCGACGCGGGAGGCGAGCGCCGGCGCCGGTTCCTTCGTCGCACGGTCTGCGACGTACTCCAGCGCGAGCATGGCTCCGAGCCCGCGCACGTCGCCGATCGCCTCGAAGCGCTCGTGCCAGGCCAGCATCCTCGCCCGGATCGTCTCCCCGATGCGCCGCGCCCGCTCCACGAGCGCCTCCTCCTCGAACACGTCGAGCACGGCGAGCGCCGCGGCGAGCGCCAGCGGGTTGCCGACGTAGGTGCCGCCCACCGCGCCGTCCCACAAGGCGTCCATGATCTCCGCCTTGCCTACCACGGCCGAGAGCGGCAGGCCAGCCGCGATCGACTTCGCGAGCGTCAGCAGGTCCGGCTCGACGCCGTAGTGCTCGAGCGCGAACATCCGGCCGGTGCGGCCGAAGCCGGTCTGCACCTCGTCGACGACGAGCACGATCCCCTCGCGGTCGCAGATCGCCCGCAGCCCCTGGAGGAACTCGCGCGGGGCCGGCACGAAGCCTCCTTCGCCCTGCACGGGCTCGACGACGATCGCGGCGACGGTCTCGGCGGCCACCCGGGTGGCGAGGGCGCGCTCGAGGGCGTCGAGCGCGTCGCGAGCGCTGATCCCCCGGTACTCGTTCGGGAACGGCACGCGGTACACCTCCGGCGCGAACGGCCCCAGTCCGGCCTTGTAGGGATGCGTCTTCGAGGTCAGGCTGAGCGCCAGCAGCGTCCGCCCGTGGAACGCGCCCTCGAACCCGATCACGGCCGGCCGGCCGGTGTAGCCGCGGGCGAACTTGACCGCGTTCTCCACGGCCTCGGCGCCGGCGTTGAAGAACGCCGCCTTCGCCGGCCCCGCGAAGGGCGCGACCGCGGTCAGCCGCTCCGCGTACTCGACGTAGACCTCGTAGGGGACGATCGTGAAGTCGGTGTGCAGGAAGCGCGCAGCCTGCTCCTGCACGGCGGCGACCACTCGCGGGTGGGCGTGGCCGACGTTGAGGCAGCCGACGCCGCCGCTGAAGTCGAGGAAGGTGTTGCCGTCGACGTCGGTGACCGTCGCGCCCCGCCCGTGGGCGATCACGATCGGCAGGTAGAGCCCGAGCGGGTCGGCGACGGCGCCCTCCTTGCGCTCGACGATCCGGCGGGAGCGGGGCCCCGGGATCTCGGTCCGCAACTCGATCGTGCGCGTCGCAGCCACGAGGTCACGATACCCGCTCGCTGCGCCAGGGTCGCGGGCCAGGCGCAGCCTAGAATCGCCGCGATGGTGCTCTCCGACGCGACGATCGCCCGCCTGCTCGCCGAGGGGAGGATCGAGATCGACCCCTACGACGAGGCGCTCCTGCAGCCGTCGAGCGTCGACGTCCGGGTCGACCGCCTGTTCCGGGTCTTCCACAACAACCGCTACCCGTTCATCGACGTCAAGGTCGAGCAGCGGGAGCTGACGGAGCTCGTCGAGGTGAACGACCGGGCCTTCATCCTCCACCCGGGCGAGTTCGTGCTCGGCTCGACGCTGGAGCGGATCAGGCTGCCCGACGACGTGGTCGCGCGCCTCGACGGGAAGTCGTCGCTCGGACGGCTCGGCCTCCTGATCCACTCCACGGCAGGCTTCATCGATCCTGGCTGGGACGGGCACGTGACGCTCGAGCTCTCGAACGTCGCCAACCTGCCGATCACGATCTACCCGGAGATGCCGATCGGGCAGATCTCCTTCATGCAGATGACCGAGCCGGCGACGACCCCCTACGGGGCCGGCGCCCTCGGGTCGAAGTACAAGGGTCAGCGCGGGCCGACGGCGAGCCGCTACTGGCAGAACTTCCGGGAGTCGCCGTGAGCGTGCTGGTCAGCGGGGCGACCGGGTTCATCGGCACGCACGTCGTCCATGCGCTGCGGGCGCGAGAGATCCAGGTGCGCGCCCTCGTCCGCCGCCCCGACCGCGCGGGCCGGCTCGCCGCCTGGGGGGTGGAGCACGCCGCCGGCGACGTGACCGACGCCACCTCGCTGCGGGCGGCCTGCGAGGGGGTCGAAGCCGTCGTCCACCTGGTCTCGATCATCCGCGGCCGGCCGCAGGACTTCGAGCGCGTGATGGTCGAGGGCACGCGGAACCTCGTCGCGGCGGCGCAGCAAGCTGGGGTGCGCCGTCTGCTGCTGGCCAGCGCCCTCGGGCTGGACGAGCGGACGAAGGACGCGGTGCCGTACTTCGCGGCCAAGTGGGCGATGGAACGGTCGGTGCGCGAGTCGGGCCTCGAGCACGTGATCTTCCGGCCGAGCTTCGTCTTCGGCCGCGACGGCGGCGTCCTGCCGACCTTCGTCCGGCTGGCGCGCTTCGCACCGCTGACCCCGATCGTCGGCCCCGGCACGCAGCGGCTGCAGCCCATCTGGGTCGAGGACGTCGCCGAGCACTTCGCGCTCGCGGTCTCGGAGCCGGCGGCGGCCAACCGGACGTTCGAGCTGGGCGGGCCGGACGTCGTCTCCTGGAACGAGTTCTGGGAGCGGCTGAAGCGGAGGCTCGGCGTCCGGCGGCCCTCGATCCACGTCCCCTTCGGGCTGCTGCGCGCCCAGGCGCTGCTGACCGAGCGGCTGCCGGGGGCGCCCGTGACCCGAGACCAGCTGACGATGCTCGCGCTCGGCGACAACGTCGTCACCGATCCGAGCGCCGCCGAGATCTTCCGCCTGCCGCTCGTCCCGCTCGACGAGCAGCTGCGGCGGGCGACGTGACGATCGAGGCACGGTGGCAGCCACCGTGACGGAAGCGTGACGCGCGGCGTCGTCTACGCCGAGCCGGACGCGGCGCCGGCGGTCGAGGAGCTGACCGTCGATCCGCCGGGCCCGCGCGAGGTGCTCGTGCGCGTGCTCGCCTGCGGCCTCTGCCACTCCGACCTGCACGTGGTCGAGACGAGAGGCTGGGGGATGCGCTTTCCGATCCTGCTCGGACACGAGGGGGCAGGCGTGGTCGAGGCGGTCGGCAGCGAGGTGACCACGGTCTCGCCCGGCGATCGGGTCGTCGTCGCCTGGCGCGCGCCCTGCGGCGAGTGCCCGCACTGCCGGCGAGGCGACCCGCGCCGCTGCTCGTCGCAGCTGCGGGCGAGGCGGCGGTTGCGCCGCGCCGCCGACGGCGCGCTGCTGACGCCGGTGTTGCGCTGCGGCACCCTCGCCGACCACGCCGTGGTGCACGAAGCGTGCGCCGTGAAGGTCCCGCCGGAGCTGCCGCCCGAGCAGGCCGCGCTGCTCGCCTGCGGGTTCTCCACCGGAGCCGGCGCGGCCCTCTGGGCGACACCGGTGCGGCAGGGAGCCACCGTCGCGGTGCTCGGCTGCGGCGGCGTCGGACTCGCCGTCGTACAGGGGGCCCTGCTCGCCGGAGCGGCGCGGATCGTGGCGGTCGACGTCGCGCCGGCGAAGCTCGAGCACGCCCGGGCTCTCGGCGCGACGGACCTCGTCGACGCCGCCCGGGAGGATCCGGTCGAGGCGGTGCGCGAGCTGACCGGCGGCGGCGTCGAGTACGCGTTCTCGGCCGTCGGCGCGCCGGCCGCCCTCGGCCAGGCGATCAGGATGTGCGCCTACGCGGGCACGGCGACGCTCGTCGGCCTGCCACCGCCAGGGGCGACGCTCGAGGCCGACCTGGCGGCGGACGTCTTCGAGCCGCGGATCACGATCGCGGTCACCCACGGCGGGGACACGATCCCGCAGCAGGACTTCCCCTTCCTCGCCCGCGCCGCGCTCGAGGGCCGCGTCGACCTCGCGCGCTTCGTCACGAGCACGGTTCCGCTCGACGAGGTGCCGGGACGCCTGCCCCGGATCGGCCAGGGCGGCGAGATCCGGACGGTCGCGCTGCTCTAGCCGGGGGCCGGCTTGCCGAAGGCGGCGCGGCGCGCCAGATCCGCGCTGTCGACGAGGTGGCCGTCGCGCTCGACGTAGCCGCCTGCGCCGCCGACGGCGAGCACCACCGCCTCCTCGTCGAACGGGTTCGAGAGCTTGCGGGGCGTCGTCGACTCCACGTGGACGAGACCGCCCTCGCCCAGCACGCGCGTCTCGCCTCCGACCTCGACCTCGACGCGCCCCCGGTGCACGAAGTAGAGCTCGTCCTGCCGCTCGTGCCAGTGGAGGAAGCCCTCGTGGCCGGGCGGCAGCACGATCGCGTTGACGCCGAAGGCCGTCACGCCCAGCGCCGCCCGGATCTTGCGGAAGCCGGGACCGCTGCCGAGCTCGTCGAGCGACGAGAACGCGTAGCTCATGGGCTGCGCTCACCCTCGCCGCGCCCGTCGCAGGCGGCGGAGGTCTGCGCGAGCGGCAGCCGCCCGAGCAGCTCGGCGAGCTGCTCGCGCTCGCCCGGCTCGAGCCGCGACCCGAACAGCTCCTCGACGTCGGCGAGGTGCGAGCTGCGCGCAGCCTCGACCTTCCGGCGCCCCTCCTCGGTGAGCACCGCGTAGGTCACGCGGGCGTCGGTCTCGCAGTGGCCCTTCTCGACCAGGCCGGAACGTTCGAGGCCGTCGAGCAGGCGGGTGATCCCGGAGGCCGTGAGCAGCACCGAGCGGGCGATGTCGACGCGTCGCATCCGCCGCTCGGGAGCCTGGTAGAGCTGGAGTAGGACGTCGTAGTCGCTGAGCGTCAGCCCGTGCTGGGCCTCGAGCCGGGACGAGAGCTCGCGGGTGATCGCCGCGTGAGCGCGCAGGAAGCGAGTCCAGGCGAGGAGCGTGGCGTCCGAGAGTAGTTGTGCGGTCAATACTTGACTAGGCAAGCGAGTCTCGCTACGATCGGTTGCGCACGCAAGTATAGCTCGATTCCAGCGAGGAGGCAGATTCGCGCCATGACCACCCTGCAACCCACCACCAGCCTCGTCCCGGCCGGCACCGTCTGGGCCGCCGACCCGGTGCACTCGACGGTCTCGTTCGAGGTCGAGTACGCCGGCGTCAGCACCTTCCGCGGCAGCTTCCGCGACTTCGAAGCCACCCTCGAGGGCTCGACCCTGACCGGCTCGGCCAAGGTGGCGAGCATCGACGTGAAGGACGAGCAGCTCGCCGCCCACCTGCAGTCGCCCGACTTCTTCGACGCGGAGCGCTACCCGCAGATCAGCTTCCGGGCCGAGCAGCTCGCGCTCGACGAGGACGGGCGGGTCAGCGGCTCCGGCGAGCTCACGATCAAGGGCGTGACGCGGCCCGTCTCACTCAGCGGCCGGATCGCCGCCGCGCCTGCCGTCGACCCCTTCGGCCGCGAGCGGCTCGGGCTCAGGCTCGAGGCGGTGGTCGACCGGACGGAGTTCGGCGTCGCCTGGAACGCGCCGAACCAGAGCGGAGGCAACTACCTCGGCGACGAGGTCGCCCTCGAGGCCGAGCTCAGCTTCGTCCGGCAGGCGCGCTGACGATGCGGATCCTCGCCGTCTCCGGCAGCCTGCGGCCCGGCTCGTTCAACTCCGCGCTGCTGCGGGCTGCCGCCGAGGCCGCGCCGGAGGGAGCCGAGGTCGAGCTCTGGACCGGGCTGGCCGAGCTCCCGCCCTACGACGAGGCGCTCGACGCTGGCGGCCCGCCCGAGCCGGTGCGCCGGCTGCGCCGGGACTGGGCGGCGGCGGACGCGATCCTGTTCGCCACGCCCGAGTACAACGGCTCGGTCCCGGGCGGCCTGAAGAACGCGATCGACTGGGCTTCGCGCCCCAAGTCCGAGGCGGTGCTCCGGAACAAGCCTGTGGCGGTGGTCGGCGCGAGCCAGGGCCAGTTCGGGGCGCTCTGGGCCCAGCAGGACCTGCAGCGAATCCTCGGCATCGCCGGCGCCCGCGTCGTGCGCGGCGAGCTGCCGGTGCCCCGAGCGCACGAGCGCTTCGACGGCGAAGGCCGCCTGCTCGACGAGCAGCTCGCCCAGCAGCTCCGGCAACGCCTCTCGGCCCTGGTCGCGGAGGCGGAGGGCGAGCCGCCCGGGCCGTTGCCGCTCGCGGCAGCGGCGCAATCGGTCGCAGCCTGAACAGACGCCGAGGGGCCGCGTGCGCGGCCCCTCGGCACGGCTACCAGCGCGTAGTGGCAGAGACGCCTTCCTGCTCCGGCTCACGACGCCGGGCGGCGCGAATCGCGACGTCCCCCACGCTGGCTAGGCGATTCCCCGTAGGTCTCGGGGACGGCGCCTCTACCCGCTGGCACCTCCGCTGCCCGTACTGTCGGAAATCACTGCCGGACCACCTCCTTTCCGCGGTAGCCGCACCATAGCGGAGGCGGCAGCTAGCGCACGACCACGCTCAGCTCGAGCCCGCGGTCGAGCGGCACCGTCACGCTAAGGAGCGCCGGGTCGGCCTGTCGTGCGGCCGAATAGCGAGCGAGCGGATCGGGGTGGGAGAGGACGTTGTCGGCGACGACGAGCCCGCCCGGCTCGAGCTTGTCGCGGACGAGGCCGAACAGCGTCTCGTAGTCCTCCTTCTCGGCGTCGAGGAAGACGACGTCGAACACGTCGTCGAGCCGTGGCAGGAGCTCGAGCGCGTCGCCCTCCAGGAGCTCCGCCCAGTCGCCGAGGCCCGCCTCCGCCACGTTGCGCCGCCAGGCTGCGGCCTTGCGCGGGTCGCGCTCGAGGGAGAGCACGCGGCCGCCGAGGTAGCGTACGCCGGCCGCGAACCAGATCGTCGAGTAGCCCCGGGAGCCGCCCAGCTCGAGCACCGAGCAGCCGGGCTGGGGCGCCACGAGGGCGAAGAGGAAGCGACCCGTGCCGGGCGCCACCTGGCGCGAGCGCAGCGCAGCCGGCAGGCCCTGCTCCCGCTCCTCGGCGTCCTCGCGCTCCAGGCGCTCGAGAACGGCGCGCACCCGGTCGTCCAGCACGGCCGCGAGCCTATCCTTCCGCGGATGCGCGCCGAGCTAAGGATCGAGATCGCGCGGAGTCCCGAGGCGGTGTTCGCCTACCTCACCGACCCGGCGAACCTGCCCGCGTGGCAGTCGGGAGTCCGGCGCGCGACCATGCGCGACGGCAGGATCGAGGAGACGCGCACATTGCTCGGCCGCGAGCTGCACACGACCCTCGAGATCGTCGAGCACGAGGCCCCGCGCGTCTTCGCGCTCCGGGCGCTGAACAGCCCGGTACCGTTCGCCGTCCGGCACGAGCTCGAGCCCTCGGAACGAGGAACACGCCTGACGGTCGTCGCCGAAGGCGAGGTGCCCGCCTTCGCGGCTGGCCTGCTCGCACGCCGGGCCGAGAAGCAGTTCCGCAGGGACTTCGAGCGGCTGAAGCGGATCCTGGAGGGTTAGGACCGGGTCGCTGCGGTGCGCTCGGCCTCGACCGTCTCGCGCACCCAGCAGTCCGGGCGGTGGCCGTTCACGACCCCGCAAGCCTCCATCGCGGCGTAGGTCGTAGTCGGGCCGACGAAGCGGAAGCCGGCTCCCTTCAGCCGCCGGGAGAGGGCCCTGCCGTCCGCCTCGTCGCGATGCTCCCAGACAAGCGTGGGCAGGGGCGTGCCCGTCTCGCGCAAGCGCAGCGTCGCCCGGGCGTTGACGATCGCGGCCTCGATCTTGCCCCGGTGACGGACGATCGCCGGATCGGCGAGCAGCCGCTGCACGTCCGCCTCGGCGAAGGCCGCGACCCGCTCCGGGTCGAAGCCCGCGAAGGCGCGCCGGAACGCGTCCCGCTTGCGCAGGATCGTCAGCCAGGAGAGCCCGGCCTGGAAACCCTCGAGGCAGAGCCGCTCGTAGAGCCCGTGCTCGCTTCGCACGGGACGGCCCCACTCCTCGTCGTGGTAGCGGAGGTAGAGGGGGTCGCTCGTCTGCCAGCAGCGGACGGGAGGGCTCAACGCGGGAGGCCGCCTACGAGGGCAGCTCGACGACGACCGCGCCGTCGACCACCCGCACCGGATACGTCTCGACCGGCTCCGTCGCCGGCAGGGTCACCGGCCGGCCGGTCGCGAGCTCGAAGGCGGAGCCGTGCCGCGGGCAGATCACCCGGCAGAGCTCCTCGTCCCAGTCGCCCTCGCAGAGCGGGCCGTCGTCGTGCGAGCAGCGGTCCTCGATCGCGTAGAGCCGCCCGCCGCAGTTGTAGATCCCGACGAACAGGCTGCCTTGCCGGACGATCTTCGTCGAGCCGGGCGGGAACTCGTCGGCTCGGGCGACCTCGAGCTCGGCCACGCCTCAGGTCAGCTCGAGCTCGTCGAGGTCGGCGAGGCCCTCGGGTAGCGGCGTCCCCTTCGCCTTGTGCAGCGCGACCTTGAGCGTGGTCAGCCCGAGCATCGCGCACTTGAGACGAACGGGCGTGAGCGGGATCCCGATGGTCTCGAGCAGCTCCTGCTTGTCCATCTGGGCGACCTCGCTGGCGGAGCGGCCGCCGACCATCTCGGTGAGCATCGAGGTCGCCGCCTGCGAGATCGCGCAGCCCCGGCCGGAGAACTTCACTTCCTCGATCGTCTCGCCGTCCGAGCCGAAGGCGACGTAGATCGAGACCTCGTCGCCGCAGAGCGGGTTCTGGCCCTCGGCGGACGCGTCGGCGTCCTCGAGCACCCCGTGGCCGCGCGGGTTCTTGTAGTGGTCGAGGATTACCTCGCGGTACAGGCTCTCGAGCGCCGGGTCGCTCACGAGAACACCTTACGGACCGCATGCAGGCCCTCGACGAGCTGGTCGATCTCCTCGGGGATCGTGTACAGGTAGAAGCTCGCCCGGTTGGTGGCGGCGACCCCGAGCCGTTCCATCAGCGGCTGGCAGCAGTGGTGGCCGGCTCGGATCGCGACGCCCTGCAGGTCGAGGATCTGGGCCACGTCGTGGGGATGGATGCCCTCCAGGTTGAACGAGACGATCCCGGCTCGCCGCTCGGCCGGCGGCCCGTAGAGCCTGATCCCCGGCACCTCCGCCAGCCGGCCGAGCGCGTAGGCGGCGAGCTCGTGCTCGTGGGCCTCGATCGCGTCGAGCCCGGCCGCGTCGACGTAGTCGGCGGCTGCGGCCAGGCCGACCGCCTCGGCCATCGGCGCCGTGCCGGCCTCGAACTTGTGCGGGAGCTGACCCCAGGTCGTGCGGTCGGCGCGCACGGAGCCGATCATGTGGCCGCCGGTCAGGAAGGGCTCCATGGCCTGCAGGAGCTCGGCGCGACCCCAGAGGACGCCGATTCCGCTCGGGCCGCACATCTTGTGCCCCGAGAGGGTCAGGAAGTCGACGTCGAGCGCCTGGACGTCGAGCTTCATGTGGGGCGCCGCCTGAGCGGCGTCGCAGACGAAGATCGCCCCCTGCTCGTGCGCCCAGGCGACGAGCCGCTCGATCGGGTTGATCGTGCCCAGCGCGTTCGAGACGAGGTTCGCGGCGACGACCTTGACCGCCCCCTCGCGGGGCAAGCGGTCGAGACCGGACAGGTCGAGCTCGCCGTGCTCGTCCAGCGGCAGCAGCCGCAGCTCGGCACCTCGCTTGCCGGCGACGAACTGCCAGGGCACGAAGTTCGAGTGGTGCTCGAGCTCGGTGACGACCACGAGGTCGCCCGGCCCGAGGTTCCACAGGCCCCAGGCGTAGGCGACGAGGTTCAGCCCCTCGGTCGCGTTGCGGACGAAGATCACCTCTCGCGCCTGCGGCGCGTTGAGGAAGGCCCGCATCCGCTCGCGTGAGCGCTCGAGCGCCTCGGTCGCCCGCTCGGCGAGCTCGTACACCCCTCGGTGGACGTTGGCGTAGGAGGTCTCGTAGAAGCGGTCCATGGCGGCGAGCATCTGGCGGGGCTTCTGCGAGCTCGCCGCCGAGTCGAGGAACGCGAGCGGCTTCCCGTGCATCTCCTGCTCGAAGATCGGGAAGTCGCGGCGCAGGGCCCGTGCGTCGAGCTTCTGGGCAGCCGGGGAGACGGAGGCCATCCCGGCCATCGTAACGGCGGGGCTCATAGCGACCTCTCAGCCGCCTCACATGCGTCTCTCATCGCGGCCCGCCACACTGCGCCCGCACGATGGCCAGGGACTCCCGCATCGAGCGAGCCCGGGCGCGGGCGCGGCGAGCGAAGACCGCGGTGGGCGCGCTCACCCTGCTCGTCTTCGGCGCCGCCTTCGTCGGCGCGAAGGCGCACGCTCCCGGCCACGCGAAGGGCCAGGCGAAGCCGCTGGGGGCGCCGGCCTCGTTCGAGCGCGCCGTGCGCCGCAGCGTCGCCCAGGGCGGCCAGATCGCCCCGGCGGTGCAGCCGCCGCCGGTCTCGACCGCCACCTCGTGAGCGCTCCCGTCGTGCACCGCTTCCGCGCCATGGGCTGCGAGGCGGCGCTCGCGGGCGGCGACCCGCAGCGGGTCGCCGCCGTGCTCGAGCGCTGGGAGGACGCGTTCAGCCTCTTCCGGCCCCGCTCCGAGCTGTCGCGGCTCAACCGGTCGCCCGCGCGGATCGTGGCCGTCTCCGCTCTGTTCGCGAGCGCGCTCCGGGTCGCGCTCGAGGTCGCGGCCGAGACGGACGGCCTGCTCGACCCGACGCTCTGCGGCCGCTGGCGGGAGCTCGTCCTCGCGGGCCGGTTGCTGCAACGCCCGCCGGGCCTCGCGCTCGACCTGAACGGCGTGACCAAGTCACTCGCCGTCGACGAGGCGGCCGCGACACTGGCGGGGCCTGGCTTCGTCTCGGTGGGCGGCGACCTCGCCGTGCGGGGGCCGGTGGACGTCGCGCTGCCCGGGGGCGGGGCCGTCCGGGTGGTGGAGGGCGGCCTCGCGACGAGCGGCACCGCCTCGCGCGGGACGCACCTCGTCGACCCGGCGACCGGCCGGCCCTGCGAGTCGCCCTGGGAGCAGGTCACCGCCTCGGGCCGGAGCTGCCTCGCCGCGGACGTCGCCGCCAAGGTGGGCTTCCTGCTCGGCGAGCAGGGGCCAGCCTGGCTCGACGAGCGCGGCATTCCCGGCCGGTTCCTCGCGCCTGGCGGCGAGGTGGTCGAGAACGAGACCTGGGCACGTGCGACGCTGGGGGCCGCATGCACGTGACCT
>Ga0209810_1002778_pt1 | contig 19948 bp, 18 predicted proteins | sample Coa_R1_7_FD_187159 | JGI IMG/M metagenome (GOLD analysis project Ga0209810, IMG submission 187159) | Surface soil microbial communities from Centralia Pennsylvania, which are recovering from an underground coalmine fire - Coalmine... | ecosystem: Environmental > Terrestrial > Soil > Unclassified... | reverse complement strand
CCAATATCAGACGCTCCTTTTCCTTGATGATGGCGGCCCTCGTGGCGACTTCCTCAGCAATGCTCCAGGGTATTGTCTGGATTCCGTGCCGGTCCCCATGGACAAGGTCACCGGGACGAATGCGCAACCCGCCCACCTCCACGGGCTCGCCGAAACTGACGACGTGAGCGTATGCGTGTGAAACGGATACGTGCCCAGCAAATAAGTGAAAACCCAGCCGCTCAACCGACGCCAGGTCGCGAACGGCGCCATTCGTCACGTAGCCAATGCAACCCAGGGCCTTGCAGATGCTGGCGTGAACTCCCCCCATAAAAGACCCCACGCCGGGGCTGTGGTCAACATCCTGCATGACCACGACGCGCGGCGCAGGAATCGACAACACGTGGTTCCACCAATTGGTATGATCAACAAACCTCAATTCTCGCGGCGGCGGCAGCGACGAGGCCATGGGGGGCGCTGACGTGCGAATCATCCCTGTGACCGCATAGCCGAGCATGGGTTGAAAGTGTTTAAAAACACACCTGACGCTGTTATCGCTCGCAAAGCCTTCATTCCGCATGCGAACTTGAAAGCTCTCTATTGCATTGGCCAGTGAGCAGGCATCCAGCCGCTGCAACGCCTCAAATTGCTCCTTCGTCAGAGACCGCTCCACAGGCGCACCTCCGGTCAAATGCACAAAACCGACCACTCTTCTTGGCCGACCCGGCACAGATGGGGAACTGCATTGGCTCGCGCGAGTATGTGCTTTTAGGACGCGCACATATGGCGAGTCAGTTCAAGACTTGTACGGAGACTATTCAGGATGGAATGGGCGGGGAACGTAGTTGGCGAACGCAAAGCCAGGAAGCAAACTTGTGAAATTCCAGAGGCCGTCTCAGCAAAGGCTGCGAGGCCTTTGGGCGGCGCGCAAAAAACGCGGAAAATTCGTGAGTAAAAGTGTTTCGAGTGCTTACATCCTCGCAGCGTATATCAATAACCTTGGTGGAGCGAAGAAGACGGGTCGCAACCTTGGGATACAAGTTACGTAATGCCCCCCGGCCTATCGTCGAGAACCCTGTCAACGCGGCTAATAGCAACAGTACGACCGCACACCTCAAATTTGCACGGCGCCGTGTGATTTGCTCCTGTTGCAGATCAGGCATCCCTGGCATTCGTATTGCCTCAACCCCGGACAGCAAAAAATTCCGATGCGGCATTCAAACCTCAGGTTGCTTTATGCCAGCAGGGAAAAGACCTGAGAAATGAAAGAAACTCTGCGTATCGTTTGCAGTCGCGAATTGGCCAACTTAACCTTTGCGGGTGGGGATGATCCCGAACGAAAATCGGACTCGCCGTAGCTGCAGCTTTCTTGAATCGGCGAGACTCTGGCGAAAAACCACTCCAGTACCGGACGATTCTCAAGCTGGCGGGATTGCCTGGATTGCGGTATCATGATTTGCGACGCAGGGCTGCAACGAAGAGATGGGGAATCGCGGCGAAGTTCCGATGGCAACTTTTGCTCAGAACCCAAGATGGCCGGCGTCACGTGCAATCCGGAAGGCAAGCTGGTGTGACCTCGTTCGGCCCGATTCTCAGCGGCGGACTTTGGGAAATATCGCAACCGCTTCGTGTTTTGAAGAGGTTTGTGCCATCGGGACGAATGTGCCTCGGGTGGGTAACCCCTCGCGCGAGGCGGTCCAGCTAAGTCCTTTCAGGCCCGTAGCTCAGCCCGGTTAGAGCGCTACCTTGACACGGTAGAGGTCAACGGTTCGAGTCCGTTCGGGCCTACCATTCTAATAGTTCCCAGACACGAGTCCTTTGCCAGAGGTGCCGGTCCAGGCCGCAGCAGTCGAGTCAATTTGCCACTGGGCGACACAGCTACTATGTCCAACTGTTACCTGCGATTTTGTAAGTATGACCATCTTTTCCTGGGCGGCGACAAGGAACTGCCTCCGTACATAATGGTGAATCATCCGTCGTTGTGATGGCCTGTCCTTTCTGGCCTCGGAGGTTGTCCATCGCCTGACTTCGAGGCTCCATCGAAAGTCTTCACTAGCCGGCTGAGAACTCGGTCTCAACCGGACCTATTAGAACGCCAGCGAGAAAGCTTTTTACGTTGTTTCGAAGATGAACGAAATTGCCCAGGAGATTGGGAATTTGAAAAGCTGGTCCATAAATGATGTTGAACCACATCTTCCGCGGAACTCGTGACTGAAATGACCTTCTTGCCGCGTGCCGGCGTAAAATCAGTTGATTCGATTGAGTCTGTGAATGGCAAGCATGCGGTCATTGAGGTATCCATCGAAGGCGCGCATGTACGCTCGCGAATGTCCTGGGTGGTGTTCGCTGGTCTCCGCCCGTATGCACTTCGATGGATTCAAACGCTCAACCAAGGGGCCGGCTCTATAGCGATAGAGGAGCCGGAAGCCAGTGAGCCGGCCAGGGCGCACGACCAGGAAACACGAAGCAACCCGAGAGCCTGCGTGACGGTGGACACTTATGATGTCGAGTGGGGAAGGAACTAAGACGCTCATCGAGCAGCTTCGAGACCCCACTCAAAGCCACAGGGCGGTGCTGGCGTTGGCTATGAAAGGCCCCGATGCTGTGCCCGCGCTGGCGGAGTTCTTACGGCCTTCGAAGCCGTCCAGTTTGTCTGAACCGAGGCTGATGGCTGTAGAATGCCTGAGCATTCTAAAAGGACCAGAAGCGCTGGAGGCATTGATTACGGTTTGCAAAGAGAGGCTCAATGAGATTGCCGATTCCATCGTTCGCCTTGCGGAGGAAGCTGTCGTCAGCCGGGCTGCTTCAGCTCTGGCTGATTACCCAGGGGATTGTTCGGCCCGCGAAACACTTTTGGAACTCCTCAAGGGAAGACCCGTCGTTGGAGTGGCTGAGCCTTTGAAAAATTGAAGGACCCTCGTGCGATTCCCGGGCTGGTGTCCTGGCTGGAAGACGACTTCGTTGCCGAAGCCGCCTGGCGGGCAATTGTGGCTTGTGGACCCACCGCCGTTCCGCCGCTGCTGGATTCACTGAGGGAGAAGCACTTCCACTATGGGACTGAAACCAGCGCGAGTCGGCGGCGCCGTGGTCGCATACTCGCAATTCTTAGAGAACTGGCAGAGCCTCGCGATATCACCGGCCTTGAGGACTTGCTCGACGATCCCGTCGAAGGTGTCCGGTGGGACGCTGTGCACCTGCTTGTGGAGAAAGGCCGTGATACGCAAAAGCAGCGCGCTTTCCGAGTGGGGATGGAATTTCTTGATTCAGCGGACAGTTTCATGCGGTCCGAATGTGAAGAGTTGTTGCTTCGGCATTTCGACCTGGTGCGGGGCCTGATCGAGCAGGAAATCGGTTGCCGACGAAGAGCGGGTGAAGCAGAAGAGAGCTTCGAACCGCGCGAAACAACACTGGGAATTCTCTGTCGGATTTTCCGCAAGGGCTGCAAGGTGACCGGAACAACGAGGACAATACCTTCAGGATAGCTTTCGCTGGGCGTGACGGGGCCCGGTTTTGTGCTAAGTTGTCGTGGTTTTTTGTGAAAGGTGCCGTCGGATGAGTGTGACGTATTTTTGTCCTTCCTGCTGGAGCGAAGTTGGCACAGAGACCGTTTGTCCCAAGTGCGGCCAGGACCTGCAAGAATTTTCGGGCAAGAGCTACGAGGAAAAGCTGATCCGCGCGCTGCGCCATCCCGAGCCCACCGTTCCCGTTCGCGCCGCGACGATTCTCGGAGAACTCGGATCACGGGCGGCGGTTGAGCCACTGATGGACATCGCCACCTCAACGAAAGACCTCTACCTCCAGGAAGCAGCGATCGAGGCGTTGGGCCAGATCGGTGACGTTCGGGCGTTGGCGTCCCTCGGATATTTCAGCCGGGAAGGTGCTGTCCGTGTCAGAGTTGCGGCGACGCGCGCAATCGCAGCCGTCAAGGAACGTCAAGATGCGTCCAAAAGATGAGAGAGGATCTCGATGGGGCCAGACCCTCCTTGAACATAGCGGAACTCTCCCCTTTTTTGACAGGGAGCGTGAATCGCGCCGGATTGAGGAGGCCCTGAGATGCGGAGAAAGCATGATGATCTTCGGCCCGGCTGATATCGGCAAAACGGCCCTGATGTTGACCGTGATGCGCAGCCTGCCGCGCGAGCTTTCCGGCAAATGCATCTACATTGACGGCTTCAAAGACCTCCAGGACTTGCTGCGGAACCTGCTCAGGGCGCTGTATCAGGCCGCGAGCCCGGACCTTTTCCAGCAACTGAAGGCCGACCACGTCGCGTCTGCAAGCTTCGATCGGTGGCTCAAGATGCTTCCCAGTTCCAGGTTAAGGGGAGTGCTCTACCGGTCTGTGAAGACGGGAGATTATCGGATCATTCTTGATCACGCTCCGCCGCTCACCCATGCTATGGCGAAGATCATCAAAGAGCTCTTCTGGATGCGCAATACGCCCGTCATTCTGGTGATGCGGGACGACCTGAAATCCCGGTCCACACAGTTTGCAGATTTTTTCTATTGGGGCGATCGCCAGTGTCTCACTCTGGGGCCGCTGCCGCAGACTTCAGCTTGCGAACTGCTCGAGGCCCATATCGAAAAGCATGGCTTGTCCCGGTTCGATCTCGAGGAGTTCAGAGGAGAGGTTCTTTTGCGGAGCGGGTGTGTGCCGGGCGCGATCGTAAAAATGTGCGCCCTGGCTGCCGACCCGCGGTATCAATATGGATCACGCATTAAAACGAAGCTTGTGCATATTGATTACCTGATGAGCGGCTCACGTCGACCGTCATCGATTGGAAGAAAAAGCCGCTGACGCCAGGGCAGTTCTGCGTTACGTTCCATGGGAAATCACTCGCTCTCCTCAGGGGTCGGCTGAACTCCCTTCATGCCGTCCGTTTCCCCGCCGGGGCCGGCCAGAAAGCGAATTGCCCGTTCCGGCGACGACCATTCACTTCCCCTGGGCTCATGTTTGTACTGATAGTCGTGCTTGCGCTGGAATTCGCGCAGTTCGCTGATGAGTTGCTGAATATGCTCGGCGGCAAGGCGCTTGACGATGTTGACAGACGTGGTTGAAGTCCAGCGCTTCAGGGCGGCTTGAACGTGGTTGATGCAGAGACCGGCTGATCTCTCATAACGCTCGCAAAATTCTTTGTCGTCCAGTAATTCTTCAAGCGTCGCGAGGTGTCGTTCCTCAGTGTTTCTGGCAACTTCACAGGCAAGGCACCCGTTGCCTGAAAGAGGAGCGGATTCCCGCTTCCTCACCAGTTTTCGAAGTCGCAGACGACTTGTTTTCCCTTCAGCCCGATGCCGGCCCGGCTTTTCGAGGTCTTTCGCGAAGGTTTCAAGCAGGTTCTCGCATAGAATTGCTATGCCAAAGCCGTCGGCCCAGCATTCCTTCTCAATGGTTCTGGCTTCCCAGAAGTGTTCCCGGCAAAAACCTCGGCCGTCCAAAAAGTCCTGCCGCGCGAGGCTGGACATCATGCCCTCATACAGAAAGCTGTGGATATACCGGCGAGCGGCCTTTCGGGAAGCGAAGCAAACGGGACATTCGCCGCTCGAGAGGCCCTCCTCTAAGGCAATCTTGGCAAGGACGAATGGCGGATGTTTGGTTGGCCGATTCGTAGTCGATGGTTGATTCATTGCATCACCGTGAAAATGCAGGTTGCGGCCGCATCAGCTGGCAATGCGAACTCTCTCTCCCATAGACTGCGACCCATCTTCAGACTACTTCCTCGACCTGCGAGGCTGAAAGCGCAGAAAGGTCACGCCGAATTGCTTCTGCTTCCACGGCGCCCGGCGCCCTCGTGGTGGAAAGACGTTCGAGTTGTGCGCGGTATGTGTCGGCATAAGAATCAAAGCAGCGCTGGAGCTCAGCCATCGTCTTCCGAATCCACAATTCCAGCATTTTCCCGTACCTTTGGAAGGCTTCGTCCACGCCTGCCCCGATCTGCTCTTTCAGTTTTCTCCTGATGCGCGGTTCTGTCAGCCCTTTGCCCAACACCGCCAGAAGGCCTTTCCGGAGTTCGACCTTGAGAGGGCCGGGATCAAGGCGCGGCATCTCTTTCACGACGCTCGTCAGCTCTTCTTCAGCCGGGGGAACATTCACCTCCAGGGCCCTCGCAGCGTTAACGAGGGCTTCTGCAAGCATCTGTGCAAACACACGGACCTTTTCGAAGACCTGATTTGCGCCAACGGCGGCCGTTTCGGCAAGACTGCGGGCAACCAACTCTCCAATGTTGGCAACCGTCGCCTCGTTGTTGAACCATTGTTCGGCCACAGCGGTGGCCGCACGGGAGATTGCCACATCGCCCCAGCCATGGATTGTGTCTGAAGCATTGAGGCAAAACGAGTTCACTTCCTCGAATTTTCCTGCCGCCTGGCGCAACTGTGTTTCAGCCGATTGCAGGCGCTGTCCGTCCTGCTTCGCTCCCTTTTCGGAGAGTTCAAGCTGCACTCTTAATGCCGCCTCGACTGATTCGCGCAACGCACCGATCTTCCGGCGAATGGAGTCCTGAGCTAACTCCCGATACTTTGCGTAAAGAGGCTCAATTTCACCATGGAACCATTCGTCCAGGAGCATTGCATGGCCGTCTTTGATGCTGATCGGCTGGACTGAAATTTCAAGGCCGAGTTGCGAATTGAATTGTGCGGAGATGTATTTCAATGATCGTTCGCGGTCTTCGAGCACGAGCAGGTCCGCCTTGCTCATAAGAACCTGGGCCGGAATGGCTGCTTCGTACAACCTCTGCACCGTGGAAATGTCTTCCTCAGTCAGAGTGGAGCCGGCGTCAACAAGCACTACAGCGAGGTCGCACTCTGGAAGATAAGCCATGGTCTCGGCAGCACCGGCAGTTGCCAGCGAACCGAGTCCCGGCGTGCCCACAAATACGATCCCGTCCCGCAGCCGTTCAGACGGCAACCCGACCGTGATCCTGGTCACGTGCTTCGAATTCCCGGGGTTATATTGCTCGCTTACAAACTCGTGCAGCCGCTCAATCGTTACCTCTTCGGATTTCCCGTTCAGATAAGAAATCCTCACCTGCGGCGCCGTGCTGTAAACAATCCGAGTAGGAATCGCCGTGATCGGATTGACTCCCACGGGAAGCACGTCAGCGCCAAGAATATGGTTCAGGAGAGATGATTTGCCCGAACTGACACGTCCAAACACTGCGATCTGGAAGCTCTTAGACTCGATTTTGTCCAGAATGATCGACAGAGCAGGACGAAATTCAATCAATCCATGGATGTTGATGACCTGTTCGAGTTTTGTGAGGGCATCGATTTCGTTGCCAGTCTGCGCCAGCCGCTTGAGGCGGCCTTCCAAATCCTGCCCGAGCCCCTGCGCCAAATACGCACTGAGTTTCCGAACGAGGCTCGACATCTCGTTCACAACTCCGTTAAGTTCAGGAACAACCGCAGGTGACACTTCTCCGTAGCCTCGCAGGGCGTCGGGACGACATTCAGCAAATGTAATATCTGCAAACTCCAGATTGACTCGGATTGAGTGCGTTGCACCGAACTGAGGGCCCGGAGGAGTAATCCCCAGGCTTTTCAGGGCCTGTACCATTTGAGCGCGGACCCTTGCGATGTAATCCTGAACAACCTTTGCCTGGCCCGGAGTGAGGTCGTTTCGGTATTTTGGAAACGGCGACCTGGAATTCGATGCATGAAGAATGGATTCGATCTCTGACAAGAGCTGATCGACATACTTGAAGCCGGTTAAAACGCGGTTTGCCTGAAACGGATTGAGAGAATCGCGTGGAGACATTTCAGCTCACGCAGAAGCGCAAATTAAAAACGGCTGACGGGATCGAGGATTGTCTCAGGCGAAGGATAAGACGTAATGATGTTGGCGTCACCCTTCACCATAAGACCCCTCCAGGAATTATCTTCCCCAGCGGGGCGGTTAAGGGCGAACTCCAACGCCTAACCCAATTATCAGCCCCGCGTGTCTCTACAGTCAAGCGATGGGGAAGGCCGCTTTATTGGATTCCACTGTGAACCGACGCCCGCTTGGCAAAGCCCGAAGCTTGCAGAAAGACGCAGAGAGACGGCTGAACGACAGGGAGCACAATGATGACGCTGTTGCGGAGGGTCAATGCAAGGTTCAATCACCTTGCATCATCAAAGAAATTTCAGAGGGCAAACTGGTGGCGGAGGGAGAGAAGAGGGGAGAAGATAATTCGCGGCCCGGGGTTTTAGCCTCGCCCCGGGCTTTCACCATCTAATGATCCGTGGAAGTAATAGCGTTCCGGCGGAATCAGCGCCTAAGCAATCTGTCGGATCGCCGGAGCAAATGCTCCGGGGCTCAGGGTACAACCGGCGAGGCCGGCTTGCCGGAGGTAGTGGCCGCTTCGATCGCCCAGGCGGTTCCGCCCGCTTCTGCAGCGAGCCCAAGGATAAGAAGCGCCTCGGGGCTCAATTTGAAGATATGCTTCATGTGCCGTTTGCCCTGTGGGAGCGGCTCCGGAGCAGCCGATGATTGTACGGTGACTGTTTTGCCTTTGCTTACTTCCTGAGCAACGCCGGCTTTTTCGACCTTGAGTGCGCCGTCCTTCGCGGTGACCAGTACGAGACCGTTAACCATGGCAATCTCGCCCAGAGCGGGACCATTTCCCGCGGGAGCAACCGTTACATCACCGGCCTTCACCTGAAAGGCTCCACTAGAAGCCGGGTGATAAAGCGATACGGTGCCGCGAGTGAGCGAAACCGTTACAGCTTGCCCCTCCTGAAGGAACGAGGCTTCAGTGTCACGGCCTGCGACCATGCGGTTTCCCTGCTGTAAAGTTAACATCGCAAGACCATCGCTCACTTGGAGATTGTCCCCATTCAAAACAGCCGTGTGAGGCAAGGCTGCCTGTCCGTCAAGTGTGGCATTCCTGCTCCCCAGCAACCAGCCGACCGGCGCTGGACTGCCGAACGTCGTTGCCGCTGCTACAATGGTTCCTGCAATGATTGCCGCGCATTGATTGAAAAATGTCGTCCTCAGCATAAACAACCTCCGTGTAACGGAATTCTTATCAATAAATCTCCGCTGTGTCAATGGAATACCGCTGCTCAAGCTGCTTTTTCCGCATGCGAAACAATTCCCCGGTGCGTTGGATGCTCTTTTGAAACACGATTCAGAATGCTGATGGTCACCACGACGATGCAACGCGTCCGAAATCCCGTGCTGCGCTCCAGATACGAAATGCCGGCACGCAGCCTAGAAATCGGTCCCATGGAATAAGCTTCTCTTCATTGCCTGGGTCCGCTGCATCCCGAACGCCGGAGTACCCAGCCGCGCCGGCTTCCAGCGAGCTACAGGGGTCCTCGCACTCGCCATTTTCTGCTGCCATGCAAGAACCTGGATGTAGGCAAGCACAGGAGCGACAAGCATAAAGGCAGCGCTGTAGTACGCGATCGATTCCGTAACCGAAAAAACGGTGAAGAATGCTAGAATCCCGGCGACTTCATCCGGTACCAGATTCTGCTGCCGTGAAATGAGCAGGCGGATCAAGAGAAGCCAGGCGAGCGCGTATGCCCCTACATAGGCAATGGCCCCCAGAACACCGCTTTGAATCAATGCGTGGAAAAACGCATTCTCCAACTGAGCGCCGACATAGAATCGATCGGCTTGGAACCCAAGTCCAATCCAGGGCGAATGCAGGGTCGCGGCTACACCCGCCATCCACTGACTTGTCCTCCCGGTGAGTGTGGGGTCAAAACTTCCGTTGCGAGTTCCAAAGTTCCACAGACCGTTAAAGAAACCAACAAGGGCTAGCAGAGCAAATCCCAGGATGCCAAAACCGATCAGCACAACCCGGCGTTGCTTCCGCAAGATTAGGATAACCATCGCCGCAGCAAGAAAACTCAACGTTTCAGTCCTCCCCTGCGCGAGCACGAGAGAGTACAAACCGAGAAGCAGTACTCCTGCCCAGAGTGCCTTTTTCCACCCTCTGGTCCTTTGGAACAATCTTGCCAGCCCAATTATGGCTGCTACCCCGGCATACCTGGCTAAACCTGTGTTGCGTGTACTCGGCATGCCGAGGATCTCTCCATATGCGCCTACGCTTCCGTTGTAAGCCATAACCCCGAGGGGGCTTCCCTGTGTCGGGACGAGAGCCGTTCCACCAAACGACGGAATGGCTGCCAGCAATCCGATCAAGATTCCGATGTCGATGGCCCAGTTTAGCTTCATCAGCTTGGAAAGGAGGCCTAACGCGCCCGGACCTGAGCAGACTGCCATTAAAACGATCGCAACGGATTCGTACATTGCGCACCAATAAACGGCCTGTATTGGATGAATGGAAATCAGACTTGAGGAGATCAGGCCCGCTGCTGCGAAGAACGTCAGCAAGCCAAGCGGACCTACTACCGCCCGGGTCTTGAGTCCGTGGCTGGATAGTATCGTGAGGACCGCAACCCAAGCAGCAAGCAACGGGAAAAATGCGCGAATACCGTGGACGAGTTGCAGTGAATTTGCTGGAAAGCCGGGCGAAAGAACAAGACCGATACCCGTGTTATATCCGCTCCACAATAGAAGCCAAAGGAGTGCGCTTAACAGGAAAAAAACGCTTCGCTCCTGCTGTGGAGACCTATTCACAGCGGTGGATTGGACCTCAGGATGTGGTTGCAATGCTTTCCGCATGTTCCGAACTGCGGGCTGGAAGGTCGCCTTCTACGTGCAGCACCCTTCGATAAACCTCGAGAAGACAGTCGCCATGACGCTCCCAATGGTACGAACGCTCAGCGCGCTCGCGTGCAGCCTTGCCCATTTGAAGGCGTAACTCAGCGTCTCTGTACAGGCAGAAAAGCGCCTCCGCCATTTCTTTTATCGCTTGATCAGGATGCCGTGGCTGTACCTTGATTCCGCACTTCTCTGTGACGTGCATCGCTGGCCCTGCATGATCAAGGCAAACGACGGGCATGCCAGCGGCCATTGCCTCAATTACGACCGCGCCGCCACCATCGCGCAGGCTGGCAAACAGAAAGACATCTGACTGGGCCATGGCCTGCAGCAATTCCTCGCGCGACATCCATTTCTCAATCCGGACCTTACCGTCGAGCCCAAGTTCCTGAGTGAGCTTTCTAAGGCGGCCTGATTCTGGTCCGTCGCCAATCAGGGTGAACGTTGCGGTCGGCGCCTTTTGCACAAAAAGCTGAAAGGCACGAATTGCCAGGTCGAAGGCCTTCAACTCAAGAAGCTTGCCGGCTGAGAGCACCCGAAATGGTTTTTGGCTGCCGTTGAATTGCCCATTCTCGTGGGGCCACACGCGCGTCGGGGAATCCGCGCGATTGTTGCGTTCCGTCAGTCGCAGGTCCTCGCTGGTAATGCCGTTTACTGGAAACAGTTGTGCTTTGGTTCTCCACCTTTCAGGAATGGTAAAGAGAGACTCCGGAGTGCAAACCAGAATGGCCCGCGCTCGCCGCTGGCCAAGCATGAAGATGGGATCATGCCGCAACACCTGCTGGCCAACGGAGCGAACGTGTTCCCAAAAACGCCCACGCCGCGAGAAGCCTGCAAGAAACGCCTTGGGAACCCGCTGTGCGCCGCCGCCGGGTCCGCGGATGTAAGGCACGGGCAGCAGTGCACCGATGTAGCTGGCCATCCAGTCGTTGGCGTAGGTCACATGGTGGAAGACATCGAAGGGCCGCTCGCGGTGCAGCCTGCGCGCCACAAAGTAAGCCTTGATCTGCCACAGGTAGGCGTAGAACTGGATGCCGCCGGCAAAGCCCTTTAACGCCTCAAGCCAGCGAGGCAGTTTAAGATAATGGAAATGGATGTTCCCATTGAACGCCTCCTTGAGGCCGCTTTCGATGGCAGATCGGAGTTCGGCGTGGGTGAGGACCACGACCTCGTGGAACCTGGCGAGTTGCCGGACGATATTCCAGCCGAGAACTGCTTCCCCACCCCCCGCGAGGCTTGCAGGGCCGCCACCGGGGCTGCAGGCGAAGGCGCAAACGAGGACGCGGAGGCGCGCGGCGGAATGTGAATTTTGCATCTTATTGAAAATTAAAGAGATAAAAAATTATGAATTTTGAAAAAATTACACAATGCACAGAAAAACAACAACTTCCCGCCGAAGGGCTACCTACCGAACGGTCGGTAGGCAAAGCCCCAGACCCCCCAACTCTCTGATAAATCAAGGAATAATCTCCGCCTTCCCGACCTCAACCCGCCTGCCCGGGACCCCCCTGGCGGAAGGTTTTCTTTGTCCCATCTGTCCCAAACCGCATGGCCCCGATACCCGCAGGCCGTCGCTGTCCCATCCGCGGTCCTCCATCTGAAACTGCCGGGGGCCTTGCGAAGCCGCTGCGCCCAGGCTGTTTTCCGGCGGCCCGCCTCTGTCCGCATCGGAGACTGCCCGGGGCCGTTCCGAAGCCTGGCACGCTGCCGCAGAGCGGACCCTGCGCCTGTCCCCATGAGCGCAGCGAGCGTTCCCGGCACCCGGGGCCATACGGAGAGCTTCGCTCGGCATGACCCTTCCGCCCCCTTCCGCAACCTGCCGGAGGCGCCCCTCGCGTCCGGCGCACACCGAGGTTATTCTGGATTCGTTCCATTTGGCTCATGTAGAGTCACGCCTGCGCCGGAGGTTTCGACAGATCGTCAGCTCACCCGACCGCTGCAGTTCGAACTCAAAGCTTTGGAGGGCCCGGAAAAAGACTTGCTCACAGTCAGATCCATGAAGTTCAATGCAAATGTTCCGAACGTGGGGGAGCCAAACCTCGGCGCCATTTCCAAAGACTTCCAATTCGCTCCTCTCCACGTCAACTTTCAGCAAATCAATCCATGTTGAGCCCACAGGGCTTAACAAAGACGGGATGTCCCATCCATCGGCGATTGTGCCGTGGTCATTTTGGAACTCGCGAACCTGGGTTGCCCACTCACGGCCATCGCCGAAAGTCCCTCGCGAAAGTCTTAATGTACAGCGCCTAGGCCAGACGGCCCCCTGCACCAGTCGAACCCTGTCTCCGTAAGGCTCAAGGTTCTCACTGCAAACCTCATAATTGTCTGGCGCTGGCTCCAGGGCGACGACCTTCGCACTAGGGAAACAGCTCAGGAAATATGCACTTGAATAACCAACATACGCGCCGAGGTCCATGATCAGTTGCGGCGACGGAATGTCTCTCAAGCAGGCGTACTCGTCCTCCAGAAAGATTTGTCTGAAGCAATCCAGATCGCTTGACCGTCCCAGGCGAATGAGCAATGGGTGCTTCGTTTGGGGCGGGCGAATTTTCCACCTCGCGGGTTGTTTCCACCCAAACTCGCAGACCGTTCTGCACGCAAGCCAACCTAGTGTTGGACGCCATCCGGCACGCTCAACCGCACATTCCAGGAACTTAGGAAGCGCCCTTATCTTCTTGGTGAGGGCTGGCATATCTGCTCTGACTGCAACCCTTGCAGTGCAGGGCTCCCGTCTTCGCCTCTTCATCGCGCAGCCCTAGACTGTACTTCGGCCGCCGCCGCGCCGCCCAGCCCGCGGAGCGGCGCGATGCCTTGGGGGACAAACGGCGGCCGAACCCTTTACTGAATCCCGTCCTGCGCCGGCCTCGGCGAAGTGGAAGTAGGCGCCCCCAAGAATCGAACTCAGGCCCGGCTTCTCCACCGGTTGGAGTATTTCCGGCCAATAACCGAGCCGTTTTAACGACTCGAGAAACGTCGGGACGCCACACTCACCTTATGCCCCCGCTGACCGGCTCAATCCGCCCCATCGCCGCCTGTGCGAACCCCGCCACATTTCCCGCCACGCGCTTGAAGTAGCTGGCGTCGCGGTGGGCGAGGCCGAGGAAGAGGCTCATGGCGGCGCGGATGGTGAGCGCGAGGCAGCAGAGCGGCCCGGAGAGTTCCGGGTGTTTGGAGACGAAGTAGAGCCGGTTCAGCACTTCCTTTTTGCCGAGAAGGTAAGGGTCAAGCCGTCCAGTCTTCGACGGGTAGTGGTAGAATCGCGCGCCACTCACAACCGCCAGCCGGTATTTCTTGCTGACGCGGTAGCTCAGGTCCAGGTCTTCGAGGTAACTGTAACCCTCAAACCACTCGTCCCATGTGAATTCGGCCAGGACCTTTCGGGAATAGACCACGGCCCAACTGGGCAGCCAGCGTACATAAAGGTCCTGTTCCACCACCGGCGCGGCGGGGTGGCCATCGGGAGTCGGCACGGTCGATCCGGCTGAAGAAATGTCTGCTCGGGCGGAGAGTGTTGTGTGGAAGCCGGAGCGGAGCACAATCCCCTTGGCCGAATCGTAAAGACCCAGGCGCGTGACAATCGGCAGGGCCCTGAGACGCCGTCCAGGCATGGGCATCCCATTCATCAGGTTACACCCCACTCCGCCCAGGTCCGGCGGGCCGCTGTCCCAGAACCGGAGCAGCGCCTCGAAGCATTGCGGCTCCAGCACAATGTCGTCATCGAAAAAGCCGATCAGGTCGGCGTCCGGCCGCGCGGCCTCCATGCCCGCGTTGCGCGCGTCGCAGATCGACGAACCGGGTAGGTTGATGAATTTTGCGTGAAGCTCGGGAAACTCGCGGGCCACCTGTTCGTTCTCTTCGCCCTCGCCCGCGATGATCACTTCGTCCGGCAGGCGGGTCTGTGCGGCGACGCTCCGCAGCATCCGCCGCAGTTCCTCGTACCGGCCGATGGTCGGGATCACGACCGCGAGCCGGAACCGAGAGCCGCGGTTGTTATTTTTTCCCTCATTCGTGTCCACTGTTTCCCTCCGGTAAAAAGGAACCCCGCCGCATTTCCTGCAACGCGCTGGAAGTAGGTGGCGTCGCGGTAGGCGAGGCCGAGGAAGAGGCTCATGGCGGCGCGGATGGTGAGCGCGAGGCAGCAGAGCGGCCGGGAGAGTTCCGGGTGCTTGGAGACGAAGTAGAGCCGGTTCAGCACTTCCTTTTTGCCGAAAAGATAAGGGTCAGGCCGCCCGAGCCTCGACGGGTAGTGATAAAAGCGCGCCCCGGCCACCATCGCCAGGCGGTATTTCCTGCTGACGCGGTAGCTCAGATCGAGGTCTTCGAGATAGCTGTAGCTCTCAAACCATTCGTCAAAGCGGAACTCTTCCAGCACCCTTCGCGGATAGACCACGGCCCAACTGGACAGCCAGCGGACGTAAAGGTCGCGGTCCACGCCCGGCGTCATGGTGTGAAAGCCGGAGCGCAGCACGGCGCCCGGCGCCGTATCGTAAAGACCCAGCCGCGAAACCACCGGCAGGCCCTTGAGCCGCCGTGCAAACATGGGCGCGCCGTTCATCAGGTTGCATCCCAGTCCGCCCAGGTCCGGCGGGCCGCTGTCCCAGAACCGGAGCAGCGCCTCGAAGCATTGCGGCTCCAGCACAATGTCGTCATCGAAAAAGCCGATCAGGTCGGCGTCCGGCCGCGCGGCCTCCATGCCCGCGTTGCGCTTCAAGGATGCCGAGCCCGGCAAGGCGATGACTCGAATCGGCAACTGCGGAAACTCGCTGGCAAAACATTGGCATGTTCCGTCCTGGTCCACGATGACGACTTCATCGGGCAGACGGGTCTGCGCGGCGAGGCTCGCGAGCATGCGGCGCAAATCGTCATACCGGCCAATGGTCGGGACGACGACGGCGAGTTTGTGGGAAATGTTAGCCAAGGTTTTCGGTTGCGGTGGGGTTTCGAGAAGCTCGCCAATACTGAAGCTTACGCAGGAGGAAACGAACCACACTGCCTGGCAGGATCAGGAGGTCTGTGGGGTTCTTGCTTGCGTAATGGGCGAGTTTGCGCCATTTTCCCTCCCGCAGCGCGGCAACTACCAGGCGCTTTCTGATGCCCGGGATGCCTCTCTGCAAAAGCACCATGGCTTCCTGTGACACGCCGGGGCCTTTAGCGAGAAATTCCTGCACCTTGAGTTGTTCTTCGATAGCACGGAGAGTTGAGCCGTCATGTGCGCCCGTCACACGGTAGAGATAGCCGACGCGATGGACTAACTTGCCCCTGACGCCGCTTGCTGAGAGCCGGGCGATTAAAAAAGCCCACTCGCCGCCGCTCCCCCATTCGGGGAAGGTAACGCCGTAGGTATCGAATGCAACCTTAGGAACGATCGGATAGACACACCTGCCGAGCTTCAAAAATCTGACAAAGTCGAAGTCGTCCACACCCCCGTCGGTGGGCAGCAATGGATTTTCTACTGGAGTGAGTCGCCCGTCAGGAGCTACGCTGCACGGGGCAAACCAGTCGGCTACAAAGCGCTCGTCACCCTGGGCAGCTCCAAGCAAGTACCCAAGTCGATCAGGTACCCACTCGTCGTCCGCATCCAGGAATGCGACCCAACGACCTCTTGCACCTTTGACACCCAGATTGCGTGCGGCAGACGGCCCGGAATTCGTCTGCGCTTTCACCAGGCGGACGCGCGGGTCAGGAATCGTGCTGACTACTTGGGTAGTGTTGTCTGCCGACGCGTCATCAGCCACGATGACTTCGAGGTCGCTTACCGTTTGCCGGAGCACTGACTCAATGGCGTTTCGGATTGTCCCCTCGGCATTGTACGCCGGGATTATAACTGATACTAGAGGCTCTGGCTGCACGATTCGGTCTTCTCCGGGCTCTTATTGGAGCGAGACTCCCGACTGCCGAGGAGCTCAGAAACGACATGGCGGATCCCGCTTTTGAAATTCTCAACAGAAAATTTCCGGGCCCGGCCTGCAAGATGCGCCCGCAGATTTTCCTGCAAAGCGGCGCTGGAAAGGACGGTACAAATCTTGCTCACGGCGTCTTCGTCGTTGCTGAAGGTCAGCGCCGGGTGATTGACGATCTCCGTCTGCCCGCCGGAGTTGGGTACAAACGTGATGCATCCGCCCTTCACGGTTTCCGCCGGAGCGAGCCGCGTGCCGTAATAGCGGTTGAGCCGGTCAAGCTCCACCGGGCCGCCCGTGATCAGCGTGACGTCAAAATCCTGCTTCAGGGCCTCAATCGTCCAGAGCACCTTGGTTTCCGACCCGCCAAAGCCCAGCCGGGGATGGACAATCCCGACCGATCCCTTCTTCTGGGGTGATGCCAACTCAGTTCGACCGTTCAAGTTCACCTGACCGTCTCCCCAGCAAGAGTGTGGCGATCGGCTTCTGCGCGTTGCACTCCGCCCATTGCAGGCCCCTGCGCACCGGCAGGGGAGAGAAGCTGTAACCGATGACGAGAAATGTGTAGGCGAGCTTGCGACGGAAGTTCCAGTAGGGGTGCCGCCACGTGGCGCTTAAGGCTTTTCGCACCAGCCGGGGGAGCGTGTCGGGCAGGGGATGGTCCTGCGGGCTTTCACGCAGTGACAGGATGCGTGCCAGCCAGTGGTGGGGCGCCCTTGCCACCCAATCCTCGAAAGGAGGCATCTTCCCGTCGGACAGACGCGTCAGCACTCGGTGCAGCGTGAAGGCAGCGTGGGTGGCCCGTCTGGCGGCTCCGTCCCTTGGGGGTGCACACGCAAAATTGTTCTTGCCGTGAATTCGGTAGTACCCGAGAGGACGGGGCATTTGAGCGCTGCGGCCCACTATCGCAGCTGCAAGCACCAGATACCCCTCAGCGCACAGTCGCCACTCGGCTTCAGGAACAGGCATGGTTCGTTCCAGAACAGCCCGCCAGAACGCATTCCCGCTGGTCGGCGAACCGACCCCGAACGGGCCGAGCCTTACGTCAGGGATGGCGCGGCCTCCCGCAAGTTCTCCCGTCTGGCGCCCCTCCGCGTCGATAACGTGGAGGGGAAAATAGATGCGCGCGACGCCATCGCGCCATTCGCGTACGATGGTTTCGGCGGCCTCGGGGAGGAGCGCGTCATCCGAGTCGAGGAAGAAGATGATGTCGCCGGTTGAGGCGGCAAAGCCGGCGTTGAAGGCGGACGCCTGGCCGCCGTTTTCCTTCAGCACGGGAATGATGCGGCTGCCATAACTGGCAATGATTTCGCGAGAGTTGTCCGTCGAGCCGTCATCGACCACAATCACTTCGACATTCGGGTACGTCTGGGCCAGGGCGCTTTCGATGGCATCGCGCAGGAAACGTCCGTAATTGTAGTTGTTGATGATGATGCTGACTTTGCGCGGCTCCTGCTGAGCGGGCGGATTCACCGCGCCAGTTTGAGCCAGAGTTTGATCTGCCATTTTTCCTCGGCGTTCAAAGCATAGCGCCAGGCGGCGAGAAGAAATGCGCCGCCAAGGAGCAGGGCAAAGGCCGCGTCTGTGATAAGCGCGTGGGTCGAGGCCCACAGGACCGCAAGCAATGCCGCCAGCGCCGCCAGCGCCGCCGCACTGCGCCGAAGGTCTCGCGCGGTAAGAATGCGGGGCGATGTGCGCGTGACCCAGCAGGCCCCGGCTGTGTAAAGGAAGAATTCAAGCAGCATTCGCAAGGACCACGCCAGCGCGGCACCCGGAAGGCCGAAGTACTTCATCAGCAACCAGGCGCCCAGCACGTAAACAGGAACCTGCGTCGCAAGCAGCCTGGCCGCAAGGTCAGGACGCCCGGTGGCTTGTAGAACGGTGTAGGGAACGTAGTTGAGCGAGTTGATGAGCACTCCGATCGCCAGAATCTGAAGAACGAGCCCGCCCTCGGCGGCGAACTTTGCGCCGACCCAAAAGGTAAGGATCGGCCGGGCAAAGAAGATCATCAGCAGGGCCACGGGACCCATGATGAGAAGCAGGAACTTGAGCGAGCGGACGAGGGCGCTCCTGATCCATTCAAGGTCGCCGCGCCCGGCGGCGGCGCTGAAGGCTGGAAAGAGCGTGGCCGTGAGGCTGCCGGACACGATACCCAGCTTGCTTGAAATCATGGAGGGCGGTGTATAGAAACCGACGGCGGCTACAGAGATGATCGCGCCGATGAGGAATCGGTCAGAATAGGCCACAAAAGAGCCCAAGGAACCGCACACGGTCATCCAGCCGCCGAAGCCGAGCAGCGGGCGGACGAGGCGGCGGTCGAAGCGCGGGCGGCGCAATTGGGGATAGAGGCGCAGGCAGAGGAGGGCGAGCACGGCGGCCCCGGCAACGCGCGCCATCACGAGAAAGAGCACGATGGGCGGCAATCCGAAGCCGAGGGCGAGCGCGCCGGCGGGCAGAAGGTAAGTGAGCGCGCTCGAGGGAATGCCGATGGCGTTGAGCAGGTCGAAGCGCTGCGAGGCCGCCAGGACGCCCGTCAGCGAGCCGATGGAGAAATCCACGGGCAGCGCGGCGGCCATGATCAGGAAAATCAGGCGCGCCTGCGGATGGAGGTCGGGCGGGATGCGCAGCAGGCGGGAGACGATGAGCGGCGAGGCCATCGCCAGCAGGACTCCGGCGCAGAGCCCCAGGCACGTCTGGCTGATGACGGCCGTCCCGACAAGCTGCGGGAGCTTTTCGGTTTCGCCGCGGCCGAGGAACTCCGCGACAAACTTGGTGGTGGCCGGGCCGATGCCGAGATTGAAGATGGCAAAATAACCCACCACCATCCAGGCGAGCGAGAGCAGACCGAAACGGTCCGGGCCCAGATGGCGGATCACGTACGGCATCGCCACCACACCCACCAGCAGGGGCACGACGCGGCCAATCAGGTTCAGCAGCGTGTTGCGCGCCAGCACGCGCGCGCCAACGTGCATCGCCGGCCGGGCGGCGGTTTCAACGGTGTTCATGCGGGTTTACAGGTCAATGGCCGGGGCCCTTCGCGGCGCTCAGGATGGCTGCGCCTGGGAGGCGGCCGGTCGCAAGGTGCGCTCGGTCAGAAGAGAATCGAGTACGGCGCGGACGTGGTCGCGGTCCTTCGTGGAGAAATACCAGTCGATGGTGCGGCGCAGGCCGTCCATGAATTTCACTTTCGGCTCCCAGCCGAGCAGTTCGCGTGCGAGCGAGTTGTCCGCCACGCGGTTCATCGGGCCGGTGGGCATCTCCGGGTGGAGTTCGATGCGCGCGTTGTGGCCGGTGTAGCGCAGCACCTCGCGCACGGCGTCGATCACGCGGGTGCGCTCCATCGTGCCGAGGTTCACCGCAGAGCCGTCATCGATCACTTCCGCGGCGCGGAGGGTGCCCGAAACAATATCGCTGACGTGGG
>Ga0209810_1002776_pt1 | contig 19958 bp, 22 predicted proteins | sample Coa_R1_7_FD_187159 | JGI IMG/M metagenome (GOLD analysis project Ga0209810, IMG submission 187159) | Surface soil microbial communities from Centralia Pennsylvania, which are recovering from an underground coalmine fire - Coalmine... | ecosystem: Environmental > Terrestrial > Soil > Unclassified... | reverse complement strand
TCGGCGACGTCGAGAACATCGCCCCGAAGTTCCAGATGCCTGAAGGCATGGACGTCCGCTTCCCGAAGCGCGACCTCGGCTGCGCGGTCGGCGGGATCGGCATCGAGAAGCTGGCCCCCGGCATCCGCATCCCGTTCGCGCACCGGCACGCCGCGCAGGAGGAGATCTACGTCGTCGCCGAGGGCTCGGGCCGGATCAAGCTCGACGACGAGGTGCACGAGCTGCGGCAGTGGGACATCCTCCGGATCGGCCCGGGCGTGATGCGCAACCTCGAGTCCGGCTCCGACGGGATCACGCTGATTGCGTTCGGCGCGCCGCTCGGCGAGGAGAACGACGCCGAGCTCGTACCGGGCTGGTGGAGCGACGGCGAGTAGTCGCTACGGGCGCGCCCGCAGCGCGTCGTACATCCCCCACTCCTCGCGCAGCGCCTCGCAGATCTCGCCGACGGTGCAGCGCGCGCGCAGGGCCTCACGCATCGGCGGGAGCATGTTCCCGGCGCCGCGCGCGGTGTCGCGGACGGTCTCGATCGCGGCAGCCGCATCCTCGGCGTTCCGCTCGGCCCGGACGCGCGCCGTCCGCTCGAGCTGCCGCCGCTCCGCGGCGGGATCGATGCGGAGGAGCTCGACGCGCCCGTCCGACTCCTCCTCGAACGCGTTCACCCCGACGATCACGCGCTCGCCCCCCTCGACCTGCTGCTGGAACTCGAACGCCGCCCGCTCGATCTCCTCCTGCACGAAGCCCGACTCGACCGCGGCGACGGCGCCGCCTGCCTCGTCCACGCGCCCGATCAGCTCCCAGGCGCGCGCCTCGAGCTCGTCGGTCAGCGCCTCGACGTAGTAGGAGCCGCCGAGCGGGTCGGCCGTCTCGATCGTCCCTGCCTCGGCGGCGAGGATCTGCTGCGTGCGCAGCGCGAGATGCGCCGCGTGCTCCGACGGCAGCGCGAGCGCCTCGTCGTAGCTGTTCGTGTGCAGGCTCTGTGCGCCCCCCGCAACCGCAGAAAGCGCCTGGATCGCGACGCGGACGACGTTGTTCTCCGGCTGTTGCGCGGTGAGGGTCGAGCCTCCAGTCTGGGCGTGGAAGCGCAGGGCGAGCGCCCGCGGGTTGGTGGCGCCGAAGCGCTCACGCATGATCCGCGCCCACAGCCGGCGGGCCGCGCGGAACTTCGCGACCTCCTGGAAGAAGTCGTTGTGCGCGTTGAAGAAGAAGGAGAGGCGCGCGCCGAACTCGTCGGGCGAGAGGCCCGCCTCGACGGCCGCCGCGCAGTAGGCGATGCCGTTCGCGAGCGTGAACGCGAGCTCCTGGACGGCCGTCGAGCCCGCTTCGCGGATGTGGTAGCCGCTGATGGAGATCGTGTTCCAGCGGGGAATCCGCTCTGCGCAGTAGGCGAACAGGTCCGTCGTCAGCCGCATCGAAGGGCGCGGCGGGAAGATGTAGTTCCCCCGCGCGATGTACTCCTTGAGGATGTCGTTCTGGACGGTGCCGCGGAGGGCCTCGGGCGGGACTCCCTGCCCCTCGGCTACGAGCTCGTACAGCAGCAGCAGGAGCGACGCCGGCGCGTTGATCGTCATCGACGTCGAGACCTCCCCGAGCGGGATCTCGGCGAGCAGGATCTCCATGTCGGCGATCGAGTCGATCGCCACCCCCGTCCGTCCGACCTCGCCGACCGCGCGCGGGTCGTCCGAGTCGTAGCCGAGCTGCGTGGGGAGGTCGAAGGCGATCGAGAGGCCGGTCTGGCCGCGCTCGAGGAGGTAGCGGTAGCGCGCGTTCGACTCCTCCGCCGAGGCGAAGCCCGCGTATTGCCTGATCGTCCAGGGCCGTCCGCGGTACATGTCCTTGTACGGGCCGCGCGTGAAGGGGTACTCGCCCGGCGGCTCGAGCTCGCGCGGCGCGTCGGCGGCGGTATAGACGGGCTTTACCTCGATCCCCGACTCGGTGCGCCGGTCGCCTGTCGCAGCCACGCCTCAGATCGTAGGCCAGGCGCCACCGGGTGGCACCGCGAGCCCGCCGGCCGCGTGCTAGCGGCCGGCGAGCTTCCCGTCCACGGAGGGTAGGGACGGGGGTGCGAGCTGATCGGCCAGCCCCCGCAGGAAGGAGGCGGCCTGTTCGCGGAGCCGGCCGGGGCCGCGGAGCCGCTCGGCAGCGGCGACGGCCTCGCGCTCGCGGTGATCCGTGGCGAAGAGGGCGAGCAATTCGGGCGGCTGGGGCATCATCTACAGCTCCTTTCGGGGAGGCGCTACGGCGTCTCCAGGCATTCGATGGATCTCGTGGGTTCGAAGATTATCGAACGCTGCCTAGGCTCGTCAAGCAAATTTGGCGATTTCGCGCTATCATCGCGTCAACAGTTCGATGGCGATCGAAAGCCCACATGTCCGCGTTATCGACGTCACCCGGCCCGGCCGGGATCTTCTCGTCGAGGTCGACGCCGCCGAGGCGGCCGAGCTGCTGCTCAGCATCGCGACGCTGAATGCCAGCGAAGACCTCGACTCGCTCGACCTCGGCCCCGCTCGAATCGCAGAGCTCCGTGCCGGAACTCCGCCCGAGCTACTCGCCGCGGCGGAGACGCTCCTGCCCGGCAAGGCGGCCTCGCTGCTCCTCGGCCTCGTCTACTTGACGCCGCAACCGCGCAGCGCGAGCGCGTTCCTCGAGCTCGTGGCCGCGACCGACCCGATCGAGCTGCGACTCCACGCGCTCGGGTACCACATGCGCGGTCACAATGTGGCGCAGCCGGAGACGATTAGGCTGGCCGCCGCCGGTGACGCCGCGGCCCGCAGCGAGCTGCTCGACCTCTTCGCGGACTACACCGACAAGTGCCAGGAGTTCGAGCGCATCCTCGACCTCGCGCCCGAGGAGACCAAGAGCGAGCTCCTCGATCTTCTGTCCGGCTGGTACGAGCACGTCTTCCCCGAGATCGCGCCCGACTTCGTCTCGCTCGCCGAGCGCGACGCGGAGGCGAAGCGCGAGCTGATCAAGTCCGTCCCGCCGGAGCAGGTCGTCGAGCGGGTGGCGCCGGGCATCCAGTGGGCGCCGGGGCCGGACGTCGACCGCGTCGTGCTCTTCCCTGCGTACTCGCCGCGACCGTGGGTCTACATGACCGAGTACCGGCGCGCGAAGATCTTCTGCCCGCCGATCACCGCCGACCGGCCGCAGACACCTGGAGGGGACCCGGCCCAGCTCGTCCGGATCTACAAGGCGCTCGGCGACGAGAGCCGCCTGAAGCTGCTGAAGCGGCTCAAGGCCGGGCCGATCTCACTCGCCGAGGCGACGCGAGAGGTCGGCCTCGCGAAGTCGACGACCCACCACCACCTCGCGATCCTGCGCCAGGCCGGCTTCGTGCTGATCCGGGAGGGCGACGACACCTACACGCTCCGCCCGGACCTCAGGCCGGAGCCGGGCGCGCTGCTCGAGAGCTACCTCGGAGCCTGACTCCGCAGGCAAGATCAGGGCGTGCGCGTCACCGTCCGCCTCTTTGCCGGCTTGCGCGAACGCGCCGGGCGGTCGCGTCTGGAGCTGGAGGACGTAGCCCGCATCGAGGACGTCTGGCCGGCGCTCGAGCTGGGCGACGAGCCTCCAGGCCTCCTCTACGCGGTCAACCGCGAGTACGTGGAGCCGGGACATGCCCTCGCGGACGGGGACGAGGTCGCGCTGATCCCGCCTGTGAGCGGCGGCTCCTTCCGCCTTCTCGACGGGCCGCTCGACGTCGCCGCCGTGCTGCGGGAGGTCGAGGCTGACGAGGCCGGCGCGCTTGCGAGCTTCGTCGGCACCGTCCGCAACCGGTCGCGCGGGCGCGACGTCGTCCACCTCGAATACGAGGCCTACGAGGAGATGGCCGAACCGATGCTCGCCCGGCTCGGGCACGAGCTGACCGAGCGCCATGGCCTCTGCGCGGTCGCCGTCCACCATCGCCTTGGGCGCGTCGAGGTCGGCGAGGCGAGCGTCGTCATCGCGGTCTCGGCTCCCCATCGCTCGGCCGCGCTCGACGCTTGCCGCGAGGCGATCGAGACGCTCAAGACGACGATCCCGCTGTGGAAGAAGGAGGTCTACGCCGGCGGCGAGGAATGGATAGGTCGAGGATCGTGAGCGCCCAGGCCCAGGATCGGCGGAGTCTCATGGACAGGCTCGTGGGCCTCGCGGTCGTCCTCGGCGGCTTCGCGAAGTTCTTCGCCTTCTTCGTCTCCTTCGCGGCCTATTCGTTCTGGTTCGGGAGCTGGAAGTTCGGGCTCGGCTTCGTGCTGCTGATCCTCGTGCACGAGCTCGGCCACGTCGCCGAGGCGCGGCGGCAGGGACTTCCGGTCACGCTGCCGACCTTCATCCCCTTCATCGGCGCCTACGTCACCGTCCGCCACGCGGGGATCCCCCCCTGGCGCAGCGCGCTCATCTCGCTTGCCGGCCCGTTCGTCGGCGGGCTCGGCGCCGCGGCCTTGTGGGCCGTCGGGTCGGCTCGCGACACCACGTGGCTCGTGGTGCTGGCGAACCTCGGCTTCCTGCTCAACGCGTTCAACCTGCTGCCGATCGGCTTTCTCGACGGCGGCACTGCCTGGCGGGCCGTCGCCGACACATGGCGGCGGCCGCGGATCCGTTACGAGAACGGCGTCCCCGTCGAGGCGCTCGCGCCCGACCGCGAGCACGCGCTTCGCGTCGGGACGCTGTACGTGCTCCTCGCTGCAGCGCTCGTCGGCGCGCTGCTCGCGACCCGTCACAGCGGGATGCTGTAGCGCGATGGAGGATCGCGACCTCCTGCAGACGCATCACGCGGAGGCCGAGCTGCGCCGCCACACGGATTCGATCGGGCGCGAGTTCCTCGCCGGCTTCGAGGCCGTCGAGCGGATCGATCGCCCGGCGGTCTCCTGCTTCGGCTCGGCGAGGGCGCCGGAGGGCTCCATGCCGTACGAGCTCGCGCGAGAGACCGGACGCCTCTTCGCCGAGGCGGGCTGGGCCGTCGTCACGGGTGGAGGTCCCGGAGTGATGGAGGCGGCGAACCGAGGCTGCCGCGAGGGCGGCGGACTGTCGGTCGGGTTCGGGATCGAGCTCCCCCACGAGCAGCGAACGAACGAGTACCTCGATCTCGCGCTCACCTTCGACCACTTCTACGCGCGCAAGACGATGTTCGTGAAGGCGGCGGAGGGCTTCTGCGTCTTCCCGGGCGGCTTCGGCACCGCCGACGAGCTCTTCGAGTCCCTCACGCTGATCCAGACGGGCAAGGTTCTCCACTTCCCGGTCGTCCTCGTCGGCCAGGCGTACTGGACGCCGCTGCTCGAGTGGGTGCGCCGCAGCGCGCTCGGCGACGGCATGGTCTCGGCGAACGATCTCGCGCTGCTCACGCTCACCGACGAGCCGAGGATCGCGCTCGAGACGGTGCTCGACGCCTACGGCGAAGGGGACGGACGAGCGAGCCCGCACGGCCCGGAAAAGGCGGACGCGCAGTAGCGTTCGCGCCCATGGAGCTGCGCGATCTGCCTTCGGTGGACGAGCTCGCGCGCGAAGCCGGCGACCCGCTGGCGGTCGACGCGGCCCGCGCCGTCATCGACCGCGCGCGCGAGGAGATCCTGGCCGGGGCGGAGCCGGGAGATCTGGCGCTCCGCCTGCGCGAGGAGCTTGCGGAGGCGCGCCAGCCTCGGCTCCGGCGCGTGCTCAACGCGACGGGCGTGGTCGTCCACACGAACCTCGGCCGGGCGCCGCTCGCCGACGAGGCGCTCGCGCGCATGGCCGAGGTCGGGCGCGGCTACTCGAACCTCGAATACGACCTCGACGAGGGGGCCCGGGGCTCGCGCCAGGACCATCTCGGGGCCGTGCTCCGTCGCCTGACCGGCGCCGAGGCCGCGCTCGTCGTCAACAACAACGCGGCGGCCGTCCTTCTCGCGCTCGCGGCGCTGGCGGAGGGGCAGGACGTGGTGGTGTCGCGCGGCGAGCTGATCGAGATCGGCGACGGTTTCCGAATCCCCGACGTGCTCGCGCGCTCGGGCGCGCGCCTCGTCGAGGTCGGGACGACGAACCGCACGCGCGCGGCCGACTACGAGCGCGCGATCGGCCCGGAGACGGCCGTCGTGCTGCGCGTCCACCAGTCGAACTTCCGCGTGGTCGGCTTCGAGGAGCGGCCCCGGCTCGAGGAGGTCGCGGCGGTTGCGCAACGCCACGGCCTGCCGTTGGTGGACGACCTCGGCTCCGGCGCGATCGCGCCGGTCGAGGCCGAGCCGACGGCGCGCGAGTCGCTCGCAGCCGGGGCCGACCTCGTCTGCTTCTCGGGCGACAAGCTGCTCGGTGGCCCGCAGGCCGGGATCGTGCTCGGCCGCTCCGAGCTCGTCGAGCGCCTGCGCCGGCACCCACTGCAGCGCGCCCTGCGCATCGACAAGCTCTCGCTCGCGGCGCTCGAGGGCACGCTCCTCCTGCACCTCGAGGCGCCCGAGCGGATCCCGGTCCTGCGCACCCTCGCGCAGGAGAAAAATGCCGTGCGCGAGCGTGCCGAGTGGCTGGCTGCTGCGACCGGCGGCGAGGTCGAGGAGACCGTCGGGCGCGTCGGCGGAGGGGCGCTGCCCCTGGCGGAGCTGCCGAGCTTCGCGTGCGCACTCGAGGAGACGCTCGCGGGGCCGCTGCGGACGGGCGAGCCTCCGGTCGTGGGCGTGGTGCGCGACGGCCGGCTCCTGCTCGACTGTCTGACGCTGACGGACGCCGAGGCCGAGGAGGCCGCAAGCCTGGTCGCTGCCGCCCGCGGATGACCGAGATCTGGGACTTCCTGCGCGGCGCGTTGATGACGAAGGCGCTCGCGGCCGTCGTCGACGCCGGTGTACCGGAGGCGCTGGCCGCCGGCCCGCGAGCCGTCTCGGAGCTCTCGGACAATCCGGACACGCTCTACCGGCTGCTACGCGCGCTTGCCAGCGAGGGCGTCTTCCGCGAGACAGAGCCGAGCGTGTTCGAGCACACCGAGCTGTCGCGCCGCTTGCTCGGTCCCGGAACGAGCGAGTTCGCGCACCTCTTCGGCGGCGTCTTCTACGAGGCGACAGCCAACCTTACGGCGTCCACGTCGGAGACCTCGTTCTCACACCGCTTCGGGGCGGACTTTTGGTCCTGGCTGGCGGAGCATCCCGACGAGCGCGCCACGTTCGACGCCGCGATGGCCGGAGGTCGCGAGCATCCCGCCGAGGCCCTCGCCGCCCTCGAGTGGAACGACGACGAGGTCGTCGTCGACGTCGGCGGCGGTAACGGCGCGCTGCTCGTCGAGCTGATCGAGCGCCGGCCGGGTTTGCGCGGCATCGTGCTCGACCGGCCCGAGACGGTGCGGGACGAGGCCGCGCTCGGCGATCGCATCGAGTTCGTAGCCGGCAGCTTCTTCGACTCCGTGCCGACGGGGGACTCCTTCGTCCTATCCGGGATCCTTCATGACTGGCCCGACGAGGACGCTGCGCGAATCCTGCGCACGATCCGCGAAGCAGCCGACTCGCACGCGCGGCTACTGATCCACGAGTCGGTAATCGTGTCCGGCAACGAACCTGACCACGCGAAGTGGCTCGACCTCCTGATGCTCGTCCTGGCCGGCGGACGCGAGCGCACCGAGGAGCAGTGGCGGTCGCTGCTCGAGTCGACGGGCTGGGAGCCGACGAAGTTCCTCGAGTCAGACGTGATCGAGGCGCGCCCGGCCTAATGCCCGGTGCCCATGAAGAGCGCCGTGAAGGCCAGAAGGAGAAGAACGGCCGCGCTCTCGACCGGGGCCGTACGCCGCCAGAGCTGTGTCGCGGCTCCTGCCACGAAGGCGCACCCGAGGAGGCCAACGACCCACACGGGCGAGAAGACTCCTCCGTCGCCGTACGCCCGGAAAGTCGACCCGTAGTACGGATCGCCGGTGTAGAAGCGCGCGGTCACGAAGAGGGCGGCCGCCGGAGCGAAGAGCCCGGCGGGACCAACACCGCGGAAGACGAGCACCGTCCCTACCAGCATGGCGACGAGCGCGGCGAGCAGGATCCAGCCTTCGCCTGCGGGGCTGATCGAGTGCCGAAGCGCGAGCACGAGCTCGAAGGCGGCTGCTGCGAGAAGGTAAGCGACGATCACCCACGCAAGCCATCCGATCGAGCGAAGCATGCCAAGAGATATAGCAACCGTGGGGGATTATCCCCTTGACACAGGGTGAATCAGGGTATAGATTCACTTACGTGGACTCTTTCGTTTCGCTTCGTCGGCTTCTTTCTTTGCCTTCTCCACGACAGTCTTCGGGAATAGCTGCCGCATCACCTCATCATTCGTCAGCTCGCGGGCTGGCTTTTTCGAGCGAGGTCTAGCCATGGCAAAGACGACCTTCCTCCAAGAGATGAACCTGCCCGACCTCATCGAGCAGTTTGGGACGGGCGAGAAGTGCCGCGACTACCTGGAGGATTTGCGTTGGCCGGACGGGCCGCAGTGTCCGCGCTGCGAGTCCAAGAAGGCGTCTCGGATCAAGGCTCGGAATCAGTGGGAGTGCGGCGAGTGCCGCTACCAATACTCGGTCACGTCCGGGACGCTGTTCCACGATTCCCACCTGCCTCTGTGGAAGTGGTTCCTGGCGATCTACCTCATCACCGAGTCCAAGAAAGGGATCAGCGCGAAGCAGATGCAGAGACTCCTGGGCACCAAGAGCTACAAAACCGCTTGGTACCTCTGCCACCGGATCCGGGCCGCGATGGAGACCAACGACCATGAGCAGCTTCTCGTCGGGATCGTCGAGGCCGACGAGACCTGGATCGGCGGCAAGCACAAGGGCCAGGGGCAGGGCCAGAAGCAGCGCCAGATGGTCATGGGGGCCGTTCAGCGCGACGGCAGTGTCCGCCTCCGGGTCGGAGACCTCCCGAACAAGGCGACGCTCCACGGCTTCCTGAATGACGTCGTCGCGGACGACGCGGAGGCAATCTTCACGGACTCCTGGAAGGCCTACGACGGCATCGGGGACGAGGACACGCGCCATGAGTCCGTTAATCACTTCCGCGAGGAATGGGTGCGCGGCCAGGTTCACACGCAGACGATCGAGAACGTGTGGTCGCTGTTCAAGCGCAGCATCATCGGCAGCTACCACCAACTCTCCGTCAAGCACTTGCCGGCCTATCTCGACGAGTTGGAGTGGCGCTACAACAATCGGGACAACCCCTACCTGTTCCGGGACACGGTGCTGGCGCTTGTCAAAGGCGACGCGCTGCCCATGAAGGAACTGACCGCAGACCGCCACTAGGATCCTTCCTCCCCGAGGCTCAGCTGGTCGGGCGGGATGAGGTGTTCAAGAACTTCCAGAACCGTGTAGTCGGTGCGGAGACCGCCCGGGATGCGGCGCGTCTGAATCTCGCGGACGCGGCAGCGCAGCACGTCGCCTTTTCCGAAGCGTTCTCCCGCATCGACGCGGGCGATGAATCCCTCGTCCTCGATATCAGCGTTGAATTCGTGCGCTCCGTCCGTGAAGCGCCATTTTCGGCCCTCAAAGAACACCGGGGACACAATCGCCAGATGCCGCTCGACGACTTGGTCTAGGAGTTGTTCGGGCTCATCCTCGGGCAGATCGAAGGCGGGAACGTCCGCCTTCTGGACATCGACAAGCGGCTCGCCATTAGCCGTGAAACGAACCTCGTCAACGCCCTCCCGAGTTAGCGGCTCGACTACTTCCCGCGTCTTCCTCCGAATCTCGATCGACTCATACAGGCGCAGAACGTCAGTAGGCACCTCGACGGTCGTGGTGTCATCAAGCGTGAGCCGAACCATGCCCGGCTCAGGCGCACTCTCCCGCCTCTCGATCCGCCGACTTTTCAGCCGCTTGATAAGCCACACGACGCCCATCGAGCCCGACACGTCTTGTAGGAGGTTCGCCAGCGCAGACGCACCATGCGTCCCGAAGATGTCGATCAGCTCGTCCCACGCCTTCTTCGCTTCGAGAATCAGATGGACATCGAAGGAGCCTTCCTCCGTCGCCTCGATATGCAGCGCGACCGGCTCCCGATCCGGGTAGAGGATTAGGCTCGCCTGCGTGTACAGGTCACCCAGAGCGAGGAGTGCCGGAGCAAGATCACGAACGGGCATCCGGCCCTCGTCAAGTGCAGGACCGTCGTACGTGACAGTGAAAGTCGCCTCAGCCACGGTCACGGGATGCTACTCCCATCCCCGGAGCTTACCTGTACAAAGGGGATATTCCCCCAACCGTGCTATGGAGGGTCAATGCCGCTGACGGTCGGCACAGCGGGTCACATCGACCACGGCAAGACGACGCTCGTCGAGGCGCTGACGGGCAAGAACACCGACCGCCTGCCCGAGGAGCACGAGCGCGGGATCTCGATCGACCTCGGCTACGCCCCCCTCGAGCTCCCGGACGGAACGACCCTCTCCGTCGTCGACGTCCCCGGGCACGAGCGCTTCGTTCGCACCATGGTCGCGGGCGCGAGCGGCATCGATCTCTTCCTGCTCGTGGTCGACGCCGGAGAGGGCGCGCGCCAGCAGACGTACGAGCACCTCGCGATCCTGCGCCTGCTCGGGATCGAGCACGGCGTCGTCGCGGTGACGAAGGCCGACGCCGTCGACGAGGAGACGCTCGAGCTGGCGCGCGCCGAGGCGGAGGAGCTCGTACCGGGCGCCCCGGTGGTCGCGACGAGCGCGCGCACGGGCACGGGTCTCGACGAGCTGCGGGCGGCACTGGCGGAGGCGGCGGCCGGACTCGCGCGACACGACGCCGACGGCCCCGCGCGCCTTCACGTCGACCGCTCCTTCTCGCTACGCGGGATCGGTACGGTCGCGACCGGGACGCTCTGGTCGGGGACGCTCGGCGAGGGCGACGAGCTACGGATCGAGCCGCGCGGCCGGAGCGTGCGGGTACGCAGCGTGCAGGTGCACGATCGGCCCGTCGAGCGCGCGCAGGCGGGGCAGCGCGTCGCGGTCGCGCTCCCAGGGGTTGAGCGGCAGGACCTGCGCCGCGGCGACGTCCTCGTCACCCCGGGCGCGTTCCACCCGAGCTTCCGGCTGGACGTGACGCTGGTGCCGCTGGGCGAGATCCCGGCCCGCATCATGCTCCATCACGGCACGGCCGAGACCGCCGCGCGCGTGGCGCGCGCCGGCGAGCGCTTTGCCCAGCTGCGGCTCTCGCGGGCGGTCGTCGCCGCGCGCGGCGACCGCGTCGTCCTCCGCGCCGGGACCACCGTCGCCGGCGGACTCGTCCTCGATCCCGCTCCGCCGCGCCACACCGACGTCGCTCGGTTCGAGGCGCTGGAGCGCGGCGAGACCTTCGTGCACGCTCCGGTGCGCGTGGACGGAGAATGGCAGTGGTCTCTGGAGTGGCTCGAGGAGCTCCGCGCCGAGCTCACGCGCGCGATCGACGCCGCCGATCCTCTCGACCCGGGAATGCCCGTCCCAGCCGGCGAGTGGTGGAAGGCCGTCGTCCCGCATCTCGGTCTCGAGCTGCGCGGCGCCAAGCTCTACCGGCCCGGCGCCGGCCCGGAGCTCGGCGCCCGCGCGGAGGAGGCGGAGGCGCTCGTCTCCCAGCTGGGAATCGAGCCGGCGCGCGTCGAGGACGCCGCACTCGCCCGGGTCCTCGAGGAGCAGGGCCGCCTCGTCAGGATCGGCGACGGCCTTGCGATCTCGCCGGCGGCGTACGAGCAGGCTCGGGGCATCCTCTTCGACGGGATCACACTCGCCCAGTTTCGTGACGCCCTCGGCGTCGGGCGAAAGACGGCGCAGCTCTACCTCGAGCGCTTCGATGCCGACGGCGTCACTCGCCGCGTCGGCGAGGGCCGAGTGCTGCGGCGGCGCTAGAGCTCCCAGGCGACGGGCAGGGCGACGAGGCTCCGGAAGAGCGGCACGGGCCGCCAGCGAAGCTCCTCCTGCGGCACCGCGAGACGCAGGCCGGGCAGGCGCCGCAGCAGCGTGCCGAGCGCGATCTCGGCTTCCAGCCGCGCGAGCGGAGCGCCGAGGCAGAAGTGGCTGCCGCGGCCGAACCCGAGGTGCCGCGTCCCGCGCCCGGCGGCTAGATCGAGCGTGTCCGGGTCCTCGAACCGCTCGGGGTCGCGGTCGGCCGCTCCGAGGATGACGATCACCAAGTCGCCGCGGCGGATCTTCTGCCCCCGCAGCTCAACGTCCGCGGCTGCCCACCGGTTCAGCGTGCGCTCCACCGGCCCGTCGTAGCGGATCAGCTCCTCGACCGCGCCGGGCAGCAACGAGGGGTCCCTCTCGAGCAGGGCCCGCTCCTCGGGATGCGTCAGCAGCGCGAGCGTCGCGTTGCCGATCAGGCTCACCGTCGTCTCGTGCCCGGCGACGATCAGGAGCGCGACCATGCTGCACAGCTCCTCCTCGGACAGGGTGTCGCCGCCGTCCTCGACGGCGACGAGCGCGCTCACGAGATCCTCACCGGGCTCCCCACGCCGCTCGGCGAAGAGGGCGAGCAGGTAGTCGACGAAGGCACTCAACGAGGAGTCGGCCTTCTCCATGTCCGCGGCGGCGAGCGCCGGACTGACCATCGCCGCCGACCACTCGCGGAAGCGGTCGCGGTCGGCGACGGGGACGCCGAGCAGCTCGGCGATCACCGTGATCGGCAGGGGGAACGCGAACGCGGACACGAGCTCCATCTCGCCCTGCGCGAGGACGCGGTCGATCAGCGCGTCGGCGATCTCCTGGATCCGCGGCCGTAGCCGCTCGATCATCCTCGGTGTGAACGCCTTCGAGACGAGGCGGCGCAGGCGCCGATGGTCGTCACGGTCGCGGTTGAGCATGTTGCTGTCGATGAAGGCGACGAACTCCGGGACCTCGCCGCCGAGCCGTTCCGGCGGCAGCGCGAGCCGCGGATCGCGGACGAAGCGCTCGTCGTCGAGCAGCACCGCCTCCGCGTCCTCGTAGCGCGTCACGAACCAGATCGGCGTCTCGCCGTCGATCCCCGGCTGGCAGAGCACCGGATCCTCCTCGCGCATCCGCGCGAAAGTCGCGTACGTGTCGGCGCGGAAGGCGTCGCTGTAGAGGTCGTACTTGCGGGCCGTCGTCGCCATGCGGCGATGCTACTCCGCCTAAGCTCCAGCTATGGACGCAGCTTCGGTCCGCCACCTGATCGAGCGCTACAACGACGCGTGGAACGCGCAGGACCTCGCCGCGATCGACGAGCTGCACCATCCGGACGTCGTCTTCCACAACCACACGGCCGACGAGCGCGCGGAGGGCGCCGCGACCGTCAGGGAGCACATCGCCGGCATCTTCCGCAACAACCCGACCTTGCGATTCACGACGCGCTCGCTCTATGCCGGCAACGACTTCGCCGTCTGCGAGTGGACGGCGTCGACCGGCTCGAAGGAGTGGGACGGCGTCGACGTGTTCCCGCTCAGGGACGGGAAGATCGCGCGGAAGGACGTGTACTCGGCGTCGCATCGTCCACGCGAACTGTGAGCTGAAGCACGTCGGGGCGGCTGTAGTGCCCGACGGGGTCGAAGCGCTGCCGCTCGGCGAGCAGCCGCGACGGGTCGAGGTCCGCGTAGAGGACCCCCTCCTCGTCGTACAGCGGCCCCGCTAGGTACGAGCCGTCGGGAGCGAGGATCGCGCTGCCCCCGCGGCCGATCGTCCCGGCTCCCTCGATCTCCGCGGCGAGCGGGAAGTCGTCGGGGTACGCCGACTCGCGCTGGAAATGCGCCGGCGCGACGACGTAGGCGCGGCTCTCGCGCGCGATGTGGACGAGCGTCTGCTGCCAGGCGTCGCCGTCGTCGGCGGTCGAGGCGACGTAGATCTCCACGCCCGACTCGTAGAGCGCAACGCGCGCGAGCGGCATGTAGTTCTCCCAGCAGATCAGGCCGCCGAGCCGCCCGAAGCCGGTCTCGACCGCCGTGAGGCCTCGACCGTCGCCCTGTCCCCAGACGAGCCGCTCGTGGTTCGTCGGCACGAGCTTGCGATGGTGGAGGGCGAGCTCGCCGGCAGGGGAGTGGTAGAGGAGCGCGTTGTAGATCGTGCCGGGCCGCTCGGGGTCGACCTCGTTGACGCCCGTGACGATCCAGATCCCGAGCTCCTTCGCGGCCGCGCCGATGCGCCGTTCGGCCGCCGAGCCGACGGCGACCGACTCCTGCGCGAGGCGGGCGAACGTCTCCTTCGCCCCCGTGGCGTCCCAGCCGGCGAATGCCTTCGCCCAGGTCGAGGACGGATAGACCGGCACGAACGTCTCGGGGAAGACGACGAGCTCCGCGCCCTCGCGAGCAGCGTCGGCGGCGACCGTCTCGAGCTTGTCGAGCGTCGCCTCGCGGTCGAGCACGACCGGCTCGACCTGGACGCACGCGACCTTGACCGGACGCTCCATCTTCCTGAGCCTACTCCGCTGCGCCGTGCCCGCCGCCGCCGGGCGTCTCGACGCGCACGACGTCGCCGGCGCGCAGCTGGCGGGTGAGCTTCGGCGGCTGCTCGTCTCCGTTCACGAGCGTCCGGCCGCGCGCACCGTCTTCGCCTCCGGCGCGGCCGGGCGGCGCATTGCGCCGTCGCTCGGCGAGCACCGAAAGCCGGCAGTCCTCGAGCACACGCAGCTCGCGCACCACGCCGTCGCCGCCGCGGCGCGCGCCGTCTCCGCCCGAGCCGAGCCTGAGCTCCCAACGCTCCACGCGGAGCGGATACTCGAGCTCGATCGCCTCGGTGGGCGTGGCGAGCGTGTTCGACATGGCGACGTGAACCCCGCTCGGCCCGTCGTCGTCCGGGCACGCGCCCTGCCCGCCGCCAACCGTCTCGTAGTACGTGAAGCGGTCGTTGCCGAGCGCGAGGTTGTTCATCGTCCCCTGGCCCGCGGCCGGCACCTGCACGAGCCGGCCGAGCGCGGCGAAGACGACGTCCACGATGCGCGAGGACGTCTCCGTGTTGCCGGCTGCCACCGCTGCCGGCGGCTGCGCGTTGACGAGGCAGCCTGCGGGCGCGGTGACGGTGACCGGAGCGAATGCGCCTCCCGAGGCCGGCAGATCCGGTTCGGTGACGCAGCGAACGACGAAGTAGCAGGCCGACTTGGTGACCGCGAGCGGGCAGTTGAGATTGCCGTCGTACTGCGGTGCCGTCCCGGCGAAATCGATCGTGATCCCGTCTCCTGCAATCTCGGCCGCGCAGCGGATCCGAAGGTCGCCGTCCGCCGCCTCGACGACGTCCTCGGCTTCGCTGCGACCGTCCGCCAGCCGAGCGAGGGCGGCCCGGACCATCCGCTCCGAGTAGGAATGGAGCTCGTCCATGGCGGCGGCGACGCGATCCCGTCCCCGCCGCGCGCGCAGCTCCTCCAGCCTTCGATCGGCGAGCCGATGCGCCGAGAGCTGGGCCCGAAGATCGCCTCGGCGCTCCTCCGGACGTCGCGTGGCCCGGACGAAGCGCTCGAGCACGTCGTCGGTGAGCAGCTGCGGCGGCAGGATCACACCCTCCTCCTCGAGCGTGTGCGAGAAGGCCGGGAGGCTCGCCGGCTCGATGCCGCCGACGTCCGCGTGGTGGGCCCGCGAGACCGCGTAGCCGAGCACGGTGCGCGAGACGAGCGTCACGTCGGGCAGGTGCGTGCCGCCCGTGTACGGGTCGTTGAGGATCGCGACCTGCCCTGGCTCGAGCCCGAGTTGCATCACGGCGGCGACGGCATCGGGCATCGCGCCGAGGTGGACGGGGATGTGCTCGGCCTGCGCGATCATCCGCCCCCGCTCGTCGAACAGCGCCGTCGAGCAGTCGCGGCGCTCCTTGATGTTCGCGGAGAAGGAGGAGCGGATCAGGACGGCCCCCATCTCCTCGGCGATCGAGCGCAACGACGCGCCGATCACTTGGAGCCGAATCGTTGCCATTCCGTCACTCACGGGTCACGACCCAGCTGGAACCATCCCTAGCCCCCTCCCACCCGGGGGGAATCCAAAGGGTCGAGCCCTCCAGCTCGACCAGCGCCGGCCCGGACGCGTGCTCTCGCTCGCCGCTCGGCAGCTCCAGCTTCGGACCGGGCACGACGTCGGCGGTGCGAACGGCGACCAGCTCGACCTCCCGCCCGCGGTCGGCGTAGCCGTAGCCCTCCTCGTGGGCGCGATGGAACGCCTCGGCCAGATCGCCGCCGAGCGCCACGGTCAGCTCGAACGATTGCCCGCTGTAGCGGAGGTCCGCCTCGCCCTCCGCCGGCAGCTCGCCCACGTCACGGAGCGGCCGCACGTGCGAGACGACATGGTCCCGTCGCTCGTCGCCGGCCGCGAGCCCGAGCGCAGAGAGAACGCCCGCCGCCGCCGGCACGAGCACCGCCTCCATCCCGAGCTCCTCGGCGAGCGCACACGCATGAAGCGGGCCCGCGCCGCCGTAGGCGACGAGCGCGAACTCGCGCGGGTCGTGTCCCCGCTCGACCGAGACGACGCGCAGCGCCCGCAGCATCTCGGCGTTCACCACCTCGACGACCGCCGCCGGATCGATCCCGTCGAGCGCGGCCGCCGCCGCGTCCCGGTCGAGGGCGAGCCCGCCCGGCAGCTCTTCCGGCAGCCGGCCGAGGAGGAGGTTCGCGTCGGTCACCGTGGCGCCTCCGCCCCGCCCGTAACACGCTGGACCGGGATCGGCGCCCGCCGACTCCGGTCCGACCCGCAGCGCGCCGCCCGCGTCCACCCGAACGAGCGAGCCGCCGCCGGCGCCGACCGTGTGCACGTCGACCGACGGCAGCCTGACCGGCAGGCCGCCGATCTCTCGCTCGGACACGCGCGCTGCCCGGCCACCGTGGAGCAGGCAGACGTCGGTCGAGGTGCCGCCCATGTCGAAGGCGATCGCGTCGGCAAAACCGGCCCGGCGCGCGGCGAGGCCTGCGCCGACGACGCCGCCGGCCGGCCCCGAGACGAGCAGCCGTGCCGGCTGCGCCGCGGCCTCCTCCGCAGGGAGGACGCCGCCCGAGGAGAGCATCACCACCGGTTCAGGCAGGCCCGCCCCGGCCGCCGCCGCGACGAGCGCCCGAAGGTAGCGGGCCGCGACGGGCGCGAGGTAGGCGTCGGCAGCAGTCGTCGAGGCGCGCTCGTACTCCCGGAACTCGGGCGCGAGCTCGTGTGAGGCGACGACGTAGATGCCGGGATGGCGGCGGCGCAGCTCCGCCGCGACGGCCTCCTCGTGCGACGGGTCGCGGAACGCGAAGAGCAGGCAGACGGCAACCGCCTCCACGTTGCCGAGGTCGGGCAGCGAGTCGAGGTCGAGCGGCTCGAGCTCTCCCTCGGGACCGATCCGGCCGCGGACGCCGTGGCAGCGCTCGAGCGGCACGAGGGGGTCGGGGTGCTCCGCGCAGAGCCGGTAGAGATGGGCGCGTGTCTGGCGGCGCAGGTGGAGGAGATGCTCGAAGCCCGTGTTGCCGACGTACGCGGTACGGGCTCCGCGCCGCTCGAGCAATGCGTTCGTGGCGACCGTCGTGCCGTGGGCGAACCGCTCCGGATCCGCCGCGCCGGCGCCGACCGCACGGGCCGCAGCGAGCACCGACTCCTCCTGCCGGGGGGCGGTCGGAACCTTCGCCGTCCGGATCGTTCCCTCCTCGACGAGCACCGCGTCGGTGAACGTGCCGCCGACATCGACGCCCAGGATCGCCACGTCCGTACTCTGCACCGGCATGGCGGTCCGCGCCCTCCTGTTCGACTTCGACGGACTCATCCTCGACACCGAGGTCGCCTCGCGCGCCGGCTGGGAGTGGCTCTACCGGCAGCACGGGCACGAGCTGCCCGCCGACCTGTGGGCGACGCTCGTCGGCACTACCCACGCGCCGTGGGATCCGATGGCGCACCTCGAGGAGCTCGTCGGCGAGCCGCTCGAGCGCGAGGCGCTGAACGAGCGCCGCTACGCCCGCGAGATCGCGCTCATCGAGGCAGAGGAGCTGCGCCCGGGCATCGCGGAGTACCTCGCCGCTGCCCGCCAGCACGGGCTGAAGCGCGCGATCGTCTCCAGCTCGACTCGCGGCTGGGTCGACATGCACCTCGAGCGGCTGGAGGAGGCCGTCGGCTGGGACGCGATCTGCACGGCCGACCGGGACCCCACCCGGGCGAAGCCCGCGCCGACGCTGTATCTCGAGGCACTCGAGGCTCTCGGGGTGACCGCCGGCGAGGCGGTCGCGTTCGAGGACTCGCCGAACGGCGTCATCGCAGCGAAAGCCGCAGGCATCTTCTGCGTCGCCGTGCCGAACGAGGTCACGCGCGAGCTCGGGCTGGAGGCTGCCGGCGCCGACGTCGTCCTCGACTCCCTCGCCGACCTGCCGCCCGAGACCTTGTTCAGACGACTCGGCGGGGAATAGGGTCGCCTCATGGCCGCCTACGAGAAGGCTCACATCGACGAGATCGCGTCGAAGCAGTGGCCGCACTGGATCCCGGTCCGCCACCACTTCGGGATCGAGACCTTCGGCATCAACCTCTGGCGCGGGCGCGACGACGGAACGCTCATCCCAGAGCACGACCACGCCGAGGACGGCGAGCCGGAGCTCTACTACACGGTGGACGGCAATGCGACGTTCACGATCGCCGGCGAGGAGGTCGACGCGCCCGCCGGGACGTGTCTGTGGATCGACGCCGCGGCAACCCGGGCCGCGACCGCGAAGGATCAGGGGACGCTCGTTCTCTCGGTCGGAGCGGGCCCGCCCGGAACGGGGTACAGGCCCGCCGGCTGGGACTCGCACTACCTCGCAGACGACGGCTAGCCCGCTAGCCTCGGGGCGGAGCGGCCGGGCCCGGTGGCCCAGCGGGTCTTCAAAACCCGTACGGTCGTGTAGCCCACGGCTAGGTCGGTTCGACTCCGGCGCCGCTCCGTCCATATGGGGAGGTTGGATTCCAGCGGCCAGGGCACAAAGCCGCCATGGGATTCCTCGTCGGCCTCATCGTCACCGCCGTCGGCTTCATCCTCGCGCTCGCCGTACACCCGACGCATCCGGGCTCGGTCAACGTCAACACGGTGGGCTGGATTCTCGTCGTCGTCGGGCTGATCGCCTTCCTCGCCGACCTGCTGCTCTGGTCGTCGTGGGGCCCCGGCTACCTGCGCCGGAGCACATATGTCGATCGGGGCCCCGGCTACGGGACGTATCCGTCGCGCTGGGGCTACCCGCGCCGCCGGGTGATCGAGGAAGAAGAAGGCCCCGCGGGCCCCGGCTACTAGACCGCTACTCCGACTTCATCTCGTCGAGGGTCGCTCGGCCCTCTTCGTGCACTCGCCGGCGCCGGTCCTCGGGCGACTCCGGCTCCTCTACCGGCTCGGGCTCGGCGGCCGGTTCCTGGGCGGCCGGTTCCTGCACTGCGGGTTCCTGGACCGCGGGCTCGGCGGCGCGCGACTCCGCGAGCTTGGCGCGGAGCTCCTCCGCGCGCGTGTGCGGCTCGGCCGCCACGGGATCCGGCGAGGGACGGCGCCGCAGCAGGCGGTAGGCGGTGATCCCACCGGCGGCTCCGCCGATCCAGCCGAGGAGGCGACGCATCGGGGCGATGCTACAGTGACCGCCGCTTCCTGCCCCGTCATCGCGTCGTTCTGTCCCGAGCGACGCCGGCAGTCGGGGCCGACATCGAGACCATGGGAAGGGAGGACATCGGGACGTGACGACTTACGAGATCCTGCTGCTGCTGGACCCCGAGCAGGCCGAGGCCCGCCAGGAAGACATCGTCGCGCGGACGCGCGAGCTCGTCGAGCGCAACAGCGGCGCCTGGCACAGCCACGACGCGTGGGGCCGGCGCCGGCTCGCCTATCCGATCGCGCACAAGGAGGAGGGCGTCTATCACCTCGTCGTCTTCGACGCCGAGGCGGAGACGCTCGAGGAGATCTCCCGCGTCCTCAAGATCGAGGATGCGGTGCTGCGTCACATGGCGACGCGCCACATCGCGGGCTCGCGCACGAGCGCCCCGCGCGACGAGGCCGCGGCCGTCGCGGCGCCCGCCGAGCCGGCGGTGCCCGAAACGTCCGTTTCGGATGACGACGCGCCGGAGTACGCTGGCGCGGAAGCTGAAGAGCAGCCCGGCGAAGAAGAAGAGGAGTAGACATGGCAGCGAACATCAACCGCGTCGTGCTGGTCGGGAACCTGACGAGGGATCCCGAGCTGC